>UOFO01000072.1_pt1 | contig 16302 bp, 13 predicted proteins | sample 1988801 | NCBI WGS metagenome assembly UOFO01 (sample SAMEA4712195, study PRJEB27164) | hydrothermal vent metagenome | biome: marine basaltic hydrothermal vent biome; feature: marine hydrothermal vent; material: mineral | place: Pacific Ocean | collected 2011-06-14/2011-07-23 | depth 1719 m
TGTTTAGTAATCATGAAATTTTGTCCAAGGTGTGCCAGCCAACTTATAAAACAAGAAATAGATGGCACCCATAAAGAAGCGTGTTCATTCAATGGGTGTGGCTTCGTTAATTGGGAAAACCCAATACTGGCAATACCCCATTTCAATAGACAGTCAGTTAAGGTTTTTTAAAAAATAATATTCTTTTTTATCGCTTATATTAATTAGCATCTGTTGACAACTTGTGTGTCAACCTGTGAGTAATTTGTGGTAAACGTTTTTTTGTTTTCCACAGATTACTCATCAGATTGTCCACAGGTTGTCAATAGATTCCACTGTCGAAAAATTTTCATCCATTAACGACGGCCTGCATTGATTCATATTCTTCAGGACTGTTATAATCTATCGAAGAATGCAGACGTTCCCGATTGTAAAAACATTCAATGTATTCAAAAATAGCACTGCGTGCTTGTTCTCGTGTTTGAAATCGCTGTTGATACACAAGCTCAGTTTTTAATGTATCAAAGAAACTTTCCATGGGTGCATTATCCCAACAATTCCCCTTGCGACTCATACTACAATTTATTTCATGTACGTCGAGTAACGCTTGATAATCAGCGGCCGCATATTGACTCCCACGATCGGAATGATGAAGCAAATTCGGTTCAGGTTGCCGCAACTCAATTGCCATGCGTAGAGCTGATTGTGTGAGCCTGACTCGCATATTATCATCCATTGCCCAGCCCACTATGCGCCGAGAGAAGATGTCGAGAATGGCTGCCAGAAAAAGCCAACCCTCGTCTGTCCAGATATAGGTGATATCCGCTAACCAGACTTCAGCCGAGCGACACGATTTACACCACAAGCGTCACCCTTTTTATTCAGTGCGGCATGAATTCGTGGGCTACCATAGGTGCCACGGCTTTGGCTCATGAATTGCTTTGATTTTCTCGGTCAATATTTTATTATCTTTGTTTCGCTGAGCGAGACGTATTTCGCCAAGCCCTATCATTCATGGGAGCGAGGTCAGAATGAGAATGCTAATGGATTATTGAGGCAATATTTTCCAAAGGCGATGGCGTTAATTGACGTGACAAAAAAAGAAGTTTTAGAGGCGGTACACAAACTGAATAGCCGCCCCAGAAAATGCCTGGGATTTAAAACTCCGTATGAGGTTTTTGAAGAGCTAACGAGTATTGATGAAAAAACATTAACCGGTTATGTACTTATGACTTGAATTCAGGAGTATAAAGATTTGGCATTTAGCTAATTGTTTTTTATACTTCAATCTAAGATTGATTAGTTAACCACAGGTCGTGGTTTTTAGTGGAGTGAAATACTTGAGCAAACTGATACTTGCTGTGTTGCTGGTTACATTAACAGTGCTTGGTTTGTTGTCGCCCAGTTATGCCGATTCAGCACGTGTAAACGATGCTCGAGTATGGCCAGCTCCTGATGGCTCTCGTCTGATTTTCGATTTAAATCAATCGTTAAAATACAAGGTATTTCGTCTCTCAAATCCTGAACGTGTGGTTATTGATTTTAAAAAAACTCGCCTGCTAACGCGTCTTAAATCTCTTGACCTTAGTAAAAGTTCTATCAAACGCATTCGCTCCGGTAAGCGAAACGGAAAAGATTTACGCATAGTTTTGGATATGAAGGAGACAGTATCACCTAAGAGCGCCTTACTTAGACCAAATTCAGAATATGGTTTTAGATTGGTTTTGGATCTGGATCGCGTAAAGCAAAAGTCTCATAGATCTTTAGAGTCTCGTTTGACACAACAAAAAAATAAAGAAAATCAAGATATTGTTGTTGCTATAGATGCGGGCCATGGTGGTGAAGACCCCGGTGCGCGAGGGCGGCGAGGAACTAAAGAAAAAGACATTGTGTTAAAGATTGCCCGTGAACTTAAACGGATGTTTGATCAGCAAAAAGGAATGAAGGGCGTGTTGATTCGTTCTGGTGATTATTATCTTGATCTGCGAAAACGTATGAAAATAGCACGCCAACATCGGGCTGATTTCTTTATCTCTATTCATGCCGATGCATTTCATGATCCTCGTGCCAGAGGGTCTTCAGTTTACTCACTTTCTTCACGCGGAGAGAACTCAGAAGCAGCAAGGTGGCTGGCAAAAAAAGCAAATAATGCAGATTTGATTGGCGGTGTGCAGTTGGCAAATAAGGATGATATGGTGGCATCGATGTTATTGGATATGGCACAATCTGCGACGCGAAAAGCGAGCTATAAAGCAGCTAGAAACATCCTTCATGAACTCAAAGGGGTAGGTAAGGTACACAGTAAAACCGTTCAGAGTGCAAGTTTTGTGGTATTGAAATCGCCGGACATCCCCTCTGTTTTAGTGGAAACAGCCTATATTTCTAACCCCAGCGAAGAGAAAAAATTACAAACAAAAACTTATCAAAAAGCAATTGCAAAGGCAATATTTAATGGTGTTTATCGCTACTTTAATCGCTCTCCGCCCACAGGAAGCTTGCTTGCACGTAATCGCCACACTATTGCTCAAGGTGAAACCTTAGGCGAAATTGCGCTTTATTACCGCGTCTCTATTAAAAAATTAAAAGTTGCTAATAATTTAAGAAGTGACAAAATTATTTCAGGCCAAGTATTACGGATACCGATAGATAGTACCCAGCCGAAAGCGATCTAACCGCATGGCAAAATTCTTGGAGAAATACGCATCACGTCAACCGGGTAGTGAACATATTTCTATATAGGAATGATCTTAGCTTTTTTATTGGCAACTTGAGGCATAATTTTTCCAACGGGTGCATTAATATAGGTCGGGTCACTGACTATGTATTTTTTGCCATTATAGAAGTACGAACTACCCTCTACTTTTTCTTTGAAGTGGACGGCGGTTGCGACGTGTCCGGGATAGTCGATGCCAATCACACCCAAGCCTAACAATATTCTAACCAGATAGGCGAACAGAACCGAGCGGTCTTCACAGTCAGAATAGTCGTAGACAAACAACTCTTCAGGAAAAAAGTATTTTTCGCGGCCAAATTGTTCTGTATCCGTTTGATAAGAAAAAGAGGTTTGTACAAAGCGTAAGATTAAATTTACCGCATCCAGATCTGATTTTCCTTTGATTATCTTTAAGAGACCCTGAATTAGGGATGTTTCCAGTTCTTTAGACATCGCAGCCTGAAAATAGATGCTGAGTTCGCTTGAAGGGTAATTTTTTAAATAGTCAGCGATGTTACGATTGTATTTAGCGTTAACCTGATACTCTTTTCCCTTATAAGTAAACTTCAGACGCTTAATTTTGACCCTTGGTGTGAGCAGAGGCGATTCATTGAACGATAAATCGATATCAAGCTTTCCCTTTGGCGTGTGACCCGCATATGAGTAAAGTTTTTTAACATGGCGTGTATTGCCATCCGTAGAGACTACATAGTAATTTATACCCTCGTAGGTGAGGTAGGAGTGACTAAAAAAAGGTGTTTTAGCACTTACCATCAAGTAGGTTTTATTACCATTATAGCTAACTCGGGCACGATAGCCTGAATGACTTAATATAAACCAGGAGAACAGTTTGACTTCACTTTTGTGGTTACCGTATAGCTTTGTTGCTGTTTGTTGTACGAGTTGAATATAACCCCAGTCGTTCAATCTTAGTGCCTGTTTTTGCAATTGCAGTTGATCAATCATAGGCTGGTAGTTAGTCGAGCTGAGGTCATGCCAGAACTGTGCAATTGATGATTCGCTGGGAAGACTCTTAAGTTTAATGGCTAGCTCTGGATTATTGTGAACTAGCGCCAATTGCCCGCCAAAAAAATCAATATAGAGTACTGCGTCCAAGCTGTGTTTTTTCTTGCTGTGCAAAGGAGGCAACGTTACAGGCTGCGCGGTGTTTTCTCTTGTCTCCTGAAGCTTATTCATGGTTACCGAGTGAGTAGAGTTGCCATTACTCGCCTTGTTATCTTGGTTCGATTCGCGTAACAGCGCTATAGGTGCGTGTATTGGTTTCGGTGTGGTGTCGCGCACGAGACCTTGAAAGAGTTCGAACTCCTGCCACTGTTGTTCTAAAAACTGAGAAAACTGTCGATCCAGGGCAGATTGATACTCCGTAAAGTCTGTTTTTTGCTGGTTTTGCCATTGTTCAAACTCGCTCTCTGCAAGCGTGTACCCAGGCAGAGCGAGGGTGCAAAAAAGAACAGCGCAAATAGTATATTTGTTTACTTTTTTTCTAATATTCCTGGCCATTGTTATTGCGCCTCTATGCGTATATTAATTTTGCCACTATCAGAAATGATGAAGCCATTTTCCTGTGCCAGCTTTATTAAATCGCTTGAGTTTGTCGCCGATGCAGTACTGGCTTCAATGTGCCACATTTCATTTAACATATAAGCCGTACTTTCTATGTTAAGTTGTTGTAATTTTTGTGTGATCAGTTCGACCGTTTTTTCTGGGTCAGCAGCAAAGATTACCGACAGCTCACTTATCAATGCCTTTGGTGCAGGATTCTCAAAAACCTGAGGAGTTTGTGCTATGGGCGTAGTTACTGGGCTATCGGTAGAGTTTGTTTCGTTTATTACCTGGTAAGTGACAGGAATAATAATTGCCAGGGCGATAGCCGCTGCAATCGATTGTGGAAAAGAGATACGGCTTAACCAGGTAGGCGTTGCTGCATCTTTAGTTGGGTTTGATGATTTTTTTTCCAGGATGCCCTCTCGCTTGAGCCTGAATAATAATTTTTCGTATTCAGCTTGCCTGTTATTTTCATCTGGCGATTCAATTTCCTGCTGCTCCGAGAGAAGGGCTTCTCTTAACATCATTCCTTCACGCTCAGCTTCCGTGAGTTCAGTGGTGTTAGCGGTCGTGCGCCCGTTTAACGCATCAAACCATTTTAGATCTTCATCTTCATTCGTTTTAGTATTCATCATAATCATCCCGTATCGGGTTATTGAATTTCTTCTTTGCAAACTTGGGCATAGAGTTTAAAAGCTTTTCTGCATTGGCTGATAAACTCACGTGTGGCACCAGGGCTTCGACCAAGAAAGTTCGCTAGTTCCACAGTGCTCCAACCTTCAATGGCGGCGCGTCTTAACGCATCAGATTTTTCTTCATGTACCTTAGCAAAGCGCTGGAAAGCATCTCTTATGCAATCACGAAGACTATAGAAGGTATAATCATTTGTTACTGAAGCATCATCATCGCTTGTTAAATTTGCTATTTCCTCGTCCTTGATATCAGAAACAAGTCTTTCTTTGTTGGTTTTTCTCCAGTGGTCTTTCAATAGATTGTGGCCCATAGACAAGATATAAGGCTTGGTTCCAGGTTCAGGCGGAAGCAAGTCAAATTTCTTAAAGATCTTGACAAAAGTATCTTGTGTTAGATCTTCGGCCAGCTCATTAGATTGACATTTTCGGCGCAAATAGCTTTTCAAGCTTGGTGAATATTTGGTATAAAGTTCGTTGATCTCTTTTTCGTACACAATTTCACCTGGATTTAATCTGCAACAAAGCCCAAAGTCGTTAATTTAACTACTAAAAATAGATCAGTCAAACAGTTAAGACTAGATTTAGACTTTATTGTCAGGTTATCAGGCACTTTTTTCCTTTTCGTTTGCTTATCTTAGAGGACACAGCTGGACGCAAAATTTCGTAGATCAACTGCATTTTCCAGGTTTATAGCTTCTAAACGTTAACCCACGTGGGTTTGTCAGGATCAAGTTTTGGCCGGTTAGCCTGAATTTTCACAGGGACGCGCAAATATCGCGTAGGAGACTGTTTTCATAATAGATATTGTGAACAAAGAGGAATAACAGAAAGTCACCCCCGCTCTTCTCTGCGCTCTCTGTGGTCCAACATTACTCACCAAAAAAAGAGCAATTCAACCACAGAGAACACGGAGAAAGAAAACTACCCTGACACAGGGCGTTAATCACTACCGGTATAATAAACCCCACCTTTGTGTTTTTTCCCATCCGCAGTTTTGAACAAAATCATTAACTGGTGTTTGCCTTTGTGGCCCAGGTCATAACCGGCCATTAACCAGTCACCCATTTTCATGGTTTTTTTTGTTTCCGAGCTGCCATTAGGGTGTTTGACTTTGGTGTTCATTGCGATATCGGTGAATACTTTTCCATTTTTTTCAACTTTAATCATAAAGTCATGAGTACCGCCCATTTCTTTTCCGAGCTTGGCTTTCATGACATGAAAGGTCACATTATAACCGTCGATTTCTTTTGTCTTAAGAAACATTTTATTCTTGTCTGAGTCATGATCATCGTGTTTCATTCCTGATTCATGATCATCGTGACCATGGGCATGATCTCCTGCCGCGTATAACGGCGCAGTAGCTGTTAACAAAAGTCCTAAGCTTATTATCAATAAAGGTTGTTTTAATGTTTTCATTTTATATTAACTCCTGTTTTTTAAATTTTTCTTGCATTTGCAAGATTACGCCGTAAATTACGGGTAGTACCAACAAACACAAGATCGTAACCGTTATCATGCCGCCAACCATGGGCGCGGCAATGCGTTGCATCACTTCAGAACCTGTGCCTGAACCCCACATAATAGGTAATAGCCCCGCGATGATGGCGGTGGCGGTCATGGCGATAGGACGAACGCGTTCTGAGGTACCACGATGCACCGCTTCCATAATTTCAGAGCTACTTAAACACCCCTTTTTCATCTTGCGACATCGAGCTATTTCCTGGTCGATAAAGGTCAATACCAAGACGCCGATTTCGGCTGCGACACCCGCCAAAGCGATGAAGCCCACGACCACGGCCACTGAGATATTAAAACCCAATAGATAGATCAACCAAAAACCACCAATCAAGCCAAAAGGAATGGAAAGCATCACCACCAGCGGCTCTGTAAGATTTCGAAAATTGAAGTAGAGCAGTAAGAAAATCAACAGTAACGTTCCGGGCACAACAATGCGTAAACGTTCGGCGGCGCGTTCCATGTACTCAAACTGCCCAGACCAAACCAGGTTATAGCCCGGTGGAATTTTAACCTGACTGGCGACTATTTCTTTGGCTTGAACAACATAGCCACCAATATCTGAGGTTTTTATATCGACATAGACCCAGGCATTAGGCCGCGAATTTTCACTCTTAATACTCGGTGGGCCACGACGTAATACTAAATCAGCCACCAACGACAACGGAATTTGCGCACCCGTAGGGGTGGGAATCAAGACTCTTTTGAGATCTTCGAGATTATCGCGTAATTCGCGCGGGTAACGTAGATTGACAGGATAACGCTCCAGACCTTCCACGGTGTAAGTAATATTCATACCACCGATCGCCGTTTGAATGACATCCTGAACATCACCCGTAGTTAGCCCGTAACGGGAAGCCTCGGCTCGATCTATATCGAAATCAAGATAATAACCACCCGCCGCTTTATCAGCAAAGGCCGAAAGCGTATCCGGCAATTGTTTTACAACCTGTTCAATTTCATTGCCAATGGTTTCCAGTACGTTTAAATCCGGCCCACTGACTTTGATACCAATCGGTGTTTTTATACCCGTGGAAAGCATGTCAATACGTGTTTTGATGGGCATAGTCCAGGCGTTGGAAAGCCCTGGAAATTTAATCGCCGCATCCATATCGTCGATCAGCTCTTTAACCGTTTTGTTCGGATCCGGCCATTCGTCTTTGGGTTTGAGTCGAATAGTGGTTTCGATCATCGCCAACGGCGCGGGATCCGTGGCGGTTTCCGCGCGTCCAACCTTACCAAATACATGATGTACTTCAGGAAACGTTTTGATTATTTTATCCGTCTGTTGCAGCAGCTCTTTGGCTTTGGTAATAGAAACTCCTGGGTAGGTTGTTGGCATATAAAGGATGTCTCCTTCATTGAGAGGTGGCATAAACTCGCTGCCTAATTTATTAATCGGATAAAATGTACCGGCCAATAAAATCAGCGACAGACCCAAGGTCGACCAACGCCAACGAATAGCAAGGTTTAGTGTGGGTATATGAATAAAATGAAGAAAACGATTGACCGGGTTTTTTGCTTCAGCTGGAATCTTGCCGCGAATAAAATACCCCATCAGCACAGGCACCAGCGTAATTGCCAGAATGGCCGCTGCTGCCATAGCGTAGGTTTTGGTAAATGCCAGCGGTGCGAAGAGTCGTCCTTCCTGGGCTTGCAAGGTAAACACAGGCAGAAAGGAGACAGTAATAATCAACAGCGAGAAAAACAGTGCCGGACCCACTTCGCGTGAAGCTTCGGAAACGGCCTGCCAACGTTCATTAGCGTGAAGCTCCCTCCCTTTTTCAACCACCATTTTTTCAATGTGTTTATGAGCGTTCTCGATCATTACAATGGCGCCGTCCACCATCGCGCCAATCGCAATGGCAATACCGCCTAACGACATGATATTGGCATTGATGCCTTGCCATTTCATAAAAACAAAAGCGAGTAAAATTCCAATAGGTAAAGACACAATCGCAACCAGAGCTGAACGGGCATGCAATAAAAATAAAATGCAAATAAGACTGACAACGATAATTTCTTCGATTAATTTTTCTTCAAGGTTTTTTACCGCTCGCGTAATGAGATCACCACGATCATAAACAGGCACGATTTCCACCCCCGGAGGTAAGCCGGGCTTGAGTTCTTCCAGTTTAGCGCGCACCCGTTCAATCACAGCCATGGCGTTTTCACCGTAACGCATAATGACAATGCCACCCGCCACTTCGCCTTCACCATTCAATTCGGCCACACCTCGGCGCAACTCTGGCCCAAGATGAACATGCGCCACATCTTGCAGGCGAATTGGCGTACCGCTGTCGTCAACACCCACCGGTATCACATTGAGATCATCAATCGACTGGATATAACCGAGGCCTCGCACCATGTATTCGGTCTCGGCCATTTCGATTAATTTACCGCCGACATCGCTGTTGGAACGTTGAATAGCCTGCTTAATTTTCGATAGCGGAATGTTGTAGGCCAGCAATGCATTAGGATCAACTTCAACTTGATATTGTTTCACATAGCCACCGATGGATGCGACCTCGGAAATACCCTCAACGGTTTGCAAAGGATAACGCAAATACCAATCTTGAATAGACCGCAATTCGGCCAAATCAGTATTGCCTGTCTTGTCTACCAGAGCGTATTCATAGACCCAGCCAACGCCAGTCGCATCCGGCCCCAGTGACGGTGTCAAGCCCTCCGGCAAACGACCACTGACATAATTGAGATACTCCAGAACACGAGAACGTGCCCAATACATATCCGTACCATCATCAAAGATAATATAAACAAAAGAAAAACCGAAAAAGGAATAACCGCGTACCACTTTGGCTCTAGGTACAGATAACATCGCGGTAGTCAGTGGATAGGTCACCTGATCTTCTACCACTTGAGGAGACTGCCCCGGGTAATCGGTGAAAACGATGACCTGAACATCGGACAAATCAGGGATCGCATCCAGAGGCGTATTTTTCATTGCCCACAATCCCGCTACGACGATAATAATGGCCGCAATGATGATAAGAAAGCGATTGCGCAGGGAGGCATCAATGATGCGAGTAATCATGGTTTGCTTGCTCCCGGCATTTTGCTTCCCAAAATACCAGCACTTCCATGCGCATCGTCCTCCATATCCATATCATCCATACTCATGTCCATGTCTGACATATCCATATTACTCATGTTTTTTTCGATACTTTCATTTTCCATCACGGCCATCATTTTGGCCGTGGCTTCGCGCAACTTGGATTCGGAGTCGATAAGAAACTGGCTGGATGTGACCACCTGTTCACCCGCCTCTACGCCAGACAAAATTTGAGTCATCCCCTCGGCAGTCACACCGAGAATCACTTCACGAGGCTCAAATTTTCCCGGTTCACGTACCACAAAAATCTGTTCGCGACTGCCGGAACGAACAATCGCTTCACTGGGAACCACCACTGCATCGGGTTGTGAATCAACATAGAGCGTGACATTAGCAAACATTCCCGGCTTCAGTGACAAATCATCATTATCAAATTCCAGACGCACCTGTACTGTTCGACTCTTGCGATTTAACGTTGGGTGAATAAATGTGATCTTTCCTTTATAGGTTCGACCTGGTTGCGCCCGTACTCTCATTTCGGCACGATCACCCAGCTTAAGCCAACTTAATTCATCTTCAAACACATCAACATTAACCCAGATACGGCTTAGTTCAGCAACAAGATAAAGCTCATCTTTAGGTGTAACGTACTGCCCTTCCCGTACACCTATATTCATAACCTGGCCTTCAAAAGGCGAATGAATATGCAACTGTTTTTTAATTTTTCGACTGTCTTTCAATTCCCTGATCTGATGTGCAGGTACATCGAATAACCTTAAACGTTCGTGCGCACTGGAGAGAATGGTTCTAGAACTTTTTTTCATTTGTGAAGCGCTGCTATTACGCACTGATTCCCAATTTTTCAATGCCACCAGATATTCTTGCTGCGCAGCGACCAGCTCGGGTGAATAGATACCGAGCAAGATCGTGTCTTTACTGACATGCTTGCCCGTTTCGTCGATCATTAGTCTTTCAATCCAACCTGAAGTCTTGGGATGCAGTCGGGCCAGGCGCTGCTCATTAAAATCGACTCTTCCCAATCCGTTCAGTGCGCGTGACAGCTCGCGTGTTTCTGCCATGGTTGTGCGTACACCGATGTTTTGCACAGTAACCGGATCAATGGTGACCGTACCTGCTGGCTCATCTCCGTCACCTTCGTTTGCATAAACAGGAAGATAGTCCATACCCATATCGTCTTGCATAAATACAGGTGACGTAATGGCGGGATTCATCGGATTACGGTAGTAAAGTATTTCTTTTTTCTTCGGCGGCTCATCCGCGTAAACAGCAATATAATCCATACCCATGTCATCCTGCATAAACACCGGTGAAGTAATAGCCGGATTCATCGGATTACGGTAAAACAACGCGGTACGTTCCGCAGATTGACTGGACGTTTCAGCCGATTGATCAGGCAGCTTCGTATTAAATACCCAATAACCCGCAGCGAAACCCATGACTACCGTGACGATCACCAGAAAAAAAACATTCATTTTATTCATCACGCGCACCCTCTTCTGCGTATACATTGTCTTCACCCACAGCGGAAATTAATCGAGCTAATGCTTGCTTAGCAACACTAAAGGCCTTCCAATACTGGGTTTCATAATCATAAAGAGTGGTTTGGCTACGTACCAGGTTGAGAAAATCAACCGTACCAGACTGATAGCCAGCCATCATGGCCTCTACGGTCTGACGCGCCAGGGGAATAATTTCTTGCTGGTACAGTGTGGCTTGCTCTCCAGCTCGATGGTAATCCGTAATGGCTCGCTGCACTTGCGAAGCCACCTGATTGCGCTGATCATGTAAACGATATTTTTGTTGCATCCTTTCCGCGTTACGCTGATCAACCGCGCGATCTTGTTTACTGCCCGTATAAATCGGTAAGTTCATGCTAAACATCACAGAACCAAAATCAGCACGACGACCATTGAGATTATTGCCATTACGCAAACCATATATCACACCGACTTGAAAATCGGGCGAATAATCTTTTTTCGCCAAGTCAACACGGCTGCGCGCCGCTTTAAATCTTTCGGTTTGTGCGATTAACCCTGGGCGTGCATGAATGGCCTGTTGTTGTAATGCTTCCACAGAATGCAGTTCGGGTAATATTTCATCCACGGCGACAGCAAGCTGAATGGTCTCTGCCGCCGGTCGAGTCATCAACACATTCAAGCGTGTTCCTTCGTTTTTTCGTATGTTATGAACAGCAATCGCACGGTCATTCAGCTTGGATAATTCCAGTTGCGCCAGCAAAATATCGTGTTGAAAACCTCGCCCAACCGTATAGCGTGTCTCTGCGACATTAACGAACTGAGCCAATAAAGTTTTATTACGGCGAATAACGTCTAATGCTCGATCCAGGTAGAAAATATTCCACCATACGGTTTTAACATCACGCACCAGTTGCAACCGGGCTTCTTTCACCTCCGCCTCAGCAGCGCCGGCCTCATGCCTCGCCGCGAGCGAGCGTAAAGCCAACTTGCCAGGATAAGGCAAGACCTGACTAATACCCAACTGCAACTGTGTCATATTTTCTTGCGTAAAAGAAAAGCTATCTAATGGCAAATTGAGCATGTTAATCGACAAACGCGGATCAGGCAGCGTTTCGAGCTGATCCGGCAGCGCGGCCAGCGCCTTGGCTCTCGCATCAATAGCCGCCAAACCAGGATTGGCAATCAAGACCTTAGTAACGGCCTTATGCAAAGACAAAATCTCCGTAGCCTGCGTGGTGTTCACACCGAACATCAACGCACCAGGCAAGCACAAATACGCCAACAAATTAAAGCGAAACGGAAAAAACAAATTAATAACTCCTGGAAATTCGTAATAGTTAAGATAATAGAACAATAACACTGTCGTTAGTGTGACGTTTACATTACAATTTTGTAATGTTACCGTCATCAGCATGACAGATCCCAAGACTCAAGCTACCCGATCATGAAACTTTTAATTGTCGAGGATGAAGTTAAAACCGGAGAATACCTCAAACAGGGATTAAGCGAAGCCGGTTTTATCGTTGACCTGAGCCATAACGGGCTGGATGGCCACCATTTGGCGATGACGGAGTATTACGATCTGCTTATCCTTGACGTGATGTTACCGGACGTAGACGGCTGGCGAATTTTGCAATCCTTGCGCGAAGCGGGTAAAGAAGCTCCCGTACTCTTCCTTACCGCCCGAGACAGTATTGATGATCGCGTAAAAGGATTGGAGCTCGGCGCAGATGACTATCTTGTCAAGCCTTTTGACTTCTCTGAACTCTTGGCTCGCGTGCGCACACTATTACGCCGTCGAACAAGCCCAACCACAAAACTGAACCTCCGTGTCGCCGATCTGGAGTTGGATCTGGCTCGCCATCGTGCCCGTCGCAATGGCAAACGTATTCACTTGACCACCAAAGAGTTCGCTTTATTGGAACTGCTGGTGCGTCGCCAAGGTGAAGTACTCCCCCGCTCCTTGATTGCCTCACAAGTCTGGGACATGAATTTCGATAGCGACACCAATGTTATTGATGTCGCTATCCGTCGTCTGCGTGGAAAAATCGATGACAATGAAGATCACAAACTAATTCAAACGGTACGCGGCATGGGCTACATGATCGATACATCAGATGATAAATCGTAGATGAAACGACCCACGTCCCTAACACTGAGACTGACCTTATTATTCAGTGCTGTCGCTACCGTAGTACTCCTGAGCTTCGGTTGGCTCATTGAGCGTTCGATCGAAGAGCACTTTATATTACAAGATATCAAAGAACTTAAAATTGTTGCTCAGGCGGTGGAACGTTCGCTCTCTACGCTGCAATCCAGCCATGATTCAACATCAAAAAATCGCGAACTAGAAAGAGCCAAGCAACGTTTTTCTGACATGTTAGTCGGGCATCACAGCACCTTGTTACTGATTACCGACGCAACGGAGCAACGACTGTATTTCAATACGGGTCCTGATCTTTCATTGATACAACGACCCACCCGTGGACTCCAACAAGGCGTAGTCCAACAATGGAACAATGGCAAACATAATTATCGTGTTTTTATCCAACAGATCATCGGAAAAAATAATCTTCTTTACACCGTCACCGTCGCCGTTGCCATCGACTTTCACCTTCACTTTCTAACCACTTTTCGTCACACTTTATGGCTAATGGTTGCCTGTGGAATTATTGTAATGGGAGTGATGGGCTGGGTCGCGGTACGGCAGGGACATCGCCCATTACACCGTATCGTCGAACAAATCAGCCAAACCAGCGCCAACGAATTTAACACCCTACTTGATCCCTCTATCGTTCCAGCAGAGCTCACCGAATTGGCCTTGTCATACAATGAACTGCTTCAACGTATGGAAGAAGCTTTCAACCGACTCTCTAATTTTTCGGCCGACATCGCTCACGAATTACGTACCCCGGTCACCAACCTGATGACTCAAACGCAAGTCGCACTCTCTCAGGCTCGCGACACCAATGAATATCAGGAAATCCTCTACTCCAATATGGAAGAGTACGAACGCATGGCTCAAATGATCGGCGACATGCTCTTTCTGGCCAAAGCCGACAATACTCGACACCCACCCAATACAGAAGAGATTGAACTGCAAAGCGAAGTACATAACTTGTTCGATTATTACGGAGCCTGGGCGGAAGAGTGCCATGTTTCGCTGGCACTAAGTGGTGATGCTCACGTTCAGGCGGATCGTCTGATGCTGCGCCGGGCACTCAGCAACCTGCTCTCTAATGCCATTCGCTATACACCGAAGAAAAATAGAGTAGACGTAATACTCAGCCAAACCGAAGACGAAGTTATTATTATCGTGCAAAACCCGGGAACACCTATTCCTGCGGAGCACTTGGAAAAAATATTCGACCGTTTTTATCGTACCGACCCGTCACGCCAACGCAGTGGCGAAGGCGCCGGACTGGGCCTGGCCATTGTCAAGTCAATTGTCGAAGCACACAGCGGCACTATTGTCGCCACCTCTGACGAAACAGGTACACAATTTAGCATTAACCTGCCCCGCATTGTTGATGCTTGAAATATTTTCAGAATTATATCTATTTTTTGATGCGGAATTTACTCTGAAGCATGGTTTATCGTTCTTGCTAACAGGCTCAAAATTGCCATCGTTGCTCGTTTAGTTTAACATCATTCTCTGGTTCAGCTACCGTTAAACTTAGATATAATAAACAGCAATCACTTAAACGAATAAATTTAAAAAACTGTACGTATTAAAGAGCAAAATCATTTCATGGATGAAATAATAATAAAGGCTCAACAAATTGAGCACCAAGAAAGAAAAAGACTAACGAAGTTATTTAAAAAATCGATATCCCCTGAAACAATGTCTTCTGCGGTGCGCTCGATCCATAAGAACATTGACGATTATCGCATACTAAATATCGAAAAATACAATATAAAACTAGCATGCAAAGAAGGCTGCACTTATTGTTGTCGTCATCTTCGAGTGGAAGTTTTTCTACCTGAAGTTTTCCGTATTAAGAATTATCTCGAAAAGCACTGCTCTAAAGAAGAATTATCTAATATAAAATCAGTGATTGCCACAACCGCAAAACGTGCACAGAATTTATCTGACCAAGAACATAATACTGCTCGTATTGCTTGCCCATTGCTTATAGATAATAACTGCTCTATTTATTCGGTCAGACCCGGTATGTGTCGCAAATACCACTCCCTAGAGGTTGACCCTTGCATTAAACGGTATGATGAACCCACTAACGAAACTCATGGTGCAATTAGTGTGAGAGGATTATCTCTGGGTGTCATGAGCTTTCTGAAAGGGTTACATCATAGTTTGAAAAAACAAAAACTGGACGGCAATACTTATGAACTTTCCCAAGCACTGGATGTTGTTTTAAATAACCCTAAAGCCTATGCTCAATGGCGCCAAGGTAAAGCGATTTTTACGCCTTTACCGGAAGTATAGTCAGGAACAATCATTTAAAGGAAAATGCCTTTGATAATATTATTCAAGAAAAATCAGTTAGACGCGAGTACAAAGTGCAAAATATTGATTCGAATATCGTAGCGGGAAAAATCGTGTCTGAGCCACTACAAGTCCCTTCTGGTACGGGCGCGAACGCAAGAAAAGAGGTCACATTTTTATAGGCCTTATTACGGATCAGTGTATAAGCAAAATCCTCCTCTTGATCATCCATTTTAATTCGTACGAAGGCAACATCAGGAAAAGTATCTAGGTTTTTTCCTTGCAGCTGCGCAATTTTATCCATCGCTACGTCTGCTTTTATTCGTGCAGCTTTTGCTATTTTTTCCTTACAACGCAAACAACCGCACTGGTTCATGGTTTCTGCCTGTTGAGCTACAGGGGTAAGCCTGGTTTTAATTTTTTGATACAACTCCTGCTGCGGGTCATCTGTCTGAAACCCCGTCACGGCCTCAGTGCTTAACCACGCTTGCGGCGCAGAAAACAGTTCATCTATCGTACTGCGTTGCCCCACATACCAGGCGTCACGTATCGCCTTGCGCTTGCTTGCAGGTAGAAAGGCCAGGGAATAGTCTTCTCCCTCCATTCGTAGAAAATCCATGTAAAGCAGTTGATTCACCTCATAATCTGTTGCCAAAAAAAGCTCACGATAACGTTGCATACGTTGATCTGAAAATTCATAAACAGTGTGATTTTTGACTACGATGGAGGACTGATACCTCAACAAACGATAGTAAAAAAGGGCAGCTCCCGGATCATCATAGGGTCGTAATGTCGAAATCTCATCAACCACTTTACCC
>UOFO01000032.1_pt1 | contig 16300 bp, 14 predicted proteins | sample 1988801 | NCBI WGS metagenome assembly UOFO01 (sample SAMEA4712195, study PRJEB27164) | hydrothermal vent metagenome | biome: marine basaltic hydrothermal vent biome; feature: marine hydrothermal vent; material: mineral | place: Pacific Ocean | collected 2011-06-14/2011-07-23 | depth 1719 m
CAATACGCCAGGAACGACGAGCGGCTTGTTGAAGCGTGTAGACATTATAGCCCGATTGGAGAAACACGATGCTCGGAAAGTCCAACAGATCCAGACCAGTCTTGACAAGTTCAGGGTTAGTGATAATTACATCCACCCCGCGTTCAACTTGATCGCAAATCCAATCTTCCCGTTTACATGTCCCCACAGTTGCACGCAGTACCGCAGTCTTAAACCCTTCCGCCTCCAGCAGACTTTTCAGCCTGGCGGTGGTATCACGCTTGCCGGTGTAGGTGGTGTAAACCAACACACGACGGCCACGCGATTTTTCTGCTTTACATAGTTGAATCAACTCTTCCTCTTTCGGGGAAGGTTCATCACCTATCGAAGACGGGGACACCCAAGATAAGTATGCGACTATTTGTAGGCATTATCTGACAAGTGTGCCAGCAATGTTTGATTCATTATTATTTTTGGTGGGTGTCCCCGTCATCAACTTATTAATCAGTATTCGATTGCACCGCAAGCAGCAGGTCATGGCTTTTATTTAGTACTCTGGTTCGGCAAAGACATTCGCGGTGCGGCTCCAGACGGTGAAAAAAAACCAACTAGCCCCGGTGAGTTAAAAAAACGACTGGAAGCTCAACTCAACAAGGCTGAACGGCAAAAAATATTCATTCGTGTTTTGGATGTGAGTTGGCCAGGAAAATAAAAAATTTCAGAAAAGGGGTAATATACCCTAATTGTTGAACCTAGACTTTATGTATTTACTCGCCAACAAGCAACATATTGAGATTTACAAGTTGTTGGCGAATTAATAAAAGTCTAGGTTAAATGACCATTTGAAACGCAGAAATGGCGTAGCTCAGGGAGTCCTCTGTACGGTTACCTATAATTCACCTCTTACGCCTACAACTACAAGATTATTTTCTATGTCACTTAGGCCTACCGTAGTTTCATAATAGGCAAATAACTGAATAGCGCTGATTAATACTGCGGAGAGTCCGCCGCCTACAGTGAAATAGTTTCTATCCGCATCATCGGTAGGTACAACAAAGAAAGTATCACCAAAAGGGTCGTTTACATAACGGGCAGAGAGGTTTCGGCTGTCGTCTTTGAATTCATGATGATATTCAACTTGTAAATGGGGGGTAAGAATGCCAAATTCAGTACTGATGGCTTTGCTTGTTTGTAGGCCCAGTGTCGTTGTAATGGACTCAATGCTTTGCTCACCAACCGCAAGCTCAAGTGCTGAGTTAGTGGCGCTTGATTCTGAATAACCATCAATTTCTACGTGACTGTAAGCGAGCCGGCCATAAGAACTGAGCTCCCAAGCCGTTTCGCGGAAGACATGGTTCTTGCCAAGGCCAAGATTAATGGCGGTGTGCGATCCATCCGTGTCACCTCTTAGCGTATCATCATTAAGGGTGTTGCTAGCGAAGGCAATGGTACGTGAGGTGTCGTAGCCAGTATTGCCGTAACTTACGATAGCATCAAAATAGAGGTTGTTTTTGATGAAATGTGTTCCATAAAAAGAGAGTGAATAACCATCGCTTTCTGCTTTCCCGCCGTTATCAACGAGATCGGAATCGGTTTGAGAATAGCCCAGTGCACCGCCAAGAATAAGTGTGTCATTGAGCTGATAATCGCCTCCCGCTGTGACTCCTAATGTATCGAAATCAAAACCGTTTTCACGAGTGCTGGCTTCTTTTTCACCGAAGTTGAAAGAGCCGTTGAGATAAAAACTCCAGCCATTTAAGCGGCTGTTTTCATCGCCTGCGGAACCTCCTGTGATGTTAGACAGTTCGTTGTACAGTGTTTGCCCGGAAAGTTGCTCATTCCCAATGTTGAATGCGAGCCCGCTCATTCCAGATTGACGAGCACCACTGTGTAATGCGCTCAAACGGGAAGCGACATTGGCAAATTGATTATCCAGAACGTCTGTCGCAACGGTTCCGTTCACGCCCACTTCTTCATGGGCGATGTCTTGTAATACATTTCGCAGTTGAGCTTCGTCATAGCCGAGAGAAAAAGCCGTATTCCCAGATCCTTGTTGTTCATTAGAGGTTTGTACCAATGCTCTGCATGTTTCGAAAAGAGTCGTTTGACTGGCTGTTAAGCTGGGTTGTATTGCGGCCATGCGTGGACAGATGTTCTGAGTCATTGCCGCTGCTGAGGCTTGAGCCTCATTCATGCCTGGAATATCTATAAGATCAGCGAAAGCCGTGCTGGGTATTATAAAACAGGCGAATAATGCGACGGTAACCCCCCCGTTTTTTTGTATTGGTGAGCATGTTTTTTTTATTGTAAGTGACTTCATCTCAAAATTCCCCTCATTTTTAGATGTTTATTTATACCTGTATGGTTCACATAGGTATTTACAGAATTTTTATTATTGTTTTAGTGTAACTACTCAGCGTATTCATCTTTTGCTCCCTATCTGCGTTGTTTTCGTACTCAATCGGTTACATATTTCTATATGCACCCTCTCTCCGTGCGAAAACGTCTTGATATGAAGCAAAATATAAACACGCTGAGTAGTTACGTTTTGGTTTCTGATATTACTTCATTTGATGTTCATTGAGTAAATTTTTCCAAATACGATCCCAGCAACAAATATGGTCGACTCCTTTCAAAATACGAAACTGACTGTTTATTTGCTTCTCTGAGCTGGCTTTTATTATGAATGCGGGCACGACAGAGTCATTTTCTCCAGCGTAATGAATTTGTGTGATGTGCGGCGGCAGAGGAGGCATCGTGGCCGGATTGAGTGATCCTTCAAGGCGAGTATATCCATGGTGATCAGCCCAGGCTGTAATATCGAGATTGGCTGCCAGGGTAACCACGGTGACCGTTTCGTCAAAATAGGGCGCGATAAGCATAGCGAGCGTTCCACCTCCGCTGTGACCAAAAAAAACGAGCTCGTTGGCGGGATGTAATGACATATATTTTTTTAAAGCGGCGACCATGCTGAACACGACTTCCTGGGAATAACGTTGGTGTGTCCAAATAAGAGGATGACAGAACGGAGATTGTGCTTGGCCGAAATAACAGGGTCGCCCTAGGTAGAGACTGTTTTGTTGGTCTAGTGACATCAAGTCCAACATTAAACTTTTGCTAGGAGTAGGATCTGTTGCAATCCGAGTACGTGTAAACCAGGCTATACCGTCTCCTTCTATGTAAATATGCAAGCGTTTTACTTTATTTTTTTTTGTATTGCCATAGCTTATATGTGTAAATAGTGAGCCTGACAGTTCCAGTCTGTCGAGTCCGTATTTGAATGCATGGTTGTCTATTTTTTGAGCTGGGCTTACACAGCTCGACATCAAAATACAAAATAAAAGTAAAACGAGCAGTCTTTCGTAATTCATTTTATTAATTGTTTTTTAAATTCTTTATTAACATAATTACAATGTGAGTTTTGTTATTGAATGTTACTATAAATATTTGTTCACTAAGTGTGAATATTTTACTAAAATTTAGTTATTCCTCCACCTTGAGGCATGAAGAAACTTGCTAGGATAGCAATAGGCAAGCAATTAACCTAAATGAATGGAATTAGAGGTGATTATTATGAGAGCGATATCTACATTGATTGCGACGCGGACGTGGGTTCCCGCGTTATTGATAGCCGGTAGTATATATGGAAGCCATGCTATTGCTGACGAGAAAAATTTTGGAGCACAAACCCCATCAGTTAATGAGTTTGTTGAGGCTTTGGCTCAACCACCGCAGCCTCAACTCAGATTTAGAGGGATTAAACGAATTTCAGCAGCAGAAGTTCCTGTTGCAGCGGCTATACCTGAACCAACAACGGCCAAGGTCACGGCTACAGATGAATCCAGCAGCATTTCCATGCAATTACAGTTTGAATTTGATTCGCACCGTTTAACTCAGGGTTCCAAAGAAAGTCTGGATAATCTTAGTGCGGCGTTAATGACGGATGGTTTGGTGAATTTTCGATTTCGGATCGCAGGCTATACTGATGCCTCCGGTGGTGATAAATATAATCAAAGTTTATCAGAACGTCGGGCCGAGTCGGTAAGAAACTATTTGGTATTCAGGCATTCCATAGATGAAAATCGATTGGACATTATAGGTTTAGGAGAGCAAGAGTTGCTTGATATGGACAATCCGAATAGTGAAATAAATAGACGTGTTGCTATTATGAACCTGGGGGAATAGCTCTTAACTATTTTTAAACTTTAGGATAAAGCGGATACATTATGAGGGAAAAGAAATGCGGGTAGGAAATCGGGGTGAACTGAAGAGGCAACGAAAAACCAGGATTGCGATATTACTTGCAGTGATCGGTCTTGGTGCCTGTGGAACCTCATCGGTAAACAATACTTCTTTTTCTAATGATGAGGCGCTATCGAAGGCCATGGCACAATCGGCGGATGCCACTCTTATTGTTGATTGTTTGTTGCCTGGGAAAATCAAAAAGATGGGGAGCGCCATGACCTATCTTACCCCTCGGCGGCCAGTAAAAACCTCATCACAAAATTGTGAAATCAGGGGAGGAGAATATGTTGCTTATGACCGTGCCAACTACAAGACAGCTCTGCGTGTTTGGCAGCCCATGGCTGAACAGGGGGATAAAGTCGCGCAAACTTATGTGGGTGCCATCTACGAAAAAGGCTTAGGCGTTTCTCCTGATTATACAGAAGCCGCTGTTTGGTATACCAAAGCAGCTGAACAAGGTTATAGCCGAGCCCAATACGCGCTGGGTTATTTGTATGAAATGGGGCAAGGCGTGGAAAAAGACCCTCAAGAAGCTTTTCGTTGGTACCGGTTAGCCGCCGGTTTAACTCAAGAAGATATTCGTTTGGCACATGTTGAATTGTCTGATCAAGAACGAAAAAAACTCGAAGAGGCAACGGCCGCAGAAGAAGCGTTATTAAAAAAGGTTGAACAACAGCTTGTATTAAAACAACAAGAGCTGAATAACGTTGATCTGAAAATAGATTCAGCGAAAATAAACTTGAATAAGCATCAGCTACGATTGTCAGATCTGGCAGAAAAAAAGCGTGTGGCATTGGCGAGTTACGAGCGTGAAGCAGCTCCTTCTTTACTGAAATGGAGAGAAAAAGCCAGTCAATTAGAAGCTGAAGTTAAAAATAGAAAGCAGGCGTTGGTCGTGGCGTTAGCCGAGTTGCAGCAAAAACAACGTCTCCTTAAAGAAAAAGAAACTCAGCTTTCGACCTCTATCCGTAGTTTTGAAAAGAAAAAAGGACAGTTACAAGAAGAAAAGCAACAACTCTCCATGAAAAGAGCGCAGGTTGTGGCCGTACCCAATAGTGCAAATGCTGTGCTTGTAGTGGAAATTGATAACCAGCTTAAACAAAAAGAGCGGCAGTTAAGCGATATTGACTCTAAACTGGACAAGCAGAATTCTCTATTGCAGAACAGAGGGCAAGAACTAAGTGTGCTCTTAAGTGCCGTTGCGGATAAAAAGCAACAACAACAGAATGAGTTAAACAGCTTGGCTAAAAAGAGTGCGGAGATTAAAACACAGCAAGAATTACTCGCGAAAAAGCGGGTTTCTATTGAGCAGCAGTGGGCAGCAGAGCGCGCGCAACATATTACCAAGTTGAAAAATCAGACCCAGCTTATTTCCGTATTGGAGAAGCAACAAAGAAACAATAGTGAAAAATTGGCGTATTTAAACAGAGCACAAAATAGACAGCAACTGGCTTTGCTTGCGCCTAAAATTGAACTTATTGATCCTGATATGCCTATTATGCGTAGTATCACCACAACAGCCCCTGTCTTCAAAATACGGGAAGATATTAAGCAAAAAGTAATTGTCGGTAAAGTGATTAGTGAGAATGATTTATTAATGGTTGCCATGAATGAACAGCCTATAGAAATCAATAGCCAAGGTGTGTTTAAAGCGACAGTAGATATTCCGAAAGAAGGAATGTTGGTAGATATTGTGGCGGTAGATATTGGCGGAAACCGTTCCGGCCTTAAGTTTGTGTTATCGCCGAAACAAAATATGCGCTTGTCGAATGGTGTAAATGAAAAGGATATTATTGCATCGCCGGTTAGCGATGTGATTTCTCAAGTTGAGTTTGGCGATTACTACGGACTATTGATTGGTAATAATGATTATAAACATATGCCGGAATTAATTACGCCGATAAAGGATGTAGAGGCTACAGCTAAGATTCTGAAAGAAAAATACGGCTTTAAAGAAACAATCGTACTAAAAAATGCAACACGTTATGACATTTTAACAGCAATGAATTTGCTGAGAAAAAAGCTAACCAATAAAGACAATCTTGTTATCTACTATGCAGGTCATGGCGAGATTGACAGAGTAAATATGACAGGGCAATGGTTGCCCGTTGACGCTGAAGTGGAAAATACAGCGAACTGGATATCAAACAGCTCTTTAACCGAATTGATCAATGCTATTGCAGCTAAGCATGTCTTGGTTGTCGCGGACTCTTGTTATTCAGGTATCCTGACGCGTTCGGCACTCACTCAGGTTGCTGCCAGTCAGTCAGATCAAGCACGTTTGACCTGGTTTCGAAAAATGGCTAAAAAAAGAGCGAGATTGGTCTTAAGCTCAGGGGGCGTAGCGCCGGTATTGGATGAAGGTGGCGGTGATCATTCTTTATTTTCCAGAGCCTTTCTTGATGCTTTGGAAAATAATCAGGGTGTGCTTGAAGGGCAACGTTTGTTTCGCTCCGTTTCTGCAGCCGTAGCGATTGCAGCGGATCGTTATAAAGTGGAACAAGTTCCGGAATATGCACCGATACGCCATGCGGGTCATGAATCAGGCGACTTTTTCTTGGTACCTGTTATATAAAAAATAACGGCGGTAGATAACAGCATGGCTCAGAGTGATCCGCAGACAATAGGTAAGTACAACATCGAACGCGTTCTTGGACGGGGTTCGATGGGTGTGGTCTATCTGGGTTATGATCCCTTTATGGAACGCAAAGTGGCTATTAAAACTTTGCGTCCTGATTTACTCCAAGACGATAGCGCTCGTTTTGCCAAACGTTTTCATAGCGAGGCGAAAGCGTATGGGCGGTTATTACACCCCAATATAGTGACTTGTTATAGTTACGACGAAACGAATGACTTGACCTATATTGTGTTGGAATATGTTGAAGGGGTTACGCTAAAGCAATTTTTTTCACAGAATGACGATATCGAGTTATCTCAAAGCTTCGCTATTATACGGGAAATTCTTGCTGCTTTAAAATATGCGCATAGTAAAGGTGTTATTCATCGTGATATTAAACCTGCAAATTTGATGTTTGCGGAAAACGGTCAAATCAAAGTGACTGATTTTGGTATTGCGCGAATTGATACCCAAAACTTGACTCAAACAGGCTCGTTGATTGGTTCACCGGGTTTTATGTCCCCAGAACAGTTTACGGGAAAGGCCGTTGATCATCGCACGGACTTGTTTTCTGTAGCCGTTATTTTGTATCAACTGTTAACCGGGAAAAAACCATTTCGCGGTTCCGACCTGGGTGAAATTCTGCACAGTGTTTTGTCTGAAGAGCCTCAGGCTCCATCATTATTGAATCCTTTACTCTCAACAGAACTTGATAGAGTGGTGCTTAAAGCATTAAATAAAAAACCAGATGACCGATATCAATCTGCCGAAGAATTTATTGATGTTTTAAATAGTGTGACGAGGTCTCTCTTTAATGAAGCACCCATTAACGATACGGGTGAAACAATAGTAGAGCACAACGAAAAAATAAATATAGAGCCGAAAAACAAGAGTTCTTTGGTTAAAGCCTCAAGTATTGCTTTAGTTATGGCTGTGAGTGTTGTTGCTGTTTATATCTTTAATTCAACGGATAATAAACCATTGCCTGATAACAATGCAGGTTTGTCGTCTGATAATAAAGCTCTACTGGCCAAACAAAGTGCTCGGGTTTTTCCTGAGGGCGCATTAGGCGGTGATCTTTTAAGAGAAGAAAACACCAATCAGGTTGAGGGAGTCGTTTTTAATGCTGCATTGAATGCAACTATAAAATCTTTGGCCAATGCTTATACATGTGCAACGGTTAACGTGCTAGTTACATCGGCTAACTCAGTTAAGCTTTCAGGCTATTTAGCAACGGAAGGAGAAATAAGTTCGCTGAGAAGTGAAGTGGGTTTGTTGCCCGGTGTTGCTGCTGTTTTTAGTGCATTAGAAACGAGGCCAAGGCCGTTTTGTGAGATTGTTGAGCTATTAACGCCCTATGCTGTAAATGGGTTTTCTGTATTTGATCAAAATGAACCGCTGCGCTTTAGAGAAGGCGAACATTTAATGTTGAATGTCATGTCTCCCGATCATGATTCTTATTTATATGTGGATTATTTTCTTTTAGATGGAACGGTCGCACATTTGATGCCAAATGAGAGCGATACGGATAACCGTTTCTTAAGTAGAACGGCGGTGGATATTGGCGGCGGCGATGAAAAAAATATGAAGTGGGCTGTAGGGCCGCCCTTTGGTAAGGAAATGCTGACCTTGATTGCGTCGGACGTGCCCTTGTTTTCTACAAAAAGGCCGGAAATAGAGTCAGCGGAAGTTTATTTGAAAGCCTTGAGTTCTGGGTTGAACAATGTTTCTCCAACAGCGATTTCTGTGGACTATACTGCTATTTTAACTCAAGCAAATTGATTCCAAACCTAACAGGATATTTAAGCAGTGAAGTTTAAGCAGGTGTATTCCAGCCCTAACTCGGCAGGATTGACCGATGTAGGGCAGCAACGCGAGATCAATGAAGATGGTTTTGTTATCGATGAACAATCAGGCCTGTATCTTGTGGCCGATGGTATGGGTGGCCATAGAAACGGAGCGGTTGCGAGTCAGCTTTTTTTATTCGAATTAAGCCGACTGATTGGCGAACTTAAACTGAGGCTGGGTACGCTCGATACCCATGCAAAAGAAAAAGGAAATCAAGAAGAACAATATTTAACGCTTAGCGAATGGCTTGCCAATAGTGTTAGTACAGCTAATGCTATTCTCTATCAGAGAAATCAACGAGAAGGATCGAGAAAAGGCGCTGGCATGGGAACAGCGATTGCCGGTATATGGAAACCGGATAATAGCAGCAATGGAGCCATATTGTTTCATGTTGGAGATTGCAGAATTTATCTTTATCGCCGAAATCGATTAAGCCAGTTAACAAAAGACCACACCTTATACCAACGATGGTTGGACAATAATCGCAGCGGTATAGAGCCATCAAAGAATATTATTGTAAAAGCGATCGGTCCTTATCCTGATGTAACCGCGGAGCTCAGTATTCATCATTTCGAGCCGGGTGACACCATTTTAATTTGCAGCGATGGTTTGACCAATATGCTGAATGATTCCCATATGCGTGAAGCAATTAATAATCACAAGCAAAGGCCATTAATGAGCTTATGTGAGACTTTGATTGAAGATGCAAATGAGGCCGGGGGTATTGATAATATCACCGTTGTGGTATCGCGGGTGGGTGAAGAATAAACATCTCGTTTTTTACCAGCGAGCGGGCATTTTTTTATTGATAATCATGCGGTCTTTTTCAACAATAATATATCCTCCACGGCTTAGTTCTTTCATTATTCTACTCACCATTTCCCTTGATGAGCCAATCATAGCGGCAATCTCTTTATGCGTTAATTTTTGCGAAATAACCATTTTCCCTTCTTCGCTATTGGCCATTGAGGTGAGTTTTTTGGCGATGCGTCCATAAACATCAATGAGAGCAAGATCCCGCACGCTGTCGGTCAATTCTCGCAAGCGCAGCGTTAATCCACGCATAACACGCATGCAAACTTCGGGATCGTTACGTAGAAAGGTCTCAAATCGTCGTTTTTGGATAATGTATAGTTTGCTGTCTTCCAAGGTCATGGCTGAGGCCGAGCGAGGTGCGCCGTCGAGTAATGAGATTTCACCAAAATAGTCGCCAGGCCCATGGAGGGTCAATATGAGTTCTTTTCCTTCGTCATCACCGACGTAAATTTTTATTTTACCGGATTCGATAATATATAAAGAGTCGGTTTCATCGCCTTCATTAACTAAAATTGCATTTTTGGGAAAGCGTTTCAACGTTGTTTGTTTTTCCAACTCATTGAGGTCATCTTCGGATAAATCTTTGAAAAGATAAACACGGCTTAACATGTTATGAGTTGCGGTTGTCATTGGCTCTATCCCTTTGAGTCATGATTTTTCTGATCAAAGTTATTAGTGTAGCAGAAAAATGTGATATATCGCTTTTCCGAAGAATGGGGGAGGGTGCTCCTGATATAATACTTTCATTAATTTTTTATTTAAATAAGGATTAACGATTATGGCGGATTGCTACTTTACCCCCCTGACTTTTGAATTTCTTCTGGCTTTGGCGGAAAATAACCGGCGTGAGTGGTTTGAAGAACATAGAGATCAGTATGAAGAGAGAATCCGCACCCCGGCATTGAATTTTATTGATGACATGAGCCATGACCTTGCCATGATTTCTCCCCATTTTCTCGCAGTACCTAAAAAAATGGGGGGGTCGTTAATGCGCATACATCGAGACGTGAGATTTGGTAAAGATAAACGGCCTTATAAAACTAATATAGGTATTCAATTTCGGCATGAAACAGCCAAGGATGTTCATGCCCCCGGTTACTATTTACATATTGAACCAGGGTCTTGTTTTATTGGAGTGGGAATCTGGCGACCGGACTCACTGGCATTAGGCAAAATTCGTGATGCTATTGTTGAAAAAAGTGATGCTTGGTTAGCGGCTCGTGATGATCGGGTATTTTCGAAAAAGTTTAAGTTAGAAGGTGACAGACTTAAAAATCCTCCTCGTGGTTACACCAAAGATCATCCGCTCATCGAAGAGTTAAAGAGAAAAGATTTTATAGCCATTTCATCAATAAGCGATAAGGCTATCACGAACAAAACGATGCGCCCCAAAGTAATTGAGGCTTATCGACAAGCAACGCCGCTGATGAAATTTTTATGCAAAGCCTTAGGTTTGAGGTATTAACGTTCAAGCAGTGGTTATTTTGGGTTATTCAACTTTGTTGTTTTCTTTATCTTTGTTTTCGTTTTCGTCTTCATCGTCATTACCGTTAGATGAAAGTACGACATATTTTAAAAACATTATGCCGAGGGTAAACATAGCTATACCAATAAACACAGGGATGAGCCATTCGTATTCCATGTCGAGCGCAGAGAGATCGTGTGGCATAAGATTACCTAAATCAATATTTTTTCGTAACTACTCAGCGTATTCATCTTTTGCCTCATATCTGCGTTGTTTTCGTACTCAATCGGTTGCATATTTCTATATGCGTCCTCTCTCCGTGCGAAAACGCCTTAATCTGAAGCAAAATATAAACACGCTGAGTAGTTACATTTTTTCTATCATTAACACCTGTACCTGAATCGTACAGTAGTTAATTCATAATTACTATCCGATAATATACAGGGTTTGGTTTGAATTAATCTTAGGTTCCAGAAACCTAAATCCAACTTAATCCTAAAACCCACCATTTATATACGCAATTAAACTGTAAGGTACTGCAAAAAATCAATGTTAAAAATTTCCAGCAAAGTTACGATTCCAGCTGCAGAAATTGAGCTTCAGGCTATTCGTGCGCAAGGTGCCGGCGGGCAAAATGTTAACAAAGTCTCATCCGCAATACATTTGCGTTTTGATATTTGTGCCTCGTCGCTACCTGATTTTTATAAAGAAAAATTACTGCAATTAAAAGACCAGCGCATTTCGAAGGCGGGTATCATCGTAATTAAGTCTCAGCGATATCGTACACAAGAACAAAATAGGGATGACGCTCTCATTCGTCTGAAAGACTTAATTCAAAACGTGACGGTTATACGAAAAAAAAGAAAACCGACTAAACCCACAAAAGGGGCTCAAAGGCGTCGCTTAGACAGCAAAAATAAACGTGGAAAGTTAAAAGCATCGCGACAGCGGGTTGAATGATTGAGGCAATATCTTGAGCGTGAATGAATGCATCTATATGTTACCCTTTCCGCTAATGCAGACGAGAAAGGTCGATTTATGAGAATTCAAAGGCTTAGTAGCCAATTATCAAATCAGATTGCGGCGGGAGAAGTGGTGGAACGGCCTTCTTCTGTAGTTAAGGAATTGCTTGAAAACAGCCTGGATGCCGGAGCGACGGCTCTGGAAATTGATATTGAGCAAGGCGGAAGTAAACGCATACTGGTAAGAGACAATGGCGGCGGTATTCATCGCGAAGATTTGGAACTCGCGTTGAGCCGGCATGCGACCAGTAAGATTCAGGACTATGCGGATTTAGAAGAGGTTGCGAGTTTGGGTTTTCGTGGTGAGGCCTTACCTTCGATTAGTTCGGTATCGCGCACTCTGTTGATCTCCAGAACCGCAGATGAAGAAGCGGGATGGTCTGTTAAAACGGAAGGGCGTGACCCTGAAGTAGAAACTTCACCCATGGCGCATCCCCAGGGAACTACGGTTGACGTTCGAGATCTCTTTTTTAATACCCCGGCGCGACGCAAATTTTTGCGTACCGAGAAAACAGAATTCAATCACCTTGAAGAAGGGGTACGGCGGTTGGCATTGAGTCGTTTTGCTGTGGCCTTTCATCTCAAACATAATGGCCGCACGATATTTAATTTGCCTGCTGCAATCACACAAGAGCAGCAATTAAAACGCATTGCCAAGTTGTGCGGTACGAGTTTTGCCGAGAATACACTTTATGCAGATTGGGAAGCGTCGGGGATGCGATTATGGGGCTGGGTAGGTTTGCCTACTTTTTCACGGAGCCAGTCTGATATGCAATATTTCTTTGTTAATGGACGAGTGATTCGTGACAAAGTGATAGGACATGCCGTACGTAAAGGATATCGTGATGTGCTATACCACGGGCGACACCCTGCGTTTGTGTTGTATTTAGAAATGTCGGCCAAAGATGTTGATGTGAATGTGCATCCTAACAAGCATGAGGTGCGTTTTAGAGAGAGCCGCACCGTCCACGATTTTTTATATCGCACTTTGCACAATGTGTTGGCGCAAGCTGGGCCGGATGAAGTTGAAAACCTGCCTGTTTCTCTTGCAGATGAAAAGACGCCCGCTTTGCAACAAACGACTGAACCTTCACCAACACAAGGCTCTTTTTTTGGTTCTGACAAGCCGACATCACCACCCTCTACGTCGACAGGATACGGCGGCCGATCTTTTAGCTCGCGAACACCATCCTATGCTTCACCTGCAGCAAAAGTTAATATCGAAAATGTGATTTCTGAACAAATAGCCGCTTATGGTGCTCTGCATCCTAAAACAGAAGAAGAGGCAGCAGAAAAACAGCAAGCAGCGGGAATGCCTACCTTGGGATACGCTCTGGCACAGCTGAAAGGAATTTACATTCTTGCAGAAAATGAGCAAGGGTTAATATTAGTTGATATGCATGCCGCGCATGAACGGGTCACGTACGAGCGTTTAAAAAAATCCTGGGCTGACGAGCGTATGGTAGCCCAACCTTTATTGTTGCCGGTGTCGGTTACGGTAAGCGAAGCAGAGGCGGCCTTAGTAGAAGATTTTAAAGAGGAAATATCTCGGCTGGGTTTTGAGTGCAGCCAAACAGGACCTGAAACCGTCGTGGTCAGACAAGTTCCTGCCATTTTAAATAACGCAGATATAGAAAAACTGATGCGTGATATTTTGTCGGATTTTCGTGAGCATGGACAGAGTTATTTGCTTGCGCAAAATATAGATGAAATACTTTCGACCATGGCGTGCCATGGTTCGGTGCGCGCACAACGAAAACTGACCATACCGGAAATGAACGCTCTATTACGAGATATGGAACGTACAGCCCGTAGTGGGCAATGTAATCATGGTCGTCCGAGTTACGTTGAAATGTCTTTATCTGAATTAGATAAATTGTTTTTACGAGGTCGTTAGGGTCGCCGTAATTGTAATTTACATTTATGGGTTTCTGCTCTCTCATTCCGCAAATTACAGCTTTGAGAGTGGCTAGAAACCCAAATCTAAAAGCAAGAGACCGCACGACTACCGTAGGGCGGCGGTACTACTTTCTTTAATAGGTTTTATCGGTCTCTTTTGTCACGACGTACTTTAATGGGAATTCGTTTGGGTTCTTGAGGTTTGTCATACAAACGAATAATAAGGTATGCAGAAATGGCTAATAGTAGAGTTGATAATATCATGTTTAGGTCCTCCTGAAGATTTCGGAAAACAGTTACTCACCCATCTTACAACTTGGTTTAATAACCTAACTTAAGGTGCGGATGTCTCTGGTTTTCTATTCTATCTGTACACATATCGGCATTTTATGTGGATACTTTAGTATCATACCAAATTGATAGGGTATTGGGGCGATAAATAAACGATCCACATAGCTTATTGATAAGTATCAGAAGTAAAAGTTCATTTATTTATACAGCTAATTGTAAGTGTAGCCATCTCGGTTTTGCCGCCTTGTAAGATAATAACAGCAGCTCTTTATTGGGGTAATCGCAGATTACCCCATTTATCTTGCATAGCATACTCGACCGTGTTGCTGACACCGTGATCACTGCTGCCGCCCAGGACGTAGATAAAGTTACGGTAATGAAGCAGTGTTGTTGCACTTCTAGCCGTATTGAGCGTGCTGGCATTGCGCCACGAACTTACTCGACCTTGCTTTGAAATACGAGCGAACTCAACACTGTTTAAGCGTCGTGTACCATCGTGCCCACCGGCGATGTAAAGATAGTTATTGAAGGCGGTAGCGCTGGCTATGAAGCGGGCTTGTTTCAGTCGTGAAGGTTCCATGCTCCAGGGGGAGATTGCTTTGTTTGGCTGTAGGGTTGTTGTTTCAACATCGCTATAGCTCATCACATCGCTTTTATCGACATGGCCCGCGAGTAAAAATATTTTATTATTATGTATAGCAGCAGAATGAATATAGCGATCAATCAGCGAGTGTTCGAGTTCTGCATCCCAGCTTATAATCTCACCACTAGGTAAAACATTCGCTCGTTCTACGGATCTTAAAAAAGAACCATTATAGCCGCCAAGCGCATAGATAGTTTGATTGTGATGGACCACGCGCAGCCCGCGTCGAGGAGTGGTTAGATAGGCTTGTTTTATCCAGGGGCCAAGACGACCATCGGCAAGAATTTCTGCTCGTTCGACAGAAGCCAATGGAATATTATCATCGCCAAGGGGTCCGTTTGCGCCACCAATAACGTAAATAAAGCGGCCTATAACAACAGAGTCTAAATAAAACCTATTTTCACTGAGAGGGGTGGTGGTTTGCCAAGGTTCCAGTGAGCCATCAGAATTAATTTTGCTGTACTCCACAGTCCGTACATATTTCCCATTGTTATTGACCCCACCCATTATATAAATATGATTGTGATGTGCTGCCGAAGAAAATGCTCTGCGTTCAAACTGAAATGACTGTGCATAAGCCCATCCGAGAGGGGCTTGGTTAGTTTTGTGAACGACAGGTAAGGAAAGCGTGGTGTTGTACGTTAATATAATAAGGATCACGATTACAAAAATTGAAATAGAACCATAGAATACGGATCGGTCAGCGTGCACTGTATCTTCCTGTTTGTTTTTGAGGCTCGACGATAGTATATACTAATGAGTACATTGATTAGGTATATGGTTTTAAGGTAAGAAGAGATGAAGCATTCAGTCAGAAGAGTGATTGAACTCTATGAAAGTAATTACACGCGTTTGTTAATAATAATACCTTCGTTAGACATGACTGAAACAGACGTTGATCTGACTGTGCCAGGTATGGCGGGCTTGGTTGTGCGTGTGTTAGAACATTGCAAATACACCTCTATTGTTGAGCTTTCAAACACCTATAACAACGATGCTCGTTTTGGTATGAATATGACAATGACGTTACGTGTTTATTACGATGCACAAGTTGCGGAAGTGACCTCTTATCAGGGCTGCAGGAGATTAAGATCTCGTTATAATTATCCAAATGAAAGCATGTTCATGCCTAAAGAAAAGTTACAAGTGAATCAATTTCTGGCTGAGTGGTTGGAGCATTGTTTACTCGTATCCTATGAACAGAATTGTTTGACAGTTTCATCTAGAAGTTAAACGAACAAAAAAATGTAGGCTCTATAGGCTCCAGGGTCTTAAATATTAACAATAGCGAGGAGTTTCAACGCAGCCATGGAATTAAAGAGGACGTGCAATACCACCTAAATTAAAAACGCCATGGATATAGCCTAGGAGTGGGCACGAAATAACTTCCCGTTTTACATAGCAGGGCTGACAACATAGTTCCATTGTCCCAATTTTTTATCCGCTTTAATATACCCATAGCGTTTGAGATTTAG
>UOFO01000146.1_pt1 | contig 16249 bp, 12 predicted proteins | sample 1988801 | NCBI WGS metagenome assembly UOFO01 (sample SAMEA4712195, study PRJEB27164) | hydrothermal vent metagenome | biome: marine basaltic hydrothermal vent biome; feature: marine hydrothermal vent; material: mineral | place: Pacific Ocean | collected 2011-06-14/2011-07-23 | depth 1719 m
TAGCATAACCACATTTCGGGCATTGATAGCCATTCGGCCAGCGCCAGTCAAATAATGCGTCGAAACATTGATCTTCAGTCCCGTAGGATTCAATAAAACACGTCAAACTCAGCCCTTTTTGAAATTGCACGGTATTTTTACCCATCATCAACTCCTTTTAGATCAAACACTTAACTGTTGTTGTATGCAGTATATCATTGGCTTAGCTTTAAGGGTAATTAGGTTTAATAATGTGTTATTTTAGCTATATTCTACGTTTTTACGCGGTAATAATTCTCTAACTATGCTGACATTTTACTAAATATCATATCGTCACGGTCGTTTGTACTAAAAAATTAGCTTTTTTGAAATCATAATCGTAAATTATTTACACATTATTAAAGAGGTCGGGGACACCCAAGATAAGTATGCGACTATTTGTAAGCACTATCTGACAAGTGTGTCAGCAATGTTTAATTCATTATTATTTTTGGTGGGTGTCCCCGTCCTCTCCGCCGTCCTCCCCTTAAATCTCAAGCGCTACGGGTATATGATATGATCATTTTCTAATGCAAAAATGGCGGGGTTCAGGGATACTCTGAACGGTTACAACAAAAAAGGGATCGCATTGAAAGTAGACAACAATGTTAAATTATTCTTCTAGCATGACCAGAAAACTAATTATCCAAGCCCATGTTTGAAACGAGTAACGTGAAAGATAAGCGTAATTTCGCACAAATTCGTAATCAGCTCGTGGCGATGATTGCAGGGAGTTTTATTGCTGTTTCAGTTGCAGGATATAGTGCCGCTGTTTTTTTTGCCATGCCGCCGCATACCTTCAGTGCGCTGCCTGCTTTGGCTATTGTTGCATTTGTTCTGACTCTGTTTATGGCTCTCAGCGGTCTTCATTTTTGGCGTTGGAGCAATGCGTCAGTTCGTGGCGGTGCAGCCTATAGTTATTCTTGTAACTTTTGGGGGCTGCATGCGCTTTATGTGTTTATTGCCCCCTGTTTATTTTATCTCACTGGCGTGTTTGATTTTTCGGGCAATACCGGAGTTCCGCTATTGTCTTTAATATTACTGCAACTGATCACCTCAATACTGCTGTGTTTGCCTTTTTATTTTATGGGATTGAATATCCTGGGTAGAATGGCGAGCATTTATGGCTTGCCGAAAATACAAGTGAGTTTGCGTTATCGCTTATTTATATTGGTTGGTTTATTACCTTTGTTAGTGAGCGCAATTTTAGTGGAATATTACTGGTGGCGAACCGAGTATTTTACGAACGAAGTCCTGTTTATTTGGGGTGGTTTAGGCATCATCACCCTGTGGTTGGCTTTGGTTGCCATTCGTGGTGTTGGCCTTGCTCTGGAGCCGGTGAGCGCGATATTGACATCGACGGAAACGGATGAACATCTTGATTTTCATCAATTGAGACCGAATTCAACAGATGAAATAGGTTATTTAACACAGTTATTGCAAAAGCTTTTTCACCGTTTGAAAGACCGTGAGGCGCAAGTCCGAGCGATTGTGGATCATGCCGCTGAAGGAATTATTGTGGTCGACCAGACGGGTCAAATTAACACATTTAATCGAGCGGCTGAACAGTTATTTGGCTACAAGTTTAGCGAAATAAAAGGGCAGCCATTGAGCGGTTTGTTGCCAACGATCGTTGTGCCCGGCGTTATGGGTATTTGTGAGATTGAAGGCGTAGACCATAGCGGACAAACCTTAATGCTATCTTTACGTATTACTGAAATGAATATCAGTGGTTGTACGATGTATACCTATTTAGTAGCTGATGTTAGCGAACGTATTACGGCGCAAAGAAAGACACAAGAGGCTGAATCGCGTTATCGCCAGTTGGTAGAAACAGCTCACGATTTAGTCTGGAGTATGGACGAACAAGCACGATGGACCTACTTAAACGCAGCGGCATACACGATATATGGTTATCGACCTGAGGAAATGATTGGTCAATACGCGAGGAATTATCAATCGAGTGAATATGCAGAACAAGATTTAGCTGCATTTAAAGAAGCGTTAAAGGGTAATGACCTGGTTCAATACGAGACCGTGTATATCGATAAAACAGGTCATACCCATTATCTGAGTTTTAATGCTAAGGCTTTTAAAAATGCAGAAGGTCAGGTTGTGGGTATTAGCGGTACCGCGAGAGACATTACAGAACAAAAAGAATTTGAGCGTCAATTGGCTTACCAGGCACAACATGATGGGCTAACCGGGCTGGCCAATCGTGTTCAATTTCAGAATGAATTAGAACGTGTTGTGGCACGAGTGGCACGTAGTGGCGCGACTTGTGCGCTGTTTTATATTGATATGGATCAATTTAAATACATTAACGACACATTGGGTCACGCCGCTGGAGACAGGTTGCTTATTGAGTTTGCAATGCAGCTGAAATCGAATTTGAGAGACGGTGATTTATTGGCCCGTTTTGGCGGAGATGAATTTACAGTGTTGTTATATAACGTTGATTCTGAGTCTGCAATGATTGTTGCAGAACATTTGCGTAGCGTCATAACAGATTATCGATTTTTAGAAAGCGGTAAAGCCTATCGTTTGAGTTGCAGTATTGGTGTTGCTTTAATTGACAATGCAACGATTACGACTGATGAGTGTATGGCACATGCTGATTTAGCTTGTCATTTGGCAAAAAAACAAGGGCGAAATCGCTGTTATTTATATCAGCCGAAAGATCAGAATGAAGCGAAATTAGAAGCCGGGCTGGGCTGGGCGATTCGTCTACGAGAAGCTTTGGATCAAGATCGATTTAAATTGGCATATCAACCTATTCTATCCATAGCCGATGGTAGTGTGACTCATTATGAAGTGTTGTTACGGATGGTCGCTGAAGATGGAGAAATTATATTGCCGGGTGGGTTTTTATCTGCGGCTGAGCGTTTTGGTTTAATGAATGAAATAGATCGCTGGATGGTTAGAAATGCGATGATCAGACTCGCTGAACTGCAAGATCACGGTAAGGCTATTGGCTTCTCATTAAATATTTCAGCGCATGCGTTTGATGATGAAACGTTACTGCCAATGATTCGAACATTGCTGGAAAAAACAAATTTAGACCCCTCAGCGCTTACCTTTGAAGTTTCAGAAGCAAATGCTATTGGTAACTTGCCTTCAGCAGCACGTTTTATTAACGAGTTAAGAGAAATAGGCTGTATGTTTGCTCTCGATTGTTTTGGTTCAGGATTCAGCTCCTTTACCTATTTGAAACATTTGCCCGTTGATAAGTTGAAAATTGATGGTACCTTTATACAAAATATGATGCATACCACAGTGGATCGAGCCATGGTTCAATCTATGACGCAAGTCGCCCACGCGCTTGACAAGATTGTTATTGCCGGATGTGTTGAAACTGCGGAAGCACTAAGCTTAGTAACAGAAATTGGTGTGGATTATGCCCAGGGCTACTATGTGGGTGAGCCAGATGAGCATCTTTTATCCCAGCCCACATTGCATGAGTTATTACCACCGCCAAGCATGTTACAGTAGAACCTGCTAACGTTTCAAAATAATCTATAGCTTCTTCTCGTTCCCAGCGCTGCTGCGTGGGAACGCATACGGTGCTTGCTAACCGTTAACTCGGTATGGATTCCACGCAGGAGCATGGGAACCAGAAAAAGAACAATTTAACCACAGAGCACACAGAGAGTACGGAGAAAAGAAAGCCATCCTCCGGCTTTTCTCTGTGTCCTCTGTGCTCTCTGTCGTTAAATATTATTAATAACTCAAGCCACAGAGAAACTACAATATAGAACTTTATTAGAGTGTTAAATTCAGTTTTCGTGGGTATTTATAGACAACTCTAAAAGCTTCTTTGTCTGGTTTTTTTGAACGATAGGGTTAAAAAATACTCATATAGCCTCTAGCTTGGCGTAAGCAAGCGCCAGAATTTTACAACCTACCTGCTCAAACTTAATTTCGATTTGATCATTTCCGTTATGATTCAGAATGATGCCGGGGCCAAATTTTTTGTGCGCCACTCGTTGCCCGATATGAAATCCACCGCAGTCGCCTTGTTGTATTGGGGTTGTCTTACGTGCTGTTCTTTTTGTTTGTGGTTTGGAGGAATAGGTGGGGCGAGAGACCTGCGGTTTTATTTCATGAAGTAACGTTTGCGGTATTTCTTTGAGAAAACGTGAAGGCAAACAACTTCGCATTTCACCGTGCACTCTTCTTTGCTCCGCGTAAGTCAATATTAGTTTTTGACAGGCTCTCGTGATTCCGACATAACAGAGGCGTCGCTCTTCTTCTAGTTTTTCCGGATCATCTCGTGAAAATTCGTGCGGAAAAAGTTTTTCTTCCAGACCGCTAAGGAAGACCAGTGGAAACTCCAGGCCTTTAGCGGAGTGCAGTGTCATGAGTTGCACACAATCATCCCAGTCTTCCGTTTGCGTGCCGCCGCTTTCTAAAGCAGTGTGCGTTAAAAAAGCGGTAAGAGGGCTTAGATCTTCTTCAAAAGCTTCTTGAGTAAACTGCCGGGCGGCATTACTCAATTCTTCCAGGTTTTCTAGGCGTGATTGAGCGCGTTCACTTTTATCTTTTTTAGCGTGGTCGATCAAGGTACTGTGGCGCACAACAATATCAATTTGTTCGTCAAGTGGTAATCCTGTTATTTCTTTTGTTATGGTGTCGATCAGATCCAGAAATTGCTTTATTGCATTGGATGCTCTGGCCGGTAAGCGCTGTTGTTGAACGACATTAATTGCCGCTTGCCACAGTGGAATCTGTTGTTCGCGGGCGAGATCCCTGACAACGCTGCGACTGCGTTCGCCTATGCCTCGGGGGGGCGTATTGAGCGCCCGTTCAAAAGAAGCATCATCGAGACGATTTTCCACCAGTCGCAGATAGCCCAATGCATCTTTAATTTCAGCACGTTCAAAAAAACGCAAACCGCCATAGACCTTATATGGGATCGCGTGTTGTATCAACTGTTCTTCAAATTGTCGCGATTGTGCATTGGAGCGATAAAGAATGGCCGCGTGGCGACGCAAATTACCTTCAGTCATCCATTGTTTAATTTGGCTGATGACAAATTTTGCTTCATCGTATTCATTAAATGCACGGTAGAGCGAGATCGGCTCCCCTTCTTTCGTGTTGGTCCACAAGTTTTTTCCCAAGCGGTTGCCATTGTGCTCTATCAATGCATTGGCGGCAGTTAGAATCGTACTGGTGGAACGATAGTTTTGCTCAAGCCGAATGGTGGTTGTATTTTTATAATCGGTTTCAAAGCGTTGCAAATTATCCGCGCGCGCGCCTCGCCAGCCATAAATAGATTGGTCATCATCACCAACAATGAACATACTGCTGTTCGCGTGGCTCAGTAGTTGTAACCAGGCGTATTGCAATGTATTGGTATCCTGGAATTCATCCACCAGAATGCAGCGGAATCGTTGATTGTAGTGTTCTAACAGGGTCGGGTTGTCGCGCAGTAACTCGTGAGCCTTAAGCAGTAAGTCCGCGAAATCCACCATGCCGCTACGTTGACAGTTTTCATCATAGATTTTAAATATGTGAAGCATAGCCTCGGTCGTTGAGTTTTCATAGCTTTCAATGTTTTGCGCGCGTAATCCCAGGTCTTTTTTTTGATTGATAAATAACTGTGTTTTTTTAGGTGGGAAGCGTTCATTGTCAAACCCTGCTTCTTTACTGATACGACGGATCAAGCGCAGTTGATCGTCCGAATCTATAATTTGGAATGACTGAGGTAGTTTGGCTTGTTGCCAATGCATGCGTAGTAATCGATGGCTGAGGCCGTGAAAAGTACCCAACCACATACTGCGTAATGACATTTGCAATATGTGTTCTACACGTTCTCGCATTTCCTGGGCAGCTTTATTGGTGAACGTCACCGCCAGAATATTATTCGGCGAAATACCTTGCCGCACCAGCCAGGCAATGCGATGGACCAGCACCCGGGTCTTACCACTGCCTGCTCCGGCTAAAATAAGAACCGCATTATCTTCTGTTGATACAGCTCGGCGCTGTTCATCGTTAAGAGTATCTAAGAGTTTGTCTGTCTGCATGTTGTCTATTTTACCGTAATAAACGAGTCTAGGGTCTGGTATTATAAGTTTCGAATGAATTTGGGTGATAAATGTTTAATAAATTGATGCGATTACGCTTTTTAGTGATGCTTGTTTGTTTGCCATCAACAACTCTTGTGTTGGCGAACCTGGATACGGGTAATCATAACTTGTTTGTGGATGTCGGCGAAAAGAAAAGAGCTTATATCCTTCATATACCACCTTTGTCTGCTGATATGAGCACCGTACCGTTGGTGATTAACTTTCATGGAGGAGGGGATAATGCCAAAAGCTTTCAGCAAGCCGTGCGAATGGATATGATCGCGGACCAGATGGGGTATGCGGTCGTTTATCCCAATGGAACCGGTAGATGGAGTAATAAAAAGTTAACCTGGAATGCGGGCCAATGTTGTGGGCCAGCTGTTTCGAAAAAAATAGATGATGTTGATTTTGTGCGGCAACTTATACGTGATGTTGAGCAACATATTGCTTTAGATCGCGAACGCATCTATGTTACGGGCTTTGCCAACGGCGGCATGATGGCGTATCGACTCGCTGTCGAGGCTTCGGACTTGATTGCGGCTGCGGCTCCTGTTGCGGGTTCCATGGCCGTGACAGAATTTACCCCGGTGTTGCCGGTGCCTATTATGCAAGTGCACAGCATTGATGATCCTCAAATGCCTTACAAAGGCGGAAGTAAAGTAAAATTTCCTTTTGGTAAGGAAAAATACAGCAGCGTGGCGGATGTTATTGAACAGTGGGCTGGGTTTAATCAATGCAAAGAAAACTATAAAGTGGCTCGCTCCATCGTCGGAGGCTTAGGGGCAAAGTATGCAGGGCAGAAAGCAAATCTAATTATTTATTCCGATTGTGAGCAGGGGGCGGAAGTCTCTCTTTGGCAATTGCAAGGGGTGATGCATGAATGGCCAGGAGCACAATCAGCCACTCAGCTTATCAACCTGAATAAAGAAATATTACGCTTTTTTTCCCGCTTTCGTCGTCCAGGTAATGAGTCCGTTTCGCTCAGAGTTGAACTTGATTGATTTCCATTTCTACAGGACTCTGCCCTGTTTGACATCTCGGTTTCTGTTTCAAAATGGGGTTATATCGTCGTCATCGTCATACAGCTCCATACTGTCCATTAATTTAAGAAATACTCCGAGAGACTCACATAAGTTTTTAACTGTTGCACTATACGTTAACTTTTCTTCTGCTGTTTTTGCGTCCTTCATTGCATTTAATGCTGCAAGTATTTCTGTTGAAAGACCAGTCATCAGTTTATCAGGATCCATTATGCCTCCGAGTCGATTTTTTTGTTGGGCGAAATCGTCGTTATTGTCGCAGCTTAAACCATAATAATATTTACCACCAGTATTGTCTGAACCGAAAGTTAACGGGGCAATACTACTTCAAATAGTCTAGCAAAATTAATCTTTTTGTCAGCTGTTACTGAAAGGGTACAGGATGGTTCTTGGAGGTCTCCAAACAGGTACAGTTTTTCGGGCTGTTGTGTCATGTACTATATTCGTCTTTTTTGGGTTAAATTTTAATTATTCTAAATGTTGACAAGCTGTGGCCGACACATATAATTACACATATACGATAATTTAATGGTGCGATTATGGGGCAAGTTACAATTTATCTCGAAGATGAAATAGAAAATAGAATGATAAAAGCAGCAAAATCTGCCCATTTATCAAAAAGTAAGTGGATAGCTAAGCTTATTAACGAAAAAGTAGCTAATGAATGGCCTAAATCAGTAATAGATTTAGCTGGAAGCTGGGATGATTTTCCATCTATTGACGGGGTAAGGAAAAGCTCTGGAACCGATGCTAAGCGAGAAGAGTTTTAATGTATCTTCTAGATACAAATACACTAATTTATTTTTTTAAGGGCATGGGTAATGTATCTAAAAAGTTTTTAATGGTTTCTCCTAAGGAGATTGCTATTCCAACCATTGTGATTTACGAGCTAGAATATGGGATTGCAAAGTCAAGTTCGCCTAAAAAAAGACAAGCCCAATTAAATGAAATATGTTCTTTGGTTAATGTGCTTCCTTTTGGGGATAAAGAGGCGCTTTCATCTGCGTCTATTCGAGCTAAATTGGAAAAAAAAGGTACACCAATCGGCCCTTATGATTTATTAATTGCCGGAACAGCATTGCAGCATCAGAGAGTTTTAGTAACTAATAATGTAAAAGAATTCTCGAGAGTTCCAAAATTGAAAATCGAAAACTGGTATTCCTGAAATATAATAATGTGCACAATCCATTCCTAAGCAAAGATGAGCGTTATTGCTTTAAAGACTAAAATGTATGAATCTTCAAGAACTTATTCAGCTGGATCAAATGCATGTTTGGCACCCCTATAGCGCCATGGGTGCCGATTTGCCGATATTCCCCGTAGCTTCTGCTGAAGGCGTTCGCCTTAAGCTGCTTGATGGTCGAGAGTTAATTGACGGTATGTCTTCCTGGTGGTGTGCCATTCATGGTTATAACCATCCGGAGATGAACCGAGCATTAACAGAACAACTCAATGATATGGCCCATGTCATGTTTGGTGGTTTGACTCACCGTCCGGCTGTAGAGCTGGCTGCTCGTTTGGTAGAGCTGACTCCTGATGAATTACAAACGGTATTTTTTAGCGATTCCGGTTCTGTTTCGGTAGAAGTGGCCATGAAAATGGCGATTCAATATTGGCATGCCAAAGATAAAACGAATAAGCAGAAGTTTTTAACGCTGCGTTATGCTTACCATGGCGATACGTTCGGTGCGATGTCCGTTTGTGATCCTGTTACAGGTATGCATTCATTGTTTAGCACGGGTTTAGCCCAACAGTTTTTTGCAGATGCTCCTTCTTGTCATTTTGGTGAGGCGTGCTGTGATCAGGATATTGCTTCGCTGGAAGAAAACCTGAAGGCACACCATAACGTTATTGCCGCCGTTATCCTGGAACCTATTGTACAAGCTACGGGAGGGATGCGTTTTTATTCAAGTGAGTATTTGCAACGTGTCCGAGTCTTATGTGATGAATATAAAGTTTTGTTAATTCATGATGAAATTGCCACTGGCTTTGGTCGTACCGGAAAACTCTTTGCTTGCGAACATGCCAATGTGACCCCTGATATTATGTGTGTGGGTAAAGCGCTGACGGGGGGGTATCTCACGCTTGCTGCAACGCTGACAACCACTGAAGTGAGCACAACGATAAGCCAAGGTAATCCTGGAGTATTTATGCATGGGCCTACTTTTATGGCCAACCCGTTGGCGTGTGCTGCGGGACTCAGCAGTTTACGTTTGTTGACCGAATCACCCTGGCAAAAAAATATATCAAGAATTGAAAAAGGTTTGAAAAAAGGTCTGGAGCCTTGTCGGCATTTGACGGGCGTTGTTGATGTACGTGTGCTGGGGGCCATTGGCGTTGTGGAGCTTGCTGACCCGGTGAATATGAAAACAATTCAGCCTCGTTTTGTCGAAGCGGGTGTTTGGGTGAGACCCTTCGCCCGTTTGGTTTATTTAATGCCACCCTACATTATGAGTGACGCCGACTTACAGAGCTTAACCGCTGCCGTTGTTGATGTGTTGAGTCTGGAGTTAACCTGACTGCAATTGCTGAGCGGTTATGTATTCCCAGAGAGTGATCCCGAAGTAACCCAGCAGTATAGAAAAGGCGGCACAGGCTATAGTCAACACGATAAATATAGCGCTGCGACGTGTTTGCCATGCTTTTATTCCAAAATAAGCACCCAATGCGGTGACGATACAGCCAAACTCGCTCATTAACAGCATCATTAATAGAGGGATTTTGAATTGACCTTCAGAAGAGGTTACACCCGAAAAATAGAGTATGAGTATAAAAAACCCACCTATACCTGCTGCTATCCAGGGAAATTTTTGTTTCACAAGTGCCGTCTCAAGTCTGTATAAAAAAATGGAGTCTAGCATAAGGTGTGGGCAGGCAATAAGAGCTATCGTCAAATCTGGTGTATGGCACGTCAAGCGACTTTCTGTTCCTGATCCACTTTCTGCTTAACTCCATTGATAAATTTTCTTCACAGGGTGAAAGTCCCTGTCCGGTAAGATCTAGCCAACCGCCGGTATCGAGTGTTACATCTGAGGCGGAGAGGCTGAAATGCCGCGAACAATCCAGATGAAGCGTACACATACGGGCAAAACCGTTGATACCTGACAGTCATAATCCAGACAAATGTGTCACGGCCTGATAGTGCGATAAATGTATGTGTTCTTTAATTTCGCCATAGAGCCGAGTTGTCCGTAGTTTGTCCATCACTGGGCCTTTGACCTCTGATAGATGCAGCTCCACACCCATGTCTTTTAATTTTTCGTGAATACTCTCCAAACTCTCAAGCGCACTGGCATCGATATCATTCACGCTGGAAAACAGCAGTACGCAATACTTTGCACGCGGTGATTGTATAATTTGTTTGACAACCGCTTTTTCTAAATAGGCTGCATTTGCAAAGTACAGTGATTCGTCAATGCGAATGCCAATAATATCTGGGTTGGTCTCAACCTCCTGACGCAACACATTACGAAAATGCTCAGTGCCAGGCACCAGGCCAACAACAGCCATATGTGGTTTGCTGGTGTGATAAAGATGCAGAATAATTGATAAGACAATACCCACACTAACCCCTATCTCGACACCGGCAAGCAGGGTCGTCACAATGGTAATCGCAGTCAGTGAAAAATCATATTTTGAAAACAACCAGGTTTCTTTTAATTTTTTTATGTCAATAAGACTTGCTACCGCGACAATGATAGCCGCAGCCAGTGTTGCTTTGGGCAACAACGCCAATGTTGTCATCAAACCGCTGGCTAGCAAACCTATCAATATTGCAGCCATTATTCCCGATAGCTGGGTTTTCGCACCAGCGTCAAAATTAACTACCGAACGAGAAAAACCACCGGTGACTGGCATCCCACCAGAAACACTGCTAGCAATATTGGAGGCACCCATTGCCAGTAGTTCCTGGTTTGGCTCAACGCTGGTTTTTGTTTTCAACGCAAAGCGTGTGGCAACCGAAATGGATTCAACATAACCAATGATGGCGATTAATAACGCCGGCATAAATAATTGTCCAAATAACGTGACATCTAAATGAGACCATTGAAATTTAGGTAAGCCGTTTGGTATATGCCCTACCACACGAATCCCAGTTTCCCCTGCTGCAGTAAAATTCATCACCACGATGCTGATGACCACCATGAAAGCAGGAAACATTCTGACAGCTAAATCAGCAGCATGTCCACTCACACCAAATCGTATAAGGACAGTTTTAAATAAAAAACGCGCCAGAAGCAGGCAAGCCAAAATACCGCCACCCATGATCAAGGTCGGTATATGTGTATCACCCAATGATTGGTATAAGGAAGACAGGGTTTCAGTCAACGCATGTCCATGCGCATCAACGCCAATAATATGTTTCAGCTGACTCACAATAATAAGAATCGAGGAGGCCATAATAAATCCCTCGATCACGGAGCGACTCAGGAAATTAACAATGAAGCCCAGCTTTAACAAGTTCATCGCGAGTAATAATAGCCCCGATAAAAAAGATAAGGCGACCGCGATCTCTGCCGGAGAATAATTCATGTCAGTGCTCAAGCTGGCAATGGCGGCGCCGGTCATTAAGGATATAACCGCTACCGGGCCAACGGCCAACGTCGTACTGGTCCCGAAAATCGCATAGGCAATTAACGGGAGAATACTCGAATACAAGCCAACCTCGGGTGGCAAACCAGCAAGCAATGCATAAGCCAGTGATTGAGGGATCAACATCAGGGTGACGATGATCGCGGCACTGGCATCTGCATAAGCGAGTTTTGTCCGATAGTTTTTAACTGTATCAATAATCGGAAACAGAGATGTGATCTTAGCCTTCATTGTGGCGGTCTATTCATTGTTTTCTTTTGGCTTCACCAGCCACTCGCGGCCTCTCAACATGCCCTTCCAATACATCGGCGGTAAAATGTACTCCTTAAGAAACCAGGCAAGACGTGTTGGTTTTTGTCCGTCGATAAACCATTTCGGAAATGAGGGCAATAATTTTCCGCCATAACCAAACTCGGCTAAAACAATTTTTCCTCGCTCCACCGTTAGTGGGCAGGAGCCGTATCCATCGTAATGTGCTGGCTTGTTTCGGGCATCTAAAAAGGTCAATAGATTATGCGCGACGATAGGCGCCTGTTTTCTCGCAGCAGCGGCCGTTTTTGCGTTCGGCGTATTGGTTACATCACCCAGGGCGTAAATATTTTCGAAGCTCTTGTGTCTCAGGGTTTTAGGGTCTACGTCAACCCAACCGGACACATCAACCAAGCTACTTGCTCGAATAAAATCTGGTGCCTGTTGTGGCGGACAAACATGAATCATGTCAAATGACTGTTCAACGGTTTCTACCTCATCCTCTGCATTCGTCGTTTCAAACCAGGCTTTTTTTGCTGGTCCATCAATGCGAACCAGCTGGTGTGAAAAATTCAGGTCAACATTGTATTTTTTAATGTACTCCATTAGTGCGGGCACATATGCTTTAACACCAAAAAGTCCGGGGCCTGCATTAAAGAATTTAACATTGATATTTTTAAGTACACCTTGCTTTAGCCAGTGATCCGATGAGAGATACATCGCTTTCTGTGGCGCTCCGGCACATTTAATTGGCATAGGCGGCTGGGTAAAAATAGCGTTCCCCGATTTCATTTGCTGTACCAGTTTCCAGGTGTACGGCGCCAGGTCAAAACGATAGTTGGATGTTACGCCGTTTTGCCCAAGTGTTTCTTCCAACCCTGCGATGCCCGCCCAGTTAAGTTTTAGTCCTGGGCAGACCACCAGGTTCTGATACTCTATGGCACGACATCCTTCAAGAAGGATGCGGTTATCCTTAGGTTCAAATGCAGCAACGGCAGCCTTGATCCAGGTAACTTCTTCCGGAATAATCGACGACATGGTTTTCACTGTTGTCTCTTGTGAAAAAATACCAGCACCCACCATCGTCCAGCCGGGTTGATAATAGTGCGTGTCTGACGGATCAATAATCGCAATATCCAGATCAGGGCGACGCTTTAACAAACTGGATGCCACGGCAACGCCACCAGCGCCGGCCCCAACAATCACTACGGAGTGTTTTGTGGCAGGCATGTCGCTCGGAATTTTACCGCCGTTTAGAATGCGATGAAACAGTGGCACCATATCAAATCCAGCGGCGGCCGTTTTATCAAGCAGATCATTCAATGTAGTACTGGCGGCTTTCATTAACGTCCAGGCGGTTACTGCACGCATACCGCCTCTGCAGTAACCGAGTAGAGGCTTGGGTAGCGCATCAAATGATTTCTGGAATTGTTGCACATCGCCATCCTGTACCTGCCCCTCTTGTATGGGGATATAGTTAAAGACAATACCGGCTTCCTGAGCTTTTTTCTCGATCTCTCTATGCCCCGGCTGATCAGCGCCTTCACCATCCGGTCGATGGCAAATAATAGACCGAATGCCTTGTTGTTTAATTGCTTCAATATCGTCAACCGTTATCTGTGCGCTGACGTAAAAAGTATCATCTATTTTTTTCATATCCATTGTCATTCATTCTCTCTATTTGATTATTGCCTGCCTCCCCCTTGGTAAAGGGGAAACTAATTAACGCTATCCTAAACATTCCCGCATGCAAGGTTGGCCGGAATGGCAACGTCCATTAATTTGGGATTAACAAGTTTAAGGTTGTCCATAATTTCAACGTACTCTTCAAGCGATTTACCGGCTAATCTTGGGTTGTAACGTTTTTCTTCCCAAATCGATGAAGCCGTAGAACCGCGGTAATCGTGTCCCGGGTATACCAGGGTTTCCTCCGGTAAGGTAAAAAGACGCTCAGTAATTGAATGATATGACGCTTCGGCGCTACCGTTCTGGAAGTCAGTACGACCGCTACCACGAATCAATAGCGTGTCCCCACTAAACACCATGCGAGGCCCACCTTTATGCAAATAGAAGCTAAACGATTCGTTGGTATGCCCGGGTGTATAGAGGCTTTGTAGCTCGATGCCATCAATATTAATCCGCTCATCATCTTTGAGGTAAACCGATACGCATTCAGCTTGACTATGTTCGCCCATCATCGTGGTACATTGTGTGTTGCCGCGTAGCTCACCCAGCGCGGTTACATGATCAGCATGGGTGTGCGTATCTATCGCATAAACTAACTTCAGATCCAGCTCTTTTAGAATGCGCAAATATGTCGGCGTTTGTTCTTTCACCGGATCGATCATCAGTGCCTCGCGACCATAATTTGTGGCGATGATGTAAGTATAGGTACTGGACACTGGTTCAAATAATTGTCTGAATAGCATTTATCTCATCCCTTTTTCGTTTCATTGTTGTTCACCCTGTTAGTTATTAGCATTTCACGTGCCAAATTTTAATTTGATATTATTTATATTAATATCAAATAGTTATAATTTCACCATCAGACTTTCAGCTTTCATGTTTCAATATTTGTTTCGTGAACATTGCGCAACGTTTCATATTTTTTTATACTTGAAACATGACAGCTCACTTAAATAAGATTAGCACTTCGGCATTGACCGCACTGGAACAATTATTCTCACGTGCCGCCATTTTTCAGGTTGATAAAGAGCGCAAAATTATTTACTGGAATAAACAAGCCGAAGCGTTACTGGGTTTCAGTGCCAGTGAGTTGCTAGGTCAAAGTTGTATCAGCGGTAACCGTTGCAAGCAGTGCATGACCGGTTGCAACCTTAGCGAAAAACTTTCGATTGAAGGCTCTCCAATCAGCCTTCATCACAAGTCGGGGGCGCAAGTTCATTTTCGAAAATACGCCCACGCCTTTCTCGACAAACAAGGCTGTTTCAATGGAGGTATTGAAATTTTATTACCTGAACAAGCGTCGTCACATGCCGCTGTCATAACTGGTACAACCCGTGATGCGCGTTACTTTCATGGCATTGTCAGCCGCGATCCGGCCATGCAAGAGATTTTTAAGATCGTGCGAAACGTAGCTGAAACCGATGTCAATGTATTAGCACGCGGTGAGTCGGGCACAGGCAAGGAACTCATTGCGCAAGCTATTCACGATGAAAGCAGTCGACGCGATAAACCCTTTGTTGCGATTAACTGCGCCTCACTGAGCGCCAACTTACTGGAAAGTGAATTATTCGGTCACATTAAGGGGGCATTTACCGACGCCGTGCGTGATCATGTGGGCATTATCCAGCGGGCCGAGGGCGGGACCCTGTTTTTCGATGAGATAGCAGAATTACCCATAAGCCTCCAGGCGAAGCTACTCCGCGTTCTGCAGGAACGGGTTTTTTCACCCCTGGGTAGCGAAAAGGTAGTCAAAGCCAACATTCGTATTTTAGCCGCTACGCATCAATCCCTGCGCAAACTCGTCAAGGAAGGCAAGTTCCGCGAAGACCTCATGTATCGATTACGCGTTGTCCCGCTATTCATTCCACCATTGCGAGAGAGAAAGGGGGATATCAAATTGTTACTCGATTATTTTATCGAAGAATTAAGTAAAACCAGTAACCGCTGCATCACGGAAATTGAGCCTGACGCAATGCGACTGCTACTCAATTATGACTGGCCAGGGAATATTCGTGAACTTAGAAATGTCGTCGAATATGCTAATGCCGTTAGCAGGGAACAAGTATTGACGATTAATGATTTACCACCGGAGTTTTTCGAAGAACAATCGATCAGGCAAATGTCACGCAAAGATTTCAAATTAGAAAATGAAAAACAAAAGCTCAAGCAAGCACTGCTCGAATGCGATGGCAATCTCGATCTCACGGCGGAAGTGCTAGACATCAGTCGCACCACCCTGTGGCGAAAACGTAAAAAATACGATCTGTAATTCATCTTAGATGCTGCAATTATTGATTTCAGTTTCATTGTTTTATTCCTCTGTTTTATAGAAAAGGGGAAATTTGGTGGAGTCCCTTATTGACTGTTTATTTGAGTTGCGTTATAAATTAGTCACTTATCCAATTATTTGAATGAACTCTAATGTGCCACCCAATAGAACGCTTTTTTTGTCACAATTCCGACTGCCTCGATTATGGATTGAGAAGTAAGAACAACCTTCGCTACGAAGGATTCAGTGGTAAGAAAAAAGAAATCCGAATGATTCGCTGTACGACCTGTAGCAAACGTTTTTCTGAGCGCAAAGGCACGGTACTT
>UOFO01000131.1_pt1 | contig 15791 bp, 16 predicted proteins | sample 1988801 | NCBI WGS metagenome assembly UOFO01 (sample SAMEA4712195, study PRJEB27164) | hydrothermal vent metagenome | biome: marine basaltic hydrothermal vent biome; feature: marine hydrothermal vent; material: mineral | place: Pacific Ocean | collected 2011-06-14/2011-07-23 | depth 1719 m
ATTCCGTTTTACTGGGGCTGGCTGAAACATTCAATGGCATGGCAAATCGCATTCAACGTTTAATTTCCTCACATAAAGAACTCACCAATGCTGTTTCACATGAACTCAGAACACCGCTGGCCAGACTGCGTTTCGGCATAGAAATGTTGCAGTCATCCTCTGATGAAGCAGACAAAAAACGCTATATAGCCAGTATGAATACCGACATCGATGAACTGGATCAACTGGTGGTCGAATTATTAACCTATGCCCGCTTTGATCGTGACAAACCGGAACTGAAATTTCAGCGCCAAGACATCAAGCCCTGGCTAACGGGAATCATCCAACAAATAAAAACCAGCGAAACCAATTTATCAATCGACTTTGAAATTACCGGAAAAAACGTTAAACATGCTCGCTTCGAACCCCGATTAATGGCCAGAGCAGTGGGAAACCTTCTGCAAAATGCGCAACGCTATGCACAAGGCAACGTCGGTGTGACTTTTACACAGGATGAAAAAAATTATCAGATCATGGTAGATGATGACGGGCCCGGCATTCCGAAAAGTGAGCGCGCACATATTTTTGAGGCCTTCAAGCGACTCGATGCAAGCCGGGACCGGGACACAGGAGGTTATGGCCTGGGTCTGGCCATTGTGCAACGTATTTGCCAATGGCATGAAGGAGCTGTAATGGTTGAAGACTCACCGCTGGGGGGAGCCCGGTTTATTATTCGCTGGCCAAAAAATGATGACATACAATAAGAAACAACCTGAAAAACAATAAATAATTATTGACAAACGATAATAAAAATTCCTATACTCTGAGCAGATTTCAAGCAGAGGCTCGACTTAATGGAAACCGACAGCGAAAATATCAATCGCATACAACGTGTCAGCAGTACATTTCGGCTGCTGTTTACTGTTTTAATATTTTGCATCCCTGTTATCACTTTGCTGTATTGGTTGTTTTTTAACGTCTTGCCCGTCGGGTTCACAACGGATTTGCCTGTCGTTGTTAATCAAACACTTCCTCTTAAAACGCTCGTATTGGCATTTTTAATCAGCCTGATTCCTGCGTTTGTTGCGATATACGGAATGATAAACCTGCAAAAATTATTCAAGCTCTATGAGAAAGCCATTGTCTTTTCCGGGCAAAATGTTAAATGCTTTCGTCACCTCGGATATGCCTTGATTTATTGGGTGCTCGCCAATCTGGTTTTTACCATATTGATCAGCATCGTTCTGACAATAAATAATTCATCGGGTGAACGAATGATAGTTGCCCAGTTCGGAATTTCAGATATAGGTACATTAATCATTGGTGCTGTCATTATCCTCGTCTCCTGGGTCATGGATGAAGCGGTAAAGCTGGAAGATGAACAAGCGCATACGGTATAAAACATAATGGCAATTATAGTTAATCTGGATGTAATGCTGGCAAAACGAAAAATGAAATCGAATGAGTTATCCCAGCTTATTGGTATTTCTGAACAAAATATTTCTATATTAAAAACGGGCAAGGCAAAAGCGATTCGATTAACAACATTAAATGCCATCTGTAAAGAACTTAAGTGCCAGCCTGGCGATATACTGGAATATCAACAAGGAGAAAGAAAGTGAAAAAATTCATACTCATACTTATCGTTGTTTTATCTCAATCAGGCTGTGCAATATCTTCTAAAATAGACGCTGTTAACATTGCTGCCGACCAGAAAAAATTTGAAGGTATTGACCAAAATACGCGATTTTCTATTTCTCTCCCTGCCTCACATTCAGGGCCATATGCATCAATCGACCAGTTAAATTTCAATATAGAGGAAGGAAAATATAAGGGTAAAAATGCCAGCGCATTGATGGGGAAATCCAAAAAGACAGAAACATGGGAGGTTCTAATAATTATGATTGATGAAGACGGAAAGTGGGTCACTTTGCCAAAATCAGCACAAATTTTTCCACAATTGTGAAAACTTATAACAACGACCGGCCATTATTTCGGTAAATAGCACCCTCCCTGCAACACCCGCTGTTACATAAGGATACATTTCAACACACAGCTCCAACAGACCCCTTTCACCTTTCCCCATAAACTTAGGAGCGTGCATGGAATAATTTCCGGATTTGGCGCTCAGATTTAATTCGTATTTGTTCGTTCTGATTGAGCAAAAGTGCAGGAATAGTTGCTCTTATTTCGAGCTTTTGTGATTGAAGAACGGACAAGGGCGAGCTGACGATGAGATGCCAAATTTGAAAGTTATTCCATGCAGGTTCCTTAATACCATAAAGAAATTACAATCGATACATATGGGGAAAAGCAAGTGAACAATATTTCACGCTATATTACTGTTTTATTCATTGTGATGCTGCTGAATATGAATTGTGCCCTTGCTGCCAATATCATCGTTATTGTCAAAGAAAAAGGCAGTGGCGTGCCCATTGAGGGAGCAACCGTTGTTATCAATGAAGGTGACGTTTATGACGAAACAGGGAAAACCGGAAAAATCGAATTTTCCGATATAGCAACACCCAACAAGGTCAAGGTATTGGCCGCAGGGTTTGAAACCCTGGAAGAACAGGTTCCACAGAACCGAACAAAAATCACACTCTACCTGGAACCGTTTTTCATTGAAGGAGAAGGCCTGAAAGTAAGTGCAGAACGATTAGTAGAGAAAGCATCAAAGTTGACACTTTCCAGCGCCGAATTGATCAAATCAGCGGGTAGTGGTGGTGACCCTCTCAAAGCCATCACTGCATTACCCGGCATTATCGCCACCAGTGAAGGCTCCGCAGAAGTCTATATGCGTGGCAGCAATGGCAATGAAAATATCACCTGGGTCAATAATGCGCCAGTGGGCTATCTCTACCATTTCGGCGGATTTCAATCCACCATCAACCCCGCGTTAATCGAAGATATCAATGTCTTTCTAGGAGGTTTTCCCGTCCAGTATGGCGATGCGCTGGGCGGCGTGATCGACGCCAAATTACGCGCCCCAAAAAATGACCGCATGCGTTATAAGTTCGATATATCCACTATCACCAGTTCATTTTTGATAGAAGGCCCGGCAGGAGAAACCGGAGGTGACAGTTTTTTTATAGCCGGACGACGCAGCTATCTTGATTTAATATTTTCACCTGGTGATGCCTCTAAAGCATTTGCTGATGATGACGAGGATGACCCTGATCGAATATTACTGGTACCGCGTTTTTATGATTTCCAGGCACTTTATCGTCATCAACTTAATAATGGCTACCTGGACAGTTATTTGTTCACAGCAGGAGATGAGATGGAAATGGAAATACGCAGCTCTGCTAAATCCGATCCCCAGCTCGCTGGTGAAGCCCGCGAAAAAATCGAATACCAGACCGCCGGACTTACCTGGCAGCAACGCTGGAATAGCCGGTGGGATAGCATCGCCACACTGGCCTATATCCATGAAAAAAGTGCCGCCCGTCTGGGTCGCGATGAACTGGGAGAATCCTTTTATGCCCGCGTAGGAGAAAAAACACTTTATCTACAGCCGGAGCTACGCTGGAGCCCTCAAATTGATTCACAATTCAGTGTTGGCCTGGACAGTGCTTATGCAGAAATACCGGTTGATGTATACGCCCCGCGAAGCAATACGGAAGATGATCCTAATTTCGACTTTACCTCACAAAAAAAATATCGTCTTAACAAAATGCTCAGAGCCAATGCAATCTCTCCTTTCATTAAATACCGCCAACAGTGGACTAAGCGGTTAAGCACTCAACTGGGACTGCGCCATACTAATATTGAATTAACCGGTGGATTTCACACCCATAAATTTTCACCGCGCGCCACACTGGAATATAAACTGCCCCCCGACACCTTGTTAACAGCAACGTGGGGGCAATATATCCAAATGCCAAGTGGTGAAGAAGTAGTTGAATCGTTTGGTAACCCGGCTCTGCTGATGACCGAAGCAGAACATCGTATTCTCGGCATTGAACATCAGATCAACCCGCTTTACAGCGTCAGGGCCGAGATTTACCACAAGCCGATGAAAAACCTGGTTATCGTCCTTGATGAAAATGACCCGCCCGATAACTACTCCAATCGAGGTACAGGCGAAGCTTATGGCTTTGACCTGTTTATTAAACGCACCCCCAGTCAGGGCAAGATCGGCTGGATATCGCTCTCTTGGGCCAGCTCGCGTCGTACTAATGAAATCACCGGTATCACACGCGACTTTTCGGGTGACCAACCCCTCACGTTTATTGCAGTCTGGGGACAGCCTTTTGGCGGCAATTGGAAACGCTGGGACTGGAGCATTAAGGCACAGGTAAATTCCGGCCGACCCTATACCGCTATCATAGATCGTAACCGGGAAGTCCCGGGGGACTCCACCAGCCGCTGGATTGCTACATACGGCAAACACAACGCCGAACGCCTGCCCACTTATTACAAGGTAGACCTGCGTATCGGGCGTGAAGTGCTGCTTAAAGAATCCAAATTAAAAGTTTATCTTGATCTGCAAAACGTCACCTTCGCCAAAAATATTGTGGAGTACGATTACGGCAATGAGTATGAAAAAATCAACAATCCTACCGAAGTGACCGGCATGTCATTTTTCCCTTTTTTTGGTGTAGAAGTGGAGTTTTAAATACATGAATATTCAGCATGAGTTTTTATCACTGATGAACAGCGGCGGCCCCATTATGTGGGTTATTTTTTTCGTTGCCTGCATCGCCATGGCACTGGTGGTATGGGAAGCCTTACGTGGGCAGACGCTGATAAAAAACGCCCGAGATGATTATCATAAACTGCGATCAGACAACGACTACCTACCCATCGTCAATGGCAGCACGAGCCCTGTCGCCCAGTTGCTTGCCGCAACCCATTGGCCTGAAGTGCAATCAAAGGAAGATATGGCCAGGGAGTTCAACATTCATCTGGCGGAAATCACCCCTCGGGTGGAAGGCAGCCTTGCCACCATCGCCATTCTTGCCACATTGCTCCCCATGCTGGGCCTGCTTGGCACCGTCACCGGCATGATTAACGTATTTGAGGTCATTGCACTGCATGGCAGCGGTAAGCCTGATGAAATGGCTGATGGTATTTCACAGGCATTACTCACCACCGCCAGTGGACTGATCATCGCCATCCCGGTGATTTTTTTACATCATCTGTTATCACGCCGCATCAACGTCTTGATGGCAACAACGCATCAAGCCATACAATTGATTTTACATCGTGATGTCAACGCATTAAAAAAGGCACAACACCATGCAAACTGATGACCTGTGTCCGATGCCAGTCATCAATACCGGAAAACCCGAAATCAGCATGGCACCACTGGTTGATATCGTTTTTCTGTTGTTGATCTTTTTTATGGTCACCACCGTATTCCCGGAAAACGACGGCCTGCTCATCGAAAAACCCGACTCGGAAAATGCTGCGGCGTTCGACAATGAACATCTTGTTATCAAACTTGATCAACAGGGAATTTCCTACATAGAAGAACGTCCAGTGACCGTTGACGACATCAAACGGCTGCTTAAAGCCGAGCTATCGATTAAACCACAGCTGGCAGTCACCATTCATGCAGACCGTCGCGCCACTACTGAATCACTGATCAATGTCATTGATGCAGCAAAAGCCGGAGGAGCCCAACAACTGGGCATTGCTACCGATGAAAAGCATGACTAGGAGCTTGCCCTCGACCGGGATTGCTGTGACAGGCGGCATTCTGCTGACCCTGGGCCTGCTGTTTTTTATCAATGTGCTGGCAAATTACCGTACACAAGTCACAGAACCACGCCCGCTGCTGGTCGTGGATCTGGCGACATGGCCAATACCCGTCAAACAAACAGAAACGCCGCCCACCCCCAAGCCCGAAAAACAACTCACGCCAGAAAAACTGGTATCAGAAAAAGTACCTCAACCGGAAATTTCTCCGCAGGCAACAAAACGTGTGAAAAAAATCCCCCCGGAGCCTGTGATGCACGAGCCCATAGAAAAAAAGGTGGCGGAAAAAATTGCAGAAGCCGCTGAAGAGCTTCCTGCCGAGCCAACGCCTCCCATGCTGATAGAACCTACGGAAAATGCGCTACCCACGCCTGTCCCCATATTCCGACTCACACAGGCTCCGCGTTTTTTGCACAGGAAAACCCTTGTTTATCCCGAAACAATGCGCACACAAGGCATCAGCGGTATTGTCAAACTGGAAGCGCTCATTGACAAAGAAGGACGGGTAAGAAAAGTGAACATCCTGAGGTCGGCTGGAAAATATTTTGATGAAGCCGCCAAACGAGCCATTTTGGCATCCAGTTTTTATCCGGCCGAAGTGGATAATGAACCGGTTGCAGTATTGTTACGTTTACCGGTGAGATTTGATTTGCTTTAATCAGTGTTGTTCGCCAACCTATAGTTGTTGAGCAGAACCTTGCCCTTGGCCATTCCTCTCTCAATAATTAAATTGGGTAAACCCCAGCTCCGCTGGGGAGACTCGCATAGGTTTTACCGAGACTACGGTAACGAGTACTTTCAAATCTTGAGCAAGAGAAACTGTATGCTGTTTATCCCAGTCGTCAATGGATGCCATCCAAATTGAAAGTGTTTCTTCAATATTTAAACAAGTGGGATGTGACGTATTGATGTAGAGGGTAAGCTTATTTTTGCGCAAAGCCATAGTCTAATAAATGAGATGCTGCGGACAGTCTGTCTCGGCTATTTTTAGCACCGAGTACGACTGCGATAAGTTTGGTTTTATTGCGTGTGGCGGTGCCGACTATAGAAAACCCGGCCCCGCGGGGGTGATAACCTGTTTTGAGTCCATTTGCACCGTCAACACGACTCAGAAAACGATGATTGGTATTTAACAATTGAAATGTGCCATTGCGGAAAGAGTCCAGGCGGATAGAGCCAAGCTGAGATATCAACGGAAACTGTAGAACATGACGAGCGAGTAAGGCGAGGTCATAAGCGGTTGTTGAGTTTTCCTTTTGCCCTTTGCGTCGGTTGGGAGGCAGTCCGTGCGTATTGGCAAATGTGGTATTTTCCATTTTGATCAGGGCGGCGCGTTGGTTCATCAACTTAATAAATTCTGCTTGACTGCCTGCAACATGTTCAGCAAGAGCAAAAGCGGCATCGTTAGCGGAGCCAATAACAACCGCTTTGAGTAATTCTTTAACGGTAAAGACTTCGCCTTGTTTTAAATAGACTTGATGACCACCAATGTTACTGGCCGCAGCGCTGACCTTATATTCATCATTGAGTGAAATAGGGCCGGTTCGAGTTCTGAGAATCGTAATTACAGCGGTCATCATTTTAACCAAAGAGGCGGGTATCACCTCTTTGTGAGGATTATAGGAATAAAGTAGTTTTCCCGATGAGGCGTTCATGACAACAGCCGATTTAAATTTTTTATTTTGTGCATCAATTTTTGCTGCAACAGCGGTATTTTGATAAAAAAAAATAAAAAACACTGAGATAAAAAGTGAAAATGGTTTCATAGTTTTAAATTTATACTGGAAATGAGTTGACCAAACAAAGACATGACCTTAAGAAATATATTGTATGATATCGTCTAAACGTCGGCGAGGGCTGGGTTGAGGTAACTCAGCAGGGTAACCAATGCTCAGTAGTGCGACCGGTTTGATTTTCGGTTTAAGCTTAAGAATGGTTCCAACCTCGTTTTCATTAAAATTACCCACCCACGTTGAAGCCATACCTGCTGCCACAATAGCAAGTTGGGCATAGGATGCTGCAATGGTTGCATCTTGAACTGCGTAGAGGTGACGACCGCGTTCACCATATTTTTCTGCGGATCGCTCTGCATCGGAACAAAAAACCAGGCAAGTTGGCGATTCGGATATAAAGGATTGATCTAAGGAAGCCTTTTGTAGTTGAGCTCGTTTTTCCTGGTTATGTACGACAAACACGTAATAGGCCTGTAAGTCTCCCGCAGAAGGTGCGGCACAGGCCATTTCTAGAATGGCATGTAACTTCTCTTGCTCTATGGGGCGGTTACTCTGAAATTTTCTAACAGAATGTCGATGGCGAACAGTTTCAAAAAAATCCCACATTAATTTAACCCTATAGTTGCATAAAAAATCGACCCAGAACCGTCTCACTGCTTTTATAGCAGCATCTAAGGCTCGATATTCGCATTTTCTGGATTCACCTAGCGGTAACCAGGATCAATCCATAAAATACTCCGTTCGAGCCTTATATACCACTCTAAAAGCTTCTGTGCCTGATTTTTTATGCAAAGATTCGGGTTTACCCTTCTTTTAGTTGTGCTAAATCGGGGTGCTCCGGTGCATTAAGTTGCAATATTCTGAATGCGTCATGGGCTAAATCAGTTAAGCCAAGCTGGCGATAAGCTTTGATTATAACTATCAGCGCCTCAATAGAGGAGGGCGTTCGTTCGTAATTGTTAATGACATATTTGGCGCGATTAGCAGCGGCAACATAAGCGCCCCGTTCGATATAATAGTTGGCAATATTAATCTCATGTTTAGCTAAAATATTATGTAAATAGACGAGTCTTTGTGCTGAGTCAGCGGCATAATCGCTGTTAGGGTATTGTTTAACTAATGTGGAAAAATAATGGAAGGCTTCCTGAGAGCCACGGACCTCTCTTTCGGACGGATCCAGGTTAAACAAATAGTCCAGGGTTCCCATACTTTGATAAAAACTTGCCAGTCCACGCATATAATATGCATAATCCACTTTAGGGTGGCGAGGATAGAGTTTGATAAACCGGTCAGCGGCAGCAATTGCGGATTCAGGTTCATCGAACTTATAGTAGGCAAAAATAATATCCATTTGTGCTTGCTGTGCATAACGTCCGTAAGGAAACCGAGCTTCTAGGTTCTCTAAATAACGCAGCGCAGTTTCATAGTCCGCAGTATTCAATGCATTTTTTCCTGCATCGTATAATTGACGGGCAGACCAGGCGCTTGTTTCATCATCAATATCTGGCAATACAGAGCAGGCATTGACATTGAAAACCAAAGCCAGAATCAGGAGTATTTTGGCGTAAGATGAATTGCTGAGTTTCATAGCCCGGCGCATAGTTTAAGTCCTAAATCTGAGAGATGCTGTTACTATCATGATTGTTTCTGTAGGAAGCATTTTACCGGATTGAAACTACCCCGCATAGTGAAATAAAGAACCTGTGGCAATTTAAATTATTTTTGTGAGAGTTTAATGACAGAACAATCTAATAATGATGAATTAATTCGAGAAATAGACCCTGCAATGGCTGGGCTTCGTTTGGATCACTGTTTACAACAGATTTTTTCCGAATATTCCCGGGCAAGATTGCAAAAATGGGTTAAAGAAGGAAAGATAACCATTGATGGTCGTTTGCTTAGATCCAAAGACAAAGTATTTGGCGGTGAGACGATTATTTTAATTCCTGAGGTTGAAGCCCAGGAACGGTGGCAACCTGAAGCCATTGACCTGGATATTGTTTATGAAGACGCTGCTGTTATTGTGTTGAATAAACCCGCCGGCTTGGTTGTCCATCCTGCGGCGGGTAATCAACAGGGAACCTTACTGAACGCGCTCCTGCATCATGCTCCTGAGTTGAATGAAATGCCACGAGCCGGGATTGTCCATCGCCTGGATAAAGAGACCACTGGGTTGATGGTCGTGGCGCGAACGTTGACAGCGCAAAAAACGTTGGTGGAACAACTTCAAGCACGAACGGTAACGCGCGAATATTTTGCCTTAGTAATGGGAACTATTATTGCGGGCGGTACTTTGGAATGGCCTATTGGCCGACACCGTGTGGATCGCAAGCGTATGGCTGTTGTTGATGATGGCAAACCTGCAATGACGCACTACAGAGTGTTAGAACGTTATGCGCATCATACTTATTTAAAAGTCAATTTGAGTACGGGTCGTACGCATCAAATCAGAGTTCATTTCTCGCATATGAATCATCCCTTGATTGGTGACCCAGTTTATGGTGGGCGTTTACGTATACCCAAACAAGCTAATGACGAATTGGCAAATTGCTTACGTGGATTTCGTCGCCAGGCACTTCATGCTGGGCGTTTAAAATTTGAGCATCCGTTGACTCGAGATAGCGTTGAGTTCAGTCGGCCTGTCCCCAAGGATATGGAAGATATGCTGAATATTATGAGAGAACATAATCCCGTTCAACCTGTTATTAGAAAATAGCTTATTTATTTACAGAGCCTAAACTTGAATATTATCAGGCCGGACTGGCCCGCGTCTTCCCATATTTATGCTGCAACGACGTTAAGAACGAGTGGTATGAGTTCAAGCGTTTTTGCTTCCTGGAATATGGCATTGCATGTGGGTGACAATGAGAAAAATGTCTTGGCCAACCGGGCTCTTCTTTACCAAGAACTGAATCTGTCCAGTGAACCCGTGTGGTTAAATCAAGTTCATGAGGCGACGGTAGTGGACGCATCTCGTATAGAGGTTATGGTTGATGCCGATGCGAGTTTTACACAACAGCCCGATGTGGTTTGCGTAGTGATGACCGCAGACTGTTTGCCAATATTATTGACAGATACGCGAGGAGAATATATTGCAGCCATTCATGCTGGTTGGCGAAGTTTAGCTCGCGGTGTGATTGAAGCTACGGTTAGCAATATGAATGTGAAAAACGGGGATCTTCTCGCGTGGTTGGGGCCTGCAATATCTCAGGCTTCTTTTGAAGTAGGCGCTGATGTCAGAGACCTTTTTCTGGCGAAAAGTATGAAAAATAAACACGCGTTCAAACGGGTAGATACCCATGCCGAAAAATGGCTTGCAGATCTGCCTATGTTGGCCAGATTAACGTTGCAAAAAATCGGAGTTAATGCGATATATGGTGAACAGTGGTGTACCTACAAAGATCATAGTCGTTTTTATTCTTATCGTCGTAGCGGTGAAACCGGACGAATGGCAACATTGATTTGGAAAAGTATGAAGGTTTAAAATGGGTGATCAAGTCGAGACTAATACACTTCAATAAAATTCTATGTTGTAATTTTTCTGTGTTCTCTGGTGCTAAAAGTCACTTACCAAAAGAATAAAAAATCAACCACAGGGCGCACGGAGAATATTCTGCTTGATTAGCTATCTTTACCTTTCTTGTAGGTAGTAACCACTACTTCTTAAATCCAGTACCTGGCATTGTAGACGGATAGAATAGGTTTTTTCATGCCTCTAATCTTTCTCGTAAAGAGTAATGAGGACAATAATAAAAACTCTAGAAGATTCTCATCTTCAATTGAAAAAGAACCCCCCTCTGGCTGTTAGCTTTCCTTCTTTTTAAGATGACGATTGTTTATGTTCCTTGCTTTAAAAAACTCCAGGAGTTTTAACTATTATCGAATTAGCAGTGTATAATCCACTGCTTACTTGGCGACTATTTCTGGGATGTGATAATGAAGAAGTATTGTAGAGTTTGCATGTATGGGGTCATGGATGACCTCTCAAGTAAGCATTCGACTTTTCTACTAACCTGTTTTTTTTCTATTATTTTGCTTTTACTGGCGGGATGTTTAGCTAAACCAAGTCAAATTCAAAATGTCTCTGATGCCGCATCCTCTGCCCCTGATGATGCGGCATTCCAAGCTTATAAAATAGGCCCTGGCGATGTGATCAATATCTTTGTTTGGGGGAACCCTGATGTCTCTATTGAGGTCAGTATACGGCCGGATGGTAAGGTATCTTCACCTTTAGTTGAGGATATGGTCGCTATAGGTAAAACACCGACTCAATTGGCTAGAGATATAGAAAAAGTCCTATCTACTTTCATTAAGCAGCCCACTGTTACGGTTATTGTCAAACAATTTGGTGGATTATATGACCAGCAAATAAGAGTGGTTGGTGAAGCCAGCCAACCCCAGGGATTGCCTTATAGAGAAAAAATGTCATTGTTGGATGTCATGATTGCTGTGGATGGATTGACAGAGTTTGCGGCTGGAAATAAGGCTAAAATTTCACGCATGGTGAATGGTAAAAAGAGAGTTATAAAGGTGCGTTTAGAAGATCTTCTCAAGAACGGGGATATTTCGGCTAATACCGAAATGAAGCCAGGAGATATCTTGATTATTCCTGAGTCCTGGTTTTAGAGGGTTATTTTTTAATGCAACAAATTAATATACCAATACGTGAAATAAAAAAAGCTTGGCATTGGCGAGGGCTCGCGATTGCCGTTGCCTTGTTGGTTAGCATCATGGGCTGGTCTGCTATCTATTTTGTTCCCGATACGTATTCGGTGGAGGCCAGAGTCTATTTAGATACTCAGTCTATGTTAAAGCCTGTGTTAAAGGGCTTGGCGGTGGACAGTGATGTTAGAGAAGAAGTTGCAAAAACAACGAAAGCTACTTTATTAAGCAGGCCAAATCTTGAGAAGTTGATGCGCGAAACTGATATGGGTTTGGCGGCCAAAACAGCAACTGAGTTTGATTTTTTACGTAAAAAACTAGCCAAAAACATCCAGGTCTCTGGAGGTAGGCAGAATATATATGCTATTAGCTATATAAATGAAGACCCTGTGCTTGCGCATAAAGTAGTTGAGACCCTTCTTGCCTTGTTTATTGAAAACACATTAGGTTCTATGCATAAAGATACTTCGATGACGGAGAATTTTTTGGATAGGCAAATAATACAATACGAAGGTAAACTACGAATAGCAGAAGAGCAACTCAAGGAGTTTAAGAGAAATAATGTTGGTTTTATGCCAACAGAGACGGGTGGATATTATGTTCGTTATCAACAAGAGTTAGAATTATTGCAAAAAGCACAACTTAGTTATGCAGAGATTGAAAGAAAAAGAGATAAGCTTAAACAGCAGATGAATGATGTGCCGTCATTGCTGCGTTCCACTGCTAATTTACAAGGTGTAGAAAGTTCTTTAAATACGCGTATCAATGCATTAGAAGTTGAGTTGGATAAATTGTTATTACAATATACCGATAAACACCCAGATGTAAGGTATGCCAGAGGCGCACTTGCTGAACTGGAGCAACAAAAAAAGAAACAAATACAAAAAATGGGAGATAAGATCCGGCAAGGTTCAGAGGTATCAATAAATAACCCGGTGTATCAAGAACTTAAAATATCACTTAGTAAAATTGAAGCTGAATTATCTGCATTGGTTGCAAGGGTGCATGCCTATCAAAAACGGGTAGATGATCTTAAGCAAGATGTTGATACCGTTCCGCAAGTGGAAGCAGAGTTGGCCAGACTTAACCGTGATTATTTTATCAATAAAAAAAATTATGAGAGTTTGGTTTCTCGCAGAGAAGCGACAATAATTTCTCGTGAAGCAGAACAGAGTGTTGATGCGGTTCAATTCAAGATCATAGACCCTCCTCGGTTACCTCTCAGGCCCGATTCTCCTAATCGTCCTTTATTGGTTACTTTGGCGTTAGCCGTAGGGCTTGGAATAGGTGTTGGTTTGGCTTGGCTGATGACGCTTATTCGCCCAATGATTAAAGACGAAGCCGAGTTAGCGGTAATAACCGGCTTGCCCGTGCTGGGTGAAGTCACTTTTTTGGAAACGGTGCAACAACGCAAAATAAGCCTGTGGAAAGCGACATTTTTTTATTTTTCATTGAGCTTGTTACTCGTAATGTATTGCGGTATTGAGCTTATTCTAAAGTTTAAATTATTCTAAAAAACCTTACGGCTCAGGTTATAAGTATGACAAATAATAAAAAAAGAAAAAAAAATTTTGTGGAAGTTGATATTTTTAAAATATTGAAATCATCAGGTTTTACTATGGACGACTTAGAACAAAACCAAATTAAGGAAGCATTTCGTCATATTAAACGCCCTTTACTCAAGAAGGTAGTGGAGAGTAACGTCAGCGACTCCATTGCAAATGGCAATGTGATTATGATTGTCAGCGCACATCCGGAAGAAGGTAAAACTTTTGTGGCTTCAAATCTCGCGGCCAGTATTGCCGCTGAAAAAGATAAAGCCGTTTTGTTGATTGATGCGGATGTTGCTCGCTCTTCTGTGAGTCAGTTTTTTGGAATCAAAGCTCAATATGGTTTTGTTGAATATCTTCTTGGGGAAAAGCCGAATTTAGCTAATCTAATAATAAAAACGACTAAAAGTAACTTTGAGATATTACCAGCGGGCAGAAGGTATAAACACTCAACCGAATTATTTTCTAGCGAAAAGACGAAACAATTGATGCATGAACTTGCGTCACAAAATAAAGAAAAAATAATCATCCTCGATTCTCCACCGTTATTTGCTGCGAGTGAATCTATGGCGTTGGCCGAATTAGCGGGGCAGATTATAGTGGTGGTCGCATCAGGAAGTAATCATAAAGAGTTAAAAGGGGCGTTGGAGTTCTTAGACCTTTCGCGTGTTACAGGTACTGTGTTTAATAAATCCAGAAGCCCATCCAGACCGTACTATTATGGCTATGCTGATCAATAAATTATTTCAGGTTGTCATAAGTGAGGTAGTATGTGCCCACCATTATTACCAATAATACTCGCTATTTTTATTTTGAATTCTAACCCTTTGCTTGCAGGTGCCTGGAAGATAAGCCCGTCAATATCAGTGTCTGAGTTATATACGGATAATGTCAGTTTGACGACTCCTGGTTTAGCGGAAGAAGAGTTTGTTACTGAAATTTCTCCTGGGTTGTCAGTGACGGGCGCTGGTAAAAGAGTACAAGGTGGTTTCAATTACCGTTTGCAAACACTATCGTATTTCAAAGAAAATAAGCGCAACAATATCTTTCATCAATTTCAATCTGACGTGATTGCCGAATTAGCAAGAGAGCTTTTATTTCTTGATCTAAGCGCAAGTAATTTGCAAAAGACCATCGACCCTGAGGGCCGTGCAGGAACAAATCTTAACGCGATATCGACTAACCGTACTGGTGCAACTACGGTGCGAATCAGCCCTTATTTACGACACGTTATAGCTCAAGATCTGGAAACTGAATTGCGTTATACAAAAAGCTGGGTTGAATATGATAATGTGCAAGGGGCAAATAATCGCTCTGAACAAATACTCGCATCACTGGGTAATAATCTGAAAAAAGGAAAAACTTTAGAATGGGACTTGAATTATCGTAGTGACAAAAACATATTTAGTAACACTGGAAATGTAGAATTTAATACGGCTTCCATTGATTTGATGTACTCCCTTAGAGCAAGAGTTAAATTATTAGCAGAGGGAGGCTATGAAAGAAATAGCTTTGAATCATCCTCCCCGTTATCTGATCAAGAAGGAACCATCTGGAATGTTGGTATTGCCTGGATCCCATCCAGTCGCTCCTTCTTTGAGGCTAAGCTTGGAGAACGTTTTTTTGGAAAAACTTATTCGTTAAAGTTACAAAATAGGTGGCGCCGTACAATGGTTACTCTGGATTATACTGAGGATGTGGTAACAAATGCATCACGTTCGTTACTGAAGCCAGACACGGTTGATGGACTAGTAGAGCAAGAAACGAATACATCACTTTTGAATAATGAAGTTTTTTTGCGACAACGGTCTTCGGTAAATATAGATGTAAGTCTGGCTAAAAGTAATTTGTTGTTTGAAGTTTTTAATGAACAGCGAAAATTCCAATTAACGCTTGAAAAGGAGAAGAATTTTGGAGGGCGTGTACTCTGGAATTGGCCTCTTTCTCTTTACAATCAGATCAGTTTAAATGCCCTCTGGAACAGAGTAGAGTTTCGTGGAACGGACAATGAGTATAAACACAAAGGTATTGGTATTAATCTGACTTCCCAGCTTGGTCGCAGCTTAAGTAGTATGATCTCTTATAACTATACTAAGCGAGATGCTAAAAATATTAATAATTCCTATGCTGAAAATAGAGTGGGTGTAAAAGCAACATGGAC
>UOFO01000008.1_pt1 | contig 15738 bp, 16 predicted proteins | sample 1988801 | NCBI WGS metagenome assembly UOFO01 (sample SAMEA4712195, study PRJEB27164) | hydrothermal vent metagenome | biome: marine basaltic hydrothermal vent biome; feature: marine hydrothermal vent; material: mineral | place: Pacific Ocean | collected 2011-06-14/2011-07-23 | depth 1719 m
GCCGAACGGAGGATAAAAATTTACGTGATAAGCCCACGACAACTCCGTTTTATGCACATTGAAAGAAGAGAGTTTACGAAACTTTTATTTTGAATGCACCTGAAATCCTGTATTTATATGGGTTTCAGCGAGAGGCGGGAATGGCTGCAATTTTAAGTAGATTATGTTTGTGTTGTAACTGCAATTATCACATCGAATGGCCTAAAACCTGCATCGAATTCAGAAAACAGAGAAAACAAACATTTTGACGCAACAAAGATCACCAGTATATAATTAAAACTTATAACAAACTCATTCTATATTATTTTTTAGGCCGTCATACCATGCAACCACCATCCTCCAGCCCAGACAAATCAACAGGCAATGCCGTAGACGCTATTTCAACGGTATCCAACAGTGCTGGCCTTGATTCTGCTTCAATTGCCGAACTTAACGACAAATATCACTCGCTAACTATAGAAGAACGGCTTAAGCAGCTTTATCGAGATTTTAGCCAAGAGCAAGTGATGCTGACCTCGTCCTTTGCCGCCACCTCTGCATTTTTGTTGCATGTATTTTCACGATTAGCTCCCGAACAACAAGTTTTTTTTATTGATACTGGTTACCATTTTTCACAAACATTGGAATACAAAAAAAAACTAACCGATTTATATAACTTAAAGGTAGTGGATATCCGCGCCGAAACCTGGAAGCATGACTTCACCAGCAAAGATCAAACCTGGCAATCTGATCCTAATTTTTGCTGTTCAATCAATAAAGTAGAACCACTCTATGAAATCAAAAAAGACTATGACATTTGGGTATCAGGCCTCATGCGCTGGCAATCCGCCCACCGAGCATCCTTAGATATTTTTGAGGAACGTAATGGCATTATCAAATTTTACCCCTTGCTCGATGTGAGCAAGGAAGAACGAGAGGCCTACATTAAAGATCATAACCTGCCTTTTCATCCTTTAGTGGCTCAAGGCTACAGCTCTATTGGCTGCAGTCACTGTACTAAACCCGGTGACGATCGCAGTGGACGCTGGAATAACAGTCCTAAAACTGAGTGCGGGCTGCATTTGTAAAAATGCGAATTCTTGTAGAATCTCGGCGTTAGGTGAGCATAATTATTTTGGAAAAGGCGTAAAGTTAGAGTATTCTAATCAAGATCATTTACGAACCCCGAACAAAAAACATTATAAAAAAGAGAGATTATTATGCGTGGAATTAAATTATTTATGGCAGCTTTACTCACTAGCGCCGTACTCGCCCAAAGCACTATTGCCGATGAAGCCATAACAAAAACTGTAGCCGCCATTCATGCTGAAAGAGCTCAATTAAATGGACAGTTGGTTACCATTAAAGGCAAAATTGTAAAAGTGAACAATGGCATTATGAAGCGCAATTTTCTACATCTGCAAGATGGCAGCGGTTCTGAAGGCACCAATGATTTAACCATCACCAGCCAACAAACAGCAAGCGTTAATGATGAAGTAATCATTACCGGTAAAGTCATTTTAGATCGTGACTTTGGTCTTGGTTACAATTATCCACTCATCATGGAAGAAGCGACGATTAGTCCGGCTAAGTAAATTTATCACAGCGAGGGCGGCCAATTAACCGCCCCCTCCTAATTCCCACATAGCGTCGTCTCAGCTTTATTATGTGGCTTAAATTAAAACTCACATCCTGCCGATAAAAAAATCATGTTAAGCAAAACGGAAATAAAAATACTCTTGCGCTCGCGGTCTGTACAATTTCTCCATGACATAAAACACGCATCAAATAGCAAGATAGCAACATACAACTGGCAAGGAACCCTTGTTTCCTATCGTCCCGGCACGAGTGATGCAGAGCTCATTTACAAAATACTATTGAAAACAGGGAAAAAAGCAGAATACCGCGTTCCCGAAGAAATTGCCCCAAAAGTTATTTTCGATATTGGTGCCAATATCGGTATAGCAACACTTTACTACGCCAAACAATTCCCTGAAGCGACCATCCATGCCTTCGAACCCATACCCGACAACTATGCACTTTTAAGAAAAAACACTCAAAACCACACAAACATTAAAACCTATAATTACGCACTGGGTTCTTATGATGGTAGTCTTGGAATGTTTGCGTCAGACAGCGCACTTAACAATGGCGGGTTTTCTTTTTACGAAACAGGCTCAGATATAAACTGCAAAATTCAAGTGAACGTTAAATCTGTTCCCAGTTTTTTGGCCGAACAAAATATACAACACATTGACCTGATGAAAATTGATACAGAGGGCGCGGAATATGAAATAATTCACGCGATGAATCCTCGTACTTTGCAATCAATGAAATGGATTATTGGCGAACTGCATGGAGAGAAAGATTTTGAATTGCTGGCTTATCTTTCACAATGGTTTGATATTGACACCCGAAAGAAATTACAACAGCGATTATTCATGTTCAATGCCTGCAATAAAAATTTTACGCTTACTCAGCCTTATAAAAGTTATTGAAAGGTGAGGTAGCTACTCAGCACCTTGTGACCTGAAGCAAAATATAAACACGCTGAGTAGTTACAAGTGAGAGTATAAGATCACGCATGAAATATACCCGTGTTAGGATTATTGCAATTTAGGTAGGCTTTTTTGTGACTACATTAATATCGACGCTAGACATCGCACAGCAGCACCTTGCCAAATTTGAGAATATGGCCAATGGACTCGACTACGAACGTAAGGGCGTGCTTTTCAGCGAAATGTTTTTCCTTTATGCCGCAGCTCAAGAGGTAGAACCAAAACGTATTCTCGAATCCGGCCGAGCTCGTGGTCAAAGTACCTTACTATTGAGTTACGCTTTTCCAGAAGCAGAAATCATCAGCGTCGAACATGACAAAAACTCCCCCGACGTATCGGTTGCTCAAGCTCGACTCGCCGACCGCAGCAATGTTGAATTGCTTTTTGGCGATGCAACAAAGATACTACCCCAAAAACTTGAACGAGGAGATGTCGTGCTTATCGATGGCCCAAAGGGGTTTCGTGGTTTACGACTTGCTTTTCATTTATTAATGACCGGTAAACCCACCCTTATCTTTATCCACGACTGCCCTTTAAGTTCGCCTGAAAGAGCATTTCTTGATCGTCACATAACCGGCGTTTTTCACAGCGACGCCCAAGAGTTTGTACGTAACTACGCCCATCTTGATCAAATTCACAATGACACCAAGACACATGCCCACTCTTTCGACAGCGGGGAAAGTTATGGTTTTGTTTTTTCTTGTATTCCCTATCATACTGATACAAATTACCGCAAACTGTTACTGCGTTTGGCATTCACAACCTTTTTTCACCGCATGAAAAATTCCTGGAACAAGCGGTTCGGTCATTAAACCGTCACATAATGAAAAGTTTATTTTAATTTAACAATTTAAGGTAATTGCCATGGACGAAGCCATAAAAAAGAAGAGTTACTGGGGCTGGGGGACGGCTCTGCTTATTGTCGTAGTCATTGCTTTTGCAATCAGCCAGTTGCCACGTGGGTTTAGCGAAGATTTATCTGCTATTGGCCAAGGCAGCCCCGTTGTGGTGGTCGTACACAATAAAGAAGACATGCGTAGTCAATATCTTATGACAATGGTGGACGAGGTGCGAGGAGATTATTCGGATCGAGTCGAGTTTCGTATTGCGGATACCAGCGTAAGATTGGGAACCGCTTTTTCTGTGGCGCATCGGGTATCAGGGGCAACCCTGGTTTTGTTTGATGCGGGTGGACAACGCATAGTCGCGCTTAATGATGTTGATGATAACGCTATGCTGATAACTGAGCTCGACAAAGCATTTAATTTCTAGCAATGGATCCACAGCGCATATATACCCGTAACGTTATAGAAATAGGTAACCAATTGAGTGCGAAAACAACGCAGATAGGGAACAAAAGATGAATACGCTAAATAGTTACCAAACTTCTAAACCAGACTCTGCTGAATTTTCATAGTCCGTGTGATATTTGCTTTATTCGCATTGATTGACCAAAATTATAATTCTTGAGTCTAGGCGCGGTATAATGGCCGTTTTCTTTGAAGATAGAGGTTAATATATGCGTCCTAGCGGTCGAGCCACTGACGAACTGCGCGCCGTCACCATCACACGCAACTATACCAAACACGCGGAAGGCTCCGTGCTTATTGAGTTTGGCGATACCAAAGTAATCTGCAATGCAAGCATTGAAAATGGCGTTCCCCGTTTTTTAAAAGGCTCAGGAAAAGGCTGGGTTACCGCTGAGTACGGTATGCTGCCCCGCTCCACAGGTTCGCGGATGCGTCGCGAGGCCAATCAGGGCAAACAAAGCGGCAGAACCATGGAAATACAACGACTTATTGGTCGCTCATTACGCGCTGTTGTTGACCAGGCTGCACTGGGGGAACGCACGATAACGGTTGATTGTGATGTTATTCAAGCGGATGGTGGCACTCGTACGGCATCAATTACGGGAGCTTACGTGGCCATGGCTGATGCCGTTAACAAGTTAATAAAATCTAAAACACTCAGCAAAAACCCAATTTACGGACATGCTGCCTCTGTTTCGGTCGGTATTTACCAAGGTCAACCTGTGTTGGATTTGGATTATATTGAAGATTCCAACGCCGAAACCGACATGAATGTAGTTATGAATGATGCTGGGGCCTTTATTGAAATTCAAGGTACCGCAGAGGGGCACGCTTTTCATGCCAACGAACTCACCACTATGCTGGACTTGGCCAGTGCTGGGATTAAAGAGCTCGTGATCAAACAACAAGCGGCGTTAGATTAGGTAAACATCTATGACCTCCGAACCCACAATTGTTCTCGCCAGCGGTAATCAAGGAAAAATCCGAGAAATCAATGCGGTACTTGCCAGCAGTGGACTGGTTATTGTACCCCAGTCTGATTATAAGATTTCCGAAGTTCCCGAAACCGGTCTGAGTTTTGTTGAAAACGCACTGATCAAAGCACGTCATGCGAGTCAACATACCGGTTTAGCGGCCATTGCGGACGATTCCGGCCTGGAGGTTGACGCTCTCAAAGGTGCGCCCGGCATTTATTCATCACGATATGCGGGCATTCATGCAACAGGCCAGCAAAACGTAGAGAAACTGCTTACGGCTTTATTCGACGTTGATGAAGCGGCACGAACAGCACGGTTTCAGTGTGTTATTGTGTATTTGCGTCACGCCAAAGACCCAACTCCGATCATTTGTTCAGGGACTTGGGAGGGTCGTATTTTAGAAACGTCACTGGGTCATAATGGCTTTGGTTATGATCCTGTTTTTTACGTACCGACACATCAATGCAGCGCTGCCGAGCTGAATTCCGAAGTCAAAAATACACTTAGTCACCGAGCCCAAGCATTACAACAGCTAAAACTCCATTTCCATCAACACTCTTAAGCCTAAATCACTATGAAAACCCCCGAACTTCTCTCTCCTGCTGGTAGCTTGAAAAATATGCGTTATGCCTTCGCCTATGGTGCTGATGCTGTTTATGCCGGACAACCCCGTTATAGCTTGCGCGTACGTAATAATAGTTTTACATTTGAAAACCTGCGCATCGGCATTGCCGAAGCACATGCACAAAATCGCAAGTTTTTTCTCGCCAGCAATATCCTGCCACACAACAGCAAAGTCAAAACCTACATTAAAGATATGGCACCGGTCATTGCCTTAAAACCGGACGCATTAATTATGGCCGATCCGGGTTTAATTATGCTGGTTAAGGAGAATTGGCCTGATATGCCGATCCACTTATCTGTTCAAGCCAATACGGTCAACTATGCTACGGTACGATTTTGGCAAAGTATGGGCATCGAACGCATCATTCTTTCTCGTGAACTATCGCTAGAAGAAGTCGAAGAAATTCGCCAGGCCTGCCCAGATATCGAGCTGGAAGTCTTTGTTCATGGTTCGTTATGTATTGCCTACTCCGGACGTTGCTTATTGTCAGGCTACTTTAATCATCGCGATCCAAACCAGGGCAGCTGCACTAATTCTTGTCGTTGGGATTACAAACTTAAACCAGCAGAAAGTGATGAGAGTGGTGATATCAAACTGGTAGAGCAAGAATCATTACCTAAAAAAGAGGAAGTCTACCTTCTGGAAGAAGCCAATCGACCTGGCGAACTCATGCCGATAGAAGAAGACGAGCATGGCACCTACATCCTTAATTCAAAAGATCTGCGCGCAATAGAGCATATCGAGAAGCTGGTTAGCATTGGTGTTGATTGCCTGAAAATAGAAGGACGCACCAAATCGCATTATTATACAGCGAGAACAGCGCAAACCTATCGTCAGGCCATAGATGATGCCGTCAACGGACGACCCTTTGAACCAAGGTTATTGGGCGTATTGGAAAACCTGGCTAACCGAGGATATACCGATGGTTTTTTTAAACGTCATCATAGCCATGAATACCAGAATTATATCAAAGCAAGCTCTACCAGCCTGAAACAACAATTCGTGGGTGAAATTGAAGAAATCAATTCCACAACCGGCGAAGCAAAAATTAACGTCAAAAATCGCTTTATGGTGGGCAGTGAACTGGAGCTCATTTCACCCCAAGGTAATCAGTTGTTCACTGTATCCAAAATCACAGATGAAAAAGGCGTTCAACTTGAAGCTGCGCGAGGTTCAGGATATATTGTGTGGATTCCCATACCTGAAGGTGCTGACACGACGCATTTACTGGCGAGAAACTTACCCATGAACACCAATAATGACGTAAGTCCAACTGTGAATACAGATACGAACGTAGCCAATGCAAAAAAACTCAGTGTATAACGATGGCAATGATTCAACAGTTTCAAGCAACGCCCCCCTTGTCGCTCTACATTCATATTCCCTGGTGTATACGCAAATGTCCTTACTGTGACTTTAACTCGCATGAAAAAAGAGACCGCATTCCAGAAAGAGAATATTTGCAAGCGTTAACGACAGACCTGGAACAAAGTCTGCCGCTGATATGGGGGCGTTCCGTTCAATCTGTTTTTATAGGCGGCGGTACCCCCAGTTTATTAAGCCCTGAATTTTACGATCAACTCTTTTCAAACATCCGGGCTCGCCTCTCTATAATACCTTCCGCTGAAATAACTATGGAAGCCAACCCGGGAGCAACAGACACCGGTAAGCTGCAAGATTTTCGCGACATTGGCATTAATCGACTTTCTATTGGAGTGCAAAGTTTTGATGACACTACGCTGGAAAAATTAGGACGCATCCATACGGCCGCCGATGCCATCAAGACAATTGAAGCCGCACACTACGCAGGGTTCGAATCCATCAACACTGATTTAATGTTCGGTTTGCCTGGGCAAAACGAAGACCTCGCCCATAAGGACATCGCCACCGCTCTCGCCCTTGAGCCTCAACATCTATCTTATTATCAGCTCACACTGGAACCCAACACCGCCTTTTACCACAATCCACCACGTTTACCTTACGAAGATGATATTGCTGCTATTCAACATCAAGGATGGACTTTGTTGGGAAAAAAGGGTTATGAACAATATGAGGTTTCTGCTTTTTCTAAACCTCAACAACAATGCCAGCACAACCTTAATTACTGGCAGTTTGGCGACTATCTTGGTATTGGTGCGGGTGCACACGGCAAACTTACTCAAGGTGCAGAGCAATGTATTTATCGAACAACCAAACCAAGATCACCTAAAAGTTATATTGCCACTCAGTCTTATTTGGAAAGTTATAGCAAAGTCACACCTGCTGAGCTCCCGCTTGAATTTGCAATGAACGCTTTTCGACTTACCAAAGGTTTCGCGCCCCAGCTTTTTACCGAACGAACCGGGCTTGCAATTAATACGATAGAGCAAGAATTGAGAGAAGCTGAAAAGCGTGATTTGATTGAATGGACTATTAAATTGATTCAACCTACCAAGCTGGGCAAGACGTATTTGAATGACTTGCTTGCGTTATTTCTAAATGAATAATCCGTGTAACTACTCAGCGTATTCATCTTTTACTCCAGATCGGTGTTGTTTTCGTACTCAATCGGTTGCATATTTCTATATGCGCCCTCTTTCCGTGCGAAAACGCCTTGATCTGAAGCAAAATCTAAACACGCTGAATAGTTACTAATCCGTAACTATTTCCAGAAATATAATCAGGACAAAGTTTTAAGATGGCAAAGCTCATTCTGCAAGGTTCAAATCTAACACAACAAGCCGTACAAGAAATCAGTACAAAATTAAAAGGCAAAGCAAGCCATTTCGAAACTTATTCACGAATAGACGTAGCAACGGCAACGGCTCATGATCAACTCAATGAATTTCGCCAAAACTACGCTTTTGATATCAATCTTATTCCAGAGTCTTTCGCGGGAGCTCAAGCTAAGCTCCTGATGACAGATATGGATTCAACGTTAATCAGCATTGAATGTATAGATGAAATTGGTGATTTTTTAGGTATTAAAAAGCAAATATCTGAAATCACCGAATCGACGATGCGTGGCGAAATTGGTTTTGAAACCTCGCTAACTCAGCGTGTTGCTTTATTAGCCGGTCTAGAAACTTCGGTACTGGAACGGGTATATCAAGAGCGTCTAAAACTTAACCCTGGCGCAAAATTACTCGCCAAAGTATTAAAACAGCATAATATCAAAATCGCTTTGGTCTCGGGTGGTTTCACCTACTTTACTGATCGTTTGAAAACACGACTAGAGCTAGACTATACTTTGGCGAATACACTGGAACAAAAAGACAACAAGCTTACCGGTAAAGTAGTTGGTTCTATTGTCGGAGCGCAAGCTAAAGCCGATCTACTGCTGCAATTAACAAAAAATTTGAACATCGCACCCGCACAAACCATTGCTTTAGGTGATGGTGCTAACGACTTAAACATGATGAAAGAAGCCGGCCTCAGCATTGCCTATCACGCCAAACCAACCGTACAACAACAAGCATTAACAACACTGAACTACACAGGACTAGAGGGGGTTTTAGGTTTGCTCGAGATTGATGTACATTGAACCTGGAAAAATCAGTTGAACCTATGTCTTGGTCTGAAGACAACAAGAACAATCTGAGCAGTTACGTTTAATTTTAACTACTCGCTAAATGATAGCCTTATTCTTTTAGTCACATCTTGAACTGGGCTTATACATCTTCACATTAAAACCATTTTTAAAAAATGGCAAGGATTCTTCGTCATACGCAAGTTAATCAATATAAATTTAGTCACTTAAAAACACACTTCCCAGTGCTGCATTTGCTCAATCCATTAAAACCTGATCATACCTTACATTAACCATTTCATTACAGCTAATACGCCAAAAAAAGCAACCACCGAGAGCAAAGCTACTGTAGCGAACCAACTATTAACATGCTGTCCTAACCACGCTCGTTTACCATTCATAATCAACAGAGCCAACGCAACCAGGGGAATAAATGCAGCACCAATAACAGCGTAAATTTGCTGCACCTCTTTAAAACTCATAAATAAACCTAAAAGTGGAATAATAGCTATTCCCCACATATAGATTTTATAGGGATTACTTTGGCATAAATCTTCCGTTGAATCGCCTTGAACTCGCGCAGCAGTACTAAAAAATATCCGCCAAAAATCTGCAAATAAATAGGGTACGGCCTGCCACACACCTAACAAACTACTAAACACCGCGCCAAAAACACCCAATAAAAAAATCCAACTACCCAACGGCCCCAATACAGCATTAAGTTGATTGGCCAACGTAACGATTAAACCCGCACCTTTGCCTTCTATTTCAATAGTGCTACCAATAATCACCATTGCCATCCCAAAGACTACGGTCATAAAATAACCTACGCCTAAATCAATACGACAGATACGTAATGTTGATACATCTTTTCGATTTTTTTCTCTAATCCAATAGCCATAACACAGAATGGTTAACGTGCCACCCACACCACCTATTAATGCAATAGTCCAAACAATACCTTCGCCCTGACTGTCTGGAATACTCGGTATAAATATGCTTTGCAGCACAGTAGCCGTACCCGGCCAAACTAAAGCCGCAGTAACAATAACAATCAAAAACATGAGTACAATACACACACCCATTACTTTTTCGAAAAGCTGAAAACCGCCTCGTTTCACCAAAACCAAACCCAGTAAACTGGCACAACAACCAAATACGATCTTGGCTGTTTGAGCATCATCAAAAAGAGGGATAAGTGCATGTAACGTAACGCCACAAGCACTCATCAATGCGGTTCCAACAAAAAATGACCACAACAAAAGATAAGGAAAAAAACACCAACCAATAACTCTGCCCAGCTTTAGCGCAACACCTTCAATAAACGTTAACCCGGTTACTAACTGCCAGCGTACCAATCCTTCAGTAACCACGTATTTCATCAGGCCACCCACAAGCACCGCCCACAACACAGCAACCCCGAGGTGACTGCCTGCAAAACTTGCAGTAGCTAAGTCACCCGCGCCCACACCTGTTGCCGCTAACAAAATACCCGGTGCAATAATCGCAAAAAAACGGATGGGTTTATTGTTATCTTGCTTTGGCATACCACCCCCTTTGGCGCAAAATAAAAAAGGTATTAAGAATATTAATATGTTGAATTATTACTTCAACATGTTAATACTTAGGTCAACTCTAAACATGTATTCTAAATCTAATGGCCACGAAAAAACCCAGTATAAAAACAATAACAGTAAAAAACATTACGGCTGTTATCTTTATTATGGTTGCGATACTGCTAGTAATTACGGGCCTTAACTTTCGTGCGCTGTCAAAAACAGCAATAGAAAACCAGTCACTCGCCCATGCTGAACTTGTCAAAGCCGGCTTAACCGCACAAATGAAAGCGGGAGTAATGGCAAAAGAAAATTTTTATTTAACAGAAATTAGAGAACTCAATAAGATCAATAAGATCATCATAATTCGTGGAGAAGCCATTAACCAACAATTTGGCACAACAACCCCAGAAAATATTTACAAAGACAAATCCGTTGAACAAGCCTTTAAAACAAAAAAAACCATTTTCACCATTGATGAATTCAACTTATCCCCAACCATTCGAGCGGTTATCCCCTACATCGCAAATAGTAATGGCACTTCCAACTGTCTATCCTGCCACACAGTGCCAGAAGGTAGCGTGTTAGGTGTAATTGACATTACTCTTGATGTCACTCAATACCGCAACCAATCCTTATTGGTTCTGGCAAGCATTTTATTTATTTCATTCAGCTTTTTGCTGCTCATTATAGTAAACACATCACATATTATTCAGCAGAATGTACAAGAACCTCTCAATCAATTAATTCAACAAACAAAACTGGCCTATAAAAAAAACAAACCCATTCTCATCGATCAATTTACCAGTTCTGAATTTACCAGCGTAGCCACGGAAATTAATTTATTTAATAACGAGGTCATTGCGAACCAGGGTATGTTACAAGAAAAAAATGCGCAACTCATCGCCTTAAATGACGAAATAGAAAGCACCTTGCGTGAAACAATCTATATCATGGGTGTAATAGAAGGACGGCGTTCTCAAGAAACAAGTAATCACACAAAACGTGTGGCGCTGTATAGTCAACTCATGGCTAAAAAAGTAGGCCTCTCTCCTAGAGAAGTAGAGTTAATTACTGCCGCATCACCGCTACATGACATAGGAAAAATAGGTATACCCGATAAAATTTTATTAAAACCAAGCCGCCTTTCAGAGGAAGAGCAGGAAATAATGAAAACGCATCCACACATCGGCTACACCATGCTGAATCATTCTAATAGAGATATTTTACAAGCTGCGGCAATAACCGCCTTACAGCATCATGAGAAATGGGATGGTAGCGGCTATCCCCAAGGCTTCAAGGGTGGAAATATCCATATATATGGGCGCATTGTTGCGCTAGCCGATATATTTGACGCCTTGTTTTCTTGTCGCGTCTACAAAGAGTCTTGGCCTCTTCCCAAGGTCATCGAGTATATTAAAAACCAGAGTGGCAAACACCTCGATCCCAATCTTGTGCAGATCTTTCTGGACAGCATAACTGAATTTGTTGCAATTACTGAACGCTACCCTAGCGATTGTCCCGTTAATCCACTGTAGACCACACTTCAAATCCGTTCAAATACCATATCTCTAATTTGATAACCTAACTTTTGGCCGCGTCGCTCAAATTTAGTCAACGAGCGATATTCGGGACAAGGTACATATAAATCAGTACCTGCTCTATTTTGAAAAGATTCGGCAACGGCCATTACTTTCAGTACATAACGGGCATAATCCTGCCAATCCGTTGCCACATGAAAAACGCCACCCACTTTTAGCTTCGCCGCGATCAACTGAACGAAATCGGCCTGTACCAAACGTCGTTTATGATGTTTTCTTTTTGGCCAGGGGTCAGGGAAAAAAAGGTATAAGGCATCCAGGCTCGCATCTGGAATTTTATTGATCAATACTTCTTTTGCATCGTGGGTCATAATGCGGACATTATTAATTTCTTCGTCTCTGAGCTGTTTTAATAATTGCCCCACGCCAGGACGATGCACCTCGATCCCCAAATAATTTATTTCAGGGTAGGTGGCTGCCATCTTGGCCAGTGATTTACCATTACCAAAACCGATTTCAAGCACAGTATAAGCATCACGCTCAAAAAGCAGGGGAAAGTCGATTTTTTGCTCATCGTACTCAATACCAAAAGCGTCCCAGTTTTCGTCCAAAGCCTGTTTCTGGCTCTGTGTAAAGCGCCCCTCTCTACGCACAAAGCTTCGTATTTTTGTGCGATGCTGCACGACTTCTGCCCCTACTATATGCTGATGATTATTCTGGTTGTTCATCAAGCTAGAAAAAAGCCCCTTCAATGGGCGAAGAGGCGGAGGCATAACGTTTACGCGGCATGCGTCCCGCAAGGTAAGCGGCTCGTCCTGCTGTAATTGCATTTTTCATGGCCGAGGCCATTAATACAGGGTTTTTGGCTGCGGCTATCGCTGAATTCATTAACACACCATCACAGCCTAGCTCCATTGCAAAGGCAGCATCTGATGCGGTACCCACACCCGCATCCACCAATACGGGCACACTCAATTCTTCGACAATAAACTGAATATTATAGGGGTTACGGATGCCCAAACCAGAGCCAATGGGCGCACCTAAAGGCATCACAGCCACACAACCCATCGCTTCCAGCTCTTTTGCAACAATGAGATCATCCGTGGTGTAGACCATAACTTTAAAACCATCGTCAATAAGCGTTTGCGCTGCTTTCAAAGTTGCTGTTACATTCGGAAACAAAGTTCTTTCATCACCTAATACTTCTAATTTTACCAGGTCATGCCCGTCTAATAATTCACGCGCCATACGACACGTTCTCACCGCATCTTCAGCGGTATAACACATCGCAGTATTGGGCAGTATCGTATATTTATCGGGTGAGATTACATCCAGCAAATTAGGTTCGTTCGAATCTTGGCCAATATTGGTGCGCCGCACGGCGACTGTAATAATATTCGCACCACTGGCCTCTGTTGCCAAACGCGTCTCTTCTAAATCTTTATATTTTCCTGAACCCACCAACAGTCTTGATTGATACTCGACTCCTGCAATAATTAAGGGATCATTTGCTTGACTACTATCTGACATGTTTATTTACAGCCTCTTGAGTTATCCGCCGCCGATTGCATGCACAATTTCAACTTGATCTTGAGCTTGCAATTGGTAATTTTCATGTTGACTACGTCGGATAATTTCTTGGTTTACTTCTACCGCCAAACGTCGCTGCCCTAAATCCATATCCTGAAGAAGATCGGCAACGGTATAAACTACAGCCACATTGCGCGCCACGCCATTTACCCTGATTTCCATTTTCTAACAGGCTCCTAACCAATGATGCCAAACAAATATAAACCCAAAAATATAGTGACTGCTCCTGAAACAAGCAAAATGCCTAAAATCATCGTTACCATTACGCCACGCACTGTACAACACCTCTCTAAAACTTATTTGTAACTACTCAGCGTACTCATCTTTTGCTCCATACCCGCGTTATTTTCGTACTCAATCGGTTACATATATTTATATGCGCCCTCTTTCCGTGCGAAAATGCCTTGATATGAAGCAAAATATAAACACGCGGAGCAGTTACACTTATTCAGACAATTCCACGCCCGTATTACATTCCGGACAGTAGGTATACATAGGCGGCCAATCTGAGGCCTCCATTTTTATTTCCACATTTTTTTCACATACGGGACATTGCACAGCTACTTTGTCCGCGGCTTTATCCACTTTGTATCGCATCAGTGCCATTACTGGTCCTGCAATAAAAAAACCAGGAACCAGGACAAAGTGAGCCAGCGGGATCAAAACCGTAACAGCTGCAATTAACCAGCAAATACCCAGAACCTTCAAAGCTCTCGCGGTACGGTCTGTTGAAGAAAAACGCGTAAAATGAAACACGCCCTCTCGTGTTTTTGTTTGATGCGCTGTCACTTTCAGCGCGCAGCTATCTGCAGTAGGCATATCAACTCCTAATGTAAACTCACATTTTCCGCCTTGATCTAAAAATAGCAGGAACAATCTGAGTGCTTACGTTCACATTGTAAGATCCAGAGATCAGAATAAAATACGTAATTATCGCTGAAAAACAATTTTTTATTTTTATGTGACAAGAGTACCATAAGTGTCTGGTTTCACCACGTTGTACTGGCATTTCGGAATTAAAAGGACGGGTATGGATAAATTAATTGAAGTCTCGCTGTTACGTATCGTGAAAGCTGCGGAGCTAGAGCTACCTTTCGGCCCCAGAGCCAAAATGGCAACATCGGTCTGGTTAGGAAAATTTTAACGGCAAGCCTACACACTCTAATGGTCATTCGGTATACAGAGGCATCCTAAGTCCGTTTATTTGTAGAATTTATGCTATGCGGTAAGCCTGTATGTCCCTCAAGGCCGCGCAATGTCAAACGTCTCCGCTACCTCTTAACCCATTCATTCTCTGCCCGAGCGTTGGCAAGTGAAGCGGGTTACCGAAAATAAAGGAAGAAAAACAGCGGGTATCGATGGCAAGGTGTGGACTACACTCGGCCAGAAGATACGAGCCGTAGAGAGGATCGCCATTTGGAACGGATACCATCCCAAAGCGCTGAAAAGAATTTACATTAATCGAAAAAAGTTGATAAAGATGACGTCGGTGAGTCATTATATAGGCAAGATATCGAAGCAGCAAAACGGGCATTGTCCGCAATGCGGACAACTCATACAGGGCGAAGAGAAACATCACCTTCACTATATTGACGACGACCGTGATTTTGATGTATACAGGCTTAAAGGGAAGCGATCCTTTACAACCTATATAAAACGTAACTACTCAGCGTATTTATATTTTGCTTCAGATTAAGGCGTTTTCGCACGGAAAGAGGGCGCATATAGAAATATGTAACCGAAGATATGAAGCAAAAGATGAATACGCTGAGTAATTACAAGTAAACAAGCACATAACCAGAGAATGCACTCGGACAGTAAGGGGCTCTCAAAGGTTTATCCATTAATCTTTTTTCGTATCCTCTCCATATTCCAGGGAATCGCCAAATCAGGTTAGATTATCAATTTCAGGATTACGCGAAGAATAATCGTTGAAATTACAGCGAATTAGAGTAATGATGCCATCTAACATGGACGCTAAACTAAAAACACAACTGAAGGACTTAGATTTTGATTTTTCTCAAATTCGAAATGACGCTACGCGCGAAGACGTGAATTTATTGCTCAACGGCATTGAGCAATTTTCGCATGAGA
>UOFO01000119.1_pt1 | contig 15556 bp, 15 predicted proteins | sample 1988801 | NCBI WGS metagenome assembly UOFO01 (sample SAMEA4712195, study PRJEB27164) | hydrothermal vent metagenome | biome: marine basaltic hydrothermal vent biome; feature: marine hydrothermal vent; material: mineral | place: Pacific Ocean | collected 2011-06-14/2011-07-23 | depth 1719 m
AAGGTTGTACTGTCATTCCGGTTAAGCGCCTTCTCTACCGCTTGTATTTTAAATGAATTAGTGAATATTTTCTTCATTTCGAACTTCCTCTAATTGAAAATTAGAGGCGACAACTAGCCTGACACAGAGGGGCGGCCTTCGCTATTTAACAAACACTTAACATTGCCATTAAAAGAAACTTGATAATATGAGCATATTGCCATACAATGATCAGCATGAACCAGATACCCAAAGAAAATGTATTAGCCGCCAGCGAAGGACTCAAGGCAGTCGCGCATGAAATCCGCCTCACTGTCCTGTGCCACCTTCTGCAAGGCCCAATGACCGTCAGCGAACTGCTAAAGACCACAGGGACTGAGCAGACAAACCTCTCAAAACACCTTTCAAAGATGCGCCTGCTAGGGCTGGTTGAAACTGAAAAGCAGGGGAATTTTGTTCAATACCGTATTGCAAACCCCCACTGGGGAGAAGTGATCAACGCCTTGAAAAAAATCTATTGCCCAGACTGAAAAGGACCGACTGATGAACAATATCGCATCCAAAGCGCTTAATGACAAAATCGAACAAGGCGAAGCACATCACCTGATTGATGTCCGTACCACCCCTGAATTTAATTCTGAAAGTATCGATGCCGTGTGTCGAAATATCCCACTGGACAGGATCAGTACGCTCGACTTGCCCAAAGAGAGTCAAATTATTCTGCTCTGTGCATCAGGCCATCGCAGTTCACGCGCCAAAGAGACCCTGGTTAAGCAAGGCTTCACCAACGTCTATAGCCTGGATGGCGGACTCGCCGACTGGAAAGAAAACAAACTACCAACAAGGAATGTTAAAGGTACACTACCTATTATGCGTCAGGTGCAGATCGCCGCAGGCATCCTGATATTAACAGGCACGCTTGGCTCGTTATTTCTCACCCCAATGCTAATCTGGCTGGCAGCGTTTGTCGGCGCAGGTCTGACCTTCGCTGGTCTTTCAGGCTGGTGCGGAATGGCCATCCTGCTTGGGCATATGCCATGGAATAAAAAACTACAGGGGTGTTCATCATGAATTTTCGTCAACTATTCGACCACGAAACCTACACCTTCACTTATTTGATTGCCGATGAAGCAAGCCGTGACGCCATCATTATCGACCCTGTAAAAGAACAGCTATCACGCGATCTCAAACTGATCGAAGAGCTAGGGCTAACATTGCGTTACGCAGTTGATACACATGTCCATGCCGACCACATCACCTCCGCAGGTGCATTACGAAATGCGACCGACTGTAAAACAGGTGTCAGCACCGGCGGAGATGTCGACTGTGCGGATCTCGCGCTGAATGACGGTGATGAAATTAAATTTGGCAGCCACATGTTACACGTACTCACCACCCCCGGCCATACCGATAGCTGCCTAAGCTTTCGCACGGGTAATATAGTCTTTAGCGGTGATTCACTGTTTATCCGCGGCACCGGGCGCACCGACTTTCAACAGGGCGATGCAGGCAAACTGTATGACTCCATTAGCAACAAACTTTATACCCTGCCCGATGAGACTATCGTCTACCCAGGGCATGACTATCGTGGCAATACCACGACAACCATTGGCGAAGAGAAGAAATTTAACCCACGTATGAAACATTCACGTGATCGCTTTATCGAAACAATGGCTGCATTAGACCTGCCTGACCCCAGGAAAATCATGGAAGCCGTACCCGCCAATCTCGCCTGCGGCGAAACATAAGGCATGTCACTACTGCTGGAAGGAAGAAGGGGGACAACTGATCCCGAGAATAGCGATCGTAGCGAGAGCACGTCATTTTGAGCTCGGTTTTTCGGTCATTTGATGAATACATCCCTGTATTTGACCCTGCGGGTCGCTTCGTGCTCCCAGTCCGCTCCCGGCAACTTGGTGAGGCGAACAATGAGGCTATTTAACGAAAATGATCGGAAAAGCTAGCCGAAATGGATTGTTCGCAGTAGGTCAGTTTGTTCTCGGACAGACTCCTGGGCAGGGATTTTTTGGTTGTACTGTGCTTATTATATTTGCACTCAGTGATAACGGCGTTGCTTTTGCGCAAGCGTCAACTTTTCAGAACCAACAAAAGTTACACGACACATCGGTTCGCCAAATTTCAATAGATGTTGAGGATAAGGCTCAGATAAAAAAAGTAATCCCTGTGCGCCAAGGGGAGCAAGTGATCTTGCTTATCAACGGAGGTCCTGCAGACACGGCAGCAATATATCATCTGCACGGCTACAATTTAATGGCCAAGGCCAACGATGATCATATACCGAGTATTTTTTTTCAGGCCGATTACACGGGGCGATACCCTTTGGTATTACACCAACACGATCCTTTAATTGGGGTGCATGAAATTACCATCGCCTACATTGAAGTTAAATCAATGTGATTGCACGAACGGGAAAAAATTCTCACTGGGGTCAATTTTTACTCATTGCATTTCTTGTTCTGCTGCCAACAATCGCTTACCCTCATGCATTTGGTCGGCGATATGACTTACCGTTACCTTTATCTTTTTACCTCAGTGCAGCGGCTATCGCGGTGGCGGCTTCCTTTGTGGTGACGTTTTTCTTCATGCGCCCCAACCCCGCTAGGCGTTTGCAATCCCGCTTTCTACTCAAGCCAAGACTAACAATTTTGTTGTGCAACTTGTTACGATTATTAGGCTTATTCGTCTTAATTTTAATCTTAACAACCGCGTTGATTGGGGATGCATCACCCACCAAAAACTTGGCGACAGTCACTGTTTGGGTATTGTGGTGGGTAGGCATGACCCTGTTTACGGCCTTAATAATTAATCTCTGGCCCTTGCTTAATCCATTTTATACCATTGCCCAGTGGGTATGCCGATTCATGCCAACGCAACCGCAACCGCTACCCACGATTGCCTCCTATGTGGCAGTCAGCGGATTTTTGTTTCTTTCTTGGATCGAGTTAGTATCTGACATTTCCGAGACGCCGGTACAACTCTTTTGGTTAATCATCATTTATTTATTTTTTTCATGCCTATGTGCCCGTCGTTATGGTATTGATACCTGGTTTAAGCATGCTGACCCATTGACCCGCATGTTTGATTTTTTTGGGCGAGTTGCACCGTTAGGTTTTACTCCAGCGACTGGACTAGTGATTCGTCTCCCTGGAAGTGGACTCATTCAATCCGCTGAAACTCAGTCAAAAAAACCCTCGGTTATTTTTATCATCGCATTAATCAGTGTGGTCTTATTTGACGGTTTGTCAGAAACCCCTATTTGGCAAGAAATCCTCAATTTTATTACCCAGTCACCCGCATGGCGTCCGCTATTACTTGATATGAAAAGCATGGGTATCGACATTCTTGCACTGTTAAAAACCAGCGGTTTGTTGATCGTATTTTTGGCGGCCATTGTTACTTATTGTGTGCTCTGTTTTTTTATCTGGTTAGCAGTGAGTCGGCGAGTGCCTTTAGGTATTATCGCTTGGCGTTTTGCACCTTCTTTATTGCCTATTGCAATCGCTTATCATCTGGCTCATTACATATCCTATCTGTTGCTCGCCGGTCAGCTGATCTTGCCTATTCTAAGTGATCCTTTTGCTATGGGTTGGGACTTATTTGGTACCCGAGTTTTGCGCATTGATCTCTCGGTGATCAACGCAGAAGATGTTTGGTGGATTGCCATGGCCGCTATAATAATAGGCCATATAATAGCCGTTTTTGTGTCTCACCATGAAGCACAGCTCTTGTTTCCGCAGCGAACTTTAGCAATACGCAGCCAAATCCCAATGATGATATTCATGGCATTGCTCACCTTCTGTAGTTTATGGATTCTTGCGCAGCCTATTATTAATTGAAAAGTTGACCGCTCATAAGGCTTAGAATATACCCGTAGCGATGGAGGTGTAACTGCACCCCCCTTTATTCCCTGGTTACGTTGAAATAGTATTGTGGATCCGGTACAAAGAGCGCCTCCATTACAAGACTGGACGTTTCAATTAAAATAATGGGATGACCTGACCACTGTTGGAGCGATTTTCTGTGCCTGATAAGTCGGTTTTGAGCAAAAACGGATCAAAATTACTCGCCTGAAAATTGAATAGATTGATTGAATAAGCCTTTATCTACGCAATATTCACCCATATGGCAAGATGTTTAGTTTTCGATGAGAATGGCGGGAATTGCTGCTATGCATGCTTGTGTTGTTACAAGCTATTCTCTGAGGCCAAAGGCCTAAGAGGCCTTTAGTATGGTGACTATTTCGTTTGCGGGCAGCGGTCTACTGAAGTAATACCCCTGGACTTCGTCGCAGGAATGTGACTTGAGGTAGTTAAATTGTGCTTTCGTTTCTACGCCTTCTGCAATAACTTTGAGCTTCATGCTGTGTGCCATGGCGATAATGGCTAACGTGATCGCCGCATCGTCTGGATTGGTATCAATGTCACGCACGAAGGACTGATCTATTTTTAAACAATCTATCGGAAAGCGCTTTAGGTAGCTTAATGACGAATAACCGGTTCCGAAATCATCGATGGCCAATTGCACGCCCATCGATTTGAGTGATTGAAGTGTATCGATTGTGCTGTCCATGTCTCTCATAATCAGGTTTTCCGTAATCTCTAATTCCAGATAACGAGGGTCGAGCCTGTTTTGCTCCAGGATGTCGACGATCATATCGGTTATCCCTTGCTCCATAAACTGACGAGGAGAGAGATTAATCGCCATTTTGAGCTGTGGTAGGCCATTTTCCTGCCAGGATTTACTCTGTGCAGCGGCAGTCTGCATAACCCATTGGCCAATCGAAACAATGAGCCCCGTTTCTTCAGCAAGAGAGATAAACTCCGCAGGCGCAACAAGCCCGAGCCGAGGATGTTGCCACCGCAACAGGACTTCAACGCCCAACACTTTTCCTGTTTTAAATTCCATTTGCGGTTGGTAGTGCAACACCAGTTGCTGACGTTCAACGGCATGACGTAACTCTTCTTCTAGAAGCAACCGTTCCTTGCTATGGACGTTCATTTCTTGAGAGTAATATTGAATGTTATTGCGGCCTTTTTCTTTGGCTTGATACATAGCCGCATCGGCATTCTTTAACAAGGTTTCCGCATCCTGTCCGTCGCCGGGGAACAAACTGATGCCGATGCTGGCGGAGATGAAACATTCTCGACCTTCAATCGTGTAAGGGGTTTCCAAGGTTTTATGTATTTTTCTGGCGATTGAGGCCGCTTGTTTTTCGTGATGAATATTCTCCAGGATGATGACGAACTCATCGCCGCCGAAGCGAGCAACAGTGTCACTTTTACGGCTACTGGCTTTAAGTCGCAAGCCAACGGCTTTTAATAAGGTGTCTCCGCTGGTGTGACCGAGACCGTCGTTGACCGCCTTGAACCGATCAAGGTCAACAAACAACAGAGCAAACTGTTGTCCGGTACGAATGGTACGTGCGATCGCTTTTTGCAATTGCATATGCAGCAAGGCCCGATTGGGCAGATTGGTGAGCGCATCGTGTGTGGCCTGGTATTCCATTTGCTGTGCCATGCAGCGTGCTTCAGTGACATCGCTGAAAACGATTACAGCTCCTGACACTTTTTTACCCTTCGGGCTGATAATAGGTGATGCAGAGGCACGAATGGCCCGTTCTTTATGGTTGTTGTGGCTAAGCACGGCACTATGATCGGGATAGACAGTACTTTGACCTGCTTGCAGGCAGTGAGCAACAGGATAGATGATTTCTTCACGACTTTGTTCATCAATCACGCGAAACAGATTATTAACGGGCTGCCCCTGAGCTTGTTTTTTCGTCCACCCAGTGAGTGATTCTGCGATAGGGTTTATGTGCTCCACAAAACCTCGCTCATCGGTTGCAATTACTGCGTCGCTTATGGAATACAAAGTCACTTCGGCACGCTCCTTTTGCTCTGATAATAAGCGTGTTGCATTAATCAGGTGATACCAACTCCACAACAGGTAACTGAGACCAAGACCAAGCAGAGCAGCGGACGGCGGGAACCAAACGTGCAAGCTTCGTAACAATACAATACTGAGAACCAGTGGAAAAATGAGCAGGCTGATGGTAATGAGCAGTGACCCGCGAGAGGATAAGCGTGAAGCCCAAAACAAGGTAGACAGCATAAGCATCCCGGTTAACAACATTTGCCAGGGGATATCCAGCGGTTGCACGAACGCATTACGGCGCAGAGCATCTAAAATGTTAGCCTGAACTTCCACGCCAGGCATCGCCTGACCAAAGCCCGATACGGGTGTCGGAAGGGTGTCGCCTAACCCAGCGGCGGTAGCGCCGACCAATACATACTTGTTGCGAAAAGCCTCCGCTGGAATATTACCCAAAAAAATATCAGCATAAGAAATTCGCTGAAAATGGCCAGGCGGACCAACATAAGGCAACAAGACGGTATAGTCCCGCACCCATGCATCAAAAAAATTGGCTGTGGAAGTTTTTTTCAAGCTATTAATCGATTGCATTATGTTCGCGTCTTCAAGTTCAAGCATCGCCAGTGCAAGCTGAGACCATTGCGCTGTACCTAATCCAGCTTTGAAAAATACGCGGCGATTGATGCCATCCTGGTCCAGTTCCATGTCGACATGACCCAAACCCGCAGCAGCAGCGGCCAGAATTGGAAGAGGCAAGCTTTCCTTAAGTTGCGCGTTAAACTGTTCTTGTTCCGGTAATACAGGGAGAATGACACGACCGTGCCGTTGGAGTGCTTCGGCCAATACAACATCTGATTGATTGTTTAATGGTGTCGGCTCTGAAAAAATAATATTAAGAGCGACCGTCTTGCTGCCTGCGTCGTGAAGAATGTCGATCAGTTCGGCGTGCAACTGACGTGGCCAGGGCCAGCGGCCGAATTTTGCCAGACTCTGCTCGTCAATGGCGACAATAACAATATCATCCGGCGCAGGCGCGGAGTCGTATTTTAAATGAGTATCATAAATGACGTTATCCCACTTTTGTAAGCTTTGCGAATAAACCAAAATGAGTGACAGGAAAACCACCCCCAACAAAATCAACACTTGCTCCGCTCTACCCAACGAAGCGATCTTCATAGTAGCAACCAAAGCAACAAAGGAATAAATATAGCTACCCAGGCCAACGGCAAAGCCAGAATAGCCAGGAGTGACTCAGGCTGACCCAAATTGAATTGCTGTACAGGGCTAAACGTACTTTGTTTATCAAATGGAGTACGGCTAGCGACACGCCAATAATAGTTGCCAGGCTCCAATGTTTGTTCGAGATTCAGCTCGGTATTCGAGTGGTAAGGAATGTCGACAAGCGGCGTGGAAAAATCAGGGCTTGTTGACAGCTGGAAATAATAGCTTGTAGAATTCTTAGCGGCTTCCCAGTGAAAAGCCAGTGGTTGTTTATCGATTGTGGAATTGGGCGATGGTACTTGCAACAGCGGAGGTTCAATAGGCACAATAAGCGTAAATTTATGTTCCGCATTCATGCCTTCAAGGCCATTCGTGTCAATCGCTCGAACACGCAGCAAATAATCACCGTCTGGAATTTTAATGCTGTGTAATTGTGGGTTTAATAGCGCCTCTTCGTCGACCAGCAAACCGCCTACTGTGATACTGTTAATTTGAGCACGGTAAATTTCAGCACCATCCATCGTCGGCCAATCGAATGCCAATGGGAGGTGTGTGAAGTGATCAGGTAACTGAGATAAATCAGGGGGAGGGAGTAACCGACTGGGCGGTGATGGTGTTTGACCCACAGTCACGACTGTGCCGAAATTGGCGGGGACTACAATAGTTTTTCCCACAGTGCCACTAACAGCAACTTTTCCCTGAGTAACTTCGGTACGGCCTATCTTTTCGTTTTTTTCCATGGAAACTCGGAAGTTTGTGCCGCGAACTCCCGTGATGGCTGCCGGTGTATGAATTTCAAAACGTGTTCCTTTTTTCTTGTCTGGGTTAATTATTGTTTCTATACGTCCATGAGGGAGGCGTATACGGATGTCCAATACTCCTTTATTATTGTAGGTATTCTCCGTTTCGAAAATTAAACGGCTGTTTTTTTGCAATAATAATCGTGAGTTATCAAGAAACTCCAATAGTACATTGTCATTGAGTCCAGTCTGAATTTCATCACCCATAAGCAGGATACTGTCGGGCTTGAGTAACGTAGCGACCCCCGTCTGGGCCGATATGACGCTCACTTCTCCAGTTAGTTCGAGAACACGCACGGGTGGCCGTTTAATTTTTAGCCAGGCAAGAGGAAAGCGTATCTGAGTACCTGGAGGAATATTTTTGGGGTCTGAAATGTTATTCAGATCTTGCAGCTTACGCAAATTGCCCGCATTTTCCAGATGTTCCTGGCTCAAGCCCCACAAAGTATCTCCAGCTTGTACGGTATAAATCCATTCCGTGGCTGCGGTAGAAACAGAATTCACGCACAAAAGAAAAAAAAGGCCAAGCAGAAGCACCTTCTTCCGTCGTTTCATTTGGCCTTTTTTATCTACGCAAACAACCCGCATAATGTATAGATCCTCCCATCGCGTACCGTCCCAACTTTACAAAGTGTCGCTAAGAGTATACTGGAAATTTTCTGTGCTTGAACCATGTACTTCGCGCGGTGTTGCGAACGGGAGTACCTATCTCCGATTAGTCATACCCTATAGCTGAGCTTTGTGCTAAACATAGCTCAGGTGATCAACATAGCCTGTAACACTTCCGTAAATCGATTCATTTCGGCATCGGTACCGATGGTAATTCGTACATAGCCGTTGATTCTCGGTTTATCAAAATAGCGAACTAAAATACCTTTTCCTTTCAATTCCAGATATAGTTTTTCAGATGGGTAACGACTATGTTTTGCAAATAAAAAATTGGCTGCTGAGGGCAGTACTTTAAAGCCCATGCTGTTTAATTTGGATGCTGTATTTTCTCGGGTAGTAATAATCCGCTCTTTACAGGTTTGGAAATAGTTTTCATCTTGAATCGCAGCGACAGCACCGGCGATCGCCAGTCGATCCAGGGGGTAAGAGTTGAAAGAGTTTTTCACTCGTTCCAAGGCATCAATTAAATGGGTGTTGCCCAAGGCATAACCTACCCGAATACCGGCTAAGGAGCGTGATTTGGAAAAGGTTTGTATAACCAATAAATTGGGGTATTGATCCAGCCATTGCACGGCACTTTCCCCGCCGAAGTCAATGTAAGCTTCATCTATAATAACAACAGAACCTGGGTTCTGTTGCAATAGCTTTTGTATCTGCTCGGCAGCCAGGGCACGCCCCGTTGGTGCATTGGGATTAGGGAAAATAATGCCACCATTGGCTTGCTCGTAAGCGGCAACATTAATTTCAAACTCCTCCGTTAATGGGATTAACTGATAATCTATTTCAAACAGAGCGCAATAAACAGGATAGAAACTATAAGTAATATCGGGAAACAGTATAGGCTTATTTTTTTTGAAAAAAGCCATGAAAGCTAAGGCCAGCACTTCATCCGACCCATTACCAACAAATACATTTTCGATCTGCAAATTGTAATAGGATGCCAACTCACGTTTAAGTTCCGCCGCTTCGGGATCAGGATATAACCTTAAGCCCTCGTCCAGTTTTTCCCGCATAGCATCCAGTGCAACAGGAGAAGGTGGATAGGGGTTTTCGTTGGTATTTAACTTTATATATTTTTGATCTTGCGGCTGCTCACCGGCTATATAAGGTTGCAACCTGGAAACCAGTTCACTGTAATATTTTTTCATAAGACGACGTTACTTTATTTAATCGGGAAAACAGTATTAATGAGAACGCGACTATTTTACCCTATCGTCACATAAAAAAGCAGTAAAGCGGTTCCTGATCACAATTTATGAAACTATAGCAGTGATTCTTTTTCCGTCTACTCTGTGGTTGATTTTTTCTTTTTGTGGTGAGTGATTTTTAACCACAAAGTGTTACATTAAATTTTCGTAGATGCTTATAGAGTTTTCTACAACCTCAAACTCTCGCCAGTAAATCACAAAATATTTCTATTTCTTCGTGTGTGTTGTATATATGGGGTGAAAATCGTGCAATATGATCACGACGGAGATCAAACCGGATTTTATGCTGTTGTAACAAACTAATGCCATTGGGCACATCTTCAAATGAAATACTCACCGTACCGCCACGATGCTTTGCGTTATCACTACCACCAAGAGGCAACCCAGCTTGATTGGCGGCCTGTCTGATGCGTTCACATAAGCTGCGATTATGTGAATAGATATTTTCTATACCCAGATCCAGCAATGTTTGAATTCCCACAGCAGCGATCACAAAAGGGGCTATTGAAGGTGTTCCTCCCCAGTAACGTTTCGCTTTCACGGCATATTCAAAATGATGAATGTCGAATTCAAAAGGATTTTGATGAGAAAACCAACCAACATCTATGGGTTCATACGTTTCAACATTATCTGGATTGACCCATAAAAACCCGGCTCCTGGTCCACCACACAACCACTTCACTGACGATCCTACGACAAAGTCAGCATTCCATTGTGATAAATCTATGGGTAATACGCCTGCTGATTGCGCAATATCAACAACGCTGATAATTTGCCTATCTCGGGCTAAAGATACAATCTTTTCTATTGGAAAACGAATGCTATGATCGGATGTCACCTGTGTTAAGTACAGCAAGGCAACATCTTTGCTCAACAATTTATCCCAATAATCTTCATTATAAGCTGAGGCATAACTTTTCATACATTTTGTTTTGTAGCCCAAACGGGATGACTGCTGAACAACAAAACCTACCGAGGGAAAATCATCTTCACTGAAGAGAATCGTTTTGTTCTTGCTGCTTTGAGGTAATGCGCTGATGAGTTTGCATAGCGTGGATGAAATATTGACTTGAGGACAAAAATTTTCTGGTTGTTCATTAAAGAACTGGGCTAACAAGCTACAGAATCGTTCCGTTTGATCTAACCAATCCGACCAGGCTTCACCCCCTTGCTCATGCCACGCCTTGAAATAGTACTGTGCCAATTGCCTTTCTGCATGAACCGGAGCACAACCTACGGAGTGGCTAAGTAAATATATTCCTTCAGGAACAATAAAATGTTCACGCCATAATTGTGCCAAAGTTACGGCGTGTCCAACGTATCCCGCACAACACCGTATTCTTGCCCCCATTCATCCGTCATTTTAGTTCTGATTGCCCAGATTTCAGGAAAGAGTTTACGTTGAGTGCGACTATTGAGCCTTTCAACTGAACGCCCTTTCAGCGATTTTGATTCAAAACCAATACTACGGTAAATCAGTTGAATATGATGAAAGCAGAACTTTTGAAAAAGTTCGTCAAACTCAGCCAGGCACTCGGCTATCATGTAGGCATCGTCGTGTGCATATTCCGTACTGTATATTTTCTCTATAGTTAAATCCGCGTTATCCAGATATACGGTTTTAAACGTATTCCAAAGGTATAAGGGGGTTTTGGTTAACGCTCGAAAACCAGGCGACTCTTGTCCACTGCCATTTCCCAATTGCCCTCTTATCTTTTGGTATTCCTTGGGTGACATGGTTTCCAATAAAGCGAGCTGATCAATCATCATTTTTTGAGTTAAATGTACGCGTTTGAATAACGTTAAAACGCGATTGGTTTTCTTTTTCTCCATAAACTCATCGATGTCCAGGAGGGTATACACAATCAATTTAAGCCACAGTTCCTCAACTTGATGAACAATTTGAAACTGCAACTCATCACGACAACAAAATGCACCATAGTCCTTCTGACAGCTGAGCAACTTCGCTGTATTTAAATAACTCTCATAGTCAAATTCTTCCTTCTTTTGTAATAAAGAGTAAAAGCTTTGTCTATTCATAGGGCTACCTACTTATAAGGGATGTGTTACATTGAGCGATGGGAACGCAGATTTTTTGCAAAATCACCTACTCGCACCCGTAAGTGCTCTAAATTAGACTCAACAATCTTGAAAAAATTCCGTCAAACATGAACCAGATCAGCCCTTCCCAGGAAGTTAGAGGCGTATACCTGGCAAGCATTGGGTTTAGTTTGTTTGCTTTGGGTGATGCTGTGTTTAAATACCTCAGCACTTATTACTCGATCAGTTTCCTGCTTTTTTTTAATGCCACTTTTGGTATGAGCGTACTTCTTTTAGCGTCTCCCTGGCTGGGTGGCTTGAAAGCAACCTTGCAAACCAGCCAACTCAAGCTGCATTTGCTGCGCAGTATTCTCATATTAATCCAGCTCTCACTGGTTGTTTATGGCCTCAGTCAAATGCCTATGACTAAAACCTACGCCATCGTTTTTACCGCACCACTGATCGCCACCCTATTGGCTATTCCGCTACTAAAAGATCCGGTGAACAGTAAGCAATGGTTGGCCATTGCAGCGGGTTTTGTCGGTGTGCTTGTTATTCTACGACCGGGATTTATTCCCCTTGATTTGGCCGCTTTAGGTGTCCTTATTGCCGCATTGTTTTTTTCATTGGCAAATATCATAGTTCGATTCATGCGTAACACCGCCAACACGATTTTGTCCTGGGTATTTTATCAGAATATGCTTATCTTGTTCGTAACCGGATGTTTGCTCAATACGGATATCATAATGCCCCCTGCAGAACACCTGGCACTGTTTGCTTTTCTGGGCATCTGTTCATCCTCCGGAGCTATCTTTATCACCAAAGCATTCCTCTGCTCTTCGGTAGCCACCGCGTCATCACTGCATTATATTCAAATGCTATGGGCTGCCTTTTTGGGCTACTTTATTTTTCACGATGATGTTGATATATGGACGATGGCGGGCTCTGTGATTATTATTTGTAGTGGTATTTACTTGCTGCAACTGGCAAAAAAAAGTGAATAATAGCTATTCAAGAGAGTCTGAGATATTACGATAACTACTAGAATCAAAAAGAAAAATATGAGTTTACAGCGAAACTTCGCTATATCCTTTATAATTCAATAATCAAAAAGTCAACTATCTTAATAAGAATTTTATAACACAATGAATATTAATAATTATTACTCTAATGATGGAGACGTAATTCGGTTCTCCAGAGCGCAATCCAGCACCTTCGCCAAGGATGTCGCTAATGACTTCAACCCCATTCATGACACCGATGCAAAACGATTTTGTGTTCCTGGGGACTTACTTTTTGCCCTTGTACTGACTCAGTATGGCTTGAGTGAAAAAATGAATTTTACTTTTGCCGGCATGGTGAATGATACAACTAATCTGAAATTCAGCACTTCAGACAATACCATTAAGCTTGCGGATCAAAATGACAAACTGTACCTCGCTGCAGAGCATCAAGGTGCAAACTCAACGGATACAGTTCTAATAACATCGTTCATTCAGAGTTATGTTGAGTTTTCTGGACATAATTTCCCCCATATTTTAGTCCCCCTTATGGCTGAGCACGGAGTTATGATTAACCCCGACCGGCCTTTAGTCATGTATCAAGGTATGTCATTTGAATTATACAGCCTGGATTTAAAAATGCCGAAGCTGGAACTTGTAGACACTTATCTGGAAGTGATTAAAAAAAGGGGTAATGTCACATTATCGTTCAATCTCACTGAAGATGGAAAACTCGTTGGACAAGGTGAGAAAAAAATGATTCTGAGCAATTTACGAAGCTATGAAAAAGACAAGGTAGACGGCATGATTGACCTGTATGCGTCATTCAAAAGTAAAGCTACAGCGTAACTACTGCCCGTTTTGATTATTCATCTGAAATGTCGAGTGAAGAACGAACCAATCGTTGTGATTTTGCCAGTTGATAAGTGATATAGAGACCTACGGTTACATTATCCACTTTAGTAACCAAGGGACTCTCTTCATACGTTGCGCCACTTAGATTATCATAATGAAAAAAGCTACCTACACTGTATTTTTTAAATTTCCGTTGCGTGATCAACATTAACCGGATTCCACCATAACCACTCTCCGCCTGATAGCGAGCACGATCCGAGCGAGCATCATTTTCTGACACGCCATAATAATACTCATTATAGGGTCGGGTTGAAAAAAGGAATGCGAGTGAAACACGGCTGTTCCATTGCGCTTTTCTGCTCAAAATAACAGAGGGGTAAAACGTAAAACCACGATATTCAATATGTCTTATGTCGGTTGAAAAAACGGCTTGCACAGGAAAGCGAAAACTTAGATTGTAATTCGCTTTTTGATAGATTTTATAATGCAGTGTCGGGCCTATAGCTAACGCGGCATCAAGGTCAGACATGCCTGCACGGACCGCGTTTTTATCACTGTCTACGGGTAGGTTAATTTTTCCGCCAATGTTAATATGAACATTGCCGGATTGATACAATAGGCTTTTGACTCCCCTCCTGTTGATTTGAATACGCTCACTTCGATAAATGAAATAAGGTAACGGTAAAATATAGGTTTGTGTTTCATTTGAGCCTCGATAATCTGGAATGCTCAAGCCGCCCACCCAAAGACCGGCTTCCCATTGAGGCAAAACTTCTTCCGCGTTGGAATAGCTGTTGTAAGCGATAAAGAACAATACAAGCAATATCTGAAACCTGTTCTTTTTTAAGAGCCATTTATACAAGACTCCATCCCCCGAAGACTGATGTGGGAGGGGGCTACTTGAGTAGCTCCCTATCCCGATTAGCCGCGCTGTCAATACAGCTTAATTTTTATAACTTGTTTCAATAACTGAAAATGCTTATCTAAAGAATAGACCTTGAAATTATTTATCTTAGCGTTTTGTGCAATAATCAAATCAGGTATACCTACCCCATTTGCTCCACTTTTCAAACACTTTAGTTGAAATTCAATGATTTCTTCCCAATCTATTTCCATTGGAATTCTGTTTATTTCTTGAAGTAGTTTAATGACTTTTATTTGTTTTTTTATTTTTAGGTAGGGTATTAGCTCAGCAAGTATAAGGTCGTTGGTTACAATCATATTTTCATCAATAAGCGCATCCAAATCAGTCGAGCTATTACTCCCTTTGAAATAATCTATCCATACTGATGTATCAACCAAGACACCATTCATTTACGGTCTCGAATTTCATCTAAATTAATATTCAGATCAATTTTCCCCTTGTATTTCTTTATGTCGTAAATTTTTGATTTTCTTATCAACTCCTTTAGAGCGAGCACAATAACCCCTGTTTTAGTATCCGTATGGGTTATCTCCATTGCTTCGTTCAGCAGATCCTCAGGTAAATCCAGAGTAGTTCTCATATATTATATACCTCCTAATGTTATGCATACGATTATAGTATTCTATGCATATACACTCAAGAGGCAATAACGCTTGGGTAAGCGCGCTGAAGGACGCGCTGAAGGACATCCACCAAACATAGGCATCATCCTACATTAACAATGACGCCGATGTATATATCGAACATATTAACGCATCGACAGAAAAACAGATTCATCCCAGAGCCTTGGGATCCATAGACAAGCTGAAAGCTTTGGCTAAAAAGTGGGAGCAGAAGTTCATTCGCTACCAAAGTTATTCGTTACGACTTTACAAGGCTCAGTATTAACGCATCAAACACGGCTTTATCACTTTACTCTTTTCAAGTATAAATGAACCACTCATAGCCTTGTCCCCTCCATCATAA
>UOFO01000077.1_pt1 | contig 15190 bp, 14 predicted proteins | sample 1988801 | NCBI WGS metagenome assembly UOFO01 (sample SAMEA4712195, study PRJEB27164) | hydrothermal vent metagenome | biome: marine basaltic hydrothermal vent biome; feature: marine hydrothermal vent; material: mineral | place: Pacific Ocean | collected 2011-06-14/2011-07-23 | depth 1719 m
GTTGATCCGCGACAATTGAGACGACCTTTTAAACAAATATTTGCTCACCTGCAACGCGGTAAAGCGTTGGAACCCTGTCGCTATACCCATGGCGTTTTGAATTTAGGTGTTAGTGCGTCCAGATGTGCCTTAGATTTGTTTTTCCCGAGTGAGAAAAAACGTAGACTTAGTCGCTCTAAGTTGAGTATTTTTCGATTCGCCTAAAAAACAGAAAATGGGTGAGTCCAGTATTCAGTCTCGCACTTTTCATCCCATTGGGTCGATATTTGAGTTGGGGTAAGTTTGGCGGGAATTGCTGGCTATTAACGGAGATTTCACATGACTGAATATTGTAATTAAATATGGCGATAGCTTTAAACGGTAATTGAGAATATCCTCTAAAGAGAAAGGCTATTAATTTGTTCAAATAAGCCTACACTCTGGCTAGTAAAATACGTTTTATTTCATCATCCGTTAACATTATGGGGTTGGTTTTCATACTGCTACCACGCGCATGAGCAACAATATGGTCAAGGTCGGAGGTCTGTACGGCAAATTCACTGATTAGCGGCACACGCATACGTTGCGTCCAATCTTGCAAAATGTCGATTAAGGTTTGTTGCGCTGGTTCATCATCTAATTGAGAATTATCTGCCAGTAATCGACCAATGTCGGCATACTTTTTCAATGCCACATGATTAGGCTCTCGTGTCTGCATAGCGGTTATATTAATGAGAGTGGCATCGGCCAATAATGTGCCGCACACCACGCCATGGGGGATGGGGAAAAAAGCGCCCATTGGCGAAGCTAAACCATGTACCGACCCCAGCCCTACTTGAGCGAGAGTTATGCCTGAAATCAACGCGGCATAAGCCATGTGTGCCTGAGCATGGCGAGTATCAGCATTCATCTCGTACCAAGGCAACAAACCGGCTTTGACGGCTTTTAAACCACTCCAAGCTAACCCATCAGTGAATGCGTTAGCTTTTATAGAAACATAAGACTCGATTAACTGAGTTAACGCATCCATACCATTGGCCGCGATCAAATCTGTTGGACAACTACTTAATAATTCAGGATCAACTAATGCGTAATCAGCCACTAATAACTCATGACGAAATGATTTTTTGAAGCCATGTTGTTTATCCAAAACACTTAGCACTGCATTTTTGGTGGCTTCACTCCCGGTACCCGCCGTCGTTGGCACCGCAATAAAAGGTACACTCGGCCCTTGATAGGCTAATTCAGGACCAACGCCTTCCAGATAATCCATCACTGAATGTTTCACCCGTAGCAAACCTGCAATCGCCTTGGCGGCATCTAACACACTGCCCCCGCCAATACCTACCACCAGCTCAATATTGCTGGCCCGGTACTGCTTGACTGCACCATCAACCATTGTTGGTGAGGGTTCCCCAGCCACAACAAACTGTTGCCAATTGATCGAATGCTGTTGTAACGCACGGATTAAATTCTGCCATTGCTCAGTAGCAGTTAAAAATGTGCTGCCTGTGACTAATAAAACGTGATTGCCATATTGGGTCATTAGCGAGGGCAGTAAGTTTATTTTGCCATCACCGAATTCGATTTTTGGTAATTTAGCGATGGGAAAATCATTCATAACAAACCCTACAAACCCTTATTTTGTTGGATACAGACCTTGATAAGCAATACCTTCTCGTGGACTGGCCATCCAATCGGCTACCGTTTCACGCCAGGCTAAATAATGTGAAGTTGTTTTATGCGCTTTCGCATGGGTTGCTGACTCATAAGCCTCATACAAAATAAAGCGAGTTGAATCGTCTTTCATTTGTAAAATATCAAACCGAAAATTGCCCGGCTCTTGAATGGAAGACTCATGGTTTAACCGGCATGCCTCAATAAAATGGGTCACATATTTTGCTTTCACATGAACGTGTACTATTGTTACTTGCATTTTTTTATCTCATTGTTATTCTTGATTCAATGGAACTTATACAGGTAAGTTTAGAACCTTACAAGAATGTTATAAAACGGCAGAAGCAATGAGATTCAGAAAGTGGGTATCGCAAAGGTTTTAACAGCAGAAAAAGTAGACATTGTGTACTTTTAAGAAAGGTTGAGCACAATTGATTTGCAAACTGATTGGCTCTATTCGAACTGAACCCAATAAATCTAAGGAAAGTTTGCTATGCCAGAGTCGATAAAAACACGTTTTTGGCGGTACGGTCTTAATTTTTTTCCAGCATTTCGAGGCACGGGTGCAAAAATCACTTATGTATCACACGATTTTCGTGAAATTAAATTAAGATTGCCACTCAATTGGCGTACCAAAAATTATATAGGTACTATTTTTGGTGGAAGTATGTTTGCCGCGACTGACCCCATGTATCTTGTAATGCTCATTAAGGTACTTGGGCCGGATTATATCGTCTGGGACAAGGAGTCTAAGATTCGTTATAAAAAACCGGGGCGTACCACCTTGTATGCTAAAGCAACATTGGAAGAGGCGGAAGTCGAATTCATTCGCAACGAATTAGCTTCTCAGTCTAAAATTGATCGGATATACCAAATTGACCTGGTGGATGCTCATAATGTAGTTCATGCGTCAATTGAAAAAAAACTGCATATCCGAAAAAAAAAATAAATGAGCTATAACGCTACGGGTATATACTCGTGGTGTTTAAAGTGCATTAGTATGTTGGGGGGAGAGAAATATGAACAATCCAGTTATCGCGGATAACAGGCCAAAAAAAGTAACATTGACGAAGGATGAAAAATATTATTTCTGCACTTGCGGGCGCTCAAAAAAACAGCCGTTTTGTGATGGTTCGCATGCGGGAACGGCATTTAAGCCTAAATCTTTTGTTGCTGATCAAGATGGCGAGGCTTATCTCTGTTCGTGTAAATATACAAACAATACCCCGTTTTGTGATGGAACACATAAAAAGTTTTCTGATGAGCAGGTGGGTACAGAAGGACCGATATTACAACAGGAGGCAAGTGGATTACCTACGGCTGTTGTGACACCTGAAGAACCCACCGTAGAATTTATCCATCAACTTGCTAAAGAAGGTTTGTCAAAATTAGGGCCTCATGGACCAATGACATCTATGGGGGTGCCACGCCATGAGCTGCCTCATTGGGATGACCTGCAAATCATGGTTGCTCAAATGGCTACGAAACCTTTGATGGAAGAGCATACTGTTGCTACAAAACTGATTATTGGGCCAGAAACTAAAAAACCTTTGCAACTTAATATCCCTTTGTTGGTGTCGGATATGAGTTTTGGTGCCTTGTCTGAAGAAGCGAAAATTGCTTTAGCTAAAGGGGCTGAGTTGGCAAGTACCGGAATTTGTTCAGGTGAAGGTGGAATGTTGGGTGAAGAACAAGCCGCGAATACGCGGTATTTTTATGAGTTGGCCAGTGCCGGTTTCGGTTATAAAGAAGCATTGTTGGGCAAAGTACAGGCCTTTCATTTTAAAGGTGGGCAAGGTGCAAAAACGGGTACAGGTGGCCATCTACCCGGCAATAAAAACATAGGTAAAATTTCACAAGTAAGAGGTATAACCGAAGGTGAACCTGCAATCTCGCCACCTACGTTTAAGGATATGTCTTCAGCGGCCGACTTTAAACGTTTTGCCGATCGCGTTAGAGAAATCACGGGAGGCATTCCTATTGGTTTTAAACTCAGTGCAAACCATATAGAAAAAGATATTCAGTTTGCACTGGATGCCAGTGCAGATTACATTATATTGGATGGTCGTGGCGGTAGTACTGGTGCAGCACCTACCCTATTCAGAAATCATATCAGTGTCCCCACCATTCCTGCACTTGCGCGAGCTCGTCGCTACCTTGATGAGCAAAATGCAAGTGGTCGCGTCACGCTTATTATTACGGGCGGTTTACGCGTCCCCGTTGATTTTGTGAAGGCCTTGGCATTAGGTGCGGATGGCGTTGCTATTGCGAATAGTGCGATACAAGCTGTTGGTTGTGTTGCAGCAAGAATGTGTAACACGAATAATTGTCCTGCGGGAATTGCCACCCAGAGAGCGGATCTGCGTCAGCGCCTGGATATACAAAAGTCAGCGGTTCAACTGCATCGTTTTTTTGATGCTGCTGTGACATTGATGCAAGTCATGGCCAGAGCTTGTGGTCATGATCATTTAAATAAATTCAACAAAGCTGACTTGGCAACATGGCATCATGAAATGGCTTTATTATCAGGGGTAACCTATTCAGGGTTTAGCAAAAAAACTCTTTAACCCGAAAAAAATCAAAACTGAGTCGTTACAACAGCGTGCTTCATAAAACCTGTTGAGGTCCCTCAGGATAAGGTTTTTTTTGAGTTAAGCGGTTTATTACACGTTGTTTTTGTAAGTCAATCATGTCTTCAAGTATGAAAGCGGCTTCACGTGCCATGATGCTTTTAATGCTGTTATCTTCTTCCTTTAATGCGTCGTCATCATCTAAATCGGTCATAGGAGAAAGACCACGAGATGAACGGAATTGATTTAGTTGCGCCAACTGTTCTTTTTTGTTATTTTCACGTTCATTTTTACGAATAGACTCTTGTAAGCTGATTATTTTTTGATTTCTGATTTCCTCTATTTTTTTAGCTTGCTTGGACAAAAACCGAAACCCGGGATCTATCGCTATTCTTGATTTATGTTTTTCGATAAGCAGATCTAAACGAGTAATTCCCAAGCCGTAAGAATTGAACTTCGCCGGTTTAACCGCAGCCCAAGGAATAGCGTTGTCGTAAGCTCGTTCACCTCGATCTTTGGCTGTAGATGCTGTAGGGAAGTTGATATCAGGAATTACACCGCGGAATTGAGTACTGTCTCCATTGATTCTAAAAAACTGCGCCATAGTAATTTTTAGTTGGCCTAGTTTAGAGCCAGGAAAAATAGCATAACGATTTAAGTCAATAATGGTTTGCACGGTACCTTTACCGAAAGTGGGTTCACCAATTATGATGCCTCGCTTGTAATCCTGAATAGCACCCGCAAAGATTTCGGATGCTGAGGCACTGTAACCGTTTACCAGTACGGCCAGGGGGCCGTTATAGGCAATGGAATCATCGGGATCATTATTTAGTTTTAATTTGCCAGAGGTTTCTCTTACTTGAACAACAGGCCCCGATGTTATAAATAAACCGGTAAGAGATATCGCTTCCGAAAGGGAGCCGCCGCCGTTTCCACGTAAATCAATAACGATACCCTCAACGCCTTCTTGTTCCAATTCACCCATTAGTCTGGCGACATCACGCGTTGTACTACGGTAATCGGGATCACCTTTTTCATAGGCTTCAAAGTCGAGATAAAAAGTAGGGATGGTGATAAGCCCCATTTTTCGGTTTGTTTTAGGTATTTTGATAAGCTCTTTATGTGCGGCTTGACTTTCCAGTTTGATTTTGTTTCGCGTAATTAAAATAATTTTCCCGCTGGAACCACTTTTATCATTTTCTAAATGTAGTCTTACTACAGTACCTTTAGGGCCTCGGATAAGATCGACGACATCATCCAGACGCCAACCAATAACTTCAATTATTTCACCATTCCGGCCTTGGCCGACTCCGGTAATTTTATCATCGGCTGATATTTTTCCACTTAAGTCTGCGGGGCCACCTGGAATAATTTTTTGTACGACGGTGTATTCGTCTTCTCCTTTAAGAACGGCGCCAATACCCTCTAAAGAAAGGCTCATGTCGATTTTGAAGTTTTCCGATACACGAGGTGAGAAATAAGCAGTATGAGGCTCAAGGGTGTGAAGATAGGCATTCATTAAGAGTTGAAAAACGTCCTCAGAGTTATATTGAGAAAATCGTCTACTGGAGGTTTTGTAACGGTTGCTTAGTTTATTTTTAATTTCTTTTTCTGTTTTATGATCCAGGCGTAAATTAAGGATGTCATTTTTTACTCTTTGTCGCCATAGAGCATCAAGTTCATTTTTGTCCTTTGGCCAAGGACCTTCGGCGCGATCAATAACGTAGTCATCTACTTTGTTGAAATTAAAATTATCTTTTAGCAGACCTATTGCATAATCAGAGCGTTCTTGACGTCTTTTTTGGAAGAGCCGAAATATTTCAAATGCGGGTTCTAGTTTTGCATCTTTCAGAAAATTATCCAGACGTTTTTTATATTTTTCAAAATAGACGATATCAGCGGCGGTAAATACGGATCGGTTGGGGTCAAGAACCTCAAAATAGCGGTCAAAGATAGCCTCGGATCTTTCATCATTAAGCTCAGACTTTATATAATGCAGCTGAGTTACGAATTTATTAATGATGCGCGTAGACAGGCGATGATCTCGGGACGGTTCTAACGGTTCACTGGGTATTTCAGCCCAGGCTAAACAAACGGAACAGAAAATTAAAACCAAACCTATTAAAATGCGCATTTTTTTCAACATGAATTTATTCATACACTATGGTTATCGCCCAAATAATAAAAATATAAAGCCCCGTTGCTCAAGTTTATAACACCAAAATCAAATTTGGAAATCATCAGGCGGAGATCCTTGTTTGTTATCGGATACAGCATAAAAAATAATGATATAAAGGCCGTCGTTATTTTGATTTTATTGCAAAAAAGTTGGTTAGAAAAGTTTATACTAGAGAAAAATAAAATATGGATTTGATGAAATACACAGATGAGCAAAATAAACGTTTCAGAGTCGGGATTAATTATTGAGGATGATGATGTCATTCTTGATGACCCAAAAAATCAAGATTTAGCTGTTCAGGATGATATTCTTCCTGAAACATTAACTATTTTACCCCTAAGTGAGCGGCCCTTTTTTCCGTCTCAGGCTTTACCCATTTTAATGAATGAAGCCCCCTGGAATTCAACTTTAGAACGTATTCATGAAACCGAAAACAAATTAGCCGGTGTAATTCTAACTCGGGACGACATTGCCGATGATTTGGGCCCTGATGATTTTCATACGGTAGGCTGTCTCGTTCGTATACACAGCCCTTCAAAGTCCGATCATAAACTTCAGTTTATTGTCGAAGGAATCAAACGTTTTAAAATAGAGGAATGGGTGTCGGAAAAAGTACCGTTAGTGGCTCGGGTCAGCTATCCGGATGATTCAATTACGAAAACGAATAAAGATGAAATTCGTGCTTACGCGCTTGCAATCACCTATACCTTAAAAGAATTAGTCCCTTTAAATCCACTGTATACAGATGAATTGAAGTTTTTTCTTAACCGCTTTGGCCCGAATAATCCATCCCCTTTGGTTGATTTTGCAGCGAGTATTACGAGCGCGACCAAGGAAGAGCTGCAAAAAGTATTAGAAATATTTAATCTTTATCGACGACTTAAAAAAGTTTTGGTTATGGTTAAACAGGAGCTGGAAGTCGCAAAACTACAGGCCAAAATCCATAGACAGGTAGAGGATAAAATTACCGATCACCAGCGCAAATTTTTTCTTCGGGAACAATTAAAAGAAATTCAGAAAGAGCTGGGTCTGGCGAAAGACGATAGAGTGGCTGATCTTGAGCGGTTTACTGCCCGAATCGAAGCGCGCACGCTACCGGATAGAGTAGCTAAACGTATCGATGAAGAAATGAATAAAATGCTTGTTTTAGAAACTGGCTCGCCGGAATATGCTATTACAAGAAATTATTTAGATGTGGTGACTGATTTGCCTTGGGGTATTGTTTCAGTTGATAAGCTGAACTTAAAACGTGCTCGCACCATTTTGAATAAAGAACACGATGGACTTAATGAACTCAAGGAACGTATTCTTGAATTTATTGCTGTTGCATCATTGAAAGGTGAAATTGCCGGTTCAAATTTGCTGTTTTTAGGACCGCCAGGGGTGGGTAAAACATCCATAGGGCGTTCCATTGCGCAAACTTTGGGCAGACAATTTTTTAGGTTTTCTGTTGGCGGGATGCGGGATGAAGCGGAAATAAAAGGGCATCGCCGTACTTATATTGGTGCTATGCCCGGTAAAATCATTCAAGCTGTACGTGAATGTGGTACGGCTAATCCCGTTATTATGTTAGACGAAATTGATAAAATGGGTAATTCCTACCATGGCGATCCTTCCTCAGCACTACTGGAAGTGCTGGATCCGGAGCAAAACCATGATTTCCTGGATCATTATCTTGATGTTCGGTTTGATCTGTCAAAAGTACTTTTTATTTGCACCGCCAATCAACTTGATTCTATCCCCAATCCGTTACTAGATCGTATGGAAATTCACCGATTGAGTGGTTATATCACAGAAGAAAAGATGGATATTGCCAAACACCATTTGTGGCCAAGACAAAGAGAAAAATCGGGGCTTAAAACAACACAAATCAATTTATCGGATGCTGCTTTAAAAGCAATTATTGAAAACTATGCTCGTGAAGCTGGCGTGCGAAACTTAGAGAAAAAACTCGCTCAAATTGCGCGAAAAGCCGCAGTTCTGATTGTTAAAAAGCAATCTCGTAAGCTCGTAATCAGTACAAAAACGTTGGAAGATTATCTGGGCAAACCTGTTTTTAGTAATTCGAAGCCTCGTTTGGGCGTAGGATTAATAACGGGTTTGGCCTGGACGGCTTTAGGGGGAGTGCAGCTTACAATAGAAGCGACCTGTATTCCATCAAAACAAAGAGGCTTTAAGTGCACCGGGCAATTAGGCAGCGTTATGAAAGAATCTGCGGAGTTGGCCTACAGCTATATTTTAGCCAATATGGGGCGTTTCGGTGGCGACTTGGAATTATTCAATAATTCAATCATACACCTTCATGTTCCAGAGGGAGCGACACCCAAAGATGGTCCCAGTGCTGGAATAACCATAGCGACGGCTTTATTGTCTCTGGCCAAAAATAAAAAAATTGGTTTAAGCGTTGCTATGACGGGAGAATTAACACTCAGTGGAGAAGTTCTTCCGGTGGGTGGTATACGGGAAAAAGTGATTGCCGCGAGAAGAATTAAATTGAAAAACATAATACTTCCAGCACAAAATCAGCGCGATTATGAAGATTTACCTTCCTATATCCGCAGTGGGCTTAAAATCAATTTTGTAAGCCACTTTGATGAAGTAGTTTCTGTTGTATACTCCATATAAAGAACTTAAATTGAGTGTTAAAAGGATAGAAGTTGTGTACTATCCTGATTTACGCATTAACTACATTAGGGGAGGATGAGTAAAATGCAAGGGGATACGTCTGTCATGATATGGGTTGCTCAGGCTGGGGTTTTTATTATTGCCTTGGTTGCAGGTCTATTTATAGCCAAAGGGTCAAAATCTACTGCGCCAAGTAATCCTGGCGCACGAGTAAAAAGAGAAATCAACGATACTAAAAATAATTATAAAGATTATAGAGACTCGGTACACGGTGAATTTAAAGATCTTAATGACACGATAAAAGAAATGAATAGCGCCTATGGTGGTCTTTATAAACACCTTGCTAATGGCGGCGTTAAGCTCAGCTTATCAAGTGCAGAACTTAAGAAATTAATGACGCAAGATAGCGACTTTATAGCTAGATTGCCTCATATTAAAGCCAATTCTAAATAGCTTTAAATTGAATACATGATCAATAGTAGTCGTTCAAAGGTTTCCTGAACGGCTACTAAATTAAAGGAGATATTTAGCCAAGGCCTGTTGCTGATCGCTGAATTTTTTGATATGAACTGTGTGGTATACCGAAGTAAAGTAAAAGATCTGACTTATCTCTACGTATGTAAGGAAGGTGACTTTTCTCAAGTGCCTGAAAGCTTATTGAGAATGCTGGGTACATTGGAGCAAGCTATGCATCTGGAGCTGCATGTAGGGAAAAAATTAGCTCAAGTTGAAGTGCTGGAACTCATGGGTCATCTTAAAGACGTGGGTTGGTATCTTCAGATACCCAATAGAGATGAGCTACCAAAACATATATTGAAATTCTAGTTTATCGTAGTCGTTTCTTGAATCAATACCCAAGGGGCTGTAACAATAGCCCAAAAGCTGGGTTGCGTTTCATTCCATTGTTTAGCATCTTCGATATTCGCATGTTGTAATTGATTCTCTGTTAATAAAGTATTAATGTATTGTTTATCATCTTTAGATATGGATAACGCAACCTCCACCAGATCGAGGTCATTAGCTACCTTAATGAGGACTCCGCGTGCAAAGTATTTCTCCAGTTCAGGCCATGTTATTTTTCCTGTTTGTCCATTAAACTCATCTTTTAGAGGGCTATCTTCACCTTCTTTCATAATATCTTTCCGTAATCTATTGTTTCATTTCTAGTTATGTTCGTACATTCTGAAGGCCGAGTTTAAAAACCACTCGTAATTGTCTGAAAGATATAGTTTGTTAAGTTATAAGCTAGTTTAAAAGTGATGCGTTGAGTTTGATCAACACATCACTTTTTATTTAATATCAATTGTTTATAAATTACATTTCAGGTTGTTTGATAGCCAGCAACTCAATCTCAAAAATAAGCGCTGAGTTAGGAGGAATATTGGCTCCTGCACCGCGAGGACCGTAAGCCAATTCAGAAGGAATGAATACTTTCCATTTAGAGCCGGTTGGCATCATAGGTAGAATTTTTTGCCAACCTTGAATAACACCATTTACCGGAAACGTAGCGGGTTCACCACGACTTATGGAGCTGTCGAACTCAATACCGGTAATAAGCGTGCCACGGTAATGCACTGTGACGGTATCGCTAACACTGGGTTTTTCACCTGAGCCAGCTTTGATTACCTGGTATTGCAAACCGTTATCAAGAGTTTCTACGCCTTTTTCTTTTTTGTTATTTTTTAAAAATGCTTCGCCCGTCACTAGATTTTCTGAGGCCAGTTTTTGCATTTCTACCTGGCGTTTTTCCTGAAAAGAGGCGAGTACATTTTTTATTTCGTCATCAGATAACTTCGGTTTGGAATTGCTTAAAATATCTAAAAGAGCTTGACTGACCATCTTGGCGTCGAGGTCCATGCTTTGTCCGTGCAGTTGTTGTGCCATTTGAGTGCCGACAGCGTAACTGAATTTTTCTTTTTCCGATATAGGGACATTATCTGCGTTAGCTATGGAAACTAAATTCAGCAAAACAATACCACTGGCAATTTTCGAGATCATTCTCATAGGACGTCCTTATAGATTAGTTTATTATGTGAGGGTTGGAAATGACTTACACGTATGCAATTTTTATTCCAGAATAAGACATTTTCAAAAAATGGCGTTAAATTTAAGAAATATCAAAGATGAATATTTAAACACAATATCATTAGTAAATCCAAAATTCATGATTAACCTTTGTTCGCGATGATGATCGCCCGTCTGGGTGCTGGGTAACCTTCAATTGTGGTTTCGGGATCATCGGGTGATAAAAAATCGGCGAGTGATTCGAATTGCATCCACGTTGTGGCACGTTGTTCTGCTGTCGTAGTCAGTGAAACATCAATCACTCTTATATTTTTGAAATTACAGCGTTGAAGCCAAACTTCCAGTTGTTGTGTCTCAGGTATAAACCAAACATTACGCATTTTTGCATAACGGTCTCTGGGCATCAGTAGATTGCCGTAACTTGAAGGAATGACCAAGGTTTCCAGAATCAATTCTCCCCCAGGTCGCAAGGCTTGTTTTAACTCTATAATGTGATCTATAGGCGACCTTCTGTGATAAAGAACCCCCATGGAAAAAACGGTATCAAATTGAGCGGCTGGGTCAGGCAGTTCTTCCATTTTGAAGGGAATGATATGAACAGAAATCTTCGGCGCATAGTGTTTTATGGCGTGAAACTGGGCGAGAAATAATAAGGAAGGATCAATGCCGATAACCAATTTGGCTCCCGCTCCTGCCATCCTCCAGCAGTGATAACCGTTACCGCAACCTACATCCAATACCTGACGCCCAAACAAAGGAGTGATGTGTTGGGCGAGTCGATCCCATTTCAAATCGGAGCGCCATTCGCTGTCGATATGGATATCGAAGAGTGAATAGGGGCCTTTGCGCCAGGGGCAGAATTGTTGTAATAAAATCTTTAGCTGAGCTTGCTCCGCAGGGCTGCAATCAGCAGCGTGACCGATGATGATTTCTTTAGAAGTAAAATCAAAATGCTGGGTTGCTATTTTGGGCAGTTGCGCCAAGGTGTCTAACCAACGATTAAGGTTTCCATTAACGTTAGCATGGGTTCGTTGCTCAATTTGTTTGGGTAAGGAGTTTAACCAATGCGTTAGCGATGATTGCTCAAGCGCGTCATAAAAAGTCTGGAAGTCGATCATTTTATGGCAATCAAAGACATGAAATTCAGATTTTGATAGTAGATGTAAATTTGTTTGAATCCTGCCTTGCCAAGGCGAGCCTGATGTTCTGCCAAGGTATCAGGTACTAACACGTTGTCTAAGGCGCTGCGTTTCTGGCTGATTTCCAGTGCGCTGTAACCATTCGTTTTTTTAAATTCATAATGTATAAAGTTGATCAAGTCATTTTGTGGTTCTGTTTCAAATGCTATTTTTTCAGAAAGTATCAAGACTCCGCCTGGCTTCAGGTCATTGTATATTGATTGTAAAAGATTGATACGCCCAGCCGGAGGAATAAACTGCAATGTAAAATTTAAAATAACCATCGAGGCATGATCAAAACGAATTTTTTGAATGTCTGCACAGGCCAACATATAGTCTATAGTACTGTCTTGTTGCGCTAGTAGATTTTTACAGCGCGTTAACATCGGTAATGAGCTGTCCACACCAACAATTTTACAGTTTTTATAGGGTATGTTTGCACGCATCGCCAATATTGCAGCGCCGAGAGAGCACCCTAAATCGTAGCAGATTGAGTTGGCCTGGGCATAACGTTGACTGAGTATGCCGATAATGCTGATGATTTCCCGATAACCTGGTACGGAACGATTGATCATGTCTTCGAAGACCTGGGCTACCTCGGCATCAAATTCGAAACCAGGGATTTTGCTCAACGCTTCAGCATATAAATTATCATGATGGTCAGGTGGTTTCGTCAAAACTTTCAGGGCTGCCGTAAATTAGAGGGTTAAAAGTTATTGTAGCAAGGTGAGAGGAAGTCGAACAACGTCCATCACTGAGCCAACAAAGTATCTTTTGCTTTGTTTATCTTAGCCGCCAAGTAGGTGGATCCTCCTCGGTCTGGATGCAGTTTTTGCATGAGTTTGCGATGAGCGGCTTTAATGACATTGTCATCAGCATCGCTTGGAATTCCTAATATTTGACACGCCTCTTCTACGGTCATTTTACCGTTATTCGAAAATGAATGAGAGTCGCTGCTATCTTCGTCTTCTTGTTGTTGTTGTTGTGATCGCCACTGGGAATCAAAAGTCCGATCTAAATAGCTTTCCAATAGTGTCGCGGATTCATGATCTTCAAGACGGTAAATTTTAAGCAAGCTGATGAGCTGCTCTTGTGTCAGTTCAGAAAGTTTTGTTCCGGCATGCAATCCATCGAGAACTAAGCCCTCCAGGTTTCCAGCGTCGTGATCCAGAGACATTTTCAGAAAGCGCGTTTCAATTTGAGATTGTGGGTTGCCGTGAGCCGAGGTATTCGATGTACCCATCCCCGAGAACTGTGAGCGAATAGATTTAAACATCTGATAACCACGAAATAGGGCAGCGATACGTTGTAAGAAGGGTAATGCTCCACCCAGCAAAAGGAATAACCAATGCAGCTTTCCTGTTAACGCAAGGAAGATGAGCAATAATCCGGCAATAATTAGCCCCGCTCGTTTAAGGTAGCGAGAGATTTGCTTGGCCGGTGTATGGGTGAACCACTGAACGATAAACACGAGGGCAATCATCGTAAATAAAAAAACAATAAATTTGGTTAACATGAGACAGTTATTTTATTTATGTGGTAATTGTTGTAGGAGTTGTTGTACCTTTTTGGGGTGAGTACTTTTGCACTGCTCTAGGGCGGCCCGCCCATTCACTACAAATTGAGAGACAGCTAATAATAACGCTCTTAACTGCGATGCACTACCGGCATCAAAATGACAATAAGCGCCACGAGTAATATTAGCAATGCGGCGAAAGACTTGTTCGGTTGCCGGATCGTTAGCCTCTTGAAACATAAAAACAGGGATGCTATGCACTGCCAGTGTGCCTGCACGTTCATAGAGGCAATCCGCGTGTTCTTCTACGCTATCTCCAATAAATACAACAGCTTGTATTCGTTGTTTGTTTTGTTCTGTAATGGCATGGGCCAAGACGCGCTCAATTTGAGTTATTCCCGTTAAACATTCCACTCGTGACATTTGACGTAACAACGTACTGGCATTCGTCGCCCAAGGACAAGCATGAAACTCTCTATAACCGCGATAATAAGCCAACTGGATTGATAAATTGCCAAGTTTGGTTGTTTCTTTGAACATGTCCGCTTGAATGTCACAGGCTTGCTGCCATAACATCGCACGGCTGGCGGTGGCATCCATAGCAAATAACAATCGCGCACCCACATGACGTGTTACAACCGTTGGCGGAGGTGTTGCCGCTAATTTTTGCAAAAACGCCTGCACGTCATTATTAATTTTCAGATCTGTCGTTTTTTTCATACAGTACTACTTGATGGCTTTGACAAGATTTTATCACGAAGGTTTGTTGTATGATGTTATTATTGTGCGATATCAGCAGCGTTATTTTTTATACTTCCTCTTAAGCTTGTAGCTGGAGTTTGAACTCAATGGTAATATAGTGAAATTAATAGTTTTTTTGTATATTGTTATATTTTTACTATCTGGGTGTGTTGTGCCCCAGAAAGTTTTGGATCCTGTTGATCCCAAACCGGTGTTAAGTCCGGAGCAATTCTATAATGAGCTGCAATTACATGAGCAGCGTTTGATGCAAACCATAACGGGTGTTTATCAGAACCAGGAGCGTCAGTACGAAAAACTGATGCGGATGGATGCCGACTTAGTTACCTTATTAGCACAAGTTGAAAAGATTAATAACCGAAGTAAGCGGGCGTCGCGTTCTAAAGTTAAGCTAAAAAAAGCCCTTCCGCCCAAAGTTCCTTCTTTAGTCGAAGAGAAATTATTACTGGGTGAACAGGAATTAGTCTATATAGACGAGTTTGCCCATATTTTTACTGCTCATATTGATCCTGCTATCGATTCGTCAATGCTCAAAGCCGATAATCTTGACTTGTTTGAACGCGATGGCGATCAGTGGGTTCGTTTTAATTTATCCCTAAAAAGTGACAATAAGTCTGAGAGTGGAACAGACAAAACCTTTGAAGCTAAAGTGCGACGCATGATACGTATCAAGTCACGTACC
>UOFO01000007.1_pt1 | contig 14919 bp, 20 predicted proteins | sample 1988801 | NCBI WGS metagenome assembly UOFO01 (sample SAMEA4712195, study PRJEB27164) | hydrothermal vent metagenome | biome: marine basaltic hydrothermal vent biome; feature: marine hydrothermal vent; material: mineral | place: Pacific Ocean | collected 2011-06-14/2011-07-23 | depth 1719 m
CCGCCACTGGATTCAAATTTACCTGCTGTGCGAGAGTTTAAAACATCATTAGCAAAGTTTTATCCGAGTGTGGCGATGGACTATGTCTCATTTGAGGGTTTTATAGTTGCAAAAATTGTTACGGAAGCAGTAAAAAAAATGGGCCAGAAGATCGACCGTGACTCTTTAGTGAGCGCTATCGAATCTTTTTCTGAGCTGGATGTGGGTATCGGTCAGCTCTTACACTATAGTAAACAAGAGCATCAGGGTAGCCATTACGTTTGGCTAACCCGTATCGATAATAATAATGTTGTAGCAGCAAATTTTAGTGACTTGCATTGATCTCTATTTGATTATAATAACCCTTGATTCCGGCTAAGTATTGACACATCAGCGGCGAAGCTCATTCAAAGTGAAGGATTTCCAGCGGCAATTTTATTTTTCCATCGGGTCGTTTTGTTTTTTATTTCAGTAATATTCATTGTTGTGAGCGTACGATTTTTTAATAATGTTTTGCTGGCAACCCACATGTCGGTAACCTGAGTACGGTTTGCTGTATAAACAATGTGTGAGATAGGATCATAGACAGGCTGGGACTCCAGCTCTCCCAGGTTAATGGCTACCATGTAGGCTGCTTTTCCGTGTCTTTGGCCCAGATTGTCGTGTTCTGGTTTTACGGAGAACGGTCACAGGAGGCGAATTCTGGGAGTCCGAGTTTATGAAAACACATATTTATACCTAAACCCCAAGCGTGATGGGTATAAACTAAAGAGCACCTCAAAACTTCTTCACATGTGGTAAATTACCCGACAATATTATTCATCTAACCGGAGATTAAACAACGGTGATTGCAACAACGCCATTATTACAACGCATCTTTTGCCCGTGTATTTTACTGATGCTGATTTTTCTGCCTTGTTATGCTGCTGCGGCTCCAATTATACCGGCAGCGCCGACCATTGCAGCGGACAGTTATCTGCTGATTGATTTTCATAGCGGACAATCGTTATCAGAACAAAATGCAGATAACCGGCTTGGGCCTGCCAGCCTGACCAAGATGATGACCACGTATGTGCTGTTTCAAGAATTAAAAGAAAACAGTATTGCCCTTGATGATTTGGTGACCATCAGCAAAAAAGCCTGGAAAATGAAAGGGTCGCGTACGTTTGTGGAAGTAGGCAAAAAAGTTTCTGTAGAAACACTGTTAATGGGTTTGATTGTCCAATCAGGCAACGATGCCACCGTCGCACTGGCTGAACATGTTGCAGGCAGTGAAGAGGTGTTTACAGCGGTCATGAATCAGCGAGCCCAGGAATTAGGTATGACCAACACTCATTTTGTAAACAGTACGGGTATGCCACACAAAGATCATTTCTCAACCGCCAGAGATTTAAGCATTTTAGCCCAAGCCACTATCAAACAGTTTCCTGAGTTTTACAAATGGTATAAAATAAAAGAATACAAGCACAATAATATCTCTCAACTAAACCGCAACACGTTGTTATGGCGAGATGCAACAGTCGACGGCCTTAAAACAGGCCATACAGAAGCAGCAGGGTACGGTCTGGTTGCTTCAGCGCAACGCGATAACATGCGACTCATTACGGTTGTCATGGGTGCGAAAACCAAAAATACACGCGCTGCCGAAAGTCAAAAACTACTCAATTACGGCTTCCGTTTTTTTGAAACTCATCACCTCTATGGCCAAAGAGAAGCCATTCAGCAAGTCAGAATATGGAAAGGCAGCACGGAACAATTACCCATTGGTATCGTTGATACTCTATATGTCACGATACCCAAAGGAACATACGATCAATTAAAGCCTCAGATCAGCCTACCCATTACCCTAATCGCACCCATAAGCTCTGATAAAGAGTTGGGCACCTTACAAATAGAACTCGCTGGCGAATTACTCGCTCATCGCCCACTTATCGCACTGCAAACCATTGAAGAGGGCGGCATGATCAGCCGTCTGATCGATGAAATGATGTTGATGTTTGAATAATGGCGAATCAATCAATCGTTTATTTAAACGGTGAATTTGTTTCTGCTGACGAGGCAAAAATTTCTATTTTTGACCGAGGCTTTGTTTTTGGCGATGGTGTTTATGAAGTTATTCCTGTTTATGGTACAAAGTTATTTCGTCTGAAACAGCATCTTGAAAGACTGGATCGGAGTTTAACCAGCATCCGTATCACCCTGCCACTTAGCCATGAGCAATGGGAAAAGCAGCTCGATACACTGATTGCCAAGAATCCGCATAATGGTCTGGAAGAACGAAGCATCTACATTCAAATTACTCGAGGTGTCGCTCCGCGAGATCACAAGTTTCCGGAGAAAACACCCCCCACAATCGTCGCTATTTGCAATCCGTTGACTGCGGTTGACTCTGATCTGCTGGCGCAAGGTGCCGCCGTAATCACAATGGAAGACTTTCGTTGGCAGCGCTGCAACATCAAAGCCATTTCACTATTACCCAATGTATTGGCACGACAACAAGCTATGGATAACCAGGCACAAGAAGTCCTTTTTTTTAGAGACAACCGACTCACCGAAGGCGCAGCAAGCAATGTCTTTATTGTAGAAAACGGGCGCATTATCACCCCACCAAAAAGTGAGGATCTCTTGGCCGGCATCACTCGAGATTTAGTGTTGGAACTTGCCTTAGCACACAATATTGCACATGCTGAAGAGGAGATTTCCCTGAAACGCGCCCAAAAAGCAGACGAAATCTGGTTAACCAGCTCAACAAAAGAGATTCTGCCTGTTACCTTGCTTGATGGCAAACCGATATCCAGCGGACAACCTGGTTCCTTGTGGGTACGTATGCTGGCACTCTATCAAACATTTAAAAATGAACAACGTGTATAATTAATTTTTTCATTGAGTGTAATCCCTTGTCCAAAGAGCAAGAATCTATTATAAAGTTTCCTTGTCAGTTTCCGATTAAAGCAATGGGAAATGTCACAATGGCGCGCGATTTTAAACAAATTGTAGTTGCAATCGTACGAGCAGAATATCCTGATCTAAATGAAGGTCACGTTACGTTACGGCACAGTAAAAACGGAAAGTACTTAGCGGTTACCGTGACTATTGAAGCGACAAGCCAAGCACAATTAGATGCCATTTACCAAAAACTGAGCGATTGTGAGCATGTGATTATGGCCTTATAGTGGCTCGTCATGGCAATAAATAATGTAATAGTTCGTACCGCAACAAACATCCAAGATTACGTATCTACATGGCACGCTATGCAAGTATTTACCTTGAATAGAAATACACAGACTTGTGATGAATTGTGGTTGGTTGAGCATCCGGCTGTTTTTACACAGGGCTTAAATGGAAAGCCAGAGCACGTGTTGAACCCTGGAGATATTCCCATTATTCCAATAGATCGAGGAGGGCAAATCACTTACCATGGCCCTGGCCAAGCGGTGTTTTATACCCTTTTCGATATGAATAGATTGGATATCGGCGTCTCTAAGTTAGTTTTTTTACTTGAACAAAGTATTATTGACTATTTACAAGAAGATCATAATGTCAGCGCAGAACGAAAGGCTGGTGCACCGGGTGTTTATATTGAAGGTGATAAAATTGCATCTTTAGGTTTACGCATTAAAAAAAATTGCTCGTATCATGGCCTTAGCTTTAATGTAAATATGGATTTAGAACCTTTTTCGCGAATCAACCCTTGTGGTTTAGTTGATATAAAAATGACGCAATTACGAAACTTTTTACCCACTTGCAACGTCTCAAATGTACAACAAGCGTTACTGTTGTATATTTTTCGCAACCTTAATTATCAACAACCCACATTCGAGCCTTTTACCAACGAAAATGAACGATAAAAAAAACACCCAGGAATTCACGGACCGACATCAACGAGGCGCGGCCAAAATGGCGCGAATTCCAATAAAAATTTTGCCTTCTACCACGTTACCAAAAAAACCAAAATGGATTCGCGTCAAAGCGGCCAGTGGTAACAAAGTCAGCCAGCTCAAGGCCGTATTGAGAGAGCATGGGCTGCATACGGTTTGCGAAGAAGCCTCTTGTCCAAACTTAGGTGAATGTTTCAGTCATGGCACCGCTACGTTTATGATTATGGGCGATATCTGCACGCGCCGCTGCCCATTTTGTGATGTGGCTCATGGTAAACCTTTTGCGCTAAACCAGAATGAACCCGAACATCTCGCACAAACTATTGCGGGCATGAAATTAAACTATGTTGTCATTACTTCGGTAGATAGAGACGATTTAAGAGATGGTGGTGCCGGCCATTTTGCTGCGTGCATTCAAGCTGTGCGAGCTAAAAGCCCGGAAATCAAGATTGAAATTCTAGTCCCTGATTTCCGAGGACGCATGGAAAAAGCCATTTCGATACTCATTGCTGAACCGCCTGATATATTCAATCATAATTTAGAAACTGTGCCTCGTTTATATAAACAGGCTCGTCCTGGTTCGGATTATTTGTGGTCGCTCGACCTGATCAAACAGTTCGGTGCGGCACACTCGGGCGTGCCGACCAAATCCGGTATCATGCTTGGTTTAGGTGAAACTATGGAAGAAATCGAAGCGGTTATGCAAGATTTGCGTGACCATCAATGTGCCATGTTAACCATAGGACAATACCTGCAACCCTCTCGCCACCATTTACCCGTTGCTCGTTTTGTCACGCCCAAAGAATTTGAACAACTCGGCGTGACGGCTAAAAAAATGGGCTTCAGTAGTGTCGCCAGTGGCCCCATGGTGCGTTCGTCTTACCACGCCGACCTCCAGGCGGCAGGTGAAAATGTAACGTAACTTCCCGAATTGTCCCGTCCGCGTGAGTTTACTAAATACGCGAACTTGATAACTAGAAAGTGATAGTATAGTATCACTGCATGAAAACAGAACTCGTAACTACCCTAAAGCGCCAGGCCACTAAAATTCTAGCAGAACTACATGAATCTAAAGAACCTGTATTAATCACAGAACATGGGAAGCCATCAGCCTATCTTATAGATGTTGAAGACTTTGAGTACATGCAAAGTCGAATACTTATTCTTGAAGGAATTGCTCGAGGTGAAGCAGCTATTCAAGAAAATCGCACGTTCACACAAGCTGAAGCGAAGAAGGCTATGAGTAAGTGGCTAAAATAGTTTGGACTGAACCAGCTCTTTCAGATCTTAAAGATGTCGCTGAGTATATAGCTCTTGATAAATTATATGCTGCAAAAAAATTTGTAAATAACGTGTTTTCAATTGTAGATCGCCTAGAGAATTTCCCCGATTCCGGTCGAAGGCCACCAGAATTAAAACGTTCACGTTATAAAGAAGTGATCGCTAATCCATGTCGTATTTTTTATAGGTTTGATAAAAAAAACAATATAGTTTACATCCTTTTTGTTATGCGCAGTGAAAGACAACTTCTTAAATATATGCTCGAAGAACGTGACCTAGAACCCTAGAATCTCTGTCCGAGAACAGAGGGTTTCACTGCCCGCTAAAAAAAAACAGTATACATAATCCTTGGCTCAGTATGTATTTCGGGGTCGTGCTAAAATATCTTCACATTACTAGATAAATATAGGCAAGGGGCAGCTCACTTTTTCATAACATGTCATGCTGGGATTATAGCTGAAATCTCAGGTTTTTAATCCACTACCCCAAATTCAACGCTGTGGTAAGCGTTCCGCTCCATTGCCAAGTTGGATGCCAAAACGGGAAGTTATTGCGTGCCCATTCTTTATGTCCATATTGGTTATCATCAACCTACATCTTGGAAATAATTAGCCGTATCTAACTCCAGTAGATACGGCGCGACAAGTCCTTCATATTCTTTCTTTTTCTCGTTCGATAAATCCTGCCACCCCGTCACGTTACCGCGACATATTTTAGAGCCGCACATACATTTCACGGGGAAATAGTCAATTCTATAATTCCTCATCGCATAATCGAAAGTTATCTCTTCATTCGCACTGATGTCCTTTATTGCCACATAATCATGGGCACCTGTTTCATTGACACTGATACCACAATTAGGTCCACAAGAGTGGTTAACCTTAGTTATCAATCCAGCGTGAAGGACATACTCATTTTTGCTAATCTGTGAAGCATGTGAGTGATTTCCATTGAGCATTTTTTCAATAGCGCCAATCATTACTATCTCACCAATCTTAAATGATTTGGTGGCAAAAATACCTTCTCCTTTTTTAGGAGTTGTTCTTAATTCAAAGCCTATTATCATAATTTTCCTTATTACTTCTAAATATCACCAAGTCCACCAGGTAACCGGGCGGTGTCACCGCTAAGTTCCCTCAGAACCGAATAAGCCTATTTCTAAGTCGACGGCTCAAGCTGTATAGCTTCAGTTGAAATTGGAGAACTCCAATTTTGAGACAAGGAATGTTGCCTGAGTACTTTCTACATCAAGAACACAGGTTACGTCAAGTTCTATTGCTTGCAGGCGCAGCAAATCTCGGTCAACCATCATAATTGCGCAAATAGCCTGCAGGCATAAAATCTCCGCAACAAAATCTGACAGCGCGCGTAGATATGTTAATTCCACACAGTTAAAGCGCATTAAAGCGAGCAGAAGCCTACACTAAAAGCGAATATACTAAACCTAGAAAAATCAGTTGAGAGTGGATTTAGAGTGTAAGATATTGTTTTCAGAGTGCTTCCAAAAAATGCCCGCTTCACCTATGGGTGAAGCGGGCATTTTTTGAGCTATGATCATTTCTGGTGTATGACATAAAAAGATAGCGGTATATCCTGTTGGCTGATCTTGGATGGATCAACAACCGACAAGAGGAACACCGCCATGACAGATAATAATATTATTCCACTGAATAAACCAGAAGCAAAAGACCAAGCCGCCATGTTGGTGTTTTATGATTTCCCCGCTGATTGTGGCAACCTATACGAACCACCAATCCGATAGAATCTGTCTTCTATGGTCGATGTTGCATTATCCCCTGATGAAGCGCATCCAGATATGTTTGACGCACAAGTTGTGCAATATTAAAAAAGACAGATCATCCGAAGACTTATTATTCCAAGTGCTGCTCGATTGGGGTGTGGATTTATCTCTTCCTATTCTTCGTGAAGAAATTGAAGGCAAAGAAGTTTTATTTGTCGATGACAATGCTTTGGCAGCATGTTTTGATAAAGACATAAACGAAGACTTTGTTAAAAAACTTGCCGAGAAACAACCTTTACGCGTTGTTTTCCGTGACGATGGTTTTACAAGTGATCTTGATATATAAATGGAAACTGGAACAGGGAAAACATACTGTTATATCAAATCTATGTTTGAAATGAACAAACGCTATGGCTGGAATAAATTCATAGTTGTTGTACCGAGCATTGCTATCCGTAACTTTTTTAAAGTCAGTATTCTTAGGCCAATATTGTCGTAAAAGACCGTTGGTATTCTCGTTCAAGCCACGCGGCCATGAGCGGTATAGGTCGGCAAAATAGACTTTGTCATCCAGGGCCGCCGTTATCGTCAGCACCGCCTCTTTTAATGGTTCGAGTAACCTTATGGTTGCCGCCGTCACTGTCAGGTATTATAATATGCATCTAAATATTTTTTTACTTATTGAGAAAAATGAAAAACACGAAAAAACTAACACTGCTCTTAATTTTTATCTTCTTATTTCCCGGATGCGCAACAACTAAAACGGTCTGTGATACTGAGTGTGAAGCGCAAGATCGTCGTCACACTTATATCCTGGCTAACCCTGAACTCCACGCAAAATACAAAAAATCTATTTTGCTCGGACGTGTATCACTTGGTATGTCAAAAGAAGATGTCATTGCTGCACTGGGCCATCCCAAAACAAGGGTTGACACCAATGCTTTCTGGGTTGAACGTGAACAATGGGTTTATGAGCTGCCTCATACCACTGATTTTTACTACTTCAAGTTTGGCCAACTCAACAGATGGAGCACGCTTTCGGACTAACGTTTTCTAGGTTGAAGCTTTAAAGCCATTGTGAACGCTATGAATATAGATGTTGTGAAGCTTCATAACTTGGGGTTTTAATAGACTGATGTCGCCGCTGTTGTCGATGATGTCATGTGCATGAGTTCTTCGTTCTTCGCGAGAAGATTGAGTATTCATGATTGCTTTGATTTCATCCAGAGACAGTTTACTGCGTTCTTGTACGCGCTTGAGCTGAAACTCTTCAGGCAAATCTACCACGAGTATTCTATCAACACTATGCTGTAGTTGAGTTTCGATTAATAGAGGGATCGCTAATATACAGTAAGGTGCAATAACAGCATGGGCTTGATCTTGCATTTCGTTGATTACGACAGGATGCATGATTGCTTCGAGTTGCTTTTTTGATTCTGGATTATTGAAAACTTCATTCCTTAGTTTGGCTCGATCTAGACTCCCATCTGCTTGCAAGATGTGGTTGCCGAAACAACCTATAATTTTTTCCAGGCAGGGTTTTCCAGACAAGACAAGGTTGTGACTGATTTTGTCCGTATCAATAACCGGAATGCCTTGTGCTTCGAATATTTCAGCTACGGTTGATTTTCCTGAACCAATGCCACCTGTGAGGCCGATTTTCAGCATATTTATATCGCAAAAAACTGGAAATAAGCGGCGGTAATTTCTGTTCCCCAGATGAGATAAATCCAGCCTGCTGTCGCAATATAAGGACCGAAGGGAATAGGAATATTTTTGTCTCTACCTTTAAAGACGATCAGACTGAGACCAACCACAGCGCCAACTACAGAGGATAATAAAATAACAATAGGCAAGCACTGCCAACCTAGCCAGGCACCAAAGACAGCAAGAAGTTTGAAATCGCCATGGCCCATTCCCTCTTTGCCCGTGACAAGGCGAAACAGATGATAAATACTCCAAAGACTCAAATAACCGGCCATAGCACCAATAATGCTACTTTGCATATCTGTAAATATTGGAAAAAGACTTAAGCCCAGACCGAGCCAGAGCAAGGGTAACGTAATGTCATCAGGCAGTAATTGCGTATCAAAATCAATCATACTCAGTGCAATCAAGCACCAGGTTAGTATCAGAGCCGCGCCCATCGCCCAAGTAAAGCCAAACTTCCAGGCAACAATAACAGAAAGGATAGCGGTTACAGTTTCTATTATGGGATAACGTAAAGGAATGTGTTTTTTACAATGCCGACACTTTCCTAGTAACAATAGGTAACTCACCACGGGAATATTATCATAGGCGGCAATGGGTGTCTGGCACTGTGGGCAGCTTGAGCGCGGCGTGACGAGAGTGTATTGCTTGTGTTCGGATTTTTTTTGCTCGTCATCGCCGAGTTCTAAAAATTCACGGCATTGTGCTCCCCATTCTTGTTCCATCATCTTGGGCAAGCGATGAATGACAACATTGAGAAAGCTGCCAAACAGCAGCCCCAAAATGCCTGTAAAGAACATCAATGCAGTGGGGCTGACTTGAAGTAAGTCAATTATATGCATGTACGAAAAAACGCCGTTAGGGAATAAAACTTGAATTCTGAAAGTGCTCATAAGCACTCAGAACAAGCACTTTATTCATAGAACGAGATGCCATGTTTTGGGTATCCACAATAAGGGTTTCTCTCAATATTATCATTCGCTCACGAATTAGTCTCTTGCGCTGTGCAAATACGATCACTTGCAGGAAGAAAATAAAAAATGAATATAGCAAATAGTTATACCACTTCGCCCATTTTAAATATAGGTAGATACATCGCAATAACTAATCCACCAATTAATACGCCCAATACAGCCATGATGATTGGCTCCAGTAAGCTGCTTAAGCCATCGACCGCATCATCAACTTCTTCCTCGTAGAAATCAGCGACTTTAGCCAGCATTGCATCGAGAGATCCGGATTCTTCACCGATGGCGATCATCTGTACGACCATGTTAGGGAATAAGCCTGACATCCTCATTGATGTTGTTAATGCCATACCTGTAGAGACTTCGTCACGCATTTTTATAATTGCCCGAGCATAAACAATATTGCCCGCCGCACCGGCAACGGTATTGAGTGCCTCAACCAAGGGAACCCCTGCGGCAAACATGGTTGATAAGGTACGAGCAAAGCGAGCAATGGTGGCCTTGCGCAGAATTGCTCCTATGATAGGGAGATGTAATGAAGCTTTATCCAATATAATATTAAAACCTTTAGACCGTCTCTTCAGTTGTTTGATAAACCAGACACCAAGGCCAATGCCAGCAAACATAGCCCACCAATATTCTTGAAAAAACTTAGACAGATTGACGACAAACTGAGTCAGTGCGGGGAGGTCGGCACCGAAGTTATTAAACAGACTTTCAAATTGAGGGACAACAAAAATCATCAAAATTGCGGTCACAATGAAGGCAGCAATGACGATGGCTGCGGGATACATCATCGCTTTTTTGATTTTACCTTTAATCGCTTCCATTTTTTCCTGGTAAATAGCGATCTTGGTTAACAGTGATTCTAAAATACCCGCTTGCTCTCCTGCGTTGACTAAATTGCAATAAAGAGAATTAAAATAGAGAGGATGTTTGGCGAGCGAGTCGGCGAAAGTATTGCCACTTTCCACGTCCATTTTAATAGCAAGAACAAGTTCAGACATCGATTTGTTTTCGTTGCCTTTACCTATAATCTCAAAAGATTGTACTAACGGTACACCCGACCCCATCATTGTCGACATTTGACGGCTAAAAATAGCAATATCCTTGGGTGTGATTTTTTTATTGGATACAAACAACGCCGCTGCTTTTTTCTTTACTTTGGTTGGATTGATACCCTGTCTACGTAACTCTGCTTTAACTAAAGCGGGGCCAGGCCCTCGAGTTTCACCAGAAACACGATTGCCTTTTTTATCCAGACCTTCCCATAGGAACGTATATATCTTTAACTTCTGTTCTTTCGTTGCCATAATTATCCCGTGATCACTCGGTTAATTTCTTCTAGACTGGTTAAGCCCCTTTTTACTTTTAGCAGGCCCGATTGTCGCAGGTCGTAGACGCCTTCGTCCGCGGCTAATGCGGCCAATTGTAATGCATTACCGCCTTCCATAATTAGTTTGCCCATTGCTTCTGATATCGGCATAACTTGATAAATCCCCACCCTGCCTTTGTATCCTTTGGAACAGTTATCACAGCCTATTGGTGCAAATAATTGTATATCTTCGAGTTGCTCTTCTTTAAACCCCTCGCGCAGCAGAGCGTCCCTTGGTATATCGATCGGTTCTTTACAATGTTCACATAATCGTCGAGCCAGTCTTTGGGCAATAATTAGGGAAACTGCGGAGGCAATATTAAAAGGGGCGACCCCCATATTAATTAAACGAGTCAAGGTTTGTGGTGCATCGTTAGTATGCAAGGTTGATAACACCATATGGCCAGTTTGCGCAGCTTTTATAGCAATTTCACCCGTTTCAATATCGCGAATTTCACCCACCATAATAATGTCAGGATCTTGCCGTAAAAAAGATTTGAGAGCGGCAGAAAAGGTGAGCCCTACTCTTGGATTAACGTTAACCTGATTAATTCCTGGAAGATTGATCTCAACAGGATCTTCAGCCGTTGAAATATTACGATCTGCCGTGTTGAGAATGCTGAGTGCAGTGTAAAGTGAGACGGTTTTACCACTGCCTGTAGGGCCGGTTACCAGCACCATACCGTAAGGCTTATGTATGGCGTCGATGAATAACTTTTGTTGGGCTGCTTCGTAACCTAAAACTTCAATCCCTAAAGAAGCACTGGCTGGGTCTAAAATTCGCATTACAATTTTTTCGCCAAACAGGGTTGGACAGGTGCTGACTCGAAAATCAATGGCGCGATTTTTCGAGATCCTCATTTTCATTCGGCCATCTTGTGGTACCCTGCGTTCCGATATATCAAGTCTCGACATGACTTTGAGTCGCGCTGCAATTTTAGAGGCTAAATTGTTAGGGGGAGAAACCACTTCCTGGAGGATACCGTCCAGGCGATATCGAACTCGATATGTTTTTTCATAGGGTTCCATATGAATATCCGAAACGCCTTTGTTTATGGCATCCAATAAGATTTTATGAACAAAACGGACAATAGGCGTATCATCTACATCAGGGTCATCATCGTCCTCTGCTGGTGCTTCGTCTCCGCCGGTAATTTCAAGACCATCTAAATCAGCGTTCCCAAGATCGGCTATGACGGAGTCTTGTGATTCTGCAATTTTACTTATCGCTACCGCTAATTTCGCTTCATCAACCAGAATTTGTTCAGTAGTAACATCGGTGTGAAATTTAATCTCATCCAATGCTTGAAGATTAGTGGGGTCAGAAACGGCAACAAAGAGACGGTTGGCACGCTTGCACAGAGGTAAGGCGTGGTGCTTGAGAATCAGACTTTCATCAACGAGTTCAACTGCGGCTACTTCCATATCCATAGCATCCAGATCAAAGAGTGGTACACCGAATTCGTTAGCAGCGCTTTCAGCCGCAGCCATACTGTCAACCAACTCATTTTTTACTACGTATGAAATAAATGGAATATGTTCTTTGCTCGCCTGTGTTTGAGCCTCCACAGCCTGCTCTTCATCTAAGAATCCACTATCAACTAAATGATGAGCAAGTCCGCTCAGTTGTATTGCTGTTGTTGCCATTATTTATAAGTCTTTTTTCTTGAATAAGCTTGTTATCGGCAGAATTTTATGGAAATTAAGAAAAAGATGACCTGGTATTACGGGTATAGGTCGCGATTTCTAGCACAAGGTTTTGGTGAGAGGGCTTCGTCAGCCAGGTTCAGCCCATGGTGGCCTGTGAAAGCCCTTTAATTCAAGTCGTTCAGCTTTTTTTCGGACTTGATCCGAATAGAGCCTTGGTATGGATGAAAAAACGAGCCGCTATGGCCTGTAGTTGCTGTGGTGGGGAAATGAAGATCATCAAGCGTCGGATTATTAGCGCTCACCGTCCCTGTTTTCTCAGATTAGTCCCCGTTTGATGATCCGGAGATACCTATTGATTATGTAAACGCCAAAATAAACCCGATAAAAATGTCAGCTCTCAGTGCTGAGGGAGGTGCGTGCCTCTAATTTGGACGCAATAGCCAACATCTTCCTGTTTATAGCCGGACATTACTGCAAGGGTAAGCCAAATACTTAAACTCAAGATTTGCGGAGACTTGCAAATCTTGAGTAAAGGTAAAATTCAAAAAGCTATCTTCATAACAAATACACGAGGCAATCCCCCGGGCTTGTCCAACAAACCGGTTCAGATTGTGGTTCGTTCCTCACACAATCTAACCTAATTCGTTGGGCTTTTATCTACGGACAGTAAGCAATTCAATTGCCATAGTATTGATTTTCGGTGGGCGAAAAAACTCTTTATCCAAATATGCACTAAATTTATCTTGTGGAATAATGAGCAGTATTTTGCCTTTCAGTTTTTCATCGTCTCTGGTTTCCCACATTTTTTTGAACTGAAATTCAGTAAATTTTCTATTACCCCACGATGGATCGCCTAACCAAACGGTACCCGCTTTGGAAATGCCCCTGATAACTGAGAAGTGATCATCACCCCGGTAACGCAAATAAACAATAGCAGGAATTTTTATTGATTTTAGTTTCTCAAAACTAACAGACAGACCTATTCCCTTAAAACCAAATTTTATAACCGCTTGCTCTAAGTCAGAAAACGAAGCAGTGCCGTCATCACCAATTTTTTCTACTTCGTCTAGCACATCCTTTTCATAGACATCCATACCATAGAATGACCTTAGTATTGTTGCTACTGATGCAGAACCACAGGAGTAATCCATATCCTGTTTTTCAATATTAGAGTCTCTTAAGTTTTTCCAAGATGTGATTAAAATATAACCACTTGCTGTTTTGCCGTTAGAGTAAAATATGCCTTTAGAATATGCGTAGTCTGAAAAGCAGAATAACAACATGACAAGCAGACAACAGCTGCCACTCATCTTCATAAACTTACCTTGTTAGAAGGAAGATCATCTAAATATGACATATCCAGTATATTTGATATGTTTTTTTCCTGAATAAATACTCCAGATTTTGATATATATTTATGTATAACCTCACGATTACAAGCATTTGCAACAATTGAAACACTATTTTGTACGTAATCTCTATAGATAATGAACTTGACTTCCTTATTATGAATCATGGTATCGTTATTTATGCCATATTTATGCAGACTCCTAAATATCCCTTTTTCATCACCCTCTTCTAAAAAAATAATATACCAAAAACACCCAAGATCGCGGCATTTTAGAAAATGTTCTTTATTACTATCCGTGATTTCTCCACAATAGAAACGGTTTTCATTCTCCATAGAAAATAGTTTATTAATTGTTCTGCACCACCAGTTGTCAATAGGTATGTCCTGCTCAATTTGAAGCTCAGTTTCTCCTAGGTCGCCAAAAATAGTTTTTAAAGCTTTATCAAATGACAAACCATTATATTTTTTTGAATCATTAATGTGGCAAGCGTAGGTAATATTAGAGCTAGCATGTAATTTATTTATGAGTTTTGCATCAAAATCTGTCCAAGCCCAACTCTCATACCCTTTAACTTCAGGATAAATAAATTTGAATCTTACAGTATTATCAGAGCGAGAGAAGTAGCCAATTCTTGGTTTCATAGCAATCATTATCCTAAGCTAGAACTTACAAAGCAGGCGCACTAAAGGACATCCACCAAACATAGGCATTATCCTACATTAACAATAAAGTTTCTTCTACATTACTAAAGTGGCATCTCATGTAATATCGTTTACATGACGCGAGCGAGAAAAGAATTAGTAGATGTTAACGCAACACCTTACTATCACTGTATATGCCGGTGTGTGCGTCGCGCGTTTTTGTGCGGAGAGGATCATCTTACAGGGAAGAACTACGAGCATCGTAAAGCTTGGGTTGTAGACCGTTTATGTACGCTATCAAACGTTTTTTCAATTGAAATTTGTTCGTACGCTGTGATGTCGAA
>UOFO01000068.1_pt1 | contig 14778 bp, 11 predicted proteins | sample 1988801 | NCBI WGS metagenome assembly UOFO01 (sample SAMEA4712195, study PRJEB27164) | hydrothermal vent metagenome | biome: marine basaltic hydrothermal vent biome; feature: marine hydrothermal vent; material: mineral | place: Pacific Ocean | collected 2011-06-14/2011-07-23 | depth 1719 m
CCAACCCCCCACTGTGGCGCGACGATTTTATTGCAGCCCTCAAGGAGTGCGGCACCTACAATTTTGACCTTTACGAGGTTGCCATTCGTGACCCGGACGATGGCACAGTACACACCAACTACAAAGCCGTTAACGTCCTGGGTTTGGTTGTCGCCGCCGATATGGACAAATCAACCGCCACCGTGCATGACGGCATTCCCCTGATTGAAAGGCTGGGGTCAAGTCACTTTTTTCACAATACTTTCAATTGCTCAAAACGGACATCTAACGCTGTCTGTTTATGTTTTGCAATGTCATTAGTACCAGGGATACACCCACGAAAACCATCCAAGAAAATAACCTGACAGAACCATTCTAAACTACATTGTGAATCAGCTTTTATTAACAAGTTTATGAGTTAATTATTACCTATAGGCAATAGCACCTCTGTCCTTAAATCATCCACTGCTGTTTCGCTTGGGTCATTGAGATAAATTTCTCGCATTGCAGAAGATTGCTCGTAACCATGCTCCTGCGCCCAGGCGAAGAGGGCATGATAGGCAAGGCCAAGTTCTTCGTAAGCACCATGATGATTTAGCCAGGCAACTTTCATACTGGGAATATCAATAATATTGGCATTTTCGAGATTCGGATAGGGTGGCTTAATACCAATGCAAGCGTGGACGGTGATACGTTCAAATTTGTCAGGGTCTTCATTGATGCACATGACGGGATCTTCATAATCTGGCCGTCCTGCTTGTTGCAATTCAGAATAAAGTTGATCGATTAAGTTTACCGAATCTTGAAGTATTGTATCGACTGTTGTCATGCCGCTATGGCGAGCAACCATGTATGCGGGCTCGGTTCTAATCGCAATATTATAAGGAAAAACGTTGCCCGCCTTAGCAATACGCTCAATGGTTTGAAGGGTTTGTTGTTTTTTTGCAAGCTCTATTTTAATGCGCTGCTGTTCTTTTTTTAGTGTGGATTGGAAATGTTGATCTTTCGAGCAAAGCAATTGAGTAATTGCGGGGATAGATACATCGAGTGATCGCAGCATGGCAATGATTACCGCGCTGCGAGCTTGCTCACGTGCGTAATATCGATAACCATTGTTGGGATCGATATAGGCTGGTTTTAATAAGCCTATATCATCATAGTGTCTCAGTGCCTTGATTGTCAGGCGACAACTTTTGGAAAATCGACCAATGGGCATTAGCTCCTGCTTCATACCAAAAGATATTACACCAAGCCATGCTGTTTTAAAAACTCGGGTTTAGGTTCGATCATTTGTACGACATCGACCAGTAGGTTGTTGGGGTCGGCAAGCATAAAATGGCGTTGCCCCCAGTCCTCATCTCTGAGTTTTTGTACGAATTTCATGTTAAGTTTTTTGGCTGTTTCATGTATGGCATCAACATCTTCGACCTCGATTGTGATGACGACGCCCTGGGGTTTTTGTTGGTAGGCTAATGGCACACTGGAATTTTCTTGTGCCACAAAAGCAATCTGTAAGTGTTCATCTTGCGGTGATTGCAATTGAATGTACCAATCAATTTCAAATGCGACTGAGAAGTTAAATAAAGAAACGTAAAAGTCTTTGGATTCGATTAAATTGGCTGTGCAAATATCAGGGAATAGGCTGCGCATGATGTTTCCTCATTTCTTAATGATAAGACACGAGAAAGTATAAATTCTCTCCCTACAGGAGAGTCAATTAACGGCGTTATGGCTCATATGTGTATACCTTAGTGTTGTGGTGCTCGATATATTTTTCATCAATATTTATGCCCATTCCTTAACGATAAACGGTACTGCGATGTGCAGCTTTGACAACCAATACCACCAAGTGCTCATCTTCTATCTGGCAGACCATCTTGACTTATAGGTCGCGATTCAATGCTGAAATCACGGCTTTTAATGAAGCTTTGACTGTGTCGTAATCCAGCGCTGCACCACTGACCAAAGTTCCTTCTAGGTCCAGTTGTATATAGGTAATGGCTTTGGCGCTGCTGCCCTCATCGGTGGCGTGTTCGTTGTAATTTACTACGTTGATTTGCTGACCACTGTGATGACTCCAGGCGTTGATGAAAGCAGCGATTACTCCTTCGCCTTTGCCTTCAATTTTTTGTGCAACACCTTCTATATCAATACGCAGTTCAACTACATCCCGCGATCCTTCGTTATTCAAGGAATAACCATTCAACATCACCGGCGTTTGATCTTGCACAAAGTGATTCATAAAGATTTGGTAGATGGTTTCACTATCTATCACGCCGCCTCGGGTTTCGCTGACTTGCTGTACTAATTCGGCCATTTCGGTTTGCATCCAGCGTGGCAGGCTAAGACCGTAATCACGCTCCAAGACAAAGGCAACACCGCCTTTTCCAGATTGACTGTTGACTCTGATGATGGCCTGGTAGTCACGCCCGATGTCTTTGGGGTCAATGGGTAAATAGGCGACTTGCCAGGGTTCATCGGCACGTTGTTGGCGCAAGCATTTACGGATGGCATCTTGATGACTGCCGGAGAAGGCGGTATAAACTAATTCGCCGACCCAGGGGTGACGCGGATTAACCGCAATATTAGTACATTCTGTGGTCACTCGAATAATCTCATCGGGGCAGGACAAATCGAGTTCTGGGTCAATACCTTGACTATAGAGGTTCATCGCCAAGGTAACCATATCCATATTGCCAGTACGTTCGCCGTTACCCAACAAAGTGCCTTCAAGGCGATCGGCTCCGGCCATCAGGCCCAGTTCGGCAGCAGCGACCGCGCAACCTCGATCATTGTGCGTATGCAAGGACACAATAATGCTCTCTCGACGGCTGATATGAGTGCAAAAGTATTCCACTTGATCGGCAAACAAATTGGCTGTGCTTGCTTCTACTGTGGCGGGCAAGTTGATAATACAGGGTTGCTCGGGTGTCGGTTGCCAAACATCCAATACCGCTTCGCAAATTTCTACGGCGTAATCCATTTCAGTAGTGGAGAAGCTTTCTGGTGAATACTGGAATTGCCACTCGGTCTGCGAGTATTTGGCCGCTTCACGCTGCACCCATTGTGCGCCACACACTGCAATATGGGTGATGCCATCACGATCTAACGCAAAGACCCGTTCACGCTGTAATTTAGAAGTAGAATTGTAGACATGCACGATCGCTTTTTTTGCACCTTTAAGTGCGTCAAAAGTTTTTTTGATTAAGGCTTCGCGAGCTTGTACTAATACCTGCACCTGCACGTCATCAGGAATCTGATCTTCTTCAATCAACCAACGTACAAAAGCGAAATCAGCCTGGCTCGCGGCCGGAAAACCAACCTCGATATGCTTAAGCCCCAATTTTAATAACAGCGCCCACATCTTACGCTTTTGCGCCACATTCATAGGTTCAATGAGTGCCTGATTGCCATCACGTAAATCTACACTGGCCCAGACCGGGGCTTTTTCAATACGCTGATTTGGCCATTGACGATTAGTAATGGGTACGGATGGGGCAGGGCGGTATTTGTTATGGTCAAAGGTCTTCACTACATTGATCCTCATTAATTACTTAGGTATTTGACCTCAACCGGCTCGCATCGTAGGTAACGATTTAATCCCTTTCATCTTTGTAAGAAGAATAAGTGCTGAGTCCTGATCCAGTAAGAGTAAGCTGGGATCACCAGCGTCTGAAATAATCAGACAATGAAATAATAGATCAATTAACGAGGCATTATCTTGCTAATAAAGTGATAAAGAGGCATGATTAAGCAATAATATTTCAATTTTTGACGATGCTCTGCAATAAATGAATTAAAATATAAAAAAGTAGACAACACCATGTCCCTGGATCGTTACGACCAACAAATATTGAGAATTTTACAGCAGGATGGCCACATCAGTAATCAGGCCTTATCCGAACGCATTGGCTTGTCGCCCTCGCCCTGTTTGCGCCGAGTCAAGGCGCTGGAAGACAGTGGTTTGATTGAAGGCTACCGCGCCGTTGTAAATGCAAAGCAATTGGGTCTTACACTCATGGCGCTGATTCATATCTCCATGGATCGCCACACCTCAGAACGTTTTACCCATTTTGAAGAACAAATCAGTCGTCTCGACGAAGTATTGGAGTGTTTGTTGGTTACGGGTCAATCTGCCGACTATCAGCTTAAAGTCATAGTGAAAGATATGGATGCCTTTCAGATGTTGCTGCTTAACAAAATCACCCACATCGAAGGTGTTAGTGGAGTACATTCAAGTTTTGTCTTACGTAAGGTTGTGAATAGAACTATGATACCCATTAATCTGTAACCGACAATCGAGTCCACTTCCTTTGGTTTGACACGTTTAGGGGGATGTTTTCGCTTTGTTTTGTGTGCTTATTTTGCTTTCTGATGGGTATTAACTACACAAAATGTTGAGATTACGCTAAAATCCGGAACCTTTTTAGAAATTATAGTATGTGGCCATGATAAAGAATTGTAATAGTTTCAAGACAGAATCAACACTGACTCACAATGGGCAAACGTACCGATTTCATTCGTTGCCCACGTTAGAAAAGAATGGCATTGGTCCGGTATCTCGCCTGCCTTATTCTATTCGTATCCTGTTGGAAAACCTGCTGCGCTATGAAGACAACCTGGCCATAAACAAGGATCAAATTCAGGCGCTCACTAATTGGGATGCCAAAGCTATACCCGAACGTGAAATATTTTTTATGCCGTCTCGGGTCATATTGCAAGATTTCACCGGGGTTCCTGCTGTTGCCGATTTAGCCGCAATGCGTGATGCACTGAAACGCTTGGGTGCGGATCCTGACCGAATTAATCCCTTTACGCCTGCTGATTTAGTTATTGATCACTCTGTGCAGGTTGATCATTACGGCAGCAGTAACGCCATTATTTTCAATAGCAAACAAGAATATATACGGAATAGAGAACGCTATCAGTTCTTGCGTTGGGGGCAAGAAGCGTTTCGCAACTTTAATGTTGTTCCGCCCAACAGTGGCATTGTCCATCAGGTTAACCTTGAACACTTGGGCTGTGTTGCTATGGTCTCAAAGCATGACAACACCTCGTGGATTTATCCTGATTCAGTACTGGGTACAGACTCCCATACCACGATGATTAATGGCTTGGGTGTGCTGGGCTGGGGAGTCGGTGGCATAGAAGCAGAAGCGGCGCTTTTGGGTCAGCCCAGCTCTATGCTCATCCCTCAAGTGGTGGGTTTCAAATTGCTTGGGGAGCCACCCGCAGGCTCTACAGCAACGGATATTGTTCTAACCATCACTCAACAACTCCGCGCACATGGCGTAGTTGGAAAGTTTGTTGAATTTTATGGGCCGGGCCTGGATGTTTTAAGTCTGGCTGATCGGGCAACCATTGCTAATATGGCTCCAGAATACGGTGCGACAATGGGGTTGTTTCCTGTTGACCAGAAAACAATAGACTATCTCGTTCTCACTGGGCGTGAGGCACAGGCCCCTTTGGTCGAAGCTTATTTTAAAGAACAAGGTTTATGGTATGAAGCCAGCGCCCCCCAACCTGTCTATTCAGAAGAATTGGAATTTGATTTATCTACTGTAGAACCTTGTCTGGCCGGGCCTGCGCGACCACAAGACCGTATTGTATTAAACAATGTAAGTACTTCGTTTCGTTCAACGCTCGCCAAACAATACGAGAATGAGGACAATAAAAAAGATAAAGGTGAAATAACACGTTGGATTGAAGGTGAGAATGCCCCTGTTCTGATCGCTCCGGAATTCGCCATAGAAGATTCAGATAAAGATCTCTTTAAGCGTCGCATCCCTGTTCGACAGCCGGATGGTGTTTCTTATAATCTTTGCCATGGCTCTGTTGCTATTGCCGCCATTACCAGTTGCACGAATACATCGAATCCTTCCGTACTTATTGCTGCTGGTTTATTGGCTAAGCGTGCAGTACAGCGTGGTTTGCAAGTTCGCCCTTGGGTCAAAACCAGTCTGGCCCCGGGCTCCAGAGCCGTAACGGAATATTTAGAAGATGCAAATTTACTTCCTTACCTGGAAGCGCTGAATTTTCATTTAGTCGGTTATGGTTGCACAACTTGTATTGGTAACAGTGGTACCTTGCTTCCACACATTCAACAGGCCATCCAGACCGGTGATTTGTTGGTTACATCGGTACTCTCCGGGAATCGTAATTTCGAAGGTCGTGTTAATCCATTAGTCCGCGCTAACTACTTAGCATCGCCACCACTGGTTGTTGCCTATGCCATCGCCGGTAACGTCAATATTAATTTAGCTTCTGACCCGTTAGGCATCGACCCCAATGGTGACTATATCTATCTTAAAGATATTTGGCCTACTCGTGATGAAGTTGAAACGCTGGTTGCTAAACATGTGACTGCAGAAAAATATAAACACAGTTATAAGAACATCTTTGTCGGCGCATCAGAATGGCGTTCTATTGAAACACCGTCAGGTGATTTATTTCAATGGGACGATGATTCAACATACATTAAAAAACCCCCGTTTTTCGATGATGTGAATGAGGCTCCTGAGCCACTTGAAGATATTAAGGACGCTCGTGTGTTGGCTCTGCTTGGCGACTCAGTAACAACGGATCATATTTCGCCTGCAGGTGCCATTCAAAAAGACAGTCCCGCGGCACAGTATCTTAATGCTTCGGGCATCGTGGACAAAGACTTTAACTCCTATGGTTCACGACGCGGGAATCATGAAGTGATGGTGCGTGGCACTTTCGCTAATATTCGCTTGCGTAATAAATTGGTTCCTAGTGTAGAAGGTGGTTATACCAAGCATTTTCCAGATGGTACACAAATGCCTATTTATGATGCCGCGAATCAATATCAACGAGACAACATTCCTTCCATTGTTATTGCAGGGAAAGAATATGGCACGGGCTCATCACGTGACTGGGCCGCCAAAGGACCGAAACTGCTAGGAATCAAGGCCGTTATCGTGGAAAGTTTCGAACGTATTCACCGCTCAAACTTAGTCGGTATGGGAATACTGCCCTTGCAATTCAGCGAAGGCGAAAGTGCAGAGACATTATGTTTAACGGGTGAAGAAACGTTTGATATTGAAGGTTTGGCCAGCCTCAAGCCTGGGCAACACTTAAATGTACAAGCTACGGATATAAACGGCAAAACACAGGAATTTAAAGTTCAATGTCGCATTGATACCCCCAACGAATTGGAATACTTCAACCACGGTGGAATACTACAATACGTTTTGCGTGAATCTTTAAAGTCATAACGGCCTGAAGGATGTGCATGAAATATGAGCCCTGTTTGATTGGGTTATTTCGTGCGTATCCTTAAACTTAGAAAATCAGTTGAACCTGCTGCGAACGTCTAATGCACTCAATCTACAGGATTGTTTCACCTGTAGATTAAGCACCTTTGTCGCTCTCGCTACGGCGCAACTGATTTTTCTAGGTTAAAATGCGACAAAAGTCCGATTATTGAATCTTTATATCTGGTAAACTTAATGAGCTGACAGCCTAAAAAACTATAACTATATGATTTTCATGGCTGTTTAAGTGCTTGTAATTATAAATCAAAGTGTTCGACAGAAAAGTATTGCGCCAAGGATTATGGTCAACGCCCCTCGGTAACTAATTAAGCGAGCGAACTTAAATCATTATGTACAAAATACGACTTCCTCACAAAATAAAATTTCATGCTGTCTGCATTTTCTTATTAACGCTAATATTAAGCGTTAATACTGTTTCGGCGGAGACATTCACGGTCACCACAACAGCGGATAAAGCAGATGGCAGCTGCGATACTTCAGATTGCTCACTGCGTGAAGCCATTATCGCTGCAAATGCCACAGCGGTTAGCGACACCATAATACTTGGGGCAGGTACATTCGAGCTTATCCTTGGGGGGATTCAAGCGGCCACAGAAGAAAACAACGCCGCAACAGGTGATCTTGACATAACCAGCAATATAATCATTCAGGGCAATGGTAATACTGCTAGTAATTCCGACACCATAATCAGTGCTGAACAAATTGATAGAATTTTTCACATTCTCTCACCCAACCTGGGTGACACAACACCCACACGTCCCGTTGTAACAATACGTGATCTTATTATAACTAATGGTGCTGTTGATGCTCGCAACGGCGGTGCTTTAAATAACAGTACATTGAGCAATACCACACTGGTCAACGTTACGATTAGTAACAGTTCAACCACTAACCTTGGTTCCGTTCTCGATATGGGTATGGGAGGTGGAGTATACAACGATGGTATTTTGAGCATTACGGAATCAATTATTACTAATAACACTGCGGAGGTGAACCAAGAGCCCAGCGGTCGATATGGTGGTGGCGGTCTCTACAATGACATTAACAGTAATACCACGCTGAAGGGTGTCACCATCAGCAGCAATAATGCCAACAATTCATTTGTTGCAGAAAGCTTTGTTACAGGTGGAGGAATCCTTAACCGTGGAACCTTGTTCGTTTTGGATAATGTAGGAACGCCAAGCATTATCGGCGGTAACGTAGCAGCGGCAGGTAACAAGGCGCATAGTGGTGGTGGCATTTCTAATTTAGGTGGCTTTTTGACCATCGCCAACACAACTGTTTCCAATAATACAACGATAATAACAGCGAACCCGGCAGACATAGAATCGGGCTCAACGGGAGGGGGTATATTTAGTCAAAATGCTGGCACTAACCGTGGAAGTTTAGTCATTGCCGCGAGCACAATTAGTAATAATTATTCAGATCGTCAGGGAGGAGGGGTTTTTAATTCTGGTGCCCCCATCATTGTTACTCACACTACCATTCACGATAATACCGCTCGGTTTCTCGGTGCTGGAATTTCGAATGTGGGCGATCAACCTGCGGAAATTACCAACTCAACCATCGTTTTCAATCAGGCTCTTGATTCTGCAAATGCTGCATCAACACAAGGTGGTGGTTTGTGGACCAGCAGCCGTATCAATTTAAATGCGGTCACGCTGGTAGGTAATATTGCAACTGTGGGCGATCAACTCTATGTAAGAGATAACTCTGGGGTAGGTGAGCAAACCCTGGAACCTCAGGTTAGTTTTTCAAACACCCTTGTTGCTAATTCAACGGCGAATACTTCACAGGCAAATAACAATTGCGGTGGAGATACTGACTTTATTGTTTCCCAAAATTTTAATCTTGATTCCGGTGATACCTGTACATTTGCAAACAGTTCTGATCAAGTGAACACCGACCCTCTGCTCTCTCTTGATGGACTGCAACTCAATCAAGGAGCGGAAGGGACCATTCCGCCGACCAAGACCATTGCATTACAAGAAAATAGCCCTGCCATTGATCAAGGAACAGGCTGTCCCGAGCTTGATCAGCGGTACTTTTTTCGAGTGAACGCCTGTGATACCGGCGCTTACGAGACAAACGCCACAGATTCGTCCGCAACTGTTGCTGATATGAAAATAACCATCACGGAAAATAATGACCCCGTGGTTATAGGTAACCAATTAACTTACACTCTAACCATAGTTAATATCGGTCCTCATCAAGCAAGCGGTGTAACTGTTTCGGCAATTTTGCCGTCTGCAGGTATAGATGGCAGTGTCTTTTTTGACATAATGGAAAATAACTTAGGCAGCTGCTCTGCAAGTGGTGTCACAATAACCTGTATTAACGTTGGCACAACAACCAGTGGCAGTAGCAATGTTTTTCCTCCTTTCGCAACCGTCCGTATTTCAATTACCGTTGCGCCTAATGCAGCGGGTGAACTGTCTACAACAGCAACGGTAAATTCAAATGTGATTGATTCCTTTACTTCCAATAACTCAGAGACCATAACAACGACAATAAGCGCAACCGGCCCTGGTGGCGGTAATGCTAACTTTCTAGGTAGTGGCGGAGGGGGAGGAGGTTATCTTGGCTTTTTAAGCTTATTGCTATTGTTTCCGTTGATCGTTATAAAAATATTGAGAGTTCGACGAATACAGCTTTGTAATTAATACCCGCAGTGCTTTTCATCGGGCTAATAACAACGAATATAGGCTTTAATATGAAGTATTACCATTATGGTATTTCTCTTGTCATATTGATACTGCTCTCAGGATGTAAGATAGATACCGACGAAACTACTCGAGCAGTAGAAGAAAGCTTGAACAATGAAAAAGCGACGACGGCCTGGCAATATCTGGATCGAAGTATTACGTTAGCGCGGGCGAACGGTTGCTGGGCTTGTCATCGTGTTGAACGTGGAATTTTGGGTCCTGGGTGGCGTGCAGTCAGTAAACATTATAAAAACGACCCTAATGGCCGTGACTGGTTACTCTACAAGGTCAAAAATGGGGGGGCCGGTGTCTGGACGGAAACCACCAGCGGGGCTGTCATGCCGGCGTATTCACCACGAGTATCTGATGAACACATTAGTCAGCTTGTTGATTTCATACTCTCTCTGGAAAAAGACAAGTAGCGGTTTTCTTAATAGCGCGAAAATTTATGTTTCCGTCGCGAGCCAGGCTTGCTAAAATCAGGCATGAGTTACGTGATAAGGGTTTCGATAAGCTTTATGCTAGCGATAATTTTTTTGTTGCAAGGTAATGCTTATGCGAAATCAAGTCTCATTCAACCTGCCCCAATGTCATTAACGCCCGGGCTTATTCTTATCGCTACAGACGATGTCGTTGATGAGGATTTCAGTCAAACCGTTATCATGTTAACCCACTATTCTGCCGATGGAGCTGTGGGGGTTATTCTTAACAAACCCATATATGATTCGCATATACCGTTAAATTATTATGACTATGATAATAAGATTTTGAGTATGTTGAATTACGTTGGCGATGGGGGGCCTGTATATAAATTGAAATGGAGCGCCTTAATTTATACCGGTAAAATACTTCAACAAGATCTGATTGCTGCGAAGTTATATTATATTGCTGACCTTCAATTATCAGCAGGTTTAAAAGATATTCCAAGGGATGCCTTGGTGAATTTATACAATGGAATTGTAAGCTGGGGAAAAGGTCAGCTGGAATACGAAATAGAACGAAACATCTGGTTCCCGCTCAAACAAAATTACAACGTACTATTTTATATCTCACCAGAGCATTTGCGTGATCATCTTGTAAGAAAAAAATAGGCTATTATTATACATCTGATTGTAATTACTCAGCGTATTCATCTTTTGCTCTCTACACGCTGAGTAGTTACATTTGATTTAGTGTAATGTATTTAACGTCGATTTTGATGCGTGAAAAAATTGTTTATTTGCAGGGTCACCTATATTACTAAAGACGACTCCTAAGCGATAGCTGGCTTTGATTTCTGATGGGTCAACCGGAACACTTTGACGTTGGCACCAGACTATGTCCCCTTTTACACTGATCTCCCAGTCACCGGTTGATAAAGTTAACGCAATAGGGGTTCCAACGGCGAGAGGTTGAGATAACAACAAGCCTGCACCGGTTTGTGAAACATCATTTACTCGCATATATTTAAACTGTGTGTTGCCCGCGTCAAGGCTAAATATTCCATCTAATTCTTCAATCTGGATCATGTGGCGTTCATTTTCACGTGCATCCATTACAGCCTCCCTCTTTCACCCATTCGTTCGACTATTGACTATAACCTAATTCTTGCAAGCGCTCACCCAAAGAACGGGCATAAATACTCTACATCTAAGCTCATGAAATGATTATTAAGTGTAGCATGTGGCTGTATTAAGTAAATATGTAACTACTCAACTCAACTCACCCCACCCCTGAGCTGTGTCATTTCTGCGTTGGGTATATTATCCTAGACATTATGCCTTAATCGCTATTCTTTCAGAATGAACAAGAGCTGGGTTATTTCGTGCGTGTTACTTTGATAGCGAGTATAGTAGTGTAAAATTATACGAGGTTTCTTTGTATTGAAAATTGAACGACTTAAGCTCAAATTTAGATTAAGTATGGTGCTTGGCCTGTGTCTGGGGTTTGGTAGTTTGGCCTATGCAGACTCTCTGGATGAGGGGATCAATGCTTATCGTGCTAGCCAGTTTAGTAAAGCCTACGATCTTTTAAAGCCGGGAGCAATAGCGGGAGGCGCCCGAGCTCAATTCTATGTTGGCCAAATTTACCATGAAGGTAAAGGTGCACCTCAAAATTATAAAAAAGCAGCTTTATGGTATCGCAAGGCAGCTAATCAAGGATTGCCTGCGGCGCAGAATAATTTAGGATTCTTATATATCAATGGTTTGGGCGTCACCAAAAATTTTGATATTGCGTATAAATGGTTAAATTTAGCGGCGGCGGCGGGGCATGAAGATGCAATTCGAGGTGTGCAAAACTTGAGTGCAAAAATGACGGTACAACAGCTTGCCGAAACCGAAGCTAAATTAGGCTGGATGTATCATCGTGGATGGAGTGTTGAGAAAAATGCGAAAGAAGCAGCGCGTTGGTATCGTAGTGCGGCCTTAAGAGGTCACCCCACAGCCCAGAATAATTTGGGCCAGTTATACGCTAAAGGGGAGGGCGTCGTACAAAACTACTCTGAAGCTGCAAAATGGTATATTACTGCAGCTGAACAAGGACATGCTCGGGCACAATATAATTTAGCTATGCTCCATATTAATGGTAACCAAGGTGTGGATAAGAATTATGTTGTCGCTGAAACCTGGCTATATCTTGCATCACAGGCTGGGTTTGGCGACGCTAAGAAAGAAACTATTTTACTTAAGCGCCAGATGTCGCCTGAGCAAATAACAATGGCAGCTAACCGGATTGGTGTGTTTTATCAGCAAGGTGTTGGTGTCACCAAAAATAATGAAAAGGCTGTCAGTTGGTATAAAAAAGCAGCTCGTTCTAATTACGCAGCGGCTCAATATAATCTGGGGCTACTGTACCACAAAGGGGTGGGAGTGACACATGATGAAAGCCAGGCCGTAGTATGGTATAGCAAAGCCGCAAAGCAAGGGCACGCATTAGCGCAAAATAACCTGGGTGTATTATTTCAAAAAGGTGTGCGTGGTCAGCAGGATAACAAAAAGGCTTTTTATTGGTATGAAAAAGCAGCCGATCAAGGTATTGCTGGAGCACAAAGTAATTTGGGGTTGCTTTACTATTTAGGCTTAGGTGTTAAACAAGATTATGTGCAAGCTACCAAATGGCTTAATCTCGCGGCTGATCAAGGGCATTCTGCCGCTTTTGAAACGCTAGGTAGAATGTTTTTCCTTGGCCATGGCGTGGATAAAAATAATGTATTGGCTTATAAGTGGTTTAGTTTGGCGGTTCATGCCGGAGCAAATAAAGCACAGGAAGGCCTGAATATTATCATACCTAAAATGTCCACGATCGAAATTGATGAAGCTGAACGATTGAGTCAGCAATGGCGTAAAGAACATAGTATGAAGACGGAGTCATCTGTGCCGTTGCCTACTCCCTAACGTTTCATAGCTTTATTTACAATCTCTGTAACTACTCAGGAATGGGAATTAAATAACTTGTGCGTTTACAAATTTAGAGGAATTGCGCGGTAATTAAATCGAGGTAAGAAATTATCAAAAACAATCCTCATTTTTTCTTTAAAATCATCAGCTACCTTTCGGCCAAGGCGATAAATATTCTCATTGATAGAAACAAATGCTTTTAAGCCTGTCGTGGTGCTAGTTTTTTCCATTAATTCTTGAACGATTTCCAGGCTGCTAAAAACAACACCTTTACACGCTCGAGTAACATGTGGAAAAAAACGATGCTCAATCGGATTGTATTTTGAACAGTAAGGTGGGTAATGTGCAATTCGAATTTCAACGCCAATTTCATCCGCTAATGCTTGTAGATCTTGTTTGAAAATATAGTGAAGAGAACTATTACTTCCACCACCGTCACAAAGAATGAGGATAGACGTAGCATCAGGATAATTCTTACAACCGTGGGTATTCCACCAATGACGAAAACTATCACAGGAAAATTCACTCGTATCATGACTAACGCCGAGCTGAATGTAGCCGATATTTAGTCTCTCATCATATAGTGCATGAGGGATAACGACTCCTTCTGCATAACTATTAAAATCATGGTCAAAGGTTTGTAACTCTTCCTGTGTATATAAATGTCCATCGCGGTAAAAATTACCTAAATCCTCTTTCTTTTTAGTATCCATGCTAATTATCGGATTTCCAGATCTTTCGAATTCAGCTCTAATTTCAGCAATATTTTCAAATTGTTCGTTGCGATTCTCCACATTGGATTTCAGTGCAATTCTACGTTGCGCTTTGCGAAGACGATAGTTGTGTTTTTTAAGCAATTTACGAACAACGAATTTACTAATTTTAATGTCATGATCTTCTTTCAAGGCCTGAACAATATTTTTTGGTGTCAAGTTTGTCCAGCGAATTTTTTCATCCATTGGGTCTCCAGCCGTATGATCGCGCAGCACATCTAAAAATTTTTCGTCCAATATAGGTCCAAAAGTTAGGTGATATGGCTTACGCCCACCACCGGGTTGCCGAATAGATTTTTCAATTATCTTATTTGGTAAATTGCTTATTTCACAAGCACCTTTGCTGACAATGTTCCGGCTACACCCTAAAACATCTGCAATATAGTTCCGACCCCCATGCCCCACTCTTAGTGCCTCAATACCTGCAAAAAGACGGCGCTGTTTTTCATTCAGGCAATCATAAAAAGTACACATTCTTTCTTCTACTTCAGTGGGAAGTATATCCATTTTTTTCCATATTGCGATAACTTAAGATAGGTTAAACGATATCATAAAGTGCATAAGTTATTAAAGTCTCATTCCTCAGCGCATTCATCTTTTTCTCCCTACCTGCGTTGTTTTCGTACTCAATCGGTTGCATATTCTA
>UOFO01000133.1_pt1 | contig 14596 bp, 10 predicted proteins | sample 1988801 | NCBI WGS metagenome assembly UOFO01 (sample SAMEA4712195, study PRJEB27164) | hydrothermal vent metagenome | biome: marine basaltic hydrothermal vent biome; feature: marine hydrothermal vent; material: mineral | place: Pacific Ocean | collected 2011-06-14/2011-07-23 | depth 1719 m
TGCAAAGCAATTGTTTAATGAATCATCACCCAGTACTCGCACGGTGATATTTCTGGCGCGTATTCGCGTACTCAGCCCGGCGTTATCATTATCAATCGTAATTTTGGCTGTTTTAGCTTTTCAATAGCAAACCCACTTTCCGTGCGAAAACGCCTTGATCTGAAGCAAAATCTAAACACGCTGAATAGTTACTTTATATCTTATATTCTTGAATTACTGTCTTGACGATGGGGTCCACTATATTCTAAAGAAAGAAGAATATGGCGGAGAGGGAGGGATTCGAACCCTCGGTAGGCTTGTGACCTACACACACTTTCCAGGCGTGCTCCTTCGGCCGCTCGGACACCTCTCCGTATTTGATGTGGATCTGGCGGTAATCTAAATGCGCCAGAGCAGGGAGTGTAATTAACTTCCTCTTTTTTATCAATCCTAAGCAAGCCGACAATAGATAGGTTATTGTTTTAAATAAAAATATACTATTTTTCCCATTTAAGTAAAAGGAACTTGTACGCCACAATATGATCTATTAGTTCATCTAAACTAATAAGGATTTCAATAAAGTTGAATGACGGTTCCCATTACGACACTTTAAACAAGCACATTTTTGAGGCTTATCTTATGGATGAAGCGAAATGTGTTACCCAATTGTTGCAGCGGATACAGCTGGATGATAAAACTCGAGAACGAATCAAACAGCGCGCAATGGCTTTGGTCAACCAGATTCGGAGCCAAGGACTGTCTACAGGTGGCATCGAAGCTTTTTTATCCGAATATGATCTTTCATCATCAGAAGGCATTGTACTTATGTGCATTGCGGAAGCCCTGTTACGCATTCCTGATGATGCCACTGCAAACAAGTTGATTCAAGATAAACTCAGTAAAGGGGATTGGCAAACTCATCTTGGCGAAAGCCCTTCCTTATTTGTTAACGCCTCGACATGGGGGTTAATGTTAACTGGGCAAGTTATTTCTTTGCATGGAGAACCGCCCTCCTCTGCCAACGAATGGTTAAAAAAATTAATAGCACGCAGTGGTGAACCGGTGGTGCGTCTGGCTATGAAACAAGCAATGCGTATTTTAGGATACCAGTTTGTTATGGGCCAAACTATTGAGGCCGCAATTTCACGCAGTAAGAATAAAGAAAACACGCCTTATCTGCATTCTTTCGATATGTTAGGAGAAGCGGCATTAACAGCAGATGATGTTATTTATTATTTCAACGCTTATCAGCATGCCATAAAAACGTTAAGTCTTTCTACCGATAACACTAAAACTTTATACCAGCAAGCCAGCATTTCTATTAAGTTGTCTGCATTGCACCCCAGGTATCAAGTTACGCAGCAGCAGCGTGTTCTGGATGAACTCATGCCACGACTTCGATCTCTAATACAAGAAGCTAAAGCGGCCAACATCACATTGATTATTGACGCTGAAGAAAGTGGACGATTAGAACTGTCACTTGAGCTATTTGAACGCTTGTTTGGCGAAGCAGAATTCACGAACTGGCCGGGCTTGGGTTTAGCCATACAGGCCTATCAAAAACGAGCTTTCCCCGTAATAAAAAAATTAATTTCGCTGGCGAAAAAGCACGGAAAATGCATTCCCATACGTTTGGTTAAAGGGGCCTACTGGGATACCGAAATTAAACAGGCGCAAGAACAGGGCTTATCAAACTATCCTGTATTTACACGCAAGGCTTCTACGGACACGTCGTATATTGCTTGTGCAAAACATCTGCTTAAGGAACAAGACTGTATTTACCCCCAGTTTGCAACGCATAACGCACACACTATTGCCACCATTATTGAGATTGCTGGAGAAAATAGTCGCTATGAATTCCAACGTCTACACGGCATGGGCGCATCTTTATATAATATTATATTGAGTGATGCCTCACTAAACTGTGTATGCAGAACTTACGCCCCGGTGGGAGAGCATCAAGCACTACTGCCCTATTTAGTGCGGCGACTCCTTGAAAATGGTGCAAACACATCGTTCATTAACCGCATTACGGATGAAAAAATAGCAATAGAAAACATTATCGCTGATCCTGTTAAAAAAACGGAAGCCACCGCAATTCTTCCTCACCCCGACATTCCTTTACCCGCACATATTTTTGGTCATGAACGTACTAATTCCAAGGGGCTAAACCTGGAGGACAGACGTACAGCAGAAAAACTGCAAAAACAAATTCAGCAGCCATTTACATCTATTCAAGAAAAAAATCAAAATAGTGAGCACCTTGAACTTTGTTTACAACAGGCGCATCAACACTATCAAAAATGGGATAGTCTCGGTACGGCCAAACGGGCTGATATTCTGGATCGTATTGCTGATTTATTTGAAAAAGACCGCGTAGCATTAATGCGCTTATGTGTTCACGAGGCAAAAAAAACCATACCGGATGCCTTGGGTGAAGTTCGGGAAGCGATAGATTTTTGCCGCTATTATGCAGCATTGGCTCGATCGCAACATAGTGAACACGGCTTACCTGGCCCAACAGGAGAGTCTAATACATTATTACTACATGGTCGCGGCGTTTTTGCTTGCATCAGCCCATGGAACTTTCCGCTGGCAATTTTTATGGGGCAAATTGCAGCGGCACTCGTCACCGGTAATGCCGTACTTGCCAAACCCGCCAGCCAAACGCCACTAATAGCAGCATACGCAGTCCGTTTGGCTCATGAAGCTGGGGTACCTAGTGAGATACTGCACGTGATAACCGATTCGGGTTCGGTCATCGGTCCGCGTCTGGCAGCAGACTTTCGCATTGCCGGTATCGCCTTTACAGGGTCAAATGACACAGCAAAAACAATAAATCGAACACTGGCTAGTCGCCCAGGCTCCATCGTTCCATTAATAGCAGAAACAGGCGGGATGAATGCGATGATCGTAGACAGCTCTGCACTGGCCGATCAAGTCGTTAATGATGTCATTCACTCAGCTTTCAATAGTGCGGGACAACGCTGCTCAGCACTGCGCGTACTTTTCTTGCAACAGGAAACAGCACCGAAACTTATTGATATGCTTTGTGGTGCGATGGATGAACTTGTTATTGGCGATCCACAATGCCTGAATACGGATATCGGCCCTGTTATTGACGAACAGGCAAAAGCTAAACTTAGAGAACACACACAACGGATGAAATCTTCCGCAAAACTGATCAAGGTTCTTTCGCTGCCCACCACGCTTAAAAAAGGGGCCTACTTCCCGCCACACTTATATGAATTAGATAACTTGAGTCTTTTAAAAGAAGAGGTTTTTGGCCCTGTTCTCCACATCATTCGTTATAAATCTGAGCAACTCGATGATGTCATTTCGTCCATTAATCAAACCGGCTTTGGCCTCACTTTGGGTATACACAGCCGTATTGATTATTTCGCAAACTACATCAAAGAACGTGTTCATGTCGGCAACATCTATATCAATCGCAATATCATTGGCGCTGTTGTCGGTGTACAACCCTTTGGCGGCGAAGGTCTGTCTGGTACAGGCCCTAAGGCAGGCGGCCCTCATTATCTCTCTCGTTTTGTGACAGAACGCACAGTTACCACGAATACCACCGCATTAGGCGGTAATGCAGGCCTTCTATCCTTAAGTGATCATTAGAATAATCTCTAGATGCCAGTCAACATTGATGTGAATCTTCTCACATTTCCCAGCTCATCTATTACAATATTCCACCCTCCTTACCGACATAACAAGAGAATGGTGTTTATTACCCATCATCAAAAAAATAACCGCTTTAAACGGTAGTTTAATAATCTCTAATATAGAGAAGGAGAGTGCAAGATGGTATCCATTGAACTTGAAGAAGCACTAGCAGAACTCAACGACTCTGATTTGGTAAAATACGCAATGAAACACCTGAAAATAGCTTATGAAACTAAAGAACATTCAGCGGAAGGTGGTTGCGATGAAACCCTACAAGATATTCTCGATTGTATTTTTATGGAGTGCCTTGAACGTAATAAAGAGTGGATTTTTGATAAAGCTCAGGAAGGTTGTCTGACAACGATGCCTCCGTCATGTAAGGTACCCAGGGTTCCTGAACCGGCGTAAATCGTTGTATTCTTAGAGTAGTAAAAACAAAAATGCTATAATGGTGTTTTATTGAGAAGTAACTGCTCAGCGTCTTTAGATTTTGCTTCAGATCTCGACAATTGCTTCTGCATTGTCCTAACTGCGTGCATCCATACACTAGAAGGTATTTTCGCACGGAGAGAGGGGGCGCACCGCAGGAGTACTTTGTCGCTGCGCTCAGGCGCATATAACAATATGTAACCGATTAAGTACGAAAACAACGTAGATATGAAGCAAAAGATGAATACGCTGAGCAGTTACCTTAAGAGTTCATTAATAGCTATGCGTTTAATACTACTCTGTGTTTTATTATTTCCATTTTTATCCGGGCCAGGCCAGGCTGCTATAGATTTACCCCACTTGGGGGATGCATCAGGAACGATAATCTCACCAGAAGAAGAACGCCGCTTAGGTGAAGCTTTTATGCGAGAATTACGCCGTTCCGTCAAAATTGTTGATGATACTGAAAGCAATGAATATCTCCAGTCATTAGGACAACGAATTGTATCTCACGCGAATTACCGCGGTGCATTTACTTTTTTTCTCGTAGATGCACCGTCCATCAATGCCTTCGCGGCACCCGGCGGTTACATAGGTATTCATACTGGGTTGGTATTAGCAACACAATCGGAAAGTGAACTTGCATCCGTTATTGCTCATGAAATTGCACATATCACCCAACGCCATTTACCTAGAGCATTTGAACAAGCGTCGAAACTCAGCCTGCCTACGGCTGCGGCATTAATTGCGGCACTCATTCTTGGACAAGGCAGTTCTCAAGCGACTGAAGCAGTACTGGCAACAGCCCTTGCAGGCACCCAACAAAGTCAAATCAATTTTACTCGTGCCAATGAAAAAGAAGCCGATCGTATTGGCATGCAACTGTTAACAGATTCAGGCTTTGACCCCAAAGGTATGCCTCAGTTTTTTAGCCGTCTCCAGCAAGCATATCGTTTTTATGAAAATAATTTACCCGAATTTCTCAGAACTCATCCTGTTACCTTGTCCCGTATTTCTGATTCAACAAACAGAGCAGCGCAATACCCACCGTTTAAAGGAAAAACCCTAACTAATTATGCTTTTTTTCAAGCGCGCCTGCGCATACTAAGTAACCCATCTTCAAGTAACAATATTAATTATTTCAAAGCAAAAATAAAAGACCAGAACGATCCAAAATCACTCGCCGCAAGATACGGTTATACACTCGGACTCATCCAAAGTGGAAAACTAAAAAAAGCGTTAATAGAAGCCCAAAATTTAGTGAATCATGATAAAGAAAACATCGTATTCATCTTGTTAAAATCACAGATTCTACTTTTACAAACCAAACACCAGGCGGCCATAGAACAATTACAAGAAGCCTTATTGCTCTACCCTAAACACAACGCCTTAACATCGTACTATGGACAAGCGCTCATAAAAAACAAAGATCATGAAGAAGCACGGCAAGTATTACAATCACAACTCCATTACACTAAAAAAGACCCAAACCTGCACAAACTTTATGCGCGAGCCGCAAGCGGAGCTGGATATCCTGCAGATTCTCATCAAGCTTTATCTGAATATTATTATTTAATTGGAGAAACAAGCACCGCGATACAACAGCTGCAACTTGCTTTGAATTTGATTAAAAAGAAAAATTTTTATCAATCCGTACGCATCAATGCCCGTATCCGGGATCTTAAAAAAGAACTTCAAGAGTCATTAGAAAGAAAGCATTAGAATTTAGGATTAATGGTAAAATAAAAGGGGACTATTTTAGGATAGTTGAGAAGAAGCCCAAGCTGGTATCACTTGGGATGCACAACGAAGTTCGCCCTCATACGTTTTATATTCAGGTTCATATTTCTCTACTAAATTCCAGAAATGCACAGAATGATTCAAGTGTTTGGTATGACACAATTCATGAATAAAAAGATACCTTACCGCTGCCGGTGACATAAACAATAAAGCACGATTAAGGCTGATGTGTTTCTTTGCGGAGCAACTGCCCCAGCGGGTTTTTTGAGCACGAACTGACACCTTTCTAAAAGGCAATAGCAATTCTTCACTCACCTTGATTAACCATGGAATCAGACAACTCTTACCGTGTTGGCTTAGCCAGTTTCGCAACGTGTTTATTTGTGCGTCCTCTGTCGGTCCCCATACGGTCAACTGAGACAGGTCGAAATCCATATGCACCTTGCTCTGCTTTGCCGTCTGATAATGAACATGCCATTGCTCCTCAACCGCGTTCAATAATATTTGATTCGGCCGTTCAATCTTGACACACTGTTGAGGTTTGATGCTAGCCAGTGTTCTTTCAATCCATTGCTGGTGTTGCGCAACAAAACCAGGAACATGATGCAGAGCAACGCCGCTGGGTACAACAACTTCTATCCGGCTTTGGGCCGACACTTTCAATTGCAAATATTTCGCTCGATTGGAAATTCTGACTGAATAAGCAGGCAAAGTGTTTTCTAAACAATAATCGGATTGTGACATGCAACGATGACTATTGTTTTAAATTTAAAAAAGCGGCGGCCATTGCAGATTGTGGTTTTGAGTTTGCTTGTTGTTTTACTTTGTTGTTAGACCGTTTAGTGTCTCGTGATATTTTTGCGGCACGTTCTTCTTTTATTTTTTCGCTGCCATCACTTTGTTTTTTCATAGTCAGTGCAACACGTTTTCGTTTTAAATCTACGTCGAGCACTCTCACTTTGACAACATCACCCGCTTTTACCACTTCATGTGGATCACTGACGAATTTATCGGCAAGCTCAGAAATATGTAATAAACCATCTTGGTGTACACCCACATCGATAAAAGCACCAAATTTTGTGACGTTAGTGACAACCCCCTCTAACATCATCCCGTCTTTCAAGTCACTGATTTTTTCTATACCCTCTTGAAAGTTGGCTGTTGTGAATTTCGGCCGAGGATCACGTCCGGGTTTATCCAGTTCACCTAGAATATCGCGCACCGTGAGTTCGCCAAATTTTTCATCTGTAAACTGTTTCGGATTCAGATTTTTCAAAAAACAACTATCACCCATTAAGTCTCGAATATCCCGTTTATTTATTTTCGCAATTTGTTTAACTAAAGCGTAAGCTTCGGGATGGACTGCGGAAGCATCCAAAGGATTATCGCCATTCATCACTCGTAAAAAACCAGCCGCTTGTTCAAATGCTTTCGGCCCCAGGCGAGCGACTTTAAGTAAAGTTTTACGATTAGAAAAAGCGCCATGTTGGTCGCGATATTCAACGATGTTCTGCGCCAGCGTGGTATTCAGGCCTGCAATTTGTGTTAACAATGCCGCCGATGCCGTATTCACATCAACCCCGACTGCATTGACGCAATCTTCTATTACTGCTTCCAGGCTACGCGCTAATTTTGTTTGATTAAGATCATGTTGATATTGCCCTACACCGATGGCCTTGGGTTCAATCTTTACCAGTTCAGCTAAGGGGTCTTGTAAGCGTCGGGCAATAGACACTGCACCACGAATGGTCACATCCACATCAGGAAATTCACGTGCAGCCAGTTCTGACGCTGAATACACCGAAGCACCGGCTTCAGAAACCATGACCTTGGTCAGCTTTAGTTCATTGTATTTTTTGATCAGCTCGCCAGCTAGTTTATCCGTCTCGCGTGAAGCCGTACCATTACCGATACTCAGTAAATCAACGTGATGCTTTGCTGCCAGAACCGAAAGAGTATGGATAGACTGATCCCATTGATTTTTAGGTGCATGCGGATAAATCGTCGCATGGTCAATCAATTTTCCAGTATTATCCACAACCGCTATTTTTACACCTGTACGCAAACCCGGATCCAAACCCATTGTTGCACGTGGACCCGCAGGGGCGGCCAATAATAAATCTTTTAGATTACAGGCAAAGACCTTGATTGCTTCCAACTCAGCAGACTCACGCAGGCGCTTTTTCAACTCCATATCCACATGCATGCTCAGTTTGACGCGCCAGGTCCAACGTACAGCATCGGCTAACCAACGGTCTGCCGGTCGATCTTGATTTTTAATACCAAAACGACGAGCAACCATACATTCCCCTTTTGTAGGCACACGCTGAGCAACTGCTTCTTCGTCTCCCGGCAAGAGCAAAGTCAAATTCAAGAAACCTTCCGCGCGGCCACGAAACATCGCTAATGCACGATGAGAGGGAATTTTTTTAATCGCCTCAGACTTATCAAAATAATCAGAAAACTTCGCCGCCCCATCTTCTTTTCCAGTTAGAACCTTAGACTGAAGCACGCCATTATCCCAACAATAATCACGCAGCTCACCCACCAATTCAGCATCTTCAGCAAAACGTTCCATCAAAATTTGTCGAGCACCATCAAGGGCGGCGTTAACATCAGCAATACCTTTATCCACATTTAAAAACTCAGCGGCTTTGTTTTCAGGATCCAGCGTAGGGTCATCGAATAACGCATTGGCCAGCGGCTCTAAACCCGCTTCACGTGCAATTTGCGCTTTAGTTCTGCGTTTCTGTTTATAAGGAAGATAAAGATCCTCAAGTCGTGTTTTTGTCTCGGCATTCATTAATGAAATTTTCAAGGTCTCTGTCATTTTTCCCTGTTCATCAATAGATTTGATAACCGCAACACGGCGCTCTTCCAGCTCCCGTAAATAAACCAGACGTTCCGCCAAAGTACGCAATTGACCATCATCCAGGCCACCCGTCACCTCTTTACGATAACGCGCTATAAAAGGAACCGTTGCGCCATCGTCCAATAAACTAATGGCTGCAATAATCTGCACCTCTTTAGCGTCAAGCTCCTCGGCAAGGCGTTGTTCAATAGCAGGTAATGACATAATAAATGGTTGGTCCTTCAAGAATATAGCGGATGTAGTATTTTTAAGATAAAAAGTATGAAAAGAGACATTATACACTCATCAGGTCTGAGCTATAGAGCCTGTGCATAAATTAAAAAACTGCGGTTCACTTTGATTACATCGAAATTTTGATGACAAAAAAGTGGGGATTATTTAGTCGTAAAAGAAGTTGCGTTATAAAATTCAATGCCTACGCGATTGATGTAAGCAATCAAATTTTTATTTTAACGGGTATATCAGAGTATGCGATAGAAATTCATCGTAATTATGATAATTAATATTGTAGCATCTTTTCTCCGTGTGCTCTGTGGTTTATTTGTTCTTTTTTGAGTGCGTAGTTTGAACCACAGAGAGCGCCAGAGGACACAGAGAAGAGCAAGACGCATTTGACAGCTAGGCTAAACATTGCATGACTATACCCGTAGCGTTTGAGATTTAGGTATTATCACGCCCATCTGCTAAGGCACATTTGGATGCACTAACACCTAAATTCAAAACGTAATGGTGATGGATATATACCCATAAAGGGCAAGTTAAAAATAGGACGTAATTTAAAGCCACTATTTTCTTTTAGAATGAAGAACCTGGGCGTTGCAAAAATTCTATCTCTTTTTTACTTGAGGTTCTGCTTAATAATTCATTCCTATGTGGATAACGACCAAATTGTTCAATAATTTCCTTATGTCGTAATTCAAAACGGTAGTTATCTTCAAGCCCTTCGATGGAAAATAACGCGATGGCTTGCTCATGAATAATGAGCGACTCAGAATGCATATAGGGCATGTACAAAAAGGCCCGCTCGGTTAAAGAAAGTTCTCGGTCATATTTTAACTTAACAGCCTGTTGTGCCAAACATAACGCCAATGGATCATTGACAAAAGCAAGCGCTGAGTTTCGAAATAAATTTCTCGAAAATTGATCAAGCACAATAATTTCAGCCAAACACCCTCTGGCATTTTCTCGCCAGGTGTATAATTCATTGGCAATAGCCGCTTGATAGAGGGTTAAAAAACGATCTCTTATTAAATCATCCAAAGATTCGCTTTTTTTAAACCAGTTTTCCTTGCCGATTTCAATAAACCAAAAATCCAGAATATTTTTATAATCCATTATTGATCGCCACACAGGCTTTGATTATCACAATGTATCCGCGAGTTAGAAAATGACATTTCAACTATAATTGCATTAGGATAAGAATAGGAAAAACCTGCTGAACGAATATTAAGATTGTAGCTGCCCAGAGGCATAAATCTTGGAAATGCGGCTTCAAATATTTGGTTTTCGTCATTTATGGAAATGAAGTTAACTTTAGGCAATAACTTTAATGCTGTAATCATGCTATCACCTGCTATATAAATAGCGTTGTCTCCAGACCAAAGCTGGGTTAAATTACCGATTAACGGATATTCAACGCTGAGCGTTAACTCAGAAGTAGAGTATTGTAAAAGTGAACCGGATAACGTAAGAACATACACAGAATCATCAGCAAGACTCAAATCAATAACATCTTTACCTAACTTCACTTCATTGAGCAATTTCAAACCCGCAGCCTTTAAACGGTGCGATTTTAAAGAATGATCTTCATGATAGGTGATGAGTTGATTCGATCGTACATCAAGTAAAGTTGCGGTGTCTGCAAGCACATACTTTTTCATTGACTTTAAACTCGGGTCAAAAACAATAAGTTCGGCTTGTTGTGACGCTATGTATAACTTATCTTCGTACATAACGATGTCATTTACCCTATCAGGTAACAGTACTTCACTGCGCATTTTTTCACCAATATCAACACGGAGAAGCCGTTGCTCCGCCGTTAAAATATAAGCGAAATGCTCGCTGAGCAGAATTTTTTTGGGTGTAACATGCAGTTCAATCTGCTGCATCTGGTGAATTTGAAAAGGGTTGCTGATGTCTATTTCGCTAAGCAAACCCACGTCAGAAATAACATAAGCTCGCGTCTTGTTGATCGCCACATCAATGCTGTTTCCAGATAAGTCAGCACCGGTTACCCAGATGGGGTTCAGCGGATTTTTGTTGTCAAAGACTTGCAAGCCCCCTTCCCCATTGGCACTATAAAGATAGTTATCTTGCCCGACAATTTGCTCAACCACACCGCGCTCATGATAGCGATCTTTTAACTGCGGTTGCCGAGGATTGCTGACATCAAGAGTGACAACACCGCCCCACCAGTCCATAACAAAAACATGGCCCTTGTTATAAGCCAGCCCCCAGGCTGCACCGCTGGTATCATAACTTCCCATTAAACGAAGTGAGCTTGCATCACTAATATCAACAACATGAACACCGGCCAACCAATCTGCGATGTAAGCATAGTTCTGATCCAGATCGACCCCCCGCGCATTACCTGGTGTAGCAAGCACAGCCAGCAATTCAGGATTCGCCGCATCCGTCACATTAACGGTCATTAATCCTTTGTCAAAAAAAGTAACATAGGCAACGTGATCTTGAACCTGCACATCTTCGGCTCTGCCATCTGGATTAAACTGCCCAAGCAACTTAGGGTGACTGGGTTCAACTACGTCGTAGATCAACAAACCCGCTGCATCATCCGCTATATAAGCTTTATTATCGACAATATCAATTCCCCATGACATCCCTGGTGTATCTATGTTGGCTATAATTTTAGGTTGTAGTGGTTTACTGATATCAAGAATCTGAAAACCAGCTCTGTGACTTGCCAGATAAAGGTGGTCACCCACAATTTTGGGAATATAGGCTAAACCCGGTGTTAACAGGCTAGCCGCATATTTGGGTTTTTTCAGGTTACGCACATCCACAATATGTAAGCCATGATCATCATCAGCGATATAAGCATAACCCTCTTTAACCACCACGCCTTTGGGTGAACCCGGTGTATGATAACTGGAGAGCAGTTTAATTCGTGCGGGGTTACTGATGTCGTAAATATGCATGCCTGAAAACCAATCGGCAACATAGGCAATGTCATCTTCAATAAAAAGACGGCGTTCGCCGCCGAAGTTCACACCTTGACCCGAATCCAAACGTTGATTGCTCAGTTGCGGGGGCGTTGCTGAAAAATCGATGCTCTTTAGTGTTCCTTCTTGCGCAACAATCACGTTTTCATCATGCAAAGTCATCGCGTAAATGGATGTTTTTGCATCATACACCGCGAGAGTTGTCGGCATCATCGGTAACGCAACATCGACAACAATGACCTCGGCTTCGTGATTGAAAAGAACAAGACGACTTTGAGTTTCATCATATTGAAGATGACGCACATCACCCAAACGGCTATGACTGCCTACCCAGGTTAGTTGTCCCTTCATCGCTAACGCAAGAACCAGCACCCCACCCTTCCCTTGCGCAACGTAAACATAATCCTTGCTCATTTTAATATCATAAATAGGTAAAGAAGTACGATAAAAGGCTTGCTCTTTTACACCCTCATCAGTCAACAGGTAACGTCTGATTTCTCCTGTTTTAGTAGCTACAATGAGGGTATCACCGTTCACCGCAATAAAATCAGCATGCTGTTTAATCGACATGATGTGGGGCTTGGTCTCTGCTCGTCCTCCCACATCAAATCGCATTATTTCTGAATTCGTTGTAGCTATATATAAGTTATCACGATCAATAACAGCATCTTGTATTCTGGCATTACTTTGATACTCTGCCCGTACAGACAACGAGCCATCATCAAGTACATCATAAACCACAACGTCACCCTGCACAGCAACAACCCATAAAAGGTCATTAGAAAACCCAACCCATTGATATGTATCTTGTTTTAAACCCGTTCGCTTATTGCCTGAAAGTGAATCTCGAACTTCCAACACGCCGTGTTCAGTAATAACAAAAAAATAGTCTCTGGAAGCTGCCAAAAATTGCGGACGATACGGCAAGGAAAACTCCGCAATAAGTTGGGGCCCGCCAGGATAAAGATGGATAGTCTCTACGTCCCTTTGCAGCTGTACCGTCACATCGGTCTGTTTCCCGTACGAAATAACGGTGGGATTAATCTGTTGTACTGGCCCTGAATCCGTACTGGCACTCGTAGCACCCATACACAGACAAAGAGCAATAACAACTTTGTTGAATCTACTAATCCTTCTTGTCATTAGCACTAATCATTTTCCTGATTATCAAAAACATTAACACCTGAATTCGTATAATAAATGCAGGCTCTCAACATCTTCCTAGTTAAATTTTAATTTTGTGGTTAAAAAAAATTTATTCTATCAGGATCTTGGCACTTGATAATAAATTTTGTTAAATTGTTATTTTCAGAGTGAGCCTGCTCTTAACTAGGACAGGATAGGTAATTTCAATGATCCCAAACAAAAAAGAACAGATATGCAAATTATTGAAAAGCATCGAGACCGGTGACCCAGCATCCATATCTGTTGTAAACGAAAAAAAATACATTCAACACAACCCCCAGACTCATGAAGGTAGTGAAGGGTTAGCTGAGCTATTTAAACGACTATCTAAAACATCACCTCGAGTGAATATTGTACGAGTTTTTGAAGATTCTGACTTTGTATTTACTCATACTGAGTATGACTTTTCTACGCGAAATATAGGGTTCGAAATATTTCGCTTTGAAAATGGTCAAGCTGTTGAGCATTGGGACAATATTCAAAAAAGGCAAATACCTAATATCTCTGGTCATACAATGGTTGATGGCGAAACAGAAGTGATAGATCATGATATGACGGAAAGAAATCGCATGGTGATCCAGTCATTTGTTGAAGACGTACTTATTTATGGTTATCTTGAAAAATTGGGTGATTACATAAACCGCGAACAGTATACAGAGCATAACCCGCGTTTTGGTAATGACCTAATAAAACTGAGTGTTGCACTATCAAAACCTGCCTCCGAGGGTTCACTTTTTATCAGGTACGAGAAATCTCATCGGTTTCTAGCCGAAGGAAATTTTGTTCTGTCTGTTTGCGAGGGTCATGTCAATCAAGTACCATCATCTTTCTTTGATCTCTATCGCTTAAGGGATGGGAAAATTATTGAACATTGGGATACTACGGAAGCTATTCCGCCTCGAGATAAATGGAAAAATAACAATGGAAAATTTTAATTCAACACTTAAACCTAGAAAAATAAGTTGCGCCGTAGCGAGAGCAGCTAAGGTATGAGTTCTCCCAATCCTCCGAGGACATCCAACAAAAATAATGAATCAAATGCTTATAAAGCCAGGACGGGGAAACCCAAGATAAGTATGCGACGATTTGTAAGCATTATCTGACAAACGTGTCAGTAATGTTTTATTCATTATTATTTTTGGTGGCTATCCTCGTCCTCCTTTGTTAGTCCGTGAATACCTAAAGGGAAACGGCTCGGCTGCTGAGATCTGAGATGGCTAAAGCTCAGGAGATCATTCGACAGAAAAACAGATTCATCCCAGAGCCTTGGGGTCAATATGAAAGATTTAGCTCAAAAGTGGAAGCAAAAATTTATTCGTTATGACTTTACAAGGCTCAGTAATAACACATCAAACACGGCTTTATCACTTTACTCTCTCAGGTATAAATAAACCACTCATAGCCTTGCCCCCTCCATCATAAATCACTCGAAGACAGCCCGTCTAAACGGTATCAATTAACTCATAAACTTGTTAACAAAAGCGGATTCATAATGTAATTTAGAATCGATGTACGAGATTATTTTCTTGGGTGG
>UOFO01000056.1_pt1 | contig 14473 bp, 12 predicted proteins | sample 1988801 | NCBI WGS metagenome assembly UOFO01 (sample SAMEA4712195, study PRJEB27164) | hydrothermal vent metagenome | biome: marine basaltic hydrothermal vent biome; feature: marine hydrothermal vent; material: mineral | place: Pacific Ocean | collected 2011-06-14/2011-07-23 | depth 1719 m
TTGATAAGGTTACCGCAAAAACATGTGGAAAAATTATCGCAAAAGTTAAGAAAATTGAAGATAAGTTCTGGCAGGAAGATTTGATGTCAGAAGCGCTGGAATTGGGCTTAGATTAGCATCAATTCATCTGCAGGTATCTATAAGTATAGGCTAAAAGGCGTTCCGGTTCTTTCTTTGGGGGCTACCTAAAAACAAAAAAACCAATATGTTGATATGTCGGGCTTTTCTTTATTATGGCGGAGAGGCAGGGATTCGAACCCTGGGAGGGGATAAACCCTCGCCGGTTTTCAAGACCGGTGCTTTCGACCACTCAGCCACCTCTCCGAATAATTTTCGTTGATTCGCGAAAGTGCGCAATTGTAAAGGATAAAATGATTGAGTGATAGTCTTTTTAGTGAATTAATTTAAAAAATCAATTGCTTAAACTTCAACATGAAAAAACATTCAAACTCTCGATAATAGTAATCAATAACTTAAAAAGTTCTATTCTGGTTTGCATTGACCGAAATATTTCCATCATGATGTTCTTTGATGGCTTGTGAGAGCCTATTATGATGAACTAAAGTTTATTCGATGAGTCGTACTGTACGAGAACGTGAATAAATTATGTGGATAAAGGGTCGTTAATTACATTACCCGTCCTTGTTAGCAATTTTTTCGAGGTGTTCACGATGTCGCCTTACGTGGTAACATCACAATATATAAAACATACTGGAGGTTTAATAGAAATGAATCCTTTTCAACAAGCTGCGGCCCCTGCTGCGGCTTCTGCTCTTGAGATAAACAAAGTTCTTCGCAATACTTACACTTTGCTTGCTGTAACCTTGTTATTCAGCGCAATGATGGCTGGCGTATCAATGGCCATGAATGTAGGTGGTTTCGTACCTATGGCTTGTTCATTGGGTGCTATTGCCATAATTTGGTTCGTTTTGCCTCGCTTCGCAAACTCTGCCGCAGGCATAGGTATCGTTTTTCTAGTTACGGGTCTGTTAGGTTTTGGTGTAGGCCCGATCATTAATGCATATATGGGGTTGGCAAATGGCGGCTCTATCGTTATGACAGCCCTTGGCGGAACTGCTGTTATCTTTTTTGCTCTTTCAGGCTACGCTTTAACAACAAAGCGTGATTTCAGCTGGATGGGCGGCATGTTGGTTGCCGGCTTTGTTGTGGTTCTTCTCGCGGCATTAGCCAATATCTTTTTCCAAATGCCTGCTTTATCTCTGACGATTTCAGCCGTTGTCATTATGATTATGAGTGGTTTTATTCTGTATGACACAAGCCGTATTGTTAATGGTGGTGAAACTAACTATATTATGGCTACTGTGGGTATGTATTTAAGCATTTACAATATCTTTGTCAGTCTGCTCGCACTGCTCAGCGCATTCGGCGGCAATAACGATTAAGCCATCTTGCTACACTGAGTAACAAAAAGCCCCGACATACCGGGGCTTTTTCAGTTTAGGAACCTTCACTTTAACGTCAACAACAAACTGAGAATAGCTTATGGAATGGATGGAAATTATTGGTGCGCTGGCACTCGTAGCCATGGTGCTCTACCTCTTACCTCGCGCTAAACACATGATTGCCAATAGCCCCAAGGCAAAAAAAGGAGATTGGCAAGCAGCTATTATCCCAATACTTTGTGTAATGGGTTTCGTTTTTTTATTGGTTCAAATGGTTTAAGTAATCTGGCATGAGCAATTTACACCCTTTCGCGCAAACTATTCGTACGCTTGGTCGTGGTAAAAAAGGAACGAAAGACTTAACAGAAGAAGAAGCATACACGGCTTTTTCACTAGTATTAAAAGAAGAGGTGGAGCCGGAACAACTGGGCGCTTTTTTGATGCTGCTTCGCGTCAAGGAAGAAACTCCCGGCGAGCTGGCTGGCTTCGTTCGTGCAGCAAGAGAATATTTAATCCTGCCCGCAAATGCTCCTGCTATTCAGCTAGACTGGTCCAGCTACGCAGGCAAGCGTCGTCATCTGCCTTGGTATGTATTAAGCGCTCTACTGCTTGCTGAAAACGGCATCTATATCCTTATGCACGGTATTAAAGGCATAAAAGATAATCGTGCTTACACGCGTGACGCACTGGCTGCTTTAGGTCTTACACCCGCGAATTCATTGACGCAAGCAACAGCACAAATACAGGCTAATCACTTCGCCTTTATTGAATTGCAAAACCTGCACCCCAAGCTCGCTAAACTCATTAGTTTACGGCAACTCCTCGGATTACGTTCCCCCGTCCATTCACTTTGCCGCCTACTGAACCCTTTTTCAGCGCCTCACATGATTCAGGGCATATTTCATCCTGGTTATCAGGTGCGCCATCAAGAGGCCGCCTTGTTGCTACAGCAGCCACATCTATGCGTCATCAAAGGTGATGGCGGAGAAGCGGAACGTAACCCAGATAACGACTGTGAAGTGCTTTCAATACGCAACAACAAAGCCTGCAGCGAAGTATGGCCTGCACTCTATGCTCAACGCCATCTAAAAGATAAAACCATGGATTGCACGCGGCTGCGTACCGCATGGCAAGGTAAAGAAGAAGATGAATATGGCCGTGCTGCAATTATATCTACTGCTGCGCTGGTTCTAAAATTATTGGGGCAAGCGGAAACGCAAAATAGCGCTTTAGAACAAGCTCAAACCTTATGGGCGGAACGGCCCAAAGATAAGTTTTAAGGTCTGTAAAAAAATAACTTCACAATTCTATGCCGGACAGCCTTTCGTCTTCAAGGTGGATAACGAGGCACATAAGGTCAGGAAGCTGTATGCTTCTTTTGTAATAATTCAGTTTCAGCCTCTTCTAAAGCAGCAGGGGCACCAAAAAGAACAAGCGTGTCACCTGCAAGTAATAGGGTATTAATTTCAGGGTTCGTTAAGCGTTCTTTTTGCCGGTGTATTGCTGTCAACGTAATTCCCTTCTGCTCTAAGTCCAGGTCTGCAATAGTTCGCTGAACGGGCCAAGCCTCCGCCGTTAATTCTACTGCATGAAGCTGTTTTCCTCCGCTCTCTGCTATTATTGTATCTTCTTCTCCTGCAAAAAGTTGGCGCAAAAGAGCGTAACGATCTCGACGGATTTGGCGTATCCGTGCAAAAACCATCATGGGCGGCACATTTAAGGTGACTAACAAATGAGAAGATAACATCAGGCTTGCCTCCAGTGTTTCGGGTACTACTTCTGTTGCGCCGGCATCTTGCAAAACCTTCAGTTTCGTATCATCTGCAGCACGCACCAAAATAGGAATTTCAGAGTTAAGCGCACGAACCTTATGTAGAATTTTTATTGTAGTATCAATATCATTCAAGCTAATAACAAGTGCAGCGGCACGCGACAAGCCCGCAGCATTCAATAAATCAATATTCGCAGAATCACCATAAACCACAGGTTCTTTTGCATTCATGGCGTTCTGCACAAGAACCGGATCAAGATCCAATGCAACATATTTGATAAATTCAAATTCGAGCATATGTGCAACATTTTGACCCACTCGACCATAACCACAGATAATAACGTGATGCTTCAGACCTTCGGCTGTGTTGGCAACCTGGGTTTCCATGCTCTGTTTACTTTGTCTTAACACCGCTGGCAACAACATCGATGTCAGGCTCTGGTTAGAACGTATCATCAGTGGGGCAAGCGCCATACTAATTAATATTGTAGCCAAAATGGTTTGTCCCATATTTCCTGGGAAAACCTGATTAGTTAATGCTAATGCAAGAATAGCGAAACCAAACTCACCGCCATGCGCAAGTACCCAGGAGGAGCGTAATGAAACCGCACTGTCCCATCCTCCTATACGGCATAATCCTGCCACAATCAGCAATTTTCCAATAATCAAGGCCGCCAAGAGGGAAAGTACCCACGGCCATATCGTTGGTAGCAATTGAACGTTGAGTAACATCCCGATAGTGATAAAAAAGAGAGCCAGCAATACATCTCTAAAGGGGCGTATTTCTGCTTCAATTTGATGACGAAACTCCGTTTCACCCAACATCATTCCTGCGAGGAAACCGCCTAGAGCCAAAGAAAGCCCGATTTCATGGGTTAAGCCCGCCGCTCCCATGGCAATCATAAGTGCTGTCAATGTAAATAATTCGTGGGAGTGGTAACGAGCGATAACTCTGAACAACGGACGCAATACCCAGTGCCCTATTGCCAATATCAGACCTAAAACCACCACCCCTTTTACCAGTGCGAGAATGATCGTCATCACAGGCATATCACCTGTCGAGTGAGCGGGCATTGCGGCCAATATCAAAAAAGGGATAACAGCCATATCCTGAAACAATAAAATGCCAACTACATTTCTACCATGGCGCGAATGTAATTCTACTTGTTCTGTTAGTTGCCGTATAACCAATGCCGTTGAAGACATCGCAACGACACCACCCAGAACTAATGCCCCTGTCAAAGAAAAATCAAAAAAATGCAGGGCAATAACAGCGGTAATTATTGTGGTTATTAGAACCTGACCGGCGCCCAAGCCCAGTACTGCACCTTTCATTCTCGCCAATTTTGGCAATGAAAATTCCAGGCCTATCGTGAATAATAAAAATACAACACCAAACTCAGCAAAAGCCCGGGTGAGCTCTGTATCGGAGATCCAGCCTAATCCGTATGGTCCGACAAGGGCACCAACCAGGAGATAGCCTAAAATAGGAGGTAAATTCAGACGTAAAAATAGGACGACTACGGCTACTGCCGTCGCAAACAAGATGAGAATATCGTTTAAATAACTGTAATCCATTAGATAACAAAGTACCATATCAAATGAATTCTTTCTTATATATAATTAACGCTCTTGCCCATCAATACCGATAACTAAAGCAACAACGACAACAAGGAAGAATAAACAATGAGTGATACACCCGCAGCGAAATTAATCCTTTCATCTTCCCTGGGTAAGGAGTTGAACGAAAAAGAGTGTGAAATTTTAGCCACAGCAATGACAGTTCGCCGCTTAAATGACAAAGAATTACTGATTGAAAAAGACGCATCTGATGATTCATTGTTTTTGCTGGCCTGTGGAGAGTTGGCCGTTATCAAAAAAGGTGGCGCTAAAGAAGCCAGTGTTGTTTATATAATGAAAGAAGGTGAGTGTGCAGGTACCCGTGCCTTTGTAGATAGGACGCCACGTAAAGCAACCTTACGCGCTCAGGGCAATGCCACAGTTTACGTTATGACACCGGATAATTTCGAAAATTTGCTAGATACACACCCTAGAATAGTTTACAAAGTAATGCGAGCTATATTCCGCATTACTCATAGCAATCTGATGCGTATGAACCAGGAGTCGGCTCAACTCAGTAATTACATCAACAAAACCCACGGTCGTTATTGATTAGCAAAGTTCAGGACACCTTAATCCGAACCACATTCATTATATCAACGTCAAAACCTGCGATATTTTCCACGTCAGGATAATAAGTCAGGTTTACACGTCGTCCTGTAAGGTTCTTGTATTTTTGTTGGCGCTTAAATTTAAAAGGCACGTTACAGCCTTCAATCATTACTGTATTAATAATCCAGTCATTGGAGAGCCGCTGCACATGTGAAACAACTTTAATGGCATCCGTGTGAGTGAGTTTGTCATGCTGTTTAATCAGTTTTTCAGGATCTGATTTCATTATGTTTTTGATCTCAAATCACAGAATAGTTGTACTACAGGGCCAACCTGGCGGGCAGTGATAGTAAATCTGACACCATTCAAATCTGTATATTTCAGCACATGACGCTGTATGGATGCGGTAATGGCATTTTTTATAACTAAGCGCTCCGCATCATCTTTTGGGGTCAATCCCAGCATAGCTAAAGCCGTACATTGCATTGCTGCGGTCTTTTTTTGCTGTGGATTAATAAAAGGTAATACGTATTCAGTTTTTTGTTCTCCTACGCTCAACACCGTCCCCCGCAAGGACGGCACTGCTTGCCATACGTTATTGGTTTGCTGCCAGGCGTTCACTTGAAACAGCTCTTGTTTTATTACATCCGCTTTAATGGTTTCAGCGTCATAACCAGACCAAGCCTGAAACGGTATTACGCACAAAATCACAAAAATCAATTTACTTTTTAGCATTGCCCATCCTTCCAAACCTTTATCTTTAAATTTGTAGCTACTGAGTTACCTCTTTTTTTACATTTATTATCCTAGAAAAAGCACTTGGACGCGAGTTTTAATATTTTTTAAAATGTTTAATTTCGAGACATTCGCAACAACAAGTTCTAAACAAGCACGCTATATGGCCGTTATTTCTTTAGTAAAGATATGGAGGCGTAATAGTTTTCGTGTTAAACGCCCAAATTAGGTTTATATTCATTCTTATTTCAAATTTTGCCATTCAAAGAACGGATACAACGGCGACCCCATGGTCGAGAGAAGCTCGACAAGTTATGGGATAAAGCCGAGATCATAGATAAGCACGAAAGTTATTGCATTTCTACTCCACGATCATAAATTACGAGAAAATACCCATGCATACTCAGTGCCCACACTGTGCAACACTGTTCAAGATTAGCGAAGAACAACTCTCCGCCGTTAATGGTAAAGTTCGTTGTGGATTTTGTTACCGTATTTTTATTGCTGAAGAAAGTTTGCTCGACGGTTTACCCAACATGGATTCTGAAGGCAACGCTCTTCCTGAAAAAATACACGATACTGCGGATTCTAAAACATCAGACATCAGCGTTCCAGCAATTGTCGAAACGCTACACACTACACAAAATGAATTGCAAGAAGAAGCTCGCAAGCACCTAGACGAACAAAGTAAAAAAGGAAAAGCCAGCGCCTTTACAGACTTTTTCTGGGCCTTTGGGGTTCTTGTATTTACAGCTGTATTTATCTTGCAATACAGCTATTTCATGCGCGATGATTTAGCTAAATACGCTTCGATACGACCTGCGCTTCAACAGTTCTGTCACGTCGCCAATTGCATCATTCCCTTGCAGCGTTCACCCGCACAAATCAAACTTATAAGCAGGGAAATCAGCGCGCACCCCAGTATCAAAAATGCATTACGAGTTCGGGCCACCTTTATCAATAAAGCGCCTTATGAGCAAAGCTATCCTACTCTTAAGCTCACCCTTTCAGACCTCGAAGGTAAAACTGTTGCTGTAAGGCACTTCAATCCTCAGGAATACTTACCACAACATACTGTAATAGCAGTCGGTATTGCAGCTCAGCAATTAACAGAAATTCAACTCGATATACGCGACAGCAACAAACACTCAACGGGGTTTGAACTTGCTTTTCTCTAACCCTTATTTTGGCATCGTAAATTTTGCTTCAATGACGCGATTTCGGTATTATGTGCTCGGCAACAAGCACTACGACTACTATTCTCGAACCGTCTCATACAGGCACGACCCAGGTTACTAGATTTATGAAGATTGGTCCTTACCAACTAAAAAACAAAACAATTCTTGCTCCAATGGCTGGCGTTACCGATCGCCCATTTCGCCAATTATGTCGAGATTTAGGTGCAGGCATGGCCGTCTCGGAAATGATCTCATCTAATTCCTTGTTATGGGGTAGTGAAAAAACACAACGCCGCGCTAATCACGAAGGAGAGACACTGCCTAGAATAGTTCAAATTGCGGGTGCGGACCCCAAACTTATGGCCCAAGCGGCAAAGGTTAATGCGGATCAAGGTGCACAAATCATTGATATCAATATGGGCTGTCCGGCAAAAAAAGTCTGTAAGGTTATGGCTGGCTCCGCTTTGCTGAAAAACGAACCTCTCGTCGCGGAAATTCTTACCGCAGTAACACAAGCAGTGGACATTCCCGTTACTCTTAAAATACGAACGGGATGGGATAAAGATGCGCGTAACGCACTGGTCATCGCGCGAATCGCTGAACAGTCTGGCATTCAATCTCTTGCTGTTCACGGTCGCACACGAGCCTGTGGTTACAGCGGCAATGCCGAATATGATACTATCGCCGAACTTAAAAGCAGGCTTGCTCTGCCTATTATTGCTAATGGGGATATCACAACACCCGAAAAAGCTAAGTTTGTACTTGAGTACACCAAAGCTGACGCTGTTATGATAGGCCGCGCAGCACAAGGTCGGCCCTGGATTTTTCGCGAAATTAATCACTACCTTGCAACCAGCGAGAAACTTGCAGAACCCTCAACAACAGAAATCAGAGATATTTTATTGGGTCACCTTAAGAATTTATATGCCTTTTATGGTGAGTATGCAGGCGTACGCATTGCCCGCAAGCACATTTCCTGGTACAGCAAAGGCCAGCGTCATGGGGCTGCGTTTAGACATTATGTAAACCAGGTAGATACCATTGAAAAACAACTCATTACAACCCAAGATTTCTTTGACGAGCTTATAGAGCAAGAAATACAACAAAACAAAGCTGCATAAGATATTGCCGAGGAGAATCAAATAGAGTGTCATCTAACGGCCCGTCATTACGCAAAGAGCGTCGCAAACAACCTTTATGCGGGTGCATTCATTCTTCTCTGGAACTTTATTTTAAAGATCTGGATGGTCATACTGCGAATGACGTATATCAAATGGTGATAAGCGAAGTGGAAAAACCGCTATTTGAAATCGTGATGCGACAAACCCGAGGGAATCAAACAAAGGCAGCGGCATTACTCGGCATTAATCGCAGCACATTAAGAAAAAAATTAGAACATTACAAATTATAACTATTCAGTTTATTCTTGGAATCCGTCATTTCAACGTAACCGTTACGCTACAACTTATAACTATGCGAATAGTTACTATAAATTTAAGTTAGGGAATTTTCTATGTCAACAATCAAGCGCGCCTTACTCAGCGTTTCTGACAAAACGGGTATTGTAGAGTTAGCCACCGAACTCTGCGCGCATCAAGTCGAACTGCTTTCCACTGGTGGAACAGCGGCATTACTGCGCAAACATCAATTGCCGGTTATTGACGTCTCTGATTACACCGGTTTTCCCGAAATGATGGAAGGTCGAGTGAAAACCCTGCATCCAAAAATCTATGGTGGCTTGCTCGGTCGTCGTGATAAAGATGCAGAGGTCATGGCCGAGCATGACATACCGGCCATTGATCTGGTCGTTGTGAATCTTTATCCTTTTGAACAAACAATAAGCAATCCAGATTGTGATTTACCAACAGCAATTGAGAATATTGATATTGGCGGCCCTACCATGCTGCGCGCGGCTGCAAAAAATCATTCTGCAGTTACAGTGGTTGTCGATAACAAAGATTACCAAAAAATTATAGAAGAAATGAGTACCAATAAGGGTGCCGTTGATTCTGCAAGCAGATTCAAACTGGCTGTTAAGGCTTTTGAACATACCGCCCGCTATGACGGTGCTATTGCCAACTATTTAGGTGCTCTATCAAAGGGGGAAAAGCAGCGCTTCCCCAGCACATATAACAGCCAGTTTGTACTTGGTCAGACTTTACGCTACGGCGAAAACCCACACCAACATGCTGCGTTCTACCATGAACATAAACCTTCCGAGGCCAGCGTATCCACAGCACAACAACTTCAAGGAAAAGCGCTATCCTACAATAATATCGCCGATACGGATGCAGCATTAGAGTGTGTAAAATCATTTACTTCACCCGCGTGCGTCATTGTCAAACATGCAAACCCATGCGGCGTAGCCATAAGCACCTCCATTTTAGATGCTTACAATCAAGCCTACCAAACCGATCCAACATCAGCATTCGGTGGCATCATTGCGTTTAATCGAGAGTTAGACAAAGCGACCGCACAAGCTATTATTGAACGTCAATTCGTTGAAGTTATTATTGCTCCGGTTATTCTTGATGATGCGTTACCCGTTTTAAAGACCAAACCCAATGTTCGTGTCTTGAGCTGCGGCAAACTACCTCCGGCCACGGAAGCAGGACTGCACTTAACTAAAGTCACAGGCGGTTTGTTGCTGCAAGACAAAGACACCGGCACCATTGCTAGCGACGACATCAAAATAGTAACTCAGCGACCTCCTACTGAGAGTGAATTACAAGATTTACTATTTACCTGGAAGGTGGCTAAATATGTCAAATCAAACGCGATTGTTTATGGTAAGAAAGGTATGACTATTGGTGTTGGTGCTGGGCAAATGAGCCGTGTTTACAGTGCACGAATTGCTGCTATCAAAGCGGCTGATGCGGATTTAGAAGTGAAAGGTTCGGTGATGGCAAGTGATGCTTTTTTTCCATTTCGTGATGGTATAGATGCAGCAGCTGAAAGCGGCATTACTGCTATTATTCAACCCGGCGGATCTATTCGTGATGATGAAATTATCACGGCCGCAAATGAGCACAATATCGCCATGGTGTTCACAGGCATTAGGCACTTTCGACATTAAACCTGGAAAACGCAGTTGGTGCGAATATCGTGGATCAACTGCGTTTTTTAGGTTAAACCTAGAATTTGTCTGAGAATGAAAAATTTACTGTGGAAAGCTGAGGGGGGTTAATTAACAATGCGCTGCTCCACAATTCTTGTGGAGCAGCGTCCTCTGTCACGATCAAATTTATGCTTTATGAGCGCAGATAATTTCTTCGTCGCAATAACGGCACCAATAATAAGCCTAACAGTAAAACAACAAAGTTCAACGCGCCACCACCACCTTCATCACCGCCGGTAGAGCTGCTTGTTTCAATAACAATAGTACCCGATGATAAGCTGGGATTTTCAGTTTGTGGCTCTTGCCGTGAGTCCGACGGAGCGGGAGCCACGGTCTTTGAGATCTCAACTTGAACCGTAGTAGCACCCATTCCGATGCCGTCGCTGACTGCTATTGTAAAAGAATCAAGACCTTCAGCACCCTCATTGGCTGTATATTCAAACGCACCATTATCGTCAGTAAATACGGCTTGACCTTGTAATCCAATACCACCAGAGAAGGATATGCTGTCACCTTCGGGATCAATAGCGGTGATTACCCCGGATACTTTTCTCTCGGCATTTAAGGATAGTACCTGATTTATCTTCGTTATTTTTGGTGCGCCGTTAACATTAACAGTGACCACTGCCGGTTCACTCACGCCCCCACGATTATCAGCGATGGTATAGCTGAACTGAAACTCTCCCGTAAAATTCGGGCCAGGAACATAAACCACGGTACCCTCTTCAATAATACCAATACCAACATCATCACCGTTTTCATTAGTGATTGTTATCGTATTTGTGACGGTGCTATCATCGTCGATGGTCGTAGTCGTGCTAGAGGCGTTTTCATTGTTGTCGTTTGCGTTATCATTATTGTAATGCAACGTTCCCACGTTCGCGTCAATGATTTCAACCGTATTGATGCGAAGCACGTCTCCTTTATCTGCATCGCTGTCATTAGTCAGTAGATAGATAACCATTTTTTTGTCTTCTGACGAAATGCTTAAAGCATCATTTGCAGCTTGTGGTAGCGTATTATCGTTTTCAGCGTAAGCTACTACAACCAACTTTCCTTCTGCTACTTTATCGCCATCTGAAACAGTGTAAAGGACAACAATTTCGGCAGGTGCCCCAGATTCTACATTGCTTGGTATGGTCACCGAAATGGTATTGGTATCTGAATTCAAAACCGCCGATCCAACAGCGGGATCAACGATAGAAACGATATTCAACTCATCGGTAATATCTGGGTCTCTATCATTTTGCAGTACGGGTACCACTACGGGAGCTGAACTTCCTGCAGTAACAGAAATTTCATCTACCTGTGGAATAGGCGCTGCGTTGCCTGCTTGCGTTATATCAACATTGACCTGATATGCACCAATGTCGCAAGTTCCAGTGACAGCGAATCCCCGTTGGTCACTACCAGGGCAACCTTCTCCCGCACGAATCGCCACACTACCCGGCTTTAAGGCTCGAGTCTGTACATATCCGCCGCTGGGCAATTTATGCAGCCCAGAGTTATCGGTAAGCTCTGCCAAGCCCAACATCACCGGATTTATCGCATTACCGCCATTCAGGCTTTTTGAAACTTTGTTAGATGGGCTTGTTGCGGAATTAGCAAAACAAGTCGTACCGCTATCCAGGTTACCACCTAACGATTGAATGCTATCCTGGTAACCCTCAGGGCCATTACAATTATCATCCACGCCAAAGCCAGGGTCAGAGGAGTCAGTAGGTGGGCCATCCCCTATGATGCTATTTTGTATAGTAAATCGAGAGGCGCTCGAGCCTGGGCGACTTGTACCATTGGCAAAGTCAACAAATATTTCATCTCCGCCATTAGACGAAGTAGTCAACACATCTGTAACTCTTGCTTCCTGAGCATCATTACCTGCAATGGTGCTGCTTACAATATCCATTACACGGCTAGAATGATAAATACCGCCCCCACGTCCAGGGTAAGAGGGGTGTCCGGGCGAATCCCAGGCTTCATTGCCACTAAATGTGCTGGTTGATATCAGCGTCGAGCCCAAGCCCATGGTATATAAACCACCGCCTGCAAATTCTGAAACATTGTCTGATACGGTTGTCCGATTTAAAATCAAACCATGTTTTACCAATTTTCGTGCTGCAAAATCCCAATTTCCATTGGCGACAGTGAACAGCCCTGCCCCCATAAAAGATTTATTGTCGCTAATCATACTGTCTTCAATAAGAACCATGCTGATAATATTGGAAGCGTCCTGACTATAAACACCGCCGCCATTTTGAGCCAAGTTATCGGTTATTTCGGTACGACGCAACGTCATTTCGCCACTCCAGTTAGCGATGCCGCCACCTTGTCCGCCACCTTCAAAGGTTGCCGTTCTGCCCGTATTCTGAAAGTTACGCGTGTTATTGACGATGTACGGTGTACGATTGCCGTCAATAATACTGTCCTCAATAAGGACGTTGCCTCCCCAGTTAGCAACCGCACCACCCGTTACACCTGAAAAATTTCCTATAAAATTAACATTCTGCAAGGTTACATTAGGCGAGTTGTCCAAAAAACCTGACCCTTTATAAACTAACAAGCCGCCCCCGCCCTGATTTTCATTAGACTGATAGCCGCCTTGTATCGTCAACCCCTGAATAAGCACGTCAATGGTTTCGGATTTAGGTGTAACCTGGAAAATACGATCACGATCTGCCAGGTTATTGGTATTGCGGAATTTGATTGTTGTATCATCAGGGTTGCTGGGGTCGCCCGCGATAATGTGTAGGCTGTCTGTAATATCCAAATCACCCGCAGCGGTATTATTTTCTGTTAAGCCGAAAGTATTTGCCGAAGAAACCCGTCTCAGGCTCAAAGTATAATTACCTGCGGGCAAAATAATGGTATCAGGCCCGAGCGTCGCATTAGCCTGCATAATGGCAGCACGCAATGTGCAACTACGTGCAGGCGGGGTTGTACCCGTGAAAATCACACTTGAGCATGCAGGCTCAGAAAGGGCGGCATCAATGGCGTCAGCAGAACTGTCGACATTGAACGTAACAGCGGACGCGGCTGAAGTAAAACCAATAAATAATATTGCGCTTTTTAATACGCAGAACATGTTGTTTTTAAAGTTGTTATTTATCATGTTGAAATCCTGTTTGAATAGGCTCAAATATGTCCATATATAGTATTCTCCTTAGCTTTGCTATGCGACACTGACTTCAGGCGCAACACACGTGAGAAGATGACCTTTCCGTGACGATACGTTATCATTCCACCCCGTTTATCCTTATCATCAATTAACTTAAAGGCTCCAGGATGAAGGTACTTATCATTGGTGGTGGCGGTCGCGAACATGCGCTCGCGTGGAAAGCCGCCCAGTCTCCCCTCGTAAATCAGATATACGTTGCCCCAGGTAATGGCGGAACTGCTATGGCCTCAGATATCATAAATGTCCCTATTCCGGCGGATGACATCAAGGCACTTATAACCTTTGCGATTGATCATACCATAAGCTTAACTATTGTGGGACCGGAAATCCCGTTAGTAAAAGGGGTTGTCGATGCCTTTGAGCAAGCCGGATTGCGCTGCTTTGGGCCCAAACAGGCGGCGGCACAGCTTGAAGGTTCCAAAATTTTCACCAAAGATTTTCTTGCGCGTCACCATATTCCCACAGCACAGTATCAAAGCTTTACTTCTCCTGAGCTTGCTACCACTTATATTAAACAACTGGGCGCACCCATTGTAATTAAAGCAGACGGGCTTGCTGCTGGCAAAGGGGTGGTTATTGCTCAAAATGAAGCTGAAGCCATTGCCGCAGCACAAGACATGCTTTGTGGGTCGGCTTTTGGTGCTGCCGGACAACAAATTGTTGTTGAGGAATTTTTGGAAGGTGAAGAAGCAAGCTTTATCGTTATGGTTGATGGCAAAAACATCCTGCCCTTGGCGACTTCTCAGGATCATAAAGCCCGAGACAATGGCGATCAAGGACCCAACACCGGTGGTATGGGAGCCTATTCACCCGCTCCGGCGGTCACCGAAGTTATGCACCGGCGTATTATGGCAGAAGTAATAGAGCCTACGGTCAAGGGGCTAAGTGACGAAGGAACACCTTATACAGGCTTTTTGTATG
>UOFO01000115.1_pt1 | contig 13612 bp, 11 predicted proteins | sample 1988801 | NCBI WGS metagenome assembly UOFO01 (sample SAMEA4712195, study PRJEB27164) | hydrothermal vent metagenome | biome: marine basaltic hydrothermal vent biome; feature: marine hydrothermal vent; material: mineral | place: Pacific Ocean | collected 2011-06-14/2011-07-23 | depth 1719 m
ATTGATATTGTTTCGACTGGGCCAGAACGAGATGAAACCATCATATTGCGTCATCCCTACGAACCGAATTAATAAATCTGTAGGTGATTACATTATTTTTCTGTGAGTAATTTTGAACCACAGAGGACACAGAAAAGAGCGCAAGAATGAGGGTTATTTTCTTTTTTCCGTTCTCTGTGTTCTCTGTGGTTAAAGCGTTAAATTAAATTACCGTGGGTGCTTACGGTGGAAAATAATCGCAATTTCAGCCTTCCTGACAAGATGAGGAGTAGTCGGATGCAAATAAAAAATAATAAAATTGTCACATTGGATTATATACTTAAAGACGGTGAAGGTCAGGTGATCGACAGCTCCGAGGGTCGGGAAGATTTTGTTTATTTACACGGTGCCAGCAACATTGTACCGGGTCTTGAAAAAGCGTTGACAGGGAAAAAAGTAGGAGTGGAATTTGATGTTTCTGTCTCTCCTGAGGAAGGTTACGGCACACGTAACGAAGAGCTGGTTGATGAAGTTCCGCGGGCCATGTTTGATGGTAATGAAGTTCAGTTAGGGATGCAGTTTCATGCTGAAACGCCCGCTGGAGAAAAAATGATTGTCAGTGTTATTGAATTTGATGACGAAATTGTCAAAGTAGATGGCAATCATCCTTTGTCCGGTGCCGTGTTGGACTTTACTATCAAAGTTGTTGGTATCCGTGATGCAAGTGAAGAAGAAATCAATCACGGGCATGCGCACCAATCGGGCGGCGCTTGCAGTCACTAGTAACCCCGTGGGAAAACTCTGAATACCTAATAATAATGTTGGGGTTTTTTGATGAATTTGTTTGTTGTTGGGCAGCGTTGGGTGAGTGATACAGAGCCTGAACTGGGGTTAGGAGCTGTGTTGAACGTTGATTTCCGCGTGGTGACGATGCAGTTCAAGGCGGTTGATGAACAACGCAGTTATGCGATTAATAACGCGCCTTTATCACGTGTCCGGTTTAAGCCGGGTGATGGGGTTGAGCACCGCAACGGGATGGTCTTTCTCGTTTCTGAAGTTGAAGAACAACAAGGCGTATTGATTTACTCAGGCGTTCAGGAAGATGGCACTTCCATTGAAGTCTCTGAAGTTGCATTAAGTGACACCATCCAATTTAATAAACCTCAAGATCGTCTTTTTGCTGGCTTGATTGATAGTGACCGAGCCTATCAACTACGGTATGCCACACAACGATTTCGTACAGCGAAACAAGCATCGGCAGTCTATGGGTTGAGCGGTGTCCGTACCGAGTTATTGCCACATCAAATGTATATTGCACATGAAGTCGCACAGCGTTATGCGCCGCGGGTTTTACTGGCCGATGAAGTGGGCTTAGGGAAAACCATTGAAGCGGGCTTGATTCTGCATCAACAATTATTAACGGGAAGAGTGAAACGGGTATTAATTGTTGTGCCCGAGAGTTTGTGTTTTCAATGGTTGGTTGAAATGCTGAGGCGTTTTAATTTGCAGTTCAGTTTGTTTGATGAAGGGCGGTGCGAGGCTTGTGAAGATAGCGAACAGTCCCCTTTTCTCAGTGAGCAATTAATATTATGTAGTTTAGAATTTTTGGCCGGCTCAGCGCACCGTCAAGAACAGGTTCTGGCTGGAGGCTGGGACATGCTGATTGTTGATGAGGCGCATCATCTGCAATGGAATGAAAATGACCCCAGCCCTGAATATTCAATCATTGCAAAACTTGCTGCCGAAGTAAGAGCAATTTTACTTTTGACAGCAACCCCCGATCAACTTGGCCATGCCAGTCATTTTGCGCGACTGCGTTTGTTAGACCCTGATCGTTTTTATGATCTCCAGGTTTTCCTAGAAGAAGAACAAGAATACGGCACGATAGCACGCGCGGCTGAACGAATTCTTGAAAACCAACCCTTGGATGAGCAAGCTGAAAATGTATTGCGCGGCTTATTGGGTCAAGACTATAACACCATTTTTGGAATCACCGATCAGCAAAAAGTGACCTCGTTAACAGCGGACGATCAAGCGCGAGCGATTCGAGCATTACTGGATAGACACGGTACCGGCAGAATACTTTTTCGCAACAGCAGGCGAACCGTAGGCGGCTTTCCTAAACGAATATTAAATTCTTATCCGCTGCCTTTTCCGGAACTCTATCGTTCCTTAATTTCAATATATGTGCAGCAGATCGAAGAAAATGTATCGAATGAAAAAGCACTGTTACCTATAATCCGTCCCGAATATTTGTTATTGGGTGGCGAAGGTAAACAAACCTGGGCAACAATAGACCCAAGAGTCGATTGGTTGCTGGAATTTGTGACCGCACACCCCAACGAAAAAATATTATTGATTTGTGGTTCACCGCAAACCGTTGTAGATTTAGAACAAGCCGTGCGTGAGCACGGCAGAATTCGGGCCGCTGTTTTTCATGAAGGTTTGAGCATTGTTCAGCGTGACAGAGCCGCAGCTTATTTTTCTGAAACTGAATACGGAGCACAATTATTAATGTGTTCTGAGCTTGGCAGTGAAGGGCGAAATTTTCAGTTTGCGCATCATCTCGTCTTGTTTGATTTACCTCTGATACCGGACTTATTAGAGCAACGTATTGGCCGTTTGGATCGTATCGGTCAACTTTCAGAAATTCAAATCCATGTTCCTTATTTTCAGACACCCATCTATGAAACTTTATTTCGTTGGTATGATGAAGGGCTGGATGCCTTTTCGCATACCAGTGCTGCGCGTTATGAAGTTTATGTGCAATTGGGCGAATCATTACGTCAGTTGTTAATCACTCTTGCTGGAGCCGGTAAACAGGATATATCGGCTGTAGATACACTGGTGCAGCAAGCCAGTCATTTACATTCTCAATTAACAGCATTGATGGCTCAGGGGCGAGACCGTTTATTAGAATTGAATTCTCATAACGTAAAACGATCCACCGCGTTGATTGCCCAAGTGGAAAAATATTGTGATCAGGCAGAATTGAAACAATATGTAGAGTTATTGTTTGATTGTGCGGGTATAGAAATGGAGGATCATTCACGACTTGCCTACATTGTTAAACCCGGTAGCCATATGTCCATTTCAGGTGTGCCCTACCTCATGGAAGAAGGCGTAACGGTTACTTTTGATCGTGATTTGGCGTTGTCGCGAGAAGATATTTTATATCTCAGCTGGGAACATCCTATGGTCGCGGCTCTTATGGAGTGGGTTTCCGGTACTGAAATAGGGAATACATCAGTAGTTGTGATCGATGGTAAAGGCGATGATGTGGGTCAAAGCTCTTTCTTTCTGGAAATTCATTATGTTGTAGAATGTCCGGCACCAAAAGTGTATCAGGTGGGTCAGTATCTTGCCCAGAATGGATTGCGTGTTGTTATCAATGACAAGCGAAATGATTGCAGTGATCAATTAGACTACGCCGCAATCAATAGTCGAATTATCGACCATGATATCGATCCGCTGGCGATGCAGCAAGTAGTCAGAGAGCAAATGACACAGATTGAAACAATACTTGAAGCAGGCAATAACATAGTAAATAAACGACTCAATGAAATTATAACTCTTGCTGGAAAGTCGATGACCGTAGCACTGTCAGAAGAAATTCAGCGACTTAATGTCTTGAAAGCTGTCAATCCAAATATTCGAGATGAAGAGCTGGTATTTTTACAGGATCGTATGCGTAGTTTAAACTGTTATATCAGTGCCGCAAAAGTGCGCGTTGATGCCTTGAGGTTGATTTTTGTTTCAGGCTGAAATATAAAAAATATGATAAAATGTCATTTATGTTGCTGAGAAAGGCGTAAGATTTATGAATGTAGAACACATACTTAAAAACAAAAATGCTGGGAATTACATTGCCGAAGCGAACGACTCTCTCGCTGATGCAATCAAAACTATGGCAGCCAATCGTATTGGCTCATTGATTGTTCTGAAAAATGGCCAGCCTGACGGGATTGTGACTGAGCGAGACGTGATGTATGCGGCGGCTGAACATAGTAACAAAATGTTTGCCCTCAAAGTCGCAGAGGTGATGTCTAGTCATTTAATTACCTGTAATCTTGAGTCTACATTGGATCATGCTATGGAAATGATGATTAATAATGAAACAGAGCATCGTATACGCCATTTACCTGTTGTAGATAATGAAGGGCAGTTTGCAGGCATCATTTCCATGAGCGACGTGGTATCAGCGTTGCTGACAAAAACAGAATTTGAAAATAAACTGTTGATGAATTATATAAAAAACTGGCCTGATGCAGAGGCTTAGAACTTTAGTGATACCGTTGTAGATAATCGTTATGCGTTCGCTAGTTTATTCAATAAATCTTCTACCACGTTTACATTGTTAATATTTAAAAAAACAGACATTTACGGAATTTTCTCCATTGGATACATTCATCTTTATCCTCCTTTCTTTAAAAAAATATAACGCCCAGTTCTTGGGATTGCCGAAGTGGAGGCAATCCCAAGCAGCACATTGATATGTTTATTGAATCTTTTTCAAACGCGATAGTTGCTCTTCGGTTAAAGAATCAATTGTGGCAATTGTAAGAGTTTCTGCTGTGCCAACCTTAGCAGATTGTGCATCTAGAGAAATATCAATTCTATCTGGGAGCTTGTACATTGCTCCAGTCGCTGGATCAACAATTAGCATGCCGATCAACCCACCGAAAAATATATTCCCCCAGTACCACCCATCAAGACTGCTTGTTATGGTAAAGGCCTTAGCTGAGTAACCCGCCTTGTTTAGAGTAATAGTGTATGTTTCACCTTTGAAATAACCTGAAGATGATTTTAAGATGACTGACGACGGTGTGATTCCACGATGGACTTTTTGCCCTGCTCTATTGGTAACAACAAAACTCGCTACATCTGGAGTGCTGTTAATTGTTATTGAATATTCAGATTTGCTTATGATGCTAGAGCAACCTGATAATATAGCTGCGATCAAAATCATAGGTATTAACATTTTCTTCATTATTTACTCCTTGGTTTGAAAGAATCATTTATTGTTATTTTTTAAATGGATATTAGGTTCAAAGTCGATAAACTTTCCGTCGCATAATCGGGATAAGGCGGTGCCTCACAACGTTTATCAAATAGTAATGAGAAGTAGATAAGCAATGCTAAACAGCACCATCACCGCAATGGCTGCTCTGCTCCAAAGTGCCATCCATTTGTCTGGCCTATCTGCTTCTTTGATGGTCTCGCCCTGCATAACCTGATAGTTGATGTAGGCGATCACGGGAGCGGAGATGAAGGAGACGACGGTGGCGGTGGTGATAATCAAACCCATGGCACCGGAAACATTCTTAATAATCAGAAAAATGACAATGGTTCCCAGTACTGCTATTGCTAGCATGGTTCGATAAATTTTCTTGGTTGCACCGTGACGCGAAGCGTACTCTCCTTGGCCTTTCCAGATGAAATAGCTCTCTTCCAATGTTCTGGGATAAGCGTCCAGGCAAGTGAGTGTGGTGCTGAACATGGTGGCCAGGGCAGCGATGCCGATGAGTGGGTAGGCCCATTCGCCCAGAGAATGGGTATACATATCGATCAATTGTCCGGCGAAAACGGCCCCTTTTTCTGACGGTGCCTCACCGCTGTCGAACATTACCATCGCACCCAGTGACAAAAAAGCTATCGCGAGCAGAGCCGTGCCAAAAAAACCAATCTTGAAGTCGAGCATTGCTTTCGGCAAAGAGAGTCGGTTACCATTTTTACGGTTGTTCTCTTCCGACCAGACCGAGTGCCAAACGCTGACATCCATTGGCGCAGGCATCCAACCAAGAAAAGCGGCCAGAAAAATAATATCTGCATGTTCGTAAAGACTGAACAGTGGTGACGTATTGGGTTCGCCGTTATTTTGAGCGGAGAGCAGCACCATGATCAAGGCGGTGATCGTGGTGAGCGTAAGAACAATAATGATCGCTTTCATCATTTTGTCCAGCAGACTGTATTGACCTACATACAAAATAATGGTCGCAGCGATGAGTACCAAAATGGCCGGAATGTGAGGCATATATTCTGCGGGTAGATTCAGACCAAAAAAGTGGATGGCTATAGAGCTGGTGACGATGGTGACAGCCGCCTGGATCAGGCACATGGAGAGCACCGTCATGAGGATGTAGGTTCCCAACGCCCATTTCCCCAGTGCATGGTAGCCATGCAAAATATTGCGACCGGTTAACGCTGTGTACTGAGGGCCGAATTTATAAAACGGATATTTAATCAGGTGAATTAACGGGATCAACAGCAAGAACAAAAACTCGTAACTTGCCCCGGCTTTGGTCGACATTACCAGATGTGATACGCCTACGGCGGCACCTGCGTAGAGGAGCCCTGGCCCCAGATTGGCCATTGTGTTTTTGAGTTTGTTCATCATATCAAGTCTCAATCTGTGGAAGTTGAGACTGAAGTTATCACCCTCTACAGGGCGCTGCACGTGGTGTTGGGTTGAGTGGTTTTATGATGATATGGGAGGGCGTTATAGACGGCTGAGTGGTTGCTGTGGCTGGTTAACTGATCGCAGCAAAGTCTTTCATATAGTTACGACTAACGGGGATGATTTCTCCTTTGTATGTGTGGATCTGTCCTAAACCGTTGTCTATTTTTTCAATGTGTTTTATCGCCTTTGGGCTAACTAAGTGTTGACGATGACAGCGTGTCAGCGGGGTGTTTTCTTCCAGTGTTTTTAACGCAAGACTAGAATGAAACACCTGGCCATCTTCTTGAGTGACAATATGGGTGCCGGTTGTGGGGCTGGAGAAAGCGTGGCAGACATTGTTGATATTGATAAGGTAGTCGCAGCTCCCTTTGTAACAGGGGATAAATTGCATTGGTATCGACAGAGTTTCTATTACATGTGCTTGCGGTTGATGATTGTCTTTGAGACGCTCCAGAGTAACGCTGAGGCGATTTATTTTTACCGGCTTCAATAAAAAGTCGATGGCATTTTTTTCAAACGCTTCAATCGCGTGTTCGCTGTAAGCAGTAACAAAAACAATCCGTGGCATATCGCCTTTATCCAGCATGCTGAGCATTTCTATGCCCGATATTTTTGGCATTTTGATGTCGAGAAAGACAACATCAGGACGCTTTCTATTGATTTCCCTGATGGCTTCGAAAGCATTGGCGCATTTGCCAATGATATTGAAGGCCGGGTCTGTACCTATTTTATTTTCGAGATCATCACGAGCATGAGGTTCATCATCGACAATAAGAATGTTGATCATTTGTAACTACTCAGTGTATTCATCTTTTGCTCTCTATCTGCGTTGTTTTCGTACTCAATCGGTTACATATTCTTATATATACCCATAGCGTTTGAGATTTAGGTGTTATCACGCCCATCTGCACCTCATCTTTTCTTTTTCCTAAATCAAAAAAACAAATATAAGGCACATTTAAACGCACTAACACCTAAATTCAAAACGCCATGGATATACCACTCTAAAAGCTTCTGTGCCTAATTTTTTATGCAACGATAGGATGAATGCTAACATAACGAATATTGTTAGCTGATTTAATTAAAAACACGAAACCATTCAGAGGTACATGTACACCATTTGGAATCTGTATAAACCATTCAGGCCATCTCTCCTTTTTTTTTGCTTCCTAGTGCGTTACTTTTTATTTTGTCCTGGGTCAACTGTTGGCAAGGAAAATTACGAATGCTAGGAGCTTTAAAATGGATGACATACAGAAGTTACTTTATGACAAAATAATGGAATTCGATATAGGGCCAGAAGAAGGAGGCCGTTTTTTTATTGAAAGACTTTATCGAGAAAATTTGTGGGACTGGGAATACTGTAGTAGGTGTATCTTGGAGTACAGAAAGTTTGTGTATCTTGCAATGATATCTGAGCAAGAGGTTACTCCTTCAGACGAAGTAGACCAAGTGTGGCATCTCCATCTTTTATATACCAAATCTTATTGGTCAGAACTTTGCCAAAACACATTAAGTACTTCTCTACATCATATGCCAACAAATGGTGGCAATATTGAATCAATGAGATTTGAGGAACAATACCAATATACTCTAGACAAATATTTAGAAACGTTTGGCGAATATCCACCAGCGGATATCTGGCCAAATACTGATAAAAGGTTTAAGAATGCAGATAAATTTGTACGGGTGAATAGCAAGCGTTATAACGTTAAGAAAAGGCCGTATAAAAATATAGTGTTTATATTGTCAATTATTATTTTTGTTATATCACTTGTACAAGACAGCATGGCTTTCATGCTTTTTATGGGGTCATACATAGTTATTCGGATGATTGAATGGCTATTTGACGCCCCTGATAGAATTTATGGAAGATGCAGGGTTAGTGCAAGTTACGAAGCTAGTGGAGGGAGCGGAGGGTGTGGAGGGTGCGGGTAGTCTACAAGCAGTCTAGGATAATGCTTCAACTGCCGCAGCAAAGCATATCCTAGAAAAATCAGTTGAAAAAGCACAGCATTACACCCATTGCTATTGAATTTGGATAAACCACCGGTGTTTTTTTATAATGCTTGCTTCTCGTTATACGGCAAGCGAATCAATACCTTGGTCCACTGATCCGGTTCACACATGACGGTAATGCCGTAGCGCGGGCCGTAACGTATTTTGATGCGTTCCTCTATTTTTAAACCGATGCCGCTGTGGTTGTTGTCCACATAGAGGCCAGCATTGTCTTCAATAATTAACGTCAATTCATCGTTATTCACTACGCAGCTGATATTAATCACACCGACTCCGAGCATTTCACTGGTGCCGTGTTTAATCGCATTTTCCACGATGGGCTGTAGTGTAAATACAGGCACCACTTGATCCATAACGCAGTCTGGAATGTCGATATGAACTTGCAGTCGGTTTTCAAATCGAGCTTTCTCAATTTCAAGATAAGATTCGACATGTGACAACTCCTCTCTTAGCGTGGCGGTGTCGTTACAGCTCTCCAGACTCGTTCTGAAAAAGTCAGATAGGTGGTTCAATAACTCACGTGCCCGCTTAGGCTGGTTTTTGGTAATATGGCTGATGGTAGTGAGTGCATTGTAAAGAAAGTGCGGGTTAACCTGCATTGTTAACAGTTTGTATTGATCTTCAATACGCAACTCATGTTGTCGTTCATAACGCCCCGCCAGAATTCTGTTGGACAACAGTTGCGCGACACTTTCCCCCAGTTTTCTATTGATAGTACGAAAAATTTTCTGTTTCGTGTCGTAGAGTTTAATCGTGCCTATGACTTCACGGTTGGCATCATCGTTAAGAGGAATGATCAGTACCGACCCTAAATTGCAGGCAGGGTCGAGTTGGCATTGATAACTTTTATTAACACCGTCAACGAAAATCACTTTATTTTTATTTATCGCTTTGAGTGTCTCCTTCGAGGAGATCAGCGATCCGGGTTGATGGTGTTCTTTACCCTCGCCAGTAAATGCCAAGAGCTTATTTCTATCGGTAATAGCGACGGCGCCTACACGGGTCTCTTGATGAATAATTTCTGCAATTTTCTGGCTTGATTCCTCACTAAATCGGGTTAGCATAATCCCTGCTGTTTTGTTGGCAATGCGCCAGGCGGTGGCACTGCTACTAAGGTCATCACAAGCACGCTTCTGTTCGCGGATCATATACATAATCAAAGCAACGCCCGCTGGATTAGCGAGCAGCATGGCTAGAGTAATTTCCTTTTGAATACGCCAGGCGGATTCAGCCTCGCCAGCCGCCCAGCCAAACAAAAGAAAGATAAACACATGGCCCAAACCAATCGTCAATGCCACCAACCAGATAAAAAGAGGAGAAAAAAGTGATTCAATTCTCCCTTTGCGAGAGAGATAGTAGTGGACAAAACCAGCGAACAATCCATCATAGGTAGTGGAAACAGCACAGGCCAGATCGATATAAATGATGGGGTCGTCAATAGCCGTCATGCTCCAGACTCGATGGACTCCCCCTGTCAGGCCAACAAAAAATCCTACTACCGGGCCACCCAGCAAGCCTCCTAACACCGCGCCAATGCCTCGTGTGTTGGCTATCGCATCTTCCGATTGAACCGAGAGTTCGCTAAGAGATGTACCCAGAATGCAAAACCCAGAAAAAACCAGATAGATAATCGCCTTGTCCGGCAGTGTCAGCGAATTGTTTACCAGCGCGGTGAATACAGGTGTTTTAGTGAACAGGTAGGCAAGGCCGAGGAAGACCAGAACGTGCTGCAGCAAGGGAATAATGTGCTCTACAAAGAGAAGATTGTGCATGGGAGTTCTCTGTCAGGGTCTTAATGAATGATGTTAGCATAATGGTTTGCTCTTGTTGCAGCCGCTATTCTCAGACAAGCTCCTAGAACTCTTGCTCTCCGAGCACGGATGTTCTTCCCGATACGTAATAAGCAAAGGCGATGACTTTAGCGATAACGATGTAAAGCTCCTCTGGGATTTCCTCACCCAGTTCTAGTGTCATTAGTAACTGAGCAAGTTGAGCATCTTCATGCAGTGGAATGTTATGCTCTTTGGCCATAGCAACGATTTGCTCTGCCACAGAATCCAGACCTTGCGCGGAGACGACAGGGGCGATGTTACCATCCCAGGTCAATGCGACCGCCGTAGTTGTCAAATTGTCATTGCTCATGCCCGAGTGTCTACTATAGGGTTAATGTGAGTTTTGGTATTGCGTTGTTCTGGTTTTCCCTGACTACAGCATATATTATCGATTTCCAAACCTGCCGTAGTCAGGCTCTCCTTGAGTTTATCAATGTGTTTTTCAAATAATAATTTCGTCTTGCCTTGTTCGGCAGTAATGTTCGTGTTTACTTTTTTCCCGCGTAAAATAATATGGGCATAGACGGGGCCAAGTTCTTCAAAGTCGAATGCCAAAGTAATATTCCAACCTTGTTGCTTGTTGTTTCCTTGTTTGCTGTTTTCTTGTTCAAGTTTCAGATTAATTAAATCAATTCCATTTTGATTCTTCACGGGCAGCTCGAAAAGATAGACTAAATTATTAGCGTCGACCTGAGTGTTGGCGAGCTGAGTCAAGCGCAGGCGTGATAAGCCACTGTCGACAAGCTCGAACAGTTCAGAGAGTAACGAACCGGCTCCTGGCAAATTTGGTGCTGAGTCCAAAACCCTTCCTTGAGCGACAACCGGTGTATGACGCATAGGCGGAGGAGGGATTGTTTTTTCAGTGCTTGGGAGGGGCGGTACCAATGGCTTTCCTTCCGGAGTTTGTTTGGATCCCGATAAGCTTAATGAGGGTGTTAAAAGTGTTGGTGGTGAGCTTGTGCTGGGTTTGTTTGCTTGATTTATGCCGCTCAGAGCTTGTAGATTTAGTATCGGCGGTGTAGTAAGCCGTGTATTTCCTCTTTCATTTTTAGTGATTTGTTGTTTAATTTCGGCGGCCAGTGTTAACAAGTTAGCTTTAAAGTCTTTGGAAAATACGATAGGTTTGTCGGCAATATTTTTTTGTTGCAGCGCTTGCTGCTCAAGAAAAATACCTGAATTACGTAAGTCCGATTTAAGCCCCTGTGGCGAGCTAACAGAAGATTGAGTAGGCAGCCGATCTACAATTCTATTAATCATATTTTGCAAAGAATTGGGTATTTTATCAGCCGTGTTTGTGGCTTTGGTGGTGGATAAGGTATGTAGGCGGGCTAATAAGGGAGGATAAGCGGCTTGCCTAGGTAAAAGGTTACGTACCGCCTCATTTTTAAAGTCGGTTTTAGCTTCGCCTAATACCTTGAGTATGGGCGAAGGAGTTAGCGTGATGACTTCCAGCTTCAGGTTTTGTCCTTTGAATGGCGGTACAGGTGGAGTCTGTGTGTTTTGAGCACGAATGATATGTCCCCCTATTTTCAATGTGATCGCCGAACTATTATTTTTTCCAGGATTAACCACAATAGCTTGCAGCGTTTGTCCAACCTTCCAATTATTGAGTGCCGGTTTAACTTCCGATAAGGAAATGGATTGCTGGCTGGGTGGGAAGCTGATTCTCATTCTTGCCTCTGCAAAATTGAATGGAATGATGAGTTAAAATTAAGGGGCTATTTACTCGTAGTGATTAAGATTTCGGCGTGCTTGAATATACATTGAATACCGAAATTTCAAACACCACGAGTATATACCTTTATTGTCTCAGTTTGCTATTCTAAGAATACTAATATAGTGTCAACTTTGAAATGATAAATGATTTGTAAGTGCAAAATTAGCATATATTTCCAGGGGCAGTGTGATGAATAAAAATGGCCAAAGCTCGGGTAAGAATCCTCTTAATCAAGCTTGGTATGTTCGACGTGGGGATAAAATTACCGGCCCTTTTCCGGGCCGTCTTATTTCTCGACGCATTTTGTTGGGCCAAATTCTGCTCGACGACGAGTTGAGTCTTGAGCAGCTGTGTTGGCAGCCCGCAGCGGAATTAAAGGAATTGATTCCTGATGTTATGAGCGAAAATGTAAATGATCCCATGAGTCGTGAGCGCGCATTACTTTCAAAACGCTGGGCAGATGAGCGAAGTTCCCACAGCCGTCGCAAAACAGCGGGCTATGGTGCTGATGAAAAAGGTGGCTTGCGATCAACGACGGATCGTAGAGATTTAGAAGATCTTCGTGAAATTAATTACAGAGAAAAAAGAGATCAACGCCTGGATGAATCGCGCAATACCCGAAAAAAATTGAATGAACAACATAAACGACGGCAGCGTACTCAAGGCCTCTCTATTGTATTGTTGATTGCCGGTATTGTGATCGTTTCATTGCTTTATGTGCCAGCACCGAAGGTCGCTGAACAAATAGACTGTATGGCCCAGCCTGAGCCTGAAGTGGTGTGGGCTAACTGTCAAATGGCAGGAAAATCTTACCCCGAATCCGATTTATCCGCAGCACATATTCGTAATGCCAATTTATCCCGTTCTAATTTGAGTGGGTCGATTTTGGTCAAAACAGATTTATCTTATGCAAATTTAAGTTACGTCGATTTTCGAGGTTCTGATCTCAGTCATGCAAACTTAAAAGGTGCAAACTTACAAAAAGCAAACCTGAAAGAAACAAACTTGAATGCAGCGGATTTATCCTATGCAGATTTGACCGGCGCAAAACTGCGCGGGGCAAATTTTGAAAAAGTCATTTTAAGCAAAACAATATGGGTAGACGGCCGAGAATGCGCGGTTAATTCAGTAGGGGTATGCCGTTAGTCGCTACAATAAGGAATAGGTGTATTAGGGGGTGTTCTCAATTACCGTTTGTGGCGTTATTCGGGTCCTTTTTCGTGTTGGCGGTGTTGCGATTCGTTGCAATATACCCATGGCGTTTTGAATTTAGGTGTTAGCGCGTTCAGATGTGCCTTATATTTGTTTTTTCCGAATGAGAAAAAACACAGACTTAGTCGCTCTAAGTGGAAAAACTGGGACACCCATACTAAATTTTCTGGAGAAAATATACAACATATATATACAAAAAATAAATTTGTTGAGCTACTATCTACCATTAAGGCTAAGGGGGTGGGTTGCTGTAGTTTTGCAGACAGAAAAAGTCATCACGGACTGTAAATTTTGAAAATGTTTTTACTGTTTGTAAGGCGATTAAGTTTTGTACAACTTTAATGCATAAGATTGGTTTCGAATAAATTTCTGCTGCAATTTTTCGGCTAAGCA
>UOFO01000136.1_pt1 | contig 12820 bp, 17 predicted proteins | sample 1988801 | NCBI WGS metagenome assembly UOFO01 (sample SAMEA4712195, study PRJEB27164) | hydrothermal vent metagenome | biome: marine basaltic hydrothermal vent biome; feature: marine hydrothermal vent; material: mineral | place: Pacific Ocean | collected 2011-06-14/2011-07-23 | depth 1719 m
AAAAAATCGTCAAAAAGGCCATAGCCAAAAAGGCAACTAAGAAAAAAGTCGTTAAAAAGGCCGTAGCCAAAAAGGCAACTAAGAAGAAAGTCGTTAAAAAAACGGCAAAACGTAGATAATTTATCAAGCGTAACCGTCCAGAGAAACCTACTGTTGTGGTTGCTAGTTGAAGGCAACTGTGGTTCTAAGAGGGACTCTGAACGGTTACTATTACGAGAGTAAGACAATGTCAGGTATAACGGTAGGTGGCAGACAGTACCCAAATAGCCGCATGCGAAGAATGCGTAAGGATGATTTTTCTCGCCGTTTGATGCGTGAAACTGTGCTTACTGCAGATGATTTAATTTACCCCATGTTTGTTTTAGAAGGTAAAGCACGTCGTGAGGCTGTGCCGTCCATGCCGGGAGTTGAACGCATTAGCCTTGATGAATTACTTAAAGAAGCAGAGCAAATTGCTCACTTAGGCATTCCTGCCATTGCGCTTTTTCCTGTTACGCCAGCCGAGGCTAAGTCTTTAGATGCAAGAGAAGCGTTTAACCCTGATGGATTGGCGCAGCGCGCCGTTCGTGCGGTCAAAGAAAACTTCCCTGAACTGGGCGTGATTACTGACGTTGCATTAGATCCGTTTACAACTCACGGGCAAGATGGCCTTATCGACGACGCAGGTTATGTCCTAAATGATGAAACGGTAGAGGTATTGGTTAAGCAAGCTGTATCACATGCTGAAGCGGGTGCAGATGTTGTAGCTCCATCGGACATGATGGATGGCCGCATTGGCGATATCCGTAACGCTTTAGAGAAAAACGGGCATATACATACACGTATATTAGCGTACTCAGCAAAATATGCCTCTTCCTATTATGGCCCTTTTAGAGATGCTGTGGGGTCTGCAGCTAATTTGGGGACGGGTAACAAATACAGTTATCAAATGGACCCTGCAAATAGTAATGAAGCACTATGGGAGGTCGGTTTAGACCTGAGTGAAGGTGCAGATATGGTCATGGTGAAACCCGGGATGCCCTATCTGGATATTGTTTATCGTATTAAAAAAGAACTAGGTGTTCCCGTTTATGTCTACCAAGTCAGCGGCGAATACGCCATGCTGACCGCGGCCAGCCAAAAAGGTTGGCTGGATGAGAAAGCGGTTGTACTGGAAGCACTTACATCGATGAAACGAGCCGGAGCGGATGGTATTTTAACCTACTATGCCAAACGTGTTGCTGGCTGGTTAAATACAAAGTGAGCAAAGATTATTATGCAGTTATGGGTAATCCTGTTGCTCATAGTAAATCACCTCAAATTCACACCCTGTTTGCGGCACAAACGGCAGCGCGCTTGTCTTACGAAGCTATTCTTGTAGCAACAGATGGATTCAATACCGCTGTGTCTGATTTTCAAAACTCTGGCGGTAAAGGACTGAATATTACCGTACCCTTTAAGCAAGAAGCTTGGCATTTAGCGAATAAACGCAGTGACCGAGCAAAGCTGGCGGGGGCTGTTAATACTTTAATTATTAAAAACGATGGCGAACTTTACGGTGAGAATACCGATGGGCAAGGCTTGGTTACGGATTTAATAAACAATCATAATATAGAGATTCAATCAGCGAAAATTCTGGTTATTGGTGCGGGTGGTGCTGTGAGAGGTGTTTTGGCTCCATTGTTAGCCAATAACCCACAAACGATAACAATAGTAAATCGAACAATGTCACGAGCCGCAGAACTGGCTCAAGTTTTTTCCTCCTTGGGGTCGATTAACGTCTGCTCCTTCACCGAACTGGCCGGACAAAATTTTGATTTAATTATTAATGGCTCTGCGGCGAGCTTGCATGGCGAAGTACCGCCACTCCCAGTCAGCATTATTAATCAGGATTGCTGTTGTTACGACATGATGTATGGCGACAAACCCACCCCCTTTATGGTTTGGGCTAAAGAACAAGGCGCAAAAAAAACAATAGATGGTTTAGGTATGCTGGTAGAACAGGCCGCCGAATCTTTTTATCTTTGGCGCGGCATTCATCCTGCAACTGCAGAGGTTATAGCAGAGATCAGAGGCAAACTTTAGGTAGATGAGACTCTCTGAACAGTTACCACTTTAGATTAATAGGCACCTTCGCCTCCGGTCTCAAATTAAATAATGAACACCGAATTTATCTGGCCGATTAAAATTTACTACGAAGATACCGATGCCGGTGGCGTGGTTTATTATGCCAATTATTTAAAATTCTATGAGCGTGCTCGGACTGAGTGGCTACATCAAATGCAGGTTAATCAAGTCGAAATGCTGAATAAAGATATCGCATTTGCTGTGACTAAGGCAGAAGTTGATTATCTAAAGCCAGCCAAACTAAATGATGAAGTCATCGTAAAAAGCCGAATTTTAAAAGTTAAGGCAGCAAGTATTGAATTTCAACAGCAACTCTATCTCAAAGATGAGCACACCAATGTATTGCTAAACAAAGCTATCATCAAGGTCGCTTGCGTAAAACTAAATACATTTTCACCTTGCCGAATTCCGGCTAACGTCAAGGAGAAGTTACAGCGGATTCTAGGGCTCGTTCTCAATTAGCTTTGTGAGCAAATTCAGAGTCATTTTTTGTGTTGGCAAGGTGCGTGAGGAGCAATAGTCGCTCTATTGCAACAAATCGCAACGCCGCCAACACGAAAAAGGGTCTAAATAACGCCACAAGCGGTAATTGAGAACCCCTCTGTTGACTCCTAATCGACGCGGCGTATTGTTAGGATAGTAATGGTTTCGCTAGGGACATCCCCCATCGTGCCGTAGTTGCCGGTTGGGGTTTTAGCGATTTGATCGACCACGTCCATGCCTTCTATAACCTCAGCAAATACAGCATAGCCAAAATCCCGGTCGCCGTTGTCCAGAAAAGCATTGTCCGATAGGTTAATAAAAAACTGCGAAGTTGCACTGTCTACAACCTGGGTTCTTGCCATCGCCAATGTACCACGAGTATTTTTCAGGCCATTTTCGGCTTCATTTTTAATCGGCTCTTGTGTCTCCTTTTCTGACATATCCTCATTCATACCACCGCCTTGAATCATAAAGCCGGGAATGACTCGATGAAAAATGGTATCGTTATAAAATTCCGCATCAACGTATGAAAGAAAATTTTCAACAGAAATAGATGCATCTTCGTCGTTGAGTTTGATTGTGATATTGCCTGATGATGTTTCTAAAATTACTGTACTCATGATGACCCTCTTTTAAATATCTTTTGCGCAACGGAAGCCAACGTCGGCTGTTTCTAATGTAGGCTCAGCAAATTGCCGAGTTGCGCCTCTGAAAAAATAACTAATAGCATAGTGACCCACACCGCCGCCACCCCCTCGTATAACTTTAGCTTGTTTGCCGAACAAATTGCTTTCCATGCTTGACCCAGGATAAGGCTGGTACCAGTTTTCAACCCACTCCCAAACATTGCCGGAAAGGTCATAGGCTCCATAGGGTGAGCGATTTTCTGGATAGGCTCCGATGGGAGCGACATCCTCATTCCAGGCTTCATCATCACCCGTGTTGGTGATCTTGGAGTCCCAGACATTCCCCCATGGGAATTCAAGACCTTCTTCACCTCGGGCTGCTTTTTCCCATTCGGCTTCAGTTGGTAAGCGCTTATTAGCCCATCGACAAAATTGGCTCGCATCAAACCAATTGACATCGCCAACAGGAAGCTGATCCAATTCAGTCATGCGTTGTTTGACAGCCTCAACCAGTTCAGGAAGTTGCATTGTTCGGGTATCAATATCAAGTTTCATTGTGTTGGCTACAAAATCACGTGCCTTTTTAATCGGAAAAGAGTGCAGTTCTTTTAAGGGCGTGCCATAGCCGTTTTCGTTCCATGTATAGGGTTTTTTATAATTCTTGCTAAAAATAAACGCTTTATACTGTAGGTTACTGACTTCATAGGTATCTATTTGAAAGGCAGGTAATGTCATTATATGTTTCGGGTGCTCGTCAAGGTAAAGCGGTGTAGCAAAACCGTACCGCTCCTGAAGCCCTTCGGTATCGGTACGATTACTACCTCTAATAAACGAGCCTGCGGGAACTGTGACCATAGGAATATTTTTGACCGAAACATCAAGCTCAACGAAGGCTGCTTTGTTCGCCGCATGACGTTTTAGAATAGTTTCTAGCTCTTCTTGATCGCTGTTGTTGCTGCAACTGACAAGCAATATCACAAAACCAAGTAGACTAACTAACTTCATACATAAATTCCTTTAACTCGCATCTTTCGCGCAACGAAAACCAAAACTGTCATTTTTTGTATTGGGAGCAAAAAATGCCCGGTTGAATGTCGGTGCTGAGATGCCACATTTATAAAAGGAACAATCAAACCACGAACCCCCTTTTAGGGTTTTATAACGTTGCCCATAACTTTCAGAGACGACGGTATTGCCCGGATAGGCTTCGTACCAAGATGCCGTCCATTCCCAGGCATTGCCCGAGGTATCGTATAAGCCAAAAGCACTGAGCCCGTCAAGAAAAGCACCTGCTGGAGTGGTATCACCGAACAAGCCAATGGTCTCCCATCTTGCCGGAGTATTCGCTTTTTCAATAGCAAACTGGTTGCCCCATGGAAAAATTCGAGCATCGGTACCGCGAGCGGCTTTTTCCCATTCGGTATCCGTGGGGAGGCGTTTCCCGGCCCAACTACAGTATGCATCCGCATCAAACCAGGTGACATAAACAACAGGATGATCGGCTTTGCCTGCCGGATAGATTCTGTTGCGGAAATGGCTGGGCGATTTGCGTTTGGTTTCATTGTTAAATTTAGCGTATTGCAGATTGCTTACTTCATATTTATCAATAAAGTAGCTGGGCGTATTGACCGTATGTTCGGGGCCTTCATCCGGCTGCCTGCTGTTAGTACCTTTGATAAAAGGGCCAGCAGGAATAACAATCATTTCGTTAGGTTTATCACCCAGGCGAGATTGCTCATAGTAAATGGGCAGGCTCATGCCCAGCGTAGCTGACTTTTTATTTTTCTCGGATGCGTTTATGTCCAGTGGTTTTTTTTCTATGATCCGCCTCATGTTAGCTCGTACCTGTTCAATATTATGACAATGTAAGCACTCGTTTCCCGCTTCAGAAAAAAGCTTAATGACATCAACGCCATCCAGGTGGCAACTGATACACCGCTCCTCATGAGAATGTATGGTGGACTCAGTAATATTTTTAATTTGCGCGGTGTGTGCGATGGGCGTGACGAAAATACAGACCCATAACAGCGTTGCGAAGGGAGCATATTTAAACAACAAGAGGTGCGTATTGAATTGGGTATTCATTTTATGGTTTGTGGTACGATTGAACTCTGTACATATTAACACACTGCCGACTTTTAGACCTGTACGTAATAAGTAGGGAAGCATAATTATTCTGAATACGTGACCCGAAATGCGATTAATCATAAGGGGGACTTTGTGACAATACTTTTAAGTAATATGCCCGTTTTTGGAGGCGTTGACAATAAATTGTTACAGTATTTGTTAGATCATTGCCCACGAAAAAGACTGTCACAAGGTGAGTATTTTTTTCGTGAAGATGAAAATGCAAAGGCCATGTATGTACTGCAATACGGTCAGGTCAGGGTAGAAAAGCGTTGGCGTGATCGTACTATTGCCATGCGTACTTTGGGTGAAGGTGATTGTTTTGGCGAAATGGCCTTGATTGATCTTTATCCTCGTAGTGCCTCCGTGGTTGCGCTTGAAGATAGCGAGGCTTTAGAAATAGAACCTTCGTTATTAGCAAGCATTTATGAACACGATCAACAGGCATTTACAATTATATACATGAATATGGCCAGGGAAATAAGTCGACGCTTGAGAGATACGGATCGCCGCTATTTTGAATCGAGCATGATGAATAAAACAGGAGACTATGAGGCTAACATTCAGTTCGTTTGAAGTTTTCATTCTGCGAATGAATAATAGTGAGATTAGCTTGCCGAATAGCACATTCTATTTTTTTTCTACTGGCATGCCAGTCATGGTTAAGACGTGCTTCTTCCAGCGCATTTTGAATTAACAGCAGAGTGCAATTATCGGGCAAAGCCGTTAATTTGAATAGACGTTTTTCCAGTGAAATATGAGCCTGCCTCTGAGATTGTTGTTTTAACTCTGATGTTGGAAAGTCTAGTATTGTACTCATATCGGCAAGCCTTATGGTGTTGCTTTGTTGTAATTGTACAGCGACACATCATGAAGAAAACAACCAGACGCAGTTCTCATTGGCGAATAATGATGTTATGGCATATATTTTGTACTTCATTTAAAATGCACGCTCTTGTACATCTCAATGCTTCGTAATATTTGCTCATTCGTAAGCTGTACCTCATTATTCTTGATCTGGATCATTCCTGGAATGAATGGTATTCAATTGCTGAATTGCCTTAAGGCCTCGACAGAAACACGTCATATTTCGGTACATATCATCTCTGTTGATGAGCCTGAGAATGATACTATTCAGCGTGGTACGATTGGCTTTTCGCAAAAACCCGTGAGCAAACAGCAGCTCGATGATGTGTTCGAGAGTATGGCTTAAGTACCCGACCATAATTAATTTAACATTTCTTGGTCTTTTCCCCGTGACTCTGCGTTGCTGCTTTAGTCGCATAGCTCACTATGCTCGTTTCGCTGCGCCTTGATTCACGCGAAAAATCCTGTAGAAATTTAGTTAAATTAATTATGGTCGGGCGCTTATATAATCGACAAGGGTATTAAAGACCTGCTGTAGCGATGATCGCTCTGGCGCAAGATATGGGGCTGACAGTGATCGCCGAGGGTGTTGAGGATAAAGCACAGCTCCAATTCTTAAAGTCATGCGGTTGTGATTTGGTACAAGGGTTTTATTTCAGCGAGGCGCTCCCTAATAATGATTTTATTCACTATGTAGAGCACACTTTGTGATGTAACGAACCTCCTTGGCACACTTACTCAGCTGTAACTTACTCAGCGTATTCATCTTTTGCTTCATATCTGCGTTATTTTCGTACTCAAACGGTTACACATATGTCTATATGGGCCCGAGTGCAGCGACAAAGTACACTTGGGGTACGCCCTCTTTCCGCTCTACGAATCAAAAGCTTGCGTTGCGAAAATGCGATAAATTGCAAAATTCAGGTAAAAGAGAATAAAGGTATTAGAGTTTTGGACGCTGAATTACTTTAACTTTTAGGCTAGAATAATAGATAAGGACTGTTAATGCACTCAGGAAGTTTAATTGTTTAGGATAGCGCGCAGAAATCTCCGGTTTGTTGTGTGTGTTACTTAGTATTTATAACGTTTTTCCAGCTCAGAGGATGGTTGATATAAGTGGGACGAAGTCAATAAACGTATGAAACAGACCTTACAGCTGCGCATCGGTCAGCAGCTTACAATGACACCTCAGTTGCAGCAGGCGATACGTTTGTTACAGCTCTCTTCACTAGATTTGTGCGCCGAGGTGCAGGAGCTGGTAGAAGGGAATCCTATGCTTGAGTTAGCTGAAAGCGATGAGATAGAAGGGGGTGAGGAGGAGACCTCGTCTTCCTCAGATCAAAATGAAGCCGGAGAGGCGGGAATGGATGCTCAGCTTACTCGTGAAACTGAGGCGTCACCGGGAGCGGATACCGATACTACTGCAGTAGAGAGCGAGGTGGTCGATGCCGTCGCCTGCTCAGAAATGCCCGATGAATTACCTGTCGACAGTAACTGGGAGGATGTCTACGAAGTCCCCGTTGCACCTACCGCTTCTGCTTCTTCCCATGATCAGGACGATTTCCCGCTCGACATTCAGGGCAGCGGCACTTCAGAATCGTTGCAAGATCACCTTCTATGGCAGATGCGCCTCAATCGTTTTAGTGATACGGACGAACTGATCGGCGAAACCATCATTGATGCGATTAACGATGACGGCTATCTGACCGTCTCTCTGGAAAGCATTTGGGAAAGTATTAAAAATGATGTGGCAGAAGGAATTGAATTGGATGAAATTCAAATGGTGTTACGTCGCATACAAGGGTATGATCCGGTTGGTGCCGGTGCGCGTGATTTACGTGAATGTTTGTTGCTGCAATTAATGCAATTTACCGACGAGAGTGTAATATTAAAACGTGCGCAGCGCCTGGTTAGTGAGCATCTGGCTTTATTAGGGGGGCGTGACTTTAACCAGTTGTTGCGGCGAATGAAATTAGAAAAGGCAGAGCTTCAGGAAGTCATCGAACTTATCCAGTCTCTTAATCCGCGTCCCGGTAATATAATTTCATCCTCTCAAGCAGAGTATGTGATTCCTGACGTGTTAGTGAAAAAAGTAAAAGATGCCTGGCGGGTTGAACTAAACCCAGATGTAATGCCTCGTTTGCGGATTAATACAGGCTACGCAAATCTTGTGAAAAGAGCAGATAACAGTTCAGATAACACCTATCTGAAAAATAACCTTCAGGAAGCAAGATGGTTTATTAAAAGCTTACAAAGTCGCAATGAAACTTTACTTAAGGTTGCGACCTGTATTGTGGAAAGGCAAAAGAAGTTTTTGGACTATGGTGATGAAGCCATGAACCCCTTGGTCTTGCACGATATTGCAGAAGCTGTCGGTATGCATGAATCAACCATATCTCGGGTAACAACGCAGAAATACATGCATACCCCGCTGGGTATTTTTGAATTAAAATATTTTTTTTCCAGCCATGTTTCAACAGCAGAAGGTGGCGTTTGTTCGGCAACGGCGATTAGAGCGCTGATTAAAAAATTGATAGCTGTTGAAAATGTACAAAAACCATTAAGTGATAGCAAAATTGCGGCTGCACTTGCGGAGCAAGGTATCAATGTTGCTCGGCGAACAGTGGCAAAATACCGAGAGGCTATGTCGGTTCCGCCCTCAAATGAGCGGAAAAGACTGGCTTAGTTAAACGTTAGGGTAACTACTTAGCATGTTTAGATTTTGCTTCATATCAAGGCATTTTCGCACGGCAAGAGGGCGCATATAGAAATATATAACCGATTGAGTACGAAAACAACGCAGATAGGGAGCAAAAAATGAATACGCTAAGTATTACACCGTAGGAAAAGAGGATAGTGAATATGCAAATACAGCTTACTGGACACCATATTGATATCACTGAGTCACTACGACAATATGTTTTGGGCAAGTTTGAACGTCTTGAACGGCATTTTGGACGAGCGCATGATGCACATGTTGTTTTGACGGTAGAAAAACTGTCTCAAAAGGCTGAAGCAACCATTCATATAAACAAGGGAAACGTATTTGCAGATGCAGTGAACGAAGATATGTATGCCGCGATAGATTCAATGGTCGATAAGCTGGATCGCCAGATGATCAAGCACAAAGAAAAAAATACAGATTATCGCAATCATATTATTCCTCAGCCGGAGCAATAAGAACAGCCTCGGAAATGATTTCATATTGCTGATTTTCCTCTTGCCTTATTACAATGGCAAGAGGAAAATACATACAATGTAAAGTGACTACTACAGCGAGCAGTCAAAACTAACCATTACGGCCTCCATGAAGGCGGCGGAAAATAACGACATGGAAATAGCAGAACTTTTATCAGTGCAACGAGTTGTACATGGTGCGGACATAGTCAGCAAAAAAAAGGTGCTGGAATTACTGAGCCAGTTGCTGGCGGACTCTCTGGATACATTAAACCAGGAAGAAATTTTTGGTGGTTTGTTGAGTCGTGAACGCCTGGGTAGTACGGGTTTGGGTCACGGTGTTGCTATTCCACATGCTCGTATCGCGGGGCTGAAGAAGGCAACAGCGGCTTTTGTTCAGCTTCATAACGGTATAAATTATGATGCCATTGATCAACAGCCCGTCGACTTGTTGTTTGCTTTACTGGTTCCTGCAGATGCAACAGAAGAGCATTTGCAAGTGTTAGCGACTTTGGCTGAAAAGTTCAACAACATTGAGTTAAGGGAACAACTACGACAGGCGACTTCAAATGAAGAATTGCAGGCGTTGGTACAAAAACCGCTTTAGCAAATTATTTAAGCACGTACATGAAACAAAAAGAGCCTAAATGAGGATGCCAGTTATCCAAGCTACTTCATGCACCTTCCTTAGTTTTATTTGTGGAACGTCTCTATGCTAGAGTCTCCTACTGCCGGCGCGCTGTATAAGGCGCTGTGCGATAAACTGCAATTGCAATGGCATGCTGGGGAAAAGGGAACAGAACGCCCCCTGACATTCCCCCTGAAAGGGAATGTTGCTGCTGACATCGTGGGCTGTAATTCATTTGTCGGCTATTTAAATCTAATCAGACCCAATCAAATACAAGTGCTGGGTGTTACAGAGCTTGAGTTTTTATCTGGCTTAGGAAAAAACTCCAGTGCTGATGCTATATCTAATCTTTTTATAAATGCTCCGGTCTGTATCATCGTTTGTGATGGTCAGCCGGTACCCGAGGTGTTGTTGCAAGGCGCGCAACGCCATACCACAGCCTTGTTTGCCTCCACATTACGCGCGGAGGCTGTGGTTGAATATTTACGTTACTATTTAGCTGCGCGCAATGCACAACGCGGTACTTTGCATGGTGTTTTCATGGAAATTATGGGCATTGGTGTATTGATTTCCGGTTCCAGTGGCATAGGTAAAAGCGAACTTGCACTAGAGTTAATTACACGAGGCCACCGATTAATTGCGGATGACGCACCTGAATTCCATCAACATACTCATGATTCTATTATTGGGTCTTGTCCCGAGCCATTACGCGATTTTCTAGAAGTGCGTGGCCTGGGTATGCTCGATGTTCGAGCTATGTTTGGTGATAATGCTATAAAAACAGAAGAAATTCTGCGCTTGGTCATTAGCTTAAAAAAAATGAGCGATGGCGAAGTCGTTCAATTGGATCGCATTCAAGGAGAACGTCAACTGCGTCAGGTGTTTGATATTGATGTACCAGAAATTACGATGCCCGTTATTATGGGCAGTAATATGGCCGTATTGGTAGAAGGCGCGGTGCGTAATCACTTATTACTGTTACGTGGGTATACGGCCAGCGATAAATTTATTGAACGACAAAGACGAATTATTGCGCAAGACAAATAATGAAACTGATTATAGTGAGCGGAACATCCGGTGCAGGAAAATCGATTGCATTACAGGCGTTAGAAGATTTAGGCCTGTATTGCATTGACAATCTTCCCATTGCAATGCTACCGGTATTTGCCAAGCAGATGGTAAATCCGGCTCAGTTGGTTTATGACTACGCTGCTGTAGGGATAGATGCCCGAACCTTGGGTGGTGATTTGTCACAAATTCAAGACATGCTTGATGCCATCAAAGAAATGGGGATCGCACATGAGATAATCTTTCTTGATGCCAATGAGTCCACGTTACTTAAACGATTCAGTGAGACACGGCGACGTCACCCTTTAACGAGAACCGACATTCCTTTATTTGAAGCGATTCGAACTGAACGTAAATTATTAAGTCCTTTATCAAGCAACGCCGGTTGGCATATTGATACGAGTATGACTAACGTGCATCAATTGCGAGAACTTATTGTTGAGCGATTGAAAAATAATAAAACTCAAGCACTTTCGATTTTATTTTTATCTTTTGGCTTTAAAAATGGATTGCCCACGGATGCAGATATCGTTTTTGATGTGCGTTGTTTGCCCAACCCTCATTGGGATCCTCAGTTAAGAGATCAAACGGGATGTGATCAGGATGTGGTTTATTTTTTGGAGTCGCAGGTGCTGGTGCAAAATATGCTGGATGATATGAATACGTACTTAACAAAATGGCTGCCTCATTATCAAGCACAAAACCGTAGTTATATGACGATAGCAATAGGGTGCACCGGAGGTCAGCATCGTTCCGTGTATTGTGTTGAGAAAATGGCCCAACTTTTTCGTAACAATCACGGTGATTTGGTGGTAAGGCACCGCGAACTATCATGAGAGTCGGCGTGCTATTGATTACACACGAAGATGTAGGTGCGGCCTTGCTGGAAACGGCAACCTCTACATTAGGAATGTGTCCATTAAACACCCTGGCAATCGGAGTCAAGCGATCCGATGATCCGCATGACGTATTAAAAATAGCACGCAGCCTGGTAAACGAAGTGGACTGTGGCGATGGCATCCTGGTGTTGACCGACATGTATGGTTCGACCCCCAGTAATATTGCAAATTTACTATTAGACGATAAGCGAATCAAAACCATTGCGGGATTGAATCTGCCTATGTTGATTCGCTTATTTAACTACCCTCGGTTAAGCAGAGACAAATTGTTAGAGAAAGCAGTAGACGGAGGGCGAGAAGGTGTGTTGTCTTGGGAAAGAGAGTCATGAAGATAGGGCTGGATAGAGATTATGATTCGTCAGAAAATAGAAATAATAAATAAACTGGGGTTACATGCGCGGGCGGCTGCAAAATTCGTAACAACAGCGTCGGCATATAAAAGCGATGTGCAGTTAATCAAAGGCGAACGAGAAGTTAATGGCAAAAGCATTATGGGCGTTATGATGCTTGCCGCTGCTAAAGGAAGTATTTTGGAGTTGGTGGTAAATGGCGATGATGAGGCGGCAGCAATAAATAAAATCATTGCGCTGATCGGCAACCGTTTTGGGGAAGATGAATAGAGTGTAACTACTCAGCGTGTTTAGATTTTGTTTCAGATCTCGACAATGGCTCCTGCATTGCCCTAACCGCGTACATCCATGCACTAGAAGGCATTTTGCACGGAAAGAGAGCGCATATAGCAATATGTAACCGATTGAGTACGAAAGCAACGCGGGTATGGAGCAAAAAATGAATACGCTGAGTAGTTACAATAGAATTTTCTTATGACACTAGCACTC
>UOFO01000043.1_pt1 | contig 12777 bp, 11 predicted proteins | sample 1988801 | NCBI WGS metagenome assembly UOFO01 (sample SAMEA4712195, study PRJEB27164) | hydrothermal vent metagenome | biome: marine basaltic hydrothermal vent biome; feature: marine hydrothermal vent; material: mineral | place: Pacific Ocean | collected 2011-06-14/2011-07-23 | depth 1719 m
TCAGAAGATATGGTTGAGTTGGTGCGGCGATTGCAAGAACATAGTGAAGCATCAAGTGATTCGGTTGAAGGCTTGTTGCTTAAGGTTACCGCTTAGCATTGTGTTCTGTGGTTGAATTGTTCTTTTGTCTCAGTGAGTTTATTGAGATTTAAAACCACGTCCTTAGTTTGTAGAAGTGGTTGTAGGCTATGCATTAAAAAGTGTCGTCATCCCCGAAGTCTTCCATCGGGGATCCATTGATTTTTGTCATTAAAGTCGCTGGATTCCCGATTAAAGATTTCGGGAATGACGAATTTTTTAAGCTTTTCCTCGTTCCCATGCTCCTGCGTGGGAATGCATATGGATGCGAGATGTTAGCTTAGGTATGGATTCCCACGCAGGAGCATGGGAACCAGAGTCACCCGTCATTACAAAGTTGACACTGTACTAGGAGTTCGTATGGCTGACATTTCATCGCTGGGTATTGGTTCGGGCATAGATGTTAATTCTCTGGTTACCGATATTCTTGAGGCTGAGCGTAAGCCAACTCAAACGCGTTTAGACCTTAAAGAAGCCGAATTTCAGGCACAACTTTCTTCTTATGGTACGCTCAAGGGCGCGCTGTCTGCATTTCAAACCACGACCTCGTCATTACGTTTTCCCTCCAGCCTTTTGCAAGTCAATGCCAGTTCAACCGATGACGATGCATTTTCCATGACGACGGTTTCCAATGCCAAAGAAAGCGCCTTCACCTTTGAAGTTAGCACCTTGGCAAAAGCGAATTCCGTTTCCTCCGCAACCTTTGCTAATATCTCCGATACGATTGGCACTGGGACATTAACATTCAACTTTGGTACGACCAGTTATAACGCGGGGGTTTACGATACGTTCACTAAAGACGCAGAGCGAGCCGGTTCCGATGTGGTGATTACCGACGGTAGCCTGGAAGGTATTCGTGATGCTGTGAATACGGCCAAAATTGGTGTGACCGCCTCCATTATTAATGTAGGTTCAGACGGATTCAAGCTGCTGTTTACCAGTGATAAGCTTGGCGTGAATAACAGCATGGAAATTACCGTTGCCGATGACCTGACCGACAATGTAGATATGTCCGGCTTATCTCAGCTTGCTTATAATATTGCGGATACAGAAAACCCTGCCGTGAATATGGCTGAGACCACACAAGGCCAGGATGCAACTGTGAAGTTTAACGGTCTTACCGTTACTCGAGAAAGCAACACCATAAATGATCTGGTTGCAGGCGTGATCTTTACGCTTAAATTGCCTTCTGCCAGTGGTGCGGCGGATGTTTCTTTGACGAGAGACAGCAGCGAAATGGGAAATCTGGTAGATACCTTTATTACCGGTTATAACGACCTGGTTGATACCTTAAATACACTTACCACGTTTGTTCCTGAAGGGGATTCGGGCGCATTATTGGGTGATGCCGCAACGCGAGGTGTGGTTAATCAACTTCGTGCGGCGCTGAATGAGGCCATTCCGAACATCGGCGGCGATTATAGAAATTTATCCAGTGTCGGGATTACCACCGACCGAGATGGTAAGTTGGTGAAGGATGAAACCAAGTTTGATGCTGCGGTTAAAGCGGCCCCGAACGCCGTCGCCCGTCTTTTCTCAGTGGGTGGCGAAGCCAGCGGCACCAATCTAACGTACGTCGCTTCCACCAGTAGAACTCAATCGGGTATTTTTGGTATTGATATCAGCCAGCCTGCAACACGAGCTGTTTATACCGCTACAGCGAATTCAACCTTGGTGGTGGATGCTACGAATAAAGATTTTACCGTTAAAATTAATGGCACCACATCCAGTACGATCAGCTTGACAGAAGCGACCTATGCGGATGGTGATGCCTTGGCCGCAGAAGTGCAGGCGCTGATTAATGCGGATAGCGGATTAAAAAATGCAGGGGCTTCGGTTGCCGTTATTTATAATGTCGATCGTCTGGAAATTACATCTAATAAATACGGCAAAGAGTCGACGCTTGAGATTGTTGCCGGTTCCGCAGACCTGGGTTTTGCTGAAGGTACGACTGAGGATGGTAAAGACCTTGCTGGTACTATCAATGGTGTGTCCGCCGTCGGTGATGGCCGTTTTTTAACCGGCACCGGTAATGCCGATGGTTTACTTCTCGAATACACAGGCAGTGCCGGTGGTGCCGTGGGCGGTGTTACTTTTTCTCGTGGTTATGCCGATAAACTTTTCAATTTGATGTCCGAGTTTCTCAAATCTACCTCTTCAATATCCGGTAAAACAGACGGTATACAGAGCAGTATCAAGGACATTGGTGAGCAGCGAGTCGCATTAGAAGCACGGATACTCACCATAGAAGCACGTATGCGGAAGCAGTTTGGTGCCATGGACGCACTGGTAGCAACATTACGCTCAACCGGTGATTTTTTAACACAACAACTGGAAAATTTACCGAAAATTGGTGGGTAATTGAATGTGGTTGAAATGCTCTTTTGGTGAGTGGTTTTGCACCACACAGAAGGCGTAGAGAACACAGAGAACAGCGAAAGGGTGGTTTTGTGAAACAGGGTAATAATTTTAGTGTAATGGTTTGGCAATAAATAACGATAACAGATTATGGCTGGATGGTTCTCGAAAGGACTCCCCAAAAAAGTGACGGAGAAGTAGTATGACGTACAAGAATACGCGCGGTGCAATTAATCAGTATACGAAAGTAAAAACCAGCGCTGCGATTGAAGATGCAAGTCCGCACAAGTTGATTCAAATGCTGATGGAAGGCGCATTGGAAAAAATTGCGATGGCTAAGAATTTTATTGATCGCGGCGATATTCCGAATAAAGGCAGCCACATCAGCTGGGCAATATCCATTATTGATGGTTTGAAAGTCAGCTTAAACAAAGATGCCGGGGGTGATATCGCAGAAAATCTGGATATGCTTTACGATTACATGCAGCGTCGTTTGGTAGAGGCGAATTTGCACAGTGATAAAAGTATTCTTGATGAAGTCGCCGGTTTGTTGAATGAGATCAAAGGGGCTTGGGATGCCATTCCCGTCGAGTATCAAGAAATGCGCCCCAATGCACCTGTAGAGCCTGATGCAGAAGACAGAGTCAGTGTAATAAGCTGATTTTAATGAATGATTCTAAAGATTTGATGGTTTTGCTTACCTTGAGCAAAAAAATGCTGGAGGCCTGTGAAGGTGATGATTGGCCACAGGTGACAGCATTGGAACAACAGCGCGCACCCTTGCTAAAACAGTTTTTTGATGAAAATACGTTGCAAACAACCGGCTTAGAAATCAGCTCTGACCTTGAAAAATTAATCGCGATTAACCAAGCCATTCAAAGCAAAAGTGAAACAGAACGCAAAAACCTTTTGTGCCAACTAGGCAACCTCAAACGCATCCATAAAGTTGTGGATGCCTATTCTATTGATTGATTTCTGTTAATATTCAGCTAATAACACTAGATAAACGTATGAAGAAAGTCGCGTATGGCTTAAGTATCGAAGTGGATTGTTCGCAGTAGGTCAATCTGTTCTCGGACAGGCTCCTAGATGCAGTACGGGAGTCGAGAATGGGCTAACGCAAGGCGTATAAAGTCTGACTGTTAAAGGATAATTTATAATGACGGCAACAGAAAAGGATTCGTTGGGCGCCAGTATTTATTATGAAGATGTGCGTCCTATTGCATGTATGGTTATAGAGGATGAGCCGAATGTCATGCAAAGTGTTCGCTGTGATACGGAAAATGACAATGTATTTACAGTGCTTGCTGCATTAGAGGAAACGCCTTTGGACAGCAATGACAATACGTTGAATTCTGTAGACCTCCAGCGTATTGAATACAAACTCAATCTTACTTTGGATCTTGTTTCTCAATTGTTTGCTCAGCAGTTTTCTTTGCCTGAGCCTGCTGAATTACGCCTCTCTTCGGAGCGTATCGCCTGGAAGGGCGAGGTGGTGAAACCGGAATATTCACTGGTCTCTATTTCATTGTATTTGAATGATCGCTATCCCAAGCCAATTAAGCTTTTTGGCCATATGGTAGCAACATCAGAAGCAAGTGAATTCCAAAATCACGCAATACTTCTCCCGATGAAACTTTCCGTACAAGATAAACTGGATAAATTCATATTTCGTCAGCATCGACGTTGTGTAGCGCATAACAAACGTGGAGCGTGAGAAAATATTAACCACAACAGTGTGCTCTGTGGTTAATAGCTCTTTCTGGGTGAGTGGTTGAATCTGCCTTTTAATTCATTACGACAAAATTTTGACATATGTGCTTTTAGGTGCTTAACTTTCATAGTGGTGAATACGTATTTTTTATCAAATGAAATAAGCATTGTAACTACTCAGCGTATTCATCTTTTGCTCCAGATCGGTGTTGTTTTCGTACTCAATCGGTTACATATTTCTATATGCGCCCTCTTTCCGTGCGAAAACGCCTTGATCTGAAGAAAAATATAAACACCCTGAGTAGTTACTAAGCATTTAAGGGTGATTATGATAGCGCCGAGTATTGTTGTAATTGACTCATCTGAAGTACGTCGCGAACAAATAAAAGCTGTTCTCGATTTTATAGATAGTGGCTCGGTAGAACTTTATAACTGTTCAAACTGGCAAGCATGCCTTGAAAATCCGGAGAAAATACAAGCTGTTTTATTAGGCGAGTGTTCAAGCGTTACCCAGCTTTGTTCTATTTACAACGAAATAAAATTAGCCGATGATCGGGTTCCCATCTTATTGCTGATTGAAGCGGAGCAACGAGAAAGCTATCCCGAGTTATTACAAAAAGGCGCTCTTGCTTATCTCGATTGGCCTATTACTTATCGGCAACTCACCAGTGGCTTGCAGCAAGCCCAACTTTATAGAACCCATTCTGATAAGCCTGGAATGGATGATTCGCAACGTTCACCTGAGCTCTTTCGTAGCTTGGTAGGAAACAGTCGTAGCATTGCTGCGGTACGTACACTTATACAGCAAGTTGCAAATACCGATGCGAATGTTTTGATCCTTGGTGAGTCGGGAACGGGTAAAGAAGTGGTTGCGCGTAACGTGCATTATTATTCAAGGCGCCGCGATAAGCCATTTGTACCTATTAATTGCGGTGCTATTCCTGCTGATTTGCTCGAAAGCGAATTGTTTGGCCATGAAAAAGGCGCATTCACAGGGGCGATCAGTACCCGTCGTGGGCGATTTGAACTTGCTGAAGGCGGCACTTTATTCCTTGATGAAATCGGCGATATGAGTATGCACATGCAAGTTAAGTTGTTGCGTGTCTTGCAGGAGCGTACTTTTGAACGCGTGGGGGGCAATAATACCATCGTTGCCGATGTCCGTATTGTCGCGGCAACCCATCGCAAGCTGGAAGAAGAAATTGAAAAAGGGCGTTTTCGTGAAGACTTATTTTATCGTCTCAATGTATTTCCGATAGAAATGCCACCGCTGAGAGAGCGTGCCGACGATATTCCTTTATTGATTAATGAACTTATTTTACGTTTGGAACATGAAAAGCGGGGTTCGACTCGATTAAAAGCAGAAGCGGTAATGGCGCTGACCCACTACCATTGGCCAGGTAATGTTCGGGAACTGGCAAACTTAATGGAACGTATGGTAATTATTTATCCTTTTGGGGTAGTGGGTGCGGCTGATTTACCGACCAAGTTTCAAGTGGGTTTTGAGGGGGGCAGCGAGTTGCCCCCCGTGCCTGCCAGTTCTTTGGCAGTATTGTCTGTTCCGACGCCGCCAGAATATAGCTCTGGTGCGCGACTGCCTCGAGAAGGACTTGATCTAAAAGAGTATTTAAGTCAGTTGGAATATGACCTGATCAAGCAAGCACTGGATGATTCGGGGGGGATCGTTGCCCATGCTGCACGTCGCTTGAAGTTGCGGCGAACGACTTTGGTTGAAAAATTGCGTAAATATGGTTTGCAACGCAATGATGAGTCGGCAGAATCTTGACGTGTTACTTGGCCAGGAGAGTGTAAACAGTTGATTATTATAAGGAGGTTAATGTAGGCACAGCTCTTGCTATCTGCTTCATATGTTCTGAAAAGATATTTTTAGCAGGCAGAGCAAGAGCGAGTAATGACACAAACACAAAACGAAAAAACAGAACAACAGCTGGAAGGTGCGTTCAACGCATTTACGCAAGTATCAGAACAACTGGTGCTGGCTTACAGCGTGCTGGAAAATCAGGTTACCAAACTTAATTCTGAACTTAATGCCGCACGCAGTGAACGCCTTGTTCATCTTGCTGAAAAAGAACGTATTGCTTGCCGCTTAGAAAGTTTACTCACGGCTTTGCCCGGAGGGGTTGTGGTTATTGATGGTGAGGGCAGGGTGGCAGAATGTAACCCCGCCGCGACAGCCATGTTGGGTGAACCTTTGTTGGGTGAATTGTGGAATAGTGTTGCCAAACGAGCGTTTGATTGTGACACAGTTACAGATATTGAGGTACTGTTGCGTAGCGGCAGACGTATTAATATTACATCAAGCCATCTTGACTCCGAGCCTGGAAAAATCCTTTTACTGCAAGACATCACCGAACAACGCGCCTTGCAACAATCTTTAGAGCATCATCGACGTTTGTCTTCAATGGGCGAGATGGTTGCATCATTAGCGCATCAAGTCAGAACGCCATTATCTTCGGCATTATTATATTGCACTAATCTCAAACGGGATGACCTTGACCCCGCATCACAGAAAAAATTTGCAGAAAAATCGATCGCCCGCCTGCACCAATTAAATCATATGGTCAGTGATATGTTGGGTTTCGCCAAAGGGGGCAATACGCAACTCGAACAAGTGAATCTGGGGCAACTTATTAGTGATTTGAAAACCAGTGTCGCGCCGTTATTAGCAGAACGAGAGGCGCAGTTGACTATTAAAGGCCATGTGCCGGAGATAAATTTTACCGGTAACCATCAGGCTTTAATGAATGCGTTTCAAAACCTGGTGATTAACGCTTCACAATCTCGTCTTGTTGATGAGGCTAATGTGCATATTACGCTGGAAACGAAAGTAGCAGAGCAGCAAGTCATTTTTAAAATAACAGATGATGGGCCAGGTATTTCATCGGCGCATATAGATCGTATTTTTGAGCCATTTTATACCACACGAAATACCGGAACAGGGCTGGGCCTGGCGGTGGTTCGCGCCGTTATTCTCAGTCATAACGGCACTATTAAAATTGAGTCTGCTAAGGGGAAAGGGGCAACATTTATATTAGGTATTCCGCTTAACATGAAAGCGGATGTCTTGCCCAGTGGGTCTTATTTTACTGCACCACAAAAGACCCCAAAAGTAGAGGTGGCATAATGAGTAGAGCAACAATCCTGGTTGTAGAAGATGACCCGACATTAAGAGAAGCTTTGAGCGATACCTTAATGTTATCCAATTATAAAGTTCTGTCTGCAGACAATGGTGAGGCCGCTTTAAACCTGCTGAGAAAACATAAGGTTCAATTGGTCGTTTCTGATGTGCAAATGCAACCTATGGATGGGTACAGCTTGCTGCAGAAGATTAAAAAAGATTACGCAGAACTTCCCGTTGTATTAATTACCGCCTATGGCACGATACAAAAAGCGGTTGAAGCGATGCAACAAGGCGCAACTGATTATTTAGTGAAGCCGTTTGAGGCGCAGGTGCTCATTGATATGGTGTCAAGATTAGCCATGACGATACCAAAGAATGACGATTTGATCGCAGTTGATCCGCGCAGCAAGGAACTGGTTAATCTGGCCACGCGTGTTGCGGCAACGGAAGCGACGGTAATGATCAGCGGTGAGAGCGGCAGTGGCAAGGAAGTGATAGCCCGACATATTCATAATAATTCCCCCCGGAAGAAAGGCCCGTTTGTTGCTATTAACTGTGCTGCCATTCCAGAGAACATGCTTGAAGCCGTACTTTTTGGCTATGAAAAAGGAGCGTTTACCGGAGCCTATCAAACAACGCAAGGTAAGTTTGAGCAAGCCCAGGGTGGCACCTTATTGTTAGATGAAATTTCGGAAATGGATTTGGGTTTGCAGGCAAAATTATTGCGCGTGTTACAAGAACGAGAAGTTGAACGACTGGGAGGGCGAAAAGTAATCCAGCTTGATGTGCGAGTGCTGGCTACAACCAATCGCAATTTGAAACAACAAGTAGCAGAAAATAAATTCCGCGAAGATTTGTATTATCGTCTTAATGTTTTTCCCTTATTGTTACTGCCTTTACGTCAAAGACCCGATGACATCATCCCTTTGGTTTACAAAATACTTCAACAGCGCAGTGGGTTAGAAAAAAGTGCTCAGATTACTGTGACGGATACGGCAAAAGCGTTGTTATTAGCTCACCCGTGGCCGGGGAATGTGCGTGAATTGGATAATGTGATGCAACGCGCTTTGATTTTCATGAAAGACAATAAAATCACCAGTGAATCGCTGTATTTTGAAGCTGAAACCTGTACGACGGACAACCTGTCTGTTGACAAAGAAGAGGCGGAAAATGAACACAATAAGCTGGGAAGTGAACTTAAGTTAAAAGAACAGAGGCTCATCCTGGATGCGTTGCAAGCGGGTAATGGTAGCAGAAAGTATGCCGCAGAACAGTTAGGCATCAGTCCGAGAACACTACGTTATAAATTAGCCCGTCTGCGTGAGCAGGGCGTGGCCTTACCTTGCTAAGCTGGAAGAATATTCTGTGGAGAAAGAATTATGAGTGATATGAACATTAACCAGGTCTTAGCCCAAATGCGGACTTTGGCAGCACAAGCCGAAGCGGCTCCTCAAGGGGTGAATGCCAGCAGTGATACGCAATTGAAATTTTCAGAAGTTCTCAAGTCATCGCTGGATCAAGTTAATGCCGTGAGTAAAGAAGCGAGTGCGCTTTCCAAAGCGTTTGAGGCTGGAGATCCTGATGTTGATATTACTCAGGTTATGGTGGGGCTGCAAAAAGCCAGTGTTTCTTTTCAGGCGATGACTCAGGTCAGGAATAAGCTGCTTACCGCTTATCAAGACATCATGAATATGCCCATTTGATGTAAACAGCAAGGCGAAATAATATGGCAGAACAAGATGTACGCGGCGATTTGGCTCTGACCAGCCAGGGTTTCGGTAACATGCCGGTGTTAAATCAGGTCGGTTTTTTAATGGGTATTGCCGCGAGTATCGCCATAGGTGGTGCCGTTGCATTTTGGGCGCAAACGCCTAATTACCATAATCTCTATAGCGGGCTTGCTGCAAAAGATGTGATGGCGGTCACGGACGCCTTACAAAAAATAGGCGTACCCTTTGAAATGTCGGGTACGGGTACGGTACGCGTACCAGGAGATCAGGTTGATCAGGTTAAAATCAAACTTGCTGCGCAGGGATTGCCCAACAGTCAAGGAGAAGGATTCGAACTGCTGGATAAGGATCAAGGTTTTGGTACCAGCCAGTTTATGGAAAAGGCACGCTATCAACGCGCCCTGGAGGGTGAGTTGTCGCGAACCATCAGCACGATGAGAAATGTAGAAAATGCTCGCGTGCATCTTGCGATACCGAAACAAAATTTTTTTCTACGGGATAAACGCAGGCCCAGCGCGTCCGTTATGCTTAATTTGTATGCCGGTAGAAATATAGACGAAGGCCAAGTCGCGGCCATTGTTCATATGGTGGCATCCAGCATTCCAAATCTTGAATCAGACAAGGTAACAGTGGTGGATCAACGAGGTCGTTTGCTCACCATGCCGGATGCCGGTGGTGCTATGGGTTTAAGCTCATCGAACTTTTCACACAGAAAAAACCTGGAAGCCCATTTAACAGAGCAAATAGAAAAACTGATTACACCCATAGTAGGCATAGGAGGGATCCGCGCTCAAGTAACGACCGAACTGGACTTTAGCGTGACCGAAGAGACCCAGGAAACGTTTAATCCCGATTTGCCAGCGGTACGTAGTGAACAATCAAGAATAGAAGAATCTTCAGGTGGCGGTTCCGTCGGCGGGGTTCCAGGCGCATTAACCAATCAACCACCCGAAGATGCGACAGCGGAGACCGACTTGGAAGCTGCGCAAGCGATTAATAAACGATCAAACACCCAGACAATAAAAAACTACGAGCTGAACCGAGTGATCAGTCATGTCAAGTTACCGGGAGGTACCTTAAAACGTCTCTCTGTCGCGGTGGTTGTGGATGATCGCCAGACGGTGGGTGACGGTGGAGAAGTCACCCGAGAGGCCTGGACAGAAGAAGAGTTGGCACGTATTACCACCTTAGTTAAACAAGCGGTAGGTTTTAATGAGGATAGAGGTGATACGGTGAGTGTGATCAACGCGTCATTTACTCTTCCAGAAACAGCAGAAGCCTTACCTGAAATTCCTGTTTATGAGCAGCCCTGGGTTATGGATATTGCTAAAATGGTATTGGGGGTGATCGCGGTTCTCTTTTCTTTCTTTTTATTACGCTCTACATTAAAGAGCTTAACTGAAAAAGGTCGGGCATTGCCTTCACCGGCAGTCGATATGGGTCAGCTCTCTGCAGATCAACAGCTGGCTATAGCGAATAGCGGAGGGTTACCTCAATTACCGGGACAGGTGGGCGGAGGAGAATATGAACAGAATTTGAATTCTGCCAAAAGCATGGTGCAGCAAGATCCTAAACGTGTTGCCCAAGTTGTTAAGCAATGGGTAGGTGATGATGGCTAGTTCTTTTTCCGGCCCGGATAAAGCGGCAATTTTACTGATGAGTCTGGGTGAGCAGAACGCCGCTGAGGTGCTTAAGTTATTAGGGCCAAAGGAAGTACAGCGTGTGGGCATCGCTATGGCAGGTATGGAGAAGGTTAATAAAGATGAAGCAACCGATGTACTGGGTGATTTTGTCGATGCTGTAGAGAACCAGACCAACCTGGGCGTGGGCTCCGAAGAATATATTAAAACGGTGTTGTTAGATGCACTCGGTGAAGGTAAAGCCGAAGGCGTAATAGATCGCATTTTAATGGGACGTAACAGCAAAGGCTTAGAAGCGTTGAAGTGGATGGATTCCAGATCGGTTGCCGAAGTGATTCGTCTGGAACATCCGCAAATTATTGCCATTGTCTTATCGTATTTAGATTCCGATCATGCTGCAGACGTTCTCAATCAGTTGCCGGAGAGGACGCGACCTGATGTTGTTATGCGTATAGCTAGCCTGGATGGTATTCAACCGAGTGCTTTGCTTGAGTTAGATGAGATTATGGAAAAGCAGTTTTCCAGTAGTTCTAATGTTAAATCTTCTAATGTTGGCGGCACGAAAGTCGCCGCCGATATTTTGAATTTTCTGGACACGTCCATTGAGAGTGAAGTGATGGACAGTATCAAAGAAATTGATAGCGATCTGGGGCAAACTATAGAAGACCATATGTTTGTTTTTGAAAATCTATCGGCTCTGGATGATCGAAGCATACAATCTTTACTGCGTGAAGTGTCTTCAGACTCCTTGTTGCTCGCACTTAAAGGCTCTGATGAATCGCTCAAAGAACAGTTCTTCAAAAATATGTCTAAACGTGCAGCAGAAATGCTACGTGATGATCTTGAAGCCAAAGGGCCGGTTCGCTTAAGTGAAGTGGAAGGCGCACAAAAAGAGATTCTGGTTATAGCTCGACGTTTGGCAGAGTCCGGAGATATTTCATTAGGCGGAGGCTCCGGCGATGAGTTTGTCTAAAATAGTTGCCAATAATGATGTTGCCGCGCTGGAACGGTGGAAATCCGCACCGGTGAGTCGCCAGTCGGGGGAAAGCTACAATATGTTGACCGCCCGTCAACTGGAGGAGCTGCAAGAGCAGGCTAAAGATGAAGGGTATAAAACGGGTTATCAAGAAGGTTTAGCAAAAGGTGAGGCAGACATAAAGCAACAAATTAGCAATATAGGGAAAATTATTTCCTTATTGGGGTCGCCGTTGGCGTCACTGGATGATGCGGTAGAAGAAGAGCTGGCAACCTTATCCCTAATCATCGCCCGACAAATTATTCGTCGGGAATTAAAAACAGATCCGGGTCATATTGTTGCCGTCGTTAAAGAAACGGTTTCAGCATTACCGTTAGCCTCACGGACTGTGCGTATTGCACTGCATCCTGAAGATGCTGTTCTGATCAAGGACAATTTGTCGTTGGATAAAGATGATTATGAAGGCAAGAACAAGTGGGAAGTGGTGAATGACCCCACGCTCACACGAGGTGATTGTAAGGTTTCCACAGAAACCTCTCATATAGATGCAACAATAGAGAAGAGACTCACAGCCATTGCCGCAGAACTCTTGGGTGGTGAGCGGGAAGGCGAACAAGAATGAGTGTGTCGGAGCGCAACGCGATCTGGCAGGCAAGACTTAAGGCCTGTACCGATCGTGTGCAAAAACCGTTGCCGCTCATCATTGAAGGCAAGCTGACCCGAATGGTGGGTTTGACCCTGGAAGCCGTAGGTTGTCAGTCACCCATAGGCAGTCGATGTATTATTTCTGCTGTAGGTGGTGAAGAAATCGAAGCGGAAGTGGTTGGCTTTTCTGGCGATAAAACGTATTTAATGGCCACCGGTCAATTACGGGGTTTGGTGCCCAATGCGAGCGTGGTACCCAGTAATGAAGTGTACGCCGCTAGTGTTGGAGACGGCTTTCTCGGTAGAGTTATTGATGGGGGTGGGCGACCCCTGGACAGCAAAGGCCCTTTGGTGGTCGATGCTCAGGTGCCGCTTACTGGCGTGCCAATAAATCCGCTGGCAAGGAAGCCCATAAGAGAAGCACTGGATGTCGGTGTGCGTGCAATCAACGGCATGTTGACGGTAGGTCGTGGTCAACGTATGGGTTTATTTGCG
>UOFO01000058.1_pt1 | contig 12049 bp, 11 predicted proteins | sample 1988801 | NCBI WGS metagenome assembly UOFO01 (sample SAMEA4712195, study PRJEB27164) | hydrothermal vent metagenome | biome: marine basaltic hydrothermal vent biome; feature: marine hydrothermal vent; material: mineral | place: Pacific Ocean | collected 2011-06-14/2011-07-23 | depth 1719 m
AGCTCATTGATAACTCCTGCTACGATGCCATGGTGATCTAATCGTTTCACGCGAACTGAATCCACAGTAACCCTCTTGTATTTGTTGCGACAATAAGTCTAATATAATCAGACTATTATGCCATCTCGCCACAACAATGTTGCAACATTATGCGCAGCTAGCGTATTAAATCAAAAATACTTTGTGGGGGCTGCCCAATGTCTGAAGTAGGGGGGGGCAATCGTGCCTATCGCGAGCCTAGTCGACTCATAGTAGTGGTGTGTGTAATTTAGTGGGAAACCTGTTCGTGATGGGTATTATAAATACGGTAAGTTATTGCATTCGCTTTTTCACCCCCGCAATGCTTGTTGTACATCGTTGATGCTGCCGTCTTCATCTTCGAATTCGAAGTCGTCATAGTTTGTGGTGATGTTGAGTTTGGCAAAGGCGGGGATCTCGCTCCAGTCTGTTTCACTCAGGCGATGATTTTTGCCAACGTAGCTTTGCAAATTAGCAACGGTAACCACGTCGATTAAATTAGCTTTTGGGCTCATGTTGCACGTCATATTTTCATGCTCTGCCGCAACCGCAACGATTTCGCTGGGGAAATCCCATCGTCTTAGTATTTCTTTGCCCAGTCGAGTATGCATTTCTTCAATGATGTCATCAAAAACTTGCTCGTTTTCCAGTAGTTCAGGTGTGTTTTCTGCTCGCATAATAATAGGTAATGCACCAATGTCATGGATCAAGCCGGCTAATAGTGCTTCGTCAGGCCGCAGTTTGGCCATGGCTGCGAGTGAGAAACTAATGGCTGCAACTTCAGTGCTGTGCTCCCAAAATAATTGAAACCTTCGCTCCGTCTCTTTGGTCCTGGGTTGAAACATTTGTTTGACCAACAGGCTGTGTACACAGTTTTTTACCATGGAGTTGCCCATGCGGGTAATGGCCATGTTGAGGCTGTCTGCGCGTTTGGCACCTCGAAGTAATGGGCTGTTAGCGAGTTGAATCAGGCGTGTTGCCAATGCCGCATCGCTGCTGATGACTTCAGCGAGTTGTGTCGATGTGGCGTTAGGGTCGTCAATAATGTTTTTAACTTTTAGAGCCACTTCCGGTAGGCTGGGCAGCACTAGCGTATCGTTTTCCAGATCTTCAATAATAGCATTCAGAATTTTTTCTTTGACTTGTTCGTACATCCAGGAGCGCCTTTTTTCCTTGTATGCTCTGTTATCGAGCGAGTGGAGGTAAAGTTTACCCAAGTTTGTTTATGATGATTTTTGGGGTGGGTGCTGATTACCACTTGCTACGCAGATAAAACGCCCATATTAATAAGGTTGTTTGCTTTGGCTTTACGGCAGTGCTGACAGGAGAATAGGCTATGTTAGAATCGTGTCTATTCTAAGGTTAGCAGGGCGTTAATGATGAAGTTGAATTATTTGGATTTTGAGCAGCCGATCGCCGAGCTGCAAGAAAAAATAAAAGAATTACGTAATATTGTCAGCGATAACGAAATCAATATTAGCGATGAGTTGTCTCGGTTGGAAACCAAAAGCCAGTCTTTAACAGAGTCTATTTTTTCATCTTTGAACCCGTGGCAGGTTGCCCAGCTTGCACGGCATCCGCAACGCCCGTATTCATTTGATTATATCAGGAGAATTTTTACGGATTTTGATGAGTTGCACGGTGATCGTCATTATGCTGATGATGAGGCTATGATTGGTGGTGTGGCGCGACTTGATGGGCGGCCTGTTATGGTAATAGGTCATCAAAAAGGTCGAGATACCAAGGAAAAAATTCGGCGCAATTTTGGTATGCCACGGCCTGAAGGTTATCGTAAGGCGTTGCGTTTAATGGAAACGGCAGAAAGATTTAAACTGCCCGTAATTACACTAATAGATACGCCCGGTGCTTACCCGGGTATTGGTGCTGAAGAAAGAGGTCAGAGCGAAGCTATTGCGCGTAATTTAATGGTGATGTCCAAGTTAAAAACGCCCATTATATGTACGGTTGTGGGCGAGGGCGGATCGGGTGGTGCGTTGGCCATCGGTGTGGGTGATGTAGTTATGATGCTTCAGTACAGTACTTATTCCGTTATTTCCCCAGAAGGTTGCGCTACCATTTTGTGGAAGAGTGCAGAAAAGTCAAAAGAAGCCGCTGTGGCGATGGGGATAACGTCAGGTCGTTTGTTTGAGCTAGGTGTTGTCGATCGTGTTATTGCTGAACCGTTGGGTGGCGCTCACCGAGATGTTGATCAAGTCGCGCTTAACCTCAAAGAAGCGATTCAGCAAAGCCTGGATAAAGTGTCAGAAATGAGTGTAGAAGAAATGTTAGTTGCGCGAACGACCAAGCTGATGGGGTATGGTAACTTTATAGAAAAAGAAAAAAATTAGAAATTTTTTAGTTTTATATTATTGCGTCACCAACAGATCAAAATGGCCAAAGACCAAACATTTTCAGTTTCGGCTTTATTTTCTATCGTTAAGCAATTCCCGCCCCATAAGCGTTTGCTGATAGGTTTCAGTGGGGGTTGCGATTCCAGTGTGCTTTTGCATGCGCTGGCCGCATTACGTCAGCCTCCATCCAGTATTAATATCGTAGCCCTATATATAGATCATGATTTAGCTGATGAGTCTGCTCAGTGGGGTGAACATTGCCAGTCTTTTTGTGCAAAAATCAACATTCCTTTTTATCAAAAAAAAATTAATGTACAGCTAAATCAAGGCCAAAGCCCTGAAGAAGCGGCGAGAAATGCACGTTATGATGCTTTTCGTGAAGATCTCCGTGAAGGTGATGCCTTAGTGACAGCGCATCACGCTGATGATCAGTCAGAAACATTGCTATTACAAATGTTGCGCGGTTCAGGGCCTAAAGGCTTGGCGGCGATGCCTGAGTGTACGCGTTTTGGCCGAGGTTACTTGCTGCGCCCATTGCTCAACTTTACACGCAATGAATTAGAACAGTATGCGACACAGCAAGCTTTGTGTTGGATTGAAGACCCCAGTAATGCGGTTGATCGATATGATCGAAATTATTTGCGAAATACCGTGATGCCGTTATTATCCCAACGCTGGCCGGCTGTGCGTGAATCGCTGGGGCGAGTGGCGGCACACCAGGCTGAAGCGTGCCGGCTTATGGCCACTCTGGCTGAGGATGATTTCTCAGTCACTAAGGTGGGCGATTGTATGGATGCTGCTGTGTTGTTGCAGCTTGATAAAGATAGGCAACGTAATTTGCTGCGGTATTGGATACAGTCTAAAGGCGTTTTTTTGCCCAGTACTGCAATCATGAAGCAAATTTTACTTGCTGTTGTGGCAGCAAAAGAAGACGGTTCGCCTCTATTGGCCTGGGGTGGTTTTCAATTAAGACGATATAGAAAGAAGCTCTATCTGGAAGAGGCTTTGCCGCCGCATGATGCGACAGTTTTACTGTCTTGGGATGGTGTCAATGCACTTGAATTGCCAAGTAAACTAGGTGTTTTACGAACACGGCAGCGCATCGGAGCGGGGCTTAACTTGCGGAGTGTAAATAATAATCAAATTACTGTTCGTTTTAGACAAGGAGGTGAGCGCATCAAGCCTCGCGGACAATCCATCACGCACGATCTAAAAAAACTTTTTCAAAGCAGGGCGGTACCTCCGTGGCTGCGTAATCGCATACCCTTGATTTTTGTTGGTGATGAGTTAGCGGCTGTTGTCGGGTTTTGCTTGGCCGATTCTTTTGCCGCTGAAAAAAATGAGGATGGGCTTGAGTTTTTTATTGATAACACATTGAGAGGGGAGTGATATTTTGCTATAATCCGAGGGTTATAGAAATTCATGTTTTATTCCTCTGAGTCGCTTTTTTACATATCATGATGTGATGTCTACATGACAAAATTTATATTTATTACGGGTGGTGTTGTTTCGTCCTTAGGTAAGGGTATCGCGTCAGCCTCTCTTGCTGCGTTGTTAGAAGCCCGTGGCCTCAATGTGACTCTGCTTAAGCTGGATCCTTATATTAATGTTGATCCCGGAACGATGAGCCCGTTTCAACATGGCGAGGTTTTTGTTACCGAGGACGGTGCAGAAACAGATTTGGATTTAGGTCATTACGAACGCTTTGTTGATACGACGATGACCAAGCGAAATAATTTTACTACCGGTCGAATTTACGCCAACGTCATCCGCAAAGAGCGGCGCGGTGATTATCTTGGCGGAACGGTTCAGGTCATTCCTCATATAACAGACGAAATCAAGCGCTGTGTTATTGATGGTTCGGGTGAGGCTGATGTGGCTATGGTTGAAATTGGCGGTACGGTAGGCGATATCGAATCTTTACCGTTTTTAGAGGCTATCCGCCAAATAGGTGTGGAGTTTGGCCGGGATCGTTGCCTGTTTTTACACCTGACCCTGGTGCCTTACGTCGCCGCCTCTGGCGAATTGAAAACAAAACCGACGCAGCATTCTGTTAAAGAATTACGTTCAATTGGTATCCAGCCTGATATTTTGTTGTGTCGAGCGGATCGAAATTTGCCTGAAGCTGAAAGAAGAAAAATCGCTCTGTTTACTAATGTTGAAGATAGCGCGGTATTTAGCGCAATAGATGTCGATAGCATATATAAGGTGCCGATGGAGCTTCATCGGCAGGGTGTCGATGACATTGTAGCGAAAAAATTAAACCTCGATCTACCGGAAGCGAATCTAACACAATGGCAGCAGGTTATTCATGACCTGGAAAACCCCAATGCAGAAGTTAATATTGCCATCGTTGGTAAATACGTCGATTTGACTGAATCCTATAAATCACTATCGGAATCTTTGATCCATGCGGGTATTCATACGCATACTCGGGTCAATATCACTTATATAGACTCGGAAGATTTAGAATCCAGTGACAGCGCTGATCTATTAAGCGGCATGCATGCTATTTTAGTGCCGGGTGGTTTTGGTGGGCGAGGTATTGAAGGGAAAATTTCTGCGGTTCGTTTTGCCCGTGAAAATAAAGTGCCTTATCTGGGTATTTGCTTGGGTATGCAGGTGGCTGTGATTGACTATGCACGCAACGTTGTAGGTTTAACGGCGGCGCACAGTACAGAGTTTGATCTGGAAACTCCAGATCCGGTTATCGCGTTGATTACAGAATGGACAGCAACGGACGGCTCGACTGAAAAACGCAGTCAACAATCTGATCTGGGTGGCAGTATGCGCCTGGGGGGGCAACGTTGTAATTTGGGTGCGAATACCCGTATTAGAGAAATATACGGTGAAGAGAGTATTGTTGAACGTCATAGACACCGTTACGAATTTAATAATACATATAAAACAGCATTAGAAAATGCCGGCCTGCGATGTTCGGGTATGTCTGCGGATGGAAGTTTGGTTGAAGTGATAGAAATAACGGAGCATCCGTGGTTTGTTGCTTGTCAGTTTCATCCCGAGTTTACGTCAACCCCGAGAAAGGGGCATCCGCTTTTCAGTGGTTTTATTACGGCCGCACGGCAGGCACAACATGAGCAGCAGCACACTCAGGCGGCTAACGGATGAATTTATGTGGCTTTGAAGTCGGCTTGAATGCCCCTTTCTTTTTAATAGCGGGCCCCTGTGTTATTGAAAGTGAACAACTGGTGCTGGATACGGCGGGTACCTTGGCCGAGATTACACAAGAGCTCAATATTCCCTATATATTCAAAGCCTCTTTTGATAAAGCAAACCGGACTTCTGGAACCAGTTATAGAGGGCCGGGTTGTGAAGAAGGCTTGCGTATTTTAGCTGAGGTGAAACGCCAGTTAAAAATACCCGTTTTAACGGATGTACACGAATATACGTCACTTTCTGAGGTTTCATCCGTGGTTGATGTATTGCAAACCCCCGCATTTTTATGTCGACAAACGGATTTTATTCAAAAAGTAGCGAAGCAAGGCTTGCCCGTTAATATTAAAAAAGGTCAGTTTTTAGCGCCATGGGATATGAAAAATGTCGTTGAGAAAGCCCAGTCGGCGGGTAACAGACAGATTATGGTCTGCGAACGAGGGGTTTCTTTTGGTTATAACACGCTCGTCTCAGATATGCGAAGTCTGGTGGTTATGCGCGAAACACAATGCCCTGTTGTCTATGATGCGACACATTCAGTGCAGCAACCGGGTGGCGAGGGTAGTCACTCGGGAGGTAATCGGGAGCATGTGCCGGCATTGAGTCGGGCGGCAGTGGCTACTGGAGTGGCAGGGATTTTTATGGAAACACACCCCGATCCAGATAAAGCATTGAGCGATGGTCCAAACTCAATGCCTCTGGCCAAAATGAAGGGGTTATTGGAAGTGCTCAAGCAACTTGACGAAACGGTCAAACGAGCCGGTTTTGAAAATGAAAAGTAATGGTAGGTGGAATAGTTAATGTCACAAATTGTAAATATTCATGCGCGTGAAATTTTAGATTCTCGTGGTAATCCCACTATTGAGGCTGATGTCACTCTTGATACTGGCATTATTGGTCGAGCTGCGGTGCCTTCGGGCGCCTCTACAGGTGCGAGAGAAGCGATAGAGCTGCGTGACGGCGGGTCGCGTTACCTGGGAAAAGGGGTGCAGAAAGCGGTTGCGAATGTGAATACCGATATCAAAAATGCACTTATTGGTAAAGATCCCAGCGATCAGAAACTCATTGATGAAACGATGATCACGTTAGATGGTACAGAAAATAAAAGTAAGTTGGGAGCAAACGCATTATTAGCGGTGTCGATGGCCAGTGCCAAAGCGGCGGCATTGCAAAGTGGTTTGCCTTTATATCGTTATTTGGGCGGCGATGGCCCTTTTTTAATGCCTGTGCCGATGATGAATATTATCAATGGAGGTTCGCACGCGGACAATAGTATTGATTTTCAGGAATTCATGGTAATGCCTGTCGGAGCACCAAACATTCGTGAAGCCATTCGTTATGGTACTGAAATATTTCACGCACTGAAATCGATACTGAAGAAACAGGGTTTGAATACGGCAGTGGGTGATGAAGGCGGTTTTGCGCCAAACTTACGTTCTAACCAGGAAGCGATAGATGTGATTTTAGAGTCTATTAATGTCGCGGGTTTCAAAGCCGGCGAAGATATTTTCATCGGTCTGGATGTCGCAAGCTCGGAGTTTTATAAGGATGGAAAATATGATCTGGCTTCAGAAAATCGAGTGCTGGATTCTGAACAGCTGGTTGATCTTATGGTGGGTTGGGTGAATCAATATCCTATCCTCAGTATTGAAGACGGTATGGACGAAAACGATTGGCAGGGTTGGGCGAAATTAACTCAAGCGTTAGGCGATCGTATACAGTTGGTTGGTGATGATCTTTTTGTGACTAATACCGCTATTTTACAAAAAGGCATTGATGAAAAAATAGCTAATTCTATTTTGATCAAAGTGAATCAGATTGGTACATTAACAGAAACTTTTGCCGCGATAAATATGGCAAAAGAAGCTAATTATACTTCTGTTATTTCTCATCGCTCTGGTGAGACGGAAGATACCACCATTGCTGATTTAGCTGTAGCGACTAATGCAGGCCAAATTAAAACAGGTTCTTTGTCACGTTCAGATCGCGTTGCTAAATACAATCAATTGATTCGTATAGAAGAGGCCTTAGGCGATCAGTGCCGTTATGCGGGTAAGGATGCTTTTAACTTACCACTATAAAGTTGACCTCCGTATCCGTAAGAATACATAGCGATGGTTGCGGAGATAACTAACAATGAAGTGGGTGATTATCTTTCTTGTTCTGATGTTTGCTGTGATGCAGTATAAACTTTGGGTGGGAGAAGGCAGTCTGATAGAAGTACAACGATTGAATAAGGCCATTGGCATACAGCAAACTGAGTTTCAGAACTTAAAAGCTCGAAATGAAAAACTGGAAGCTGAAGTGCGAGATCTGAAAACAGGGCTGGCAGCAGTTGAAGAAAGAGCTCGCGCAGAGTTAGGTATGATCAAAAAAGGTGAAACCTTCTATCAAGTTTATGACCGTGAACAGCCTCCAGAGAAAAGTCTAGAAAAAACTGAGTAGTTACCATTTTTTAAAAGAGAAATGTTCATGCAATTTTGGTCCATTGTTCCCGCCGCTGGAGTTGGCCTTCGTATGGGGGGTGTATTGCCTAAGCAGTATTTAAAACTAGGTAAGCAAACTATCATTGAGCATACGCTGAATCGTTTACGTAATCAGTCTTTGATATCTGGTGTTGTGCTTGTCATTTCTCCCGCAGATCAACATTGGCAGCAAATCCAATTGCCGGAATGTGCAACACCGCTTTGGATTACGGATGGAGGTGCAGAGCGGTGTCACTCGGTATTGAATGGCCTTAATAAACTTCAAGATTTTGCGAGTGATGATGACTGGGTTTTAGTGCATGATGCAGCGAGGCCTTGTTTACGATCTGAAGATATTAACAAGCTGATTGAGAATCTTCAGTTTCATGCTGTGGGTGGGCTTTTAGGCTTACCTGTTGCGGACACCATTAAAAAAGTTGATGAGGATGGTGTGATAATCAATACAGTTGATCGTCGTGCTTTATGGCGAGCTTTAACACCTCAAATGTTTCGTCTGGGGTTGCTCAGGGATGCTTTGACGCATGCTTTGTCAGCAGAGTATATGGTTACCGATGAGGCTTCTGCAGTGGAATTTCACGGTTATCGTCCACTGATGATTGAAGGCTCGGCAGATAATATTAAAATAACGCACCCGAATGACTTAAGTTTGGCCGAAACATTCTTACAGCAACAAGGGCACATTTTATGAGAATAGGTCATGGCTATGATGCTCATCGCTTTGCTGAGGACGGTACGCTTGTTTTAGGCGGAGTTAACATTGAGCACCCTGTAGGTTTGCTTGCTCATTCTGATGGTGATGTTTTGCTCCACGCTGTTTGTGATGCCTTATTGGGTGCGCTGGCTCTAGGTGATATTGGTCGACACTTTCCTGATACGGCGGCTAAGTTTGAAAATATTGATAGCCGCGTATTGTTGCGTCACGTTGTGCAGCAGGCCCATGAAAAAAAGTATGTGATTGGCAATCTGGATGTAACGGTTATCGCTCAACAGCCTAAACTTAAATCATATATTGGCAAAATGGTACAAGCTCTTGCTGAAGATCTGCATGTTGATATTACTCAAGTTAATGTGAAAGCAACCACAACTGAGGGTATGGGTTTCGTCGGTCGCTGTGAAGGTATCGCTGCTCATGCTGTGGTTATGCTGATTGTACAACCATGAAATCTTTTGCCCGTGTTTATACTCCGAGTTGTGGTCGTGGTGTTATTCGCACGTCAAATGTTGATTTTTGTGTCGATGAAATTCTAGGTTTTCCTCCTGATGGTGAAGGAAATCATATACTGCTGCATATAGAAAAAAAAGAAACGAATACAGATTGGTTAGTACAGCAATTAGTTCGTTTTGTCGGTGTCAAAGCTGTAGATATTGGTTATGCTGGGAAAAAAGATCGGCATGCTCATACAAAACAATGGTTAAGTATTCATATGTCGGGGGTGACCGAGCCTGATTGGGAGCAGTTTAATACAGAGCAATACAGAATTTTAGCCGTGCATCGCCATAGAAGAAAATTACGTCCTGGTTGCTTGCAAGGCAATCATTTTGAGCTTGTTATTAGAGATCTTGATGTGGATTGGTCTCTTCTTGATGCGCGTTTGCAGAAAATAAAATATTCCGGTGTCCCTAACTATTTTGGTGAACAGCGCTTTGGTTATAACAACCTGGAATCTGCAAAAAAATGGTTGGCTGGGAATAAATCGAAAATAAAAAAAACACAACAAAGCATTTATATTTCAGTGCTGCGTTCCTATATGTTTAATTGCATTTTGGATTATCGAGTTAGAGAAAAAAACTGGAACCGGGTTTTAGGGGGCGATGTAATGATGTTATCGGGCTCGCACAGTTGTTTTGTTGCCGAAGATCACGATGCATTGTTGCAGCAGCGATTAAGCGAGCAGGATATCGCTCCTACCGGCCCTTTGTGTGGTTTAGGTGAGTCTCTAGTGTGCGGTGAGGCAAAAGCGTTGGAGCAAGCTGTATTGATTCCCTATCAGGGCTGGATTGATGCCTTGGTCGTAAAAAAAGTAAAACAACGACGCCGCTCATTGATGTTGTTTTTAAGTGACATGGTCTGGCAGTTTGAACCGGATGCGGCTTGTATGAAATTAAGTTTTACTTTGCCTGCGGGTTCTTATGCTACCGTTGTTTTAAGAGAACTGATAGAGTATAAAAATGCGCAAAGAAGCGTGAATGCTATTTAGCCGGAGATGAAAAGGTTACCGTTGTGGTGTGGTAAAATACAGAAAAATAGCAACCTGTTCAGCGACTTTTTGTTGTTAGCTCAGGTGAGTTTGCAAGTGTAAATGATTATTTTTTAACGTAGAAATAGCGGGTTTCGAGAGGCTTTGCATGTAGCCTTGGGAGGAGTGGGTGAGGTCTTTTTCAGCAAATAATTTTCGTCAATCAAGGCACTCTAAGCTGTCACTCTTTACACGGGTTACTGACGTGCTCTGGGTGGTGTTCATTTTTTGGCTTCTCGCGCTTTTTTATGACGTTGAATTTGACGACAGGCTTAGCCTGGTTGTTGCTTGTGGTGCGGGTATATTTGTATTTTTGGCTGAAACTAATGATTTGTATCGTTCCTGGCGTGGAGCTCCCTTATGGCAGGAAGGCATTCGCCTTTGGTGGGTTTGGTTAGGGGTTGTGCTGGGTTTGTTGTTGCTTGCTTATGTGACTAAATCGTCTGCCGAGTATTCTCGTCGCGTGGTGGTGAGTTGGTTTGTATTAACCCCATTGTTATTGACTATTTGGCGTAGCTACCTTCATTTGATGGTCGGTTATTTTAGACGCTATGGTTTTAATAACCGCTCTGTCGCGATAGTGGGCGCGCGGGCGATAGGGGTCAAGTTAGCCCAAACCATAGAAAATGCACCTTGGATGGGCTTGGATCCAATCGGTTTTTATGATGATCGTAATCCAAATAGTGAGCGTATTGTCTCTGGTACTTCGTTGCAGGTGCTGGGCACGTTAGAGGACTTGGTTATTGCAGCAAAAAAAGGTGAGATTGATCAAGTTTATATTACATTGCCCATGGAGGCTGAAAAGCGGATTAGGCTGCTGATTTCCAAATTGTCTGATACCACCGTTTCTGTGCATATGCTGCCCGATTTTTTTACATTTGATTTAATGAACGCGAGCTGGAGTCATGTGGGTGATCTGCCTACCATTACCATTAAAGAAACACCTTATTCTGGTGTGGATAGTTGGATCAAACGGTTAGAAGATATAGTGCTTTCTATGTTGATCTTGATCGCGATTGCGGTACCTATGTTGATAATTGCGTTTGCAGTAAAGAAATCGTCACCTGGGCCCATTATATTTCGCCAGTTTCGTTATGGTCTTCAGGGCGAACGAATAGAAGTTTGGAAATTTCGTTCAATGCGTGTTGATGAGGTGAAAACGGACAATGTTGTTCAGGCGATCCGCGAGGATCCTCGTGTGACACGGTTAGGGGGTTTTTTACGGCGTACTTCCCTGGATGAACTACCACAGTTTATTAATGTCCTGCAAGGGCGAATGTCTATAGTGGGGCCGAGGCCACATGCAGTGGAGCATAATGAGTTTTACAGAAGTGAAATCAATGAATATATGCTTCGTCATAAAGTGAGGCCTGGTATTACGGGCTGGGCTCAGGTTAATGGTTGGCGGGGGGAAACAGATACCGTTGAAAAAATGAGAATTAGAGTGGAACATGACTTGGCGTATATTCGAAACTGGTCATTATGGCTTGACCTTAGAATAATATTCGTTACCATCTTGAAAGGTTTTTCAGGCAAGAACGCTTACTGACTTTACAGCATTGGAGCGTCCCGTTCAGCTTTTTCTAGTGTGTAACTCAGAAATGGTGGGTTTTAGGGTTGAATTGAATATAGTTATAGCTTGATTAGGTAATATTGTATTGACTGTTGGGGTCGGTATTGTTATAAAAAATATTCCGTTGTGGGGCATGCTGCACGGGAGGGAGGTTGTCAGTGTATGAACGAAGTCTTAAGGGGGGGGGTAATGAAAAATATTGTACGTACA
>UOFO01000134.1_pt1 | contig 11963 bp, 13 predicted proteins | sample 1988801 | NCBI WGS metagenome assembly UOFO01 (sample SAMEA4712195, study PRJEB27164) | hydrothermal vent metagenome | biome: marine basaltic hydrothermal vent biome; feature: marine hydrothermal vent; material: mineral | place: Pacific Ocean | collected 2011-06-14/2011-07-23 | depth 1719 m
GACAAAAATAAAATCTGTAGTGCCAACTAATACGATCAAAAACAGCAAGCTGTTGTTTTTAAGTGATTTTATGTTTACCCCCTGCGAAGTTGGGTTAAGAATCAAAGAGTTAAGCCTTAATCTGAATAAATGACAACCGCCAGAAAAAATACATTAAATTCAATGGGTTGCATATTTTGACTCAAGCATGTGGGTTAATTATCAAGGAGTTAGAAAGTAGAACAGATTCGCCGTGCTCTTCCAATATAATAATGAAACGAAATGGGGTTCATTCTCCAAGGGGGTGCTGAAATCCACAGTAGGCTATCTATTCACGGGTAGTTTCTTGGTCATAGGGCAGTTCCATAAGTTTGATTACGTTATTGTGTTCATCAAGCAGATTCGAGGATGAGTTGGTCACGGCAATTTCTAAAACAACGAGCAGTAAGTAACCCCCTTCCGCTGAGGGTTGCGCTGTGACAACAACACCTACTTTCCGATCTTCAGATTCTTTTTCTTGAAGCGTAATGCTGCTTCCTGAAGACGGTGCCGTTTCTGCCGAGGTATGGAATAGTGCCATGCGGCGTTTTAGTTTTCCGCGATAATGGGTTCGTGCAACTATTTCCTGGCCTGGGTAGCATCCTTTTTTGAAGCTGATGCCGTTAATTAAATCCAGGTTAGTCATTTGGGGTATGAAAAGATCTTGTGTTGCGGTTGTGATTGTGGGAATGCCGCTGATGATATTAATTAAGTCCCAAGAGTTTGTACCAACTGGGGCGGCATTAACATCAAGGGAGTTCCATACCAGCTTAATGTCATTGCTCTCGCCAATGATTATGCACCTGGGGAAAGCTCCAGGAAGACGAATGATACTTAACTTATCAGTGCTGGTGCAGTGGTAGTCTTCTTGAGGTGTGCTGATCGTGTTTTGCTTGGCGAGCTGATCATCCAGGTCTGGGCTCGATGCTCCGATGCAGACCAAGCTATCGCTTGCATCTTCAGGTGTAACTTTTGCATTAAGAATAAATATCCTTAGACGATCAATCACGGGTTGAACTAACTCTCTGGGGAGTTGTAAATAATAGGTATCTCCTCGTAAAAAAACACAAAAAATAGCCAATAACCGACCCTTGGGTGTGCAGTAGCCGTTGAGTTGTGCAAGGGATGGAGAAACTAAATTGGTATCATTAGTGAATTGATTGGCGAGGAAAGTTTGTGCATCTTCACCATGAATCGCGATTAAACCATAATGAGAGAGATCAGAAATAATAAAACCTGTTGTGACGACACGAAGTTCACGAGAGGGATTGCCAAAATGTTTGACCTTGTCGTCTTCAATTTCAGCACCGGCATGGCTTAAAAAAGTTTTCCAATCATCTCTCATTTTATTGTGTCCTTATTCACGATCAAGTATATTCTTTTCAGTAGGCTTCAACATTATACCTTGTATGGCTGTATAAAAGCTTCTGTGCCTGATGTTTATGTAGTTCTTTAGGCTATAGTCCAAAGGGAAAATCTATTTAAAAATTATTGAAATAACGGGGTGGATTATTTTAACAAACAGGCTAAACTACACAATCATATGGTAACTAAACAAAAACGACCGATATTTCTAGATATACGGCGCATCCATCTTCCTGTAACTGCCATAACTTCTATATTGCATCGTATTAGTGGTGTAATCTTATTTTTATCCATTCCATTTGTAATACAGTTGCTCGCCATGTCGTTAGCGGATGAAGCAGAGTATGGTCGTGCGGCCGAGTTATTGGACGGCGTTTGGGTAAAGCTATTTTTATTGATGGCGTTATGGAGCTTGCTGCATCATGTGTTGGCCGGGGTGCGGTTTTTGCTGCTTGATATCGATGTGGGTATAGAGCGGGAGCAAGCACGTCGATCCGCACTTATTGTTAATATTGTTGCCGCTGCTTTGGCGGTCATTATTGGCTGGGTTGTTGTGTTATGAGCTGGCGAGCGCAAGGTTTTCGAGCTTGGTTGCTGCAAAGGCTTACAGCCATCTACATGCTGCTGTTTTTAACCTGGTTCTTTTTCTCATTATGGTTTAATTCTCCGGCAGATTATATTGAGTGGCGTACTTGGTTAGGCAGCACAACCGTTGCTATTCCTGTCGCGATATTTTTTATGGCATTGCTGATGCACGCATGGGTGGGTATGCGCGATGTTATTATCGATTACATGCATATAGTTGCATTGCGTCTTACTCTATTAAGTATTGTAGGGCTCACTTTGCTGTATATGGCTTTATGGGTGATGCAGGTTTTATTTCGGGCGGTTTTATGAGTGCTATAACAAATTCTTTGCGTCGTCGTCGCTTTGACTCTCTCGTCATTGGTGCCGGAGGCGGAGGATTGAGGGCGGCACTGCAGCTGGCTCGAGCAGATGCTACCGTTGCCGTTGTTTCCAAGGTATTTCCCACTCGCTCTCACACTGTTGCCGCGCAAGGCGGTATGAATGCGGCTTTAGCCAATGTCTTGCCGGACAATTGGCATTGGCATATGTACGACACGGTCAAAGGCAGTGATTATTTAGGTGATCAAGACGCTATTGAATATATGTGTCGTGCTGCTTCTCATCTGGTTATTGAGTTGGAGCATATCGGCGTTCCTTTTTCTCGTCTGGACGATGGCAGTATCTATCAACGACCGTTTGGCGGGCAAAGCCAGGATTTCGGGGGAGCGCAAGCGGCAAGGACGTGTGCTGCGGCTGACCGAACGGGTCATGCGATTCTGCATAGCTTGTATCAACAAAACATTCGCGCCAGAACGCACTTTTTTGATGAGTATTTTGCTTTAGATTTTATTAAGGATGATGAAGGTAATATCCTGGGTGCGTTAGTGTTGGAAATAGAGACGGGCGAACCGTTGCTCATTGAAGCGAAAACGACGCTGTTGGCAACGGGCGGAGTCGGGCAACTGTTCGCTACCAATACAAATGCTCGTATTAATACGGGTGATGGGTTGGCGATGTCATTACGTGCCGGAATCCCCGTTCAGGATATGGAGTTTTTTCAGTTTCATCCCACCGGAATTGCAGGCAGAGGCATGTTGATTACGGAAGGTGCGAGAGGCGAAGGCGGTTATCTTGTCAATAAAGATGGCGAACGGTTTATGGAGCGTTATGCACCCAACGCCAAAGATCTGGCCAGTCGGGATGTGGTGAGTCGAGCCATCTATATGGAAGTCCGAGATGGTCGAGGCTGCGGTCCAGATGGTAGTTATGTACATTTAAAACTTGATCACTTGGGATCCGACGTAATCAAAAAGCGTCTGCCTGGTATTCGCGATACGATTAAAACATTCTTGGGGATAGACCCCATAGACTCTGTAATTCCAGTCTACCCGACGGCGCACTATACCATGGGCGGAATTCCAACAAACCGTTTTGGCCAGGTCGTGGTGCCTATTAAGAAGGGTGCGGAAGAACCGATACCCGGTTTATATGCGGCGGGAGAGTGTGCCTGTGTCTCTGTGCATGGTGCCAATAGACTGGGAGGTAATTCGCTATTGGATATCGTCGTGTTTGGTCGGGCTGCAGGGAATCATATTATTGAATATCTTAAGGAGGTTCGTCAGCATCGGCCAGTGAATAACGACAGTGTTGAGCAGGCTATGGCGCGTTTATTGAGCTGGGATAGTCGGGCTCAAGTTGATGGTAAAGAAGAACGGGTAGATGATTTACGTCGTTCGTTGCAGCAAGTTATGGAGAAATATTGTGGTGTGTTTCGTGATAATGATATTTTGACTGAGGGCGTTGAAAAAGTACGAGAAATAGAAGCCCGCTTCCAAAATGTGGCGTTGAGGGATCAGTCCAAGTGTTTTAACACGGCACGTATTGAAGCTTTGGAGCTGGAAAATTTGATCGACCTTGGCTTGGCCACCGTTATTTCGGCGCTTGCGCGAAAAGAAAGCCGTGGAGCACATTCGCGTATCGACTATCCTGAGCGAAATGATATCGACTGGATGAAGCACAGTCTTTATTTTAAAGAAGAGCAACGGCTTGAATATAAACCGGTGCGCACAAAGCCTTTGACCGTAGAATCCTTTCCGCCGAAAAAGCGAGTGTATTAGGGGCGAAATTATGCGATTTTCAATTTATCGTTACAATCCGGAGACGGACGAAAAACCCTATATGCAGGATTATGACTTGGAAACAAGTCCGGAAATGATGCTTCTGGACGCGTTGGAGCAATTAAAAAGCAAGGATGAAACGCTTAGCTTTCGTCGCTCCTGTGGTGAAGGTGTGTGTGGCTCTGACGGCATGAATATTAATGGGCGCAATGGCCTGGCTTGCATTACCGCGCTGTCCTCGCTTACGGAGCCTGTAGAAATTCGACCTATGCCCGGTATGCCCGTGATTCGTGATCTGATTATTGATATGGCGCAATTTTATCACCAGTATCGTTCGGTTAAGCCGTACCTTATTGTCCATGATCCAGAGCCTGATGTAGAATTTAAGCAGACACCTGAAGAGCGAGAGCAGCTTGACGGTTTATATGAATGTATTTTATGTGGTTGCTGCTCGATGTCATGCCCTTCTTTTTGGTGGAACCCAGATTACTTTCGTGGCCCTGCTGCGCTATTGCAAGCGTGGCGATTTTTAGCTGACAGTCGAGACCAGGCAACAGCAGAACGGCTCGAAGCCCTTGACGGGACGTATCGACTGTTCCGTTGCCATACCATTATGAATTGCGTTGACGTTTGCCCAAAAGGTTTGAACCCAACAAAAGCGATTGGCAACATAAAAAAAATGATGCTGGCTCAGTTGACATAAATATTATGGTTAGACCCTCTGTTGCAGATCAATCTCGGCTTCAATGGCGTTGTCGCCGCGGCATGTTAGAGCTGGATTTGTTATTACAAGACTTTTTGGCCCAGTATTATTCCAGCTTGTCTGCGAATGAGCTGGCTGCGTTTGAAGAATTACTGACCTATTCTGACCAAATGTTGCTCGAGCTCTTACTAGGGGGGAAGCGTACGGCTGACCAGCCGGTTGCCCGAATTGTTGAGCGTGTTAGAAAAGCCGCTAGTCATTGATCTACATTCTTCTCGTTATTTAGCGCAAGCTTTTGTTGTGCTGGGTGGCGCTACGTTTTTGCTGATTTTGATTTTACCTTTGCCTGCCTGGTTCCAGTTTTTATTACTTATCCTTGTTTTTGTATGCTTCTTAAATGCGTATCAACGCGATATTTCGGTTGTGAGTTCGACCCGTTTTATCCAGATAATTTGGGAGGATAAAAATCAATGGTGGTTAGTGACTCAGGGAGGACAATCCGTCAAGGCGAGCTTAAGCCGGGATAGCGTATTATGGACAAACCTGCTGGTATTAAATTTTTACCAACATGAAAATGGCCGACGCAGGTCGTTAGTATTGCTTGCCGATAGTGCGAGTCAAGAGCAATTGAGGTTTCTCCGTGTTCGCTTAAAAACACAATTAACTCAAATGTTTGAGGATGAAAGATAGGTTTTGCCCTATCGTTGCATAAAAAATCAGTGAAATGGTTTCGTTCCTAGCCACAATTTATGAAATCAATTGAGTCAACGTCGCTTGAATTTTAATTATTTTCTGTGTTCTGTATAAATATAAACAAGTAAGGCTTATATAATAAAGAATAATCCGATATGATAGGCCGCTAAAATAAAGTAAGTCAGGGATGATTCGCAATAAGTAAAGGTGTTTTGTCGAACTTATCTATTTAACTATTGTCTATCGAAGCGAGAGGTCTTTGACCCTGTCTCGCGCGGAAAGGGGATTGCCCTAATGGGCGAGAAAGCGGTCGATCAACAGCTGATTGAACGAATAAAAAAAGGTGAAAAGGAAGCTTTTGACGTTCTTGTTCTGAAGTATCAGAACAAGGTGGTGAAATTGATCTCCCGATATGTGCATGACCAAAGCGAAGCGCTGGATGTTGCCCAAGAAGCCTTTATAAAAGCGTATCGAGCGATTCCTAATTTTCGTGGTGAGAGTGCCTTTTATACCTGGTTATATCGCATTGCTATTAATACCGCGAAGAACCACTTAGTCTCACAAGGGAGAAGGCCCCCCGCTGTTGATATCGAAGTGCTTGATGCGGAACAATTTGAGGGGCCAACTGGTCTAAAAGATTACGACACTCCAGAAGAGCATTTGCTTAGAGACGAGGTAGAAAAAACCATTCTGGAAGCGATGGAAGCACTTCCTGACGACTTAAGGACCGCTATTACTTTACGTGAGCTTGAGGGTTTGGATTACAAAGAAATAGCAGATGCCATGTCCTGCCCTGTAGGAACGGTGCGTTCTCGAATATTCAGAGCGCGAGAAGCAATCAATAATCGGCTGGATAAATTATTATTGGGCTGAGAATTCGGGATTTAAATCTTATGAAGAAAATAAAAATAGAAAAACTTTCTTTGTTTGTTGACGGTGAGCTTGAGGCTCAAGAAGCGGATGCTTTGTTATCTTCAATGTGTAGAGAGGGTGATTTAAAAGGTTGTTGGCATCGTTACCATCTTATTGGCGATGCTTTACGGAATAATCTTCCTACGGATACCAAGCATAACTTAGCCGAACGTGTTTCCTCGGCGCTGAAAGACGAACCTACTTTGTTTTGCCCCGTATCTGTAAAACTCCCATCTTCCCCCTTAGCTTCATCCAAGCCTCAAAAATCATTTACTGGTTTTGCTATTGCCGCATCGGTTGCTGTTGTGGTTGGTTTTGTTGCGGTTAGTTTGTTGGGCTGGAATATTATCCAGGAAAATCAGCAGATCATCGCACAAAAAATTGCCGCGCCTGTTATTCATGTAGTTAGTACAGAAGGTCGGTTTAGTACAAACCATGTAGACCCAAAGTTACGTTCCTACATGATAGACCATGCAAATTTTACCTCGTTATACAGCCGCCCTGGATTACCTCCTAATGTACGAGTCGTTACCTTTTCAGCAGAGCAATAAATGGGATTCAAATCTTGCTGGCCTCAACGTGTTGTGATGGGGATTAAATATCCAGTATTTTATATTGTCCTGTTGTTGTTACCTTTCCATGTTTTGGCGAATGACACATTAGAGCACAACCTTAGAAATTGGTTAGATGTGATCACAGCATCCGCGTTAAAGCACAGCTATGAAGGCATCTTTGTGTATCGTTACGATGCACAAATTATGGCCATGCAAGTTGTACATTCTGCCGATGGCACAAATGAGCAGGAAAAAATTACTTCGCTGAGCGGGCCGGAACATCAAATTCTTCAACAGGGGCGATCATTAGCCTTAAACTTCAAAGAGAGTCAACGTGCCCTCCAAGGGTCGCAGTCAACGGAACAACGGCCTGATTTCGATGAAACATTAATGGTGCATTATGGTGTGAATGCTCAAGGTACAGATCGCATTGCGGGGCGAGAAACTCGAGTGGTGCGGATCGTGGCCAAAGATCAATATCGCTATGGTTATGATCTATGGTTAGATTTGCAAACGAATCTTGTTTTGCGCTCAGATATGGTCAATAGCAAAGGGGACATTATTGAACAGGTGATGTTTACCGAAATTTCATTGGTGGATTTTGAGCACGCGCAGGCGCAAATGAGTGTATCAGGCGATAATGCCCATACAGACAAGCCAATGACGAAACCAGCGGTGAGTGGTCGAATCGTTAATGTGGAGTGGCAAATTGGCGAACAACCAGAAGGTTTTGTTTTGACCAGTCATTATGTAAAACCGGCCAGCAAAATACAGCTTCGTTATGAGCATATGGTTTTGACGGATGGCTTGGCTTCTGTCTCGGTTTTTATAGAAAAAGTAACATCAGATTCAGAGTCGTTAGTTGGCCAAAGAAAAATGGGGGCAGTCAATGCGTTTGGTCGTGTCATAAACGACTATCAGGTAACGGTAGTGGGAGATGTACCCGCTGTAACCGTAAAACTGATTGCCCAGTCTGTTCGTTTGAAGTCTTAAGATGTTAACAGAACAAGGTGCGGTCATCGCAGTAAACGATGAAATGGCGTGGGTTGAAACACAAAGAGCCAGCGTTTGTCAGGTATGTAGTGCCAACAAAGCTTGTGGAAGCGCCGTATTATCAAAGGTCTTAGGTGTAAAAAGAACGCGCGTTAAGGCAATAAACAAGATGCAAGCGAAAGTAGGCGATCAGGTTACCTTGGGATTAAATGAAAGCGCATTGGTTAAAGGTGCTTTTTTATTGTATGCCGTACCTTTGATTGCATTAATCGTGTTTGCTGTTATTGGCGACGGGCTGGGTCGTTATTTTCAAATGGGGGAAGGAGACCTGCTGGCAGTTTTGTTTGCGGGCCTGGGTTTTTTTCTCAGCGTGTCTTGGTTGCGTCGTTATGCAAAAAGTTTGAGTTGTCGAGAACAATATCAACCTGTGATTGTCTCAATAACAAGGATATAGATTTGAGCTGGAGTCGCGTATGAGTATGAAGGGTAAGGGTAAGGGTGCACATCACTGGACGTTAAGCAATTTTTCGATTCTACGTTCGACTAGCCTTTTGGGCTTCTTGGTGTTTTTTATTTTGGTTTTAAGCACACCAGTGGTGGCAGTGGCTTTGCCGGATTTTGTGAGCGTTGTTGACAAGGTTAGCTCTGCAGTTGTCAACATCAGCACAACACAAAAACCAAAGAAAAGAAAGAGTACGCGCCCTCACGGAAGAATGCCTTCGTTTCCAGAAGGGAGTCCGTTTGATGATTTGTTTAAGCGTTTTGATGATGATCTCAAATTTAATAGACGAGCACCAAAATCGTTGGGGTCTGGGTTTATCATCTCGGCAGATGGTTATGTTTTAACGAACCATCATGTAATCAGAGATGCGGATGAAATTATTGTTAAGTTAAGTGATCGTAGAGAGCTGCTGGCAACGGTTGTCGGTAGCGATGAGCGCAGCGATGTTGCTTTATTAAAGCTGGATGCTAAAGATTTACCTGTTGTTAAAATGGGCGATTCAAACGAGTTGCGAGTAGGTGAGTGGGTTCTGGCTATTGGCTCTCCATTTGACTTTGACCATACGGTCACATCAGGAATTGTAAGCGCCTTGTCACGCAGCTTACCTAATGATAATTATGTTCCGTTTATTCAAACAGATGTTGCCATTAATCCTGGGAACTCAGGCGGCCCCTTGCTCAATTTAAAAGGCGAAGTGGTGGGTATTAACGCTCAAATATACAGTCGCACGGGTGGTTTTATGGGGTTGTCTTTCACCATACCGATAAGCCTGGCCATGGATGTTGTGGAACAAATTCGCACGAACGGTCGTGTTTCTCGTGGTTGGCTGGGAGTCTTTATACAGGATGTAACTCGAGAGCTTGCTGAATCTTTTGGTATGCCCCGTCCCGAAGGTGCTTTAGTTTCTCGGGTTATTAAAGATAGCCCTGCTGAAGGAGCCGGCATTAAAGTCGGTGATGTTATTATTCGCTTCAATGACAAATTAATTATTAATTCTTCAGCACTGCCGCCCATCGTTGGTATTACGAACATTGGTAAATCTGTTCCTGTCGTGGTTGTTCGAGATGGCTCGCAGGTCACTTTAGACACCCTGCTTGGTGAATTACCGGAAGAAGATAAAATTGCTTCGTTGGGTAATATGGAGAAAGCACCCAAGGATCTGCAGCCCAATCGATTAAAAATAAAAGTTAAAAATCTTACTGTCGAACAACGAGCCGATTTGCAGATAGCCAAAGGCGGAGTGGTGATCCTGGATGTAGCGCCAGGCCCTGCGTTTCAGTCGGGCTTGTTGTCTGACGATGTTATTATGCAGATTGATAATGAAAACGTGAAAGATACCGACCATTTTGAACAAATGGTGAAAGCTTTACCTGAAAATAAAAATATTGCTGTACTTATACAGAGACAATCGGGGGCTGTATTTCTAGCGTTGAAAATTAAAAAATAACCACTGAGTCTACACTGAAACCTGTTATTTTCAGTGTAGACTGAAATGTTACGCTTACAGTTCAAAAGTGCTCATTCACTCGCGCGAGTTGTTTCCTAACATTCCTCATTTATCACCCGCCAAGGTAACAGCATGTAGATTCACTGATTAGCTGAGGTTTTATGCATAATGACACCATAATCATGTAAAATGGGTTGTTTAGCAATTAAGCACCTTTAATCTAACCCATTATAATTTCGCATGAAAAATATACGTAACTTTTCAATTATTGCCCATATCGATCATGGTAAGTCTACATTAGCGGATCGTTTTATTCAGACATGCGGTGGTTTGAGTGAACGTGAGATGTCTTCCCAAGTACTGGATTCCATGGATCTGGAACGCGAACGGGGTATTACCATTAAGGCACAAAGTGTAACGCTGACCTACACCGCCAAAAATGGTGAAAAATATCAGTTAAATTTTATCGATACGCCAGGACATGTTGATTTTTCCTATGAAGTTTCCCGATCATTAGCCGCCTGCGAGGGTGCTTTGCTGGTGGTAGATGCTTCACAGGGCGTCGAAGCACAAAGTGTAGCGAATTGTTATACCGCAATTGAACAGGGGCTGGAGGTTTTGCCCGTCTTGAATAAAATTGATCTTCCCGCCGCCGACCCTGACCGAGTAGCGCAAGAAGTAGAAGACATCATCGGCATTGAAGCCATGGATGCGGTGCAGGTGAGTGCGAAGGCCGGTATCGGAATTCACGATTTATTAGAGCAGTTGGTAGCACGAATACCAGCGCCGCAAGGTGATCCGGATGGGCCGCTGCAAGCTCTTATTATAGATTCCTGGTTTGACAATTATTTAGGTATTGTGTCGCTGGTGCGCATCAAACAGGGAACATTACGGATTAAGCAAAAAATAAAAATGATGACGGTAGATCGCGCGCATATCGTTGACAAAGTTGGTGTTTTCACACCGAAACGCAAGGATATGAATGAGCTGAAGTGCGGTGAAGTCGGCTATGTCATTACCGGTATAAAAGACATAGAGGGCGCTCCCGTTGGTGATACGATTACCTCGACTGATCACCCCGCAGACAAGCCTCTGGCTGGCTTTAAAGCCGTTCAGCCTCAGGTGTTTGCAGGACTGTTCCCTACAAGTTCTGATGATTACGAAGGATTGAGAGAATCGCTGGCAAAACTACGGCTCAACGATGCTGCGTTGTTTTATGAACCGGAAACGTCGCAAGCTTTGGGTTTTGGTTTTCGCTGTGGTTTTCTAGGTATGCTTCATATGGAAATCATACAAGAACGCCTTGAGCGAGAGTATGATATCGATCTTATTACCACAGCGCCAACCGTAGTCTACGAAGTGCTTTGTAAAAATGGTGATATCGTTATGGTTGATAATCCGGCTCATTTACCGGAACTCGGCATGATAGATGAAACCAGAGAACCCATAATCAGAGCCAATATTCTTGTGCCTCAAGAGTACCTGGGTAACGTCATTACTCTTTGCGTAGAAAAACGAGGCGTGCAAAAAAATATGCAGTATGCAGGCAGCCAGGTATCATTAGATTATGAGCTGCCTATGAGCGAAGTGGTATTGGACTTTTTCGACAGATTAAAGTCAGTGAGCCGGGGTTATGCCTCCCTGGATTACCATTTTGAACGTTTTCAAACAGCCGATCTGGTTAAACTGGATATTTTGATTAATGGTGATCGAGTCGATGCATTATCTAATATTGTCCATAAAGAAATAGCGTACCAGCGAGGCCGAGACCTGGTAGACAGGATGAAAGAAATTATCCCTCGCCAAATGTTTGATGTTGCAATACAAGCCGCGATCAGCACCCATGTTATAGCTCGGTCCAGTGTCAAGGCTTTGCGTAAAAATGTCACCGCAAAATGTTATGGTGGTGATCTCAGCCGTAAACGAAAATTATTGGAAAAACAAAAAGCGGGCAAGAAGAGAATGAAGCAGGTTGGGTCTGTAGAAATACCCCAGGAAGCATTTTTGGCCGTATTAGATGTGGGAAAAAATAAATGAATGTAGATTTTTCAGCGATCATGGTTATCGCAACTTCTTTAACCGGGGTGATTTG
>UOFO01000049.1_pt1 | contig 11683 bp, 8 predicted proteins | sample 1988801 | NCBI WGS metagenome assembly UOFO01 (sample SAMEA4712195, study PRJEB27164) | hydrothermal vent metagenome | biome: marine basaltic hydrothermal vent biome; feature: marine hydrothermal vent; material: mineral | place: Pacific Ocean | collected 2011-06-14/2011-07-23 | depth 1719 m
TCAAAAATGCATTGGCTAGCGTAAGTACAAAAGACGTAATAAAATGGTGCAAGGATAATATCGGTGAAACTGTTCAGTCTAAAAGACTTGGTGTATTCGCAGAGCCTATTCAGGAACAAAAGTAGGAGCGATTAATTATCATTCTTATTGCCGATTTTCACCAGCCCACCCCTAAGCCACTGAGCTTACCCCACCCTATCGGCAGGGGTTCGCTCTTCGAACCCCTGCCGATAGGGTTAAATGCTCAATTTCAAAGTAAAGGACTACTCGGCGCAAGCGCCTGCGTTCCTCCTTGACTTTGAAATTGAGCTGAAAATAACTGGATACCAAAAATATCGCCTCGCACTTGATGAAATATACCGTAAAAACAATTGGTTATGTGTTTTTTTATAAATACCCTACCCACAGATTTTTCGGAAGAGGCAGTTTTAATAGGTTTAATACAAATTACGTCTTCTCTGTTGCGTATACTACATAACGCAGCGGCCCACCCGGCACGATGCTTTCAAACGGATAGCAAGTCACCAGCGTTAATTGACGATGGTCTATCATATTATCTATCGCCGTTGATTCGTGAATTACTTCTGTTAAATTTACACGATAAGCATATATCTCCCCATTTTTAGTTTGTACTAAAATCTCTTCGCCTGGAACAAGTTCTTTCAGGAAGCGAAAATGAGTATCGCGATGACCGGCAATCAAGCTGTTACCAATTTCACCCGGAAAGGGCGACCCAAAACGGTGTCCCGGACCAAATGCTAAAGTGCGACCGTTATCACCCGCCAGCACGACCAGGTCAACATCAAGCCGTGACACCATCAAGCGTGCCACTGGCCAGGTATCTGCCCAAGACCAAGGTTTAACCGGTTGATGCTGCCTGATACTTTCCTGCCAGGCATTAAGAATCAGCGTCTGTGCGAGTTCCGCCTTGGTATAGATGTAGACACTCTGCCCGATCTGCCAGAGGCCACCAGCTAGCAATACAACGAATAAAATAGTGCAGAGTAATTTATGTGCCATCTTCACTCACGCTGGTTTACGTTTAAACCAAGCCCACAACGCTAACATTAACAGTAGTACCCCCAATAGAAATTGTAGTTGCGCCGGAGTGGCAGTTTGAGCATGGCGACCAAATATCTTTGGATGCTGTTGTCCTTTAGGAAGATTAACCGGTACTGCCTTGCGCTCTACTATTTCGCTGTTAGCGTGCGACGGTGTTACATCAACCGCTACCAGGCTGGTGTATTTACTCACCAGATGGTGTCGCAGCGCAACGTCGATTACTTGTAGTTTAATCTCTGTTTCTTTATCTCCGTCACGAATACGATCCATCAATGAGGCGATTTTATTGCGCGCCCACAATGTAGCAATACCAGAACCATTGCTGGCATTATTTAGATGAAGCGTGTTACTCCACTGATGGTTTTTTCGTTGGCCAGTGACTACAACCTCCTGATCTTTTAATGTTGTCCGTGCGGTTAACAATAATGACTCACCCTGATAGAGATCCGGTAGACGTTGTGGCCACATCGCTGCGGCTGGATCATCAAACGTCGCTTCCAGATCGGTCATTACCGAGGTTTCCAGCTTATGAAATAATGCTGCGGTTTTGCTTTGCACTTCATTCAAGTCACTAATATAGGTAAATGTGCCACGACCAAATTGCGCTGCCTTGCTCATAAAATGGCTATTGGGCGCAGAACCGATGCCAACGGTAAACAGCCGGCTATTACCAAGATGTTGTTTGATCAATTTGAATAACGCAGCTTCATTGCCAACACTGCCATCGGTCAGGAATATCACCTGACGTACCGCCCGACTCTCTTGCTGATTCAGCAGTGCCGCCTCCAGTGCACTACCCATTTCGGTACCCCCTTCAGCCTCTAACGATGAAACATAATGTTGCGCATCTCGAATATTTTGCGGTGAGGCCATACGGGCATGTGAAAATAGTTTATCGGTATAACTATTAAAAGAAATAACATTAAACCGGTCTTCAGGCCGAAGGCGCGTCAACGCCAATCCCAAAGCCTGCCTCGCCTGCTGAATGGAGATACCAGACATAGATCCCGAAGTATCAATCACATAAATCACTTCACGATCAATATGCCCACCTTCATTAACATCAGCAGGTGGTAATACCATCAACAGATGATAGAAAGCATCTTCTTTCTTCTCAGTAAACAACGCGGCCTTTGGTGCCGATGCCAACTCCGGCCACCACACCAGTTCAAAATCTCTATCGGTCTTTTCCGTTTCATTCATTAGCGTCACCACGGTGACGTTTTTCTCAAGGTCTTTAGTGATAACAGGATGATATCGACTTTGAATACGCTGTAATGAAAAGCCACTATTAAGAGTAACGGTGAGTCGCACAGGGTTACCTTTCTCTGCCTCCTTTAAAACCGGTGGAGTGATACGTGAAGCATCACCTACCTGATCGGTATCAATGGCCCATCCGCTACCGCTAAATTGAGTGATCTGTTCTTCTAACACGACAACACCACCCGGAATATAACGTGGCGTTATCGCCATCGGAAAACGCAGACTAAATGCACCATTGTCATAACGCAATGTCTGTTGATATTCGATCTCTACCATTACTGTTTCACCCGGTCCAATATTGGCCACCGAGTTAGTAAACAGATTGGGGCGTTCTTGTTCGATCAACGACGCCTTCTTTCCTTGATTACTCGCCTCGGTATAAATACGCTTTGCTTCACTGCGTTCTTTTATCTCACCTTCGATAATACGATCACCGATCTCCATACGCAGGCGGTCCACTGCAGCATCCTCCGGTAATGGAAAAACATAAACCCCTTCAACCCAACCAGTCTGATTGTTTTTAAATTTTTGCCTCAGTGTGGTACGAGCAATCATGCCAGTGACATCGATCTGTACATCCGTTTCAAGCGTCAATGCTTGCCAATAATGATCACTGTTTTCTGATTTAAAAAGCAAAGACCCACTCTTCACTTTATCCATTTCAATCTCATTAATTCCAGTTTCCATATGAGCCGCCGCACCGGAATCTGCATGGGCATGTGAGGTAAACAAGATAAGCAAAAATACCAGCCAAAGCAGCTTCCAAATATCATCCCCGGAGTAGATAATCAAGGTCTCCAGTTCTGCCTCATCGTTTTGTTTCATGTTATTCATTTTATAATCCTCTGATAGGGTGAACCAGTACCTGCCCTTAGCTTCTTTTTGGGCATCGAATTCTATTATCAGTACACACCAGAAACATGACAGAAGAGAAGACAGACTATGATCAAAGCAGGACAAAAAATGACAAATAATGACAATGTTCACACCACCGACATAATTTTATTTGGCTGGGTGTTCAACTTCAGAGGAATACGCAGATGCGATTATTTTTGACAAAACTCACGTAACATCACATCATCTCACGAACGAAAAGGCTCATATACTAATACTGCTTCTTTAAGGCGGCAACCCTTTAATTTATAGCCTCACAAGCTTCTTCACGAGGTACTACTGTTAGTAGCGGATAAGGCTTGGGCCGGCGCTTTATTGCCCTTGGCTGATTTTTCCTTTTTTGCCTTCCAATACCGGTTGTGGCCATCGCTTCAAGTGACTCACTACGGTTAAACTCTTGCCTCAGATTTGATTTTATGTCGAAATTTAATTCTATCTGAATATCGGCGAGAGTTTAACCTTAATTTTTTTATCGACATGATTTCGCTGTGTTTTTTCTTAAAAAAGCAGTATTAATAACAGACCTGTCGTTAAAAGTAATATGTATAAACCCAGGTATTGAAATGTAAGCCGAATATTAGCGCTGTTTTATTGAGGTTCATCTTGGTTTTTTCGGAGCGGAGCAGTTCATCAAACGTGCAGTGTGCCTGTTGATTTAGTTGATTAATTAGGGCAATGATTCAATAACATACTCAGGTGGTGGATCGCCTTCCATGCGAATGCGTTGTGCCATGCCTGGGGTAAGAACAATTGTATTATCTGCAAAGATCATCATAATTAAAGTAACGTTAAGCGCGCGGGCTATTGTTTTCCACTGTGTTGGCCCAGCGACAAAAAGTGCCGTTGCGGCGGCGTCCGCAGTGGCCGCATCGTTATGAAGAACAGTTACGGCAGTGACTTTTTTCGCAGGATAACCCGTTCTCGGGTCGATCAGATGAGTGTAGCGTTGCCCCTGGTATTCAAAATATCGTTCATAGTCACCCGAGGTAATAATACTTTCGTCATTTTCTATTTCCAGAGAAGCGACCACTCCGTTTCCTCTTGGGTTTCTGATGCCGACTCGCCACGGTCTTGAACCTTTACTGCCTATTGCTCTGAGGTCACCACCGGCATTAACGATGGCATTATTAATGTTGAGTTGCTTGAGTGCCTCAATGGCTTTATCAACAGCGTAACCTTTAGCAAAGCCGCCTAAGTCGAGTCTGAGGGCGGGGTTGTTACTGCTGATGGTTTGGTTCTGTATTGATAAGTTGGCCATGGACACATTTTTCTGTGTGAATTTTTCAATGGATTGATGAGCAGGAGGTTGGGTCGGTGTTGTGTCTTCATTTTGAAAGCCCCAAAGCGCAACAAGTTCACCAATTGCGGGATTAAACAAACTATTGCTGGCCAGAGAGAGTTGTTTGGTTTTGTTTAAAAGTTCGGCGGTTTCCTGGTCAACTGAGACGGTTTTGCCTTGTTGCAGTTGCTGATTGAGTAAGCTGAGTGTGCTGGGTTGCCAGGCATGCCAGCGATTGTTTTGCTCCGTTAACGTGATTGCAATGGTTTTAACCGCCTGGTGTGCTGCTTCCTCAGAAGTATTAGCAATGGTGATATTAATAACAGTACCCATTGCCACAATTTGCTCGCGATGGACGTGTTCTTTTTGTTCACAGCCGAGTAAAGTGAAGAGTAGAACAAGAAGAAAATAATAGGTTACTTTCATAGCTTTCATTTTTTTCCATCTAATGGAGTTGTTTTTCAATGGCGCTCATGAGTAGCTCGGCAATGTTCAGCGAGTGGTTTTTATCGAGTTCGCGAATGCAAGTAGGGCTGGTTACATTAATTTCAGTTAGATAATCGCCAATAACATCCAGGCCAACAAAAAGCAGCCCTTTCTTTATTAACGTTTCTTTTACTTGCTCACAAATCCAATAATCTCTTGCTGAAAGAGGGTGACTTTCACCGCGTCCACCGGCGGCCAAATTACCGCGTGTTTCTCCTTTCGCTGGAATGCGAGCCAGAGCATAAGGCACCGGTTCACCATTGATAACCAGTATGCGTTTGTCGCCTTGACTAATTTCCGGAATATAGCGCTGAGCCATGATGTAACGTGTTTCGTGCGCGGTTAACGTTTCAAGTATCACGCTGATATTATAGTCGCCTTGATGGAGCCTGAAAATGGATGCGCCACCCATGCCATCCAGGGGTTTAAGAATAATATCTTTATGTTCTTGCAGAAACGCACGGTGTTGTGCATTTTTTCGGCTGACCAAACTCGGTGGGCAGCATTGCGGAAACCATGTGGTGTACAACTTTTCATTGGCATCACGTAGACTCTGGGGTTTATTCACGACAAGGACGCCATCGGCCTCCGCTTTTTCGAGAATATAAGTAGAATAAATATATTCCATATCAAAGGGAGGATCTTTGCGCATTAAGATGACATCCAGAGATGACAGCGGTGACGTTTCTACCGAACTCTGGTACTTAAACCAGCTTGTGTTGTCGTCATAAACCGCTAAGCGTTTCATCGTGCCATAAGCCTGGCCATCGCGCAGCAACAAATCACTTTGTTCCATGTAATAGATCTGCCAACCGCGTTTTTGTGCTTCCAGCATCATTGCTAAAGTAGAGTCTTTGTAAGGTGTTATGGTCTCAATAGAGTCCATAACAACACCGAGTTTAATGCTCATATGGTTTTCCGAATTAAAAGGCTTGTTTGATCGAGACAAGAGTGTTTCTCAGAGGCTTCAATCTTAGTTATTGGCCTCTGAAACTTGTTTTATTTCTCTTGCGGCAGCAAGCAACGCCAATCGAGCGATCAGGCCATAGGCATAGAAACGATTGGGGTGAGCATCGGGTGCTTTTTTGTTGTCCGGGTTACTACAGGATTCTGCAAAGGCCAGCGGTTCAAAATGCATACCGGGTGCGTTTAGGTTTTCATTCACGCCGCGGCCTGTGTGTACACGATAAAAGCCGCCCACCACAAAATGATCTATCATATAAACAACCGGTTCAGCAACGGCTTGATCCTCGCCCCAGGTCTCGAAGGTATAAACGCCTTCTTGTATAATAACCTTTGATACGGATTGTCCGCCTTTACTTGCCGCCATACGGACGCGTTGCTTGCGATTGAGTGCCATAATTTCATCAGGATCATGTACCGTCATCACGCTCATACCGTAGGTTCCGGAATCTGCTTTTATAATAACAAACGGTTTTTTATCGACGCCGTATTCATCGTATTTTAATTGAATGGCATAAAGTAATTTGCCTACATTCTCTTGCAGGCATTCGCCGCCATTACGGTTCTTGAAATCAATTTCACCACAATGGCGAAATAGTGGGTTGATGAGCCAGGGATCGATGCCTGCAACCTCTGCAAATTCTGTTGCGACTTCTTGATAACAACTGAAATGTTGAGACTTAAGTCTTTTATCCCAACCGAGGTCAAGAGGAGGGGTTACCATTTGATCGAGGTTTTCGAGTATTTCGGGGCGTCCTGAAGAGAGGTCATTATTGAGCAACACCGCGCAGGGTGTGAAGTCTTTAATGCCAACTTTATTTCCGGTACGGGTAATGGGTTCGATTTTCAAAATACGACCTGAAGGTAACTCAAGTTCTGAACCGGATTCAGCGAGCGTGCCAACACGTACCTCTAATCCTGCCTGGCTCAGTATTTCAGTGAGTTTGCTGAGACTTTCCAGATAAAACGTATTGCGGGTATGATTTTCAGGTATGAGTAAAATTCTGTGTGCATCGGGACAGAGTCGTTCAATAGCGGATTGGACGGCATGGAAACAAAGTGGGTAAAAAGCCGGGTTTAAATTATTAAATCCGGCCGGAAACAGGTTGGTGTCGACAGGAGCCAGCTTGAAACCGGCATTGCGTAAATCAACGGAAGCATAAAACGGGGCGGGTGTTTGCAGCCATTGGCCTCGAAGCCAGGATTCAATTTGCGCCTGGCGCTCAAGAAAATGGCGTTCAAGTTTAAGTAGGGGTCCATTAAGTACGGTGGTTAAATGGGGTACCGCATGAAGATGTTCGACACTCATTGTTTTGAATTCCTGTGATGAGACATAACAAAAAAACAGCCTGTTATATGCTTTTGATAGGTGACGATAGGGTATTTAATAAATTACTATGAAACATATTGTACGCTGAGAGGCCTGCATGTTCTAATCTGTCTGGTAGTAAATTATTTACTTTTGACGGCTCGCTTCCCCCTGTGAATTTTGAGGTTCCTTTAAGTGGTTGATATATTTAACATAAGCTACAATTGCGATGATTCTAAGGCAGTGAATTTGGATTGTTATTAACCCCTTGTTCCATTTGCCAATCTTTTACGTGATATTCGTACACAACGCCGCTGCCTAATCGGTTAATTTTTATTGCTTCGTGTTCTCTAAAGAAATGCTTGCCGAATTCGAAGCTGCCCAGTAATTTTCCTTTGGTGAGCCAACCATCGTCAACAGGTAAATCTCTAAGATGTTTTAAGCGTTGACTTGGCGCTAATCCGACTTTAGTTGCGATGGTCCAGCCCCATTCACCGAATGAAGGTACGTTGTGATGATATTGTTCTACATGAGTAAAGCCTGCGTGTTTAACGGTTTTTCCTATACTGATAAAGGTATTTTTTGCATGATAAGGTGAGGTGGATTGAATACCTATTGCACCATCTCCGCTAAGAAGTGAGAGTAATTTTGCGTAAAAACGGGTGGAGTAGAGTTTGTTCAGATCAGGGTGGCTGGGGTCGGGTAAGTCAACAATAATGCTATCAAATGTTTTATTTTGTTGGAGTAAGGTATCTACTTTATTAAAGGCGTCGCCAATAATTGTGTTTACACGGGGATCAGAGAAACTATAGGCATTCAATTTCAAGACTGACTCGTTAATAATCTCGCCTTCTTTGTCAAAGGGATGGCTAAAAAAATCAATAATCATCGGATCAATATCAATCAAGGTTACCGCTTTAGGGTTCCAGCGTAACAGGTCACGCAAGGCCAGGCCGTCGCCGCCGCCAATAACTAATATATTATCTTGCCTTGCTGAAGCGGCCAGAGCAGGATATGTCAGCATAGAATGGTACATATGCTCATCACTGCTTGAGAACTGAGTTCGACCATTGATATAAAAGGTCAAAATAGGGGGCTTACCCGGATCCATAACACGTTCTGTTAACACAATGCGTTGGTATTTCGTGTTCATGTGATGCACGATTTTATCTTTATAGAGTATTTCTTCCATCGCCTCATCCCAAGAAGGGCCGTAAATCGCTACGGTATAAATAATACTGCCGGCAAGGATATGGCCAATGATAAGTGCTTCTATTCCTTTAATTCGGTGATAGTAAATAAAGCAAAAAAGTAAACCAACTCCGATATTGGCAATAGCGGTAATCGCCCCGGCTACAGTGGGTTCTATCGTGATAAGCAGCCAAATCCAGATCGCAGCACCCGCACCGGCACCGATATAATCCATACCGTAGATGTCACCGGTGTTATGTTCAACATGCTCGCCATACAATGATTCACGCACTCGTGCGATGAGTGGAATTTCAGCGCCAATCATCACGCCCAATATGAAACCGATGAGATAAGGAAGGTACTCAACAATGTTTAATATATCTCCAATAAGAGCACCTACAGGAAAAAGGTCGGGGGGCATAGCGAATGTTTCGCCAATAATGGTAGGGAGGCTGTGAGTAAATGCAAAGACACCGGAAATGAAAAGTACGGAAGTCGACCCCAGTATTGCTATGGCCAACTCCAGCCAGGCAAAACCGGTGAAGTGACATTTGATGTAGCGTGCTAAAAAAGCGCCGACGCCCATTGCGACAATCATGATGCCTATCATTGAAAAAATGACAGTTTCAACCGCGCCGAGTACTCGTCCAGCATAATGGGACAGCAAATATTCGTAGATCAGCCCGCAACCGGCCAAAATAGCCATAATGCCGAAGATTGCAATGTTATGTTTGAGTAGATGTTTATTTAATGCCATGAAAAGGGCTGGGCAGTATAATGAATGGCAGTTTTATGTAGGTGAGGAAGACGTTTAGAATTTGTAACCGAATTTCAATTGTTGTTCGTCTTGTTTATTTACTGTGTATTCAAATTCAAATCTTGTTCCGTCGCTGAGTCGATATCCGGCCCCAAGACCGACCGCTCCTTTTTCACTCAGCGTATCTTTTGCTTGTTGCAAAGGCATATCCCATAGGTCCTCTTCTAATCCTTCTGATATATACCCTGCTTTGCCTTTAAAATAAAGTTTTCCTGGAGATCGATAGATCGCATATTGAGATTTTCTCGAGTCTTCCCATTTGAAACCTTTTATTATTGGGTTGTTTTTTTTCGAACGCATGAAGGCACGGGCTGGGGCTTCGCTGACCGCGTCACTTGATTTTGGGTATATCCAAATGGCTGTTTGTTGATCTATTATACGAGGTGATTCAGCATAACTGACCATATTTATCATTGATAGCAAGGCGATGCAAAAACCCGTTGTATGTATTTTCATCTGCATAAATCTGTTTAAGAAATCCCTGTGTTGCTCCGCTATTCAGTACAACCCACTGACTATAACATTACTATATTATAGAGTGTAAAATAAAAATTTAAAGCATAGCTTCGTCGTTTAAGTAAACTTATTTATATAGCGAGATAAAGTCTGATTATGCAGCTGGCTCATCCTTTTTTATTATGAGTCTATGGGCAAGGCACAGATCAAACCGTATACCGAAATGGGTCTGTTGGAATTTTCAGATAAAAAAGTACGCCAATTTCGTATTTACAGGGACAACTTAATATCAAGTTCTATTTGAAATCGGCTGGAGCCGGCCCTTATGTTAAAGCGAAAGATAAGGGCTATAAAAATGATCGTGTTGTAGCACAGAAAGAGCCTGACAAAGCTCATGAACATCTAAAATGGATTAATCTGATTACGTCCAATTTAAAAAGATATCTGTTGTCGACGCATCATGGAGTATTTCCTAAATATCGGAAAGCTTTTTTAGTTGAATTTGCTTATCGATTTAATCGCCGAGCATTGATCGTCGGATAGAGAGTCAAGAAACGTTAAGAAATGAAATAGACGCGTGGCAAAACCAGCGCAAGCCCTCTCGCTTGACGCTCGACTTTCTCATTCCTCGAAAGCGGGGTATTTTAGAGCAGCTTTAACTGATGGTTTGTATGTAACTTTGTATATTTTTGACCTTGATCTTTTACATATTTACCTATCATATTCTCATTACCATGCTTTTCAACTGTGGAAGCAAAATATCCATCTGTCCAGAATTCGCCTCCCCATACCCTAATCCCCAGATAGAAATACCTAAAACGCAAAAAGCCCTGGCTGTATAATGGGTAGCGACAAAACTCTCCATCCATCACCCAAAGGGCACTTCCTTCGGGGCGCACAACACAAGGCTTACGATCAGTCTACCTTACAAACTCGATACGACGAACGCTTTACTCACTTCAGCCGATGTCACGCCCCAAGCGGCGGAAAATAATACCCCAAGGGATTAAAGATGCCTGCACTTCAGGCTGTTCTCAATCATCCATAGAGCGGCATTTTGAAGCTAGCCGGTGTCGTCGTCGGCATGTCGTCTAGTCCTCCTCAGGTTTATCCAGACAAGCAGTAAAAGACCTAGAATAATAGCAAGGTTGATTATTCCACCGCCCGAGCTATTTGCAGCCTGCGATTCACTCGAGCTATTTGTAGCCTGCGATTCATGATTAACAGTGGTATCCAACGGTGGTTCGACAATTCCAACCGGCAGTGACTCGACCACACCGATCTGACCGGGGTCTTCAATGACGTGGTTAACGATGCCATCGGTATCATTGGGGCCACCATCCTCGATGATCAGCTGCACACAGAGATCACCCACGGTGAGGCCAGGGGTATAAGCCGCGTCTCCGGGCGCTGGGCAGCGGCCCGGCAGCCCGGGTGCGGAACTGAGTGCATTATTGTCATTTTCCCTAAAATTCTTCCAGCCTTCCATCGGATCATATTTGCGATACCGCGCTCCGCTCGGCAGCGGCTCAAACTGTGGAATGACCACCCTGGCCGAACTGCCTGCGATCGGCAGATTGGTGATCTCAAAATCAAAATAACCGCCGCTATTGGGGAGGATGTCCTGCGCGTTGAGTACCCCCCCCCCTTCGCCATCGCCGAAGTTGGCGATATCTGCCACGCTTACCCGTGCTGAATCACTGCCAGCGGCAAAGGCAATATCCCCCAGGCGCAGGGCCAGGCCAGGGTCTGTGCGCATCACGTAACTTTGGTACTGCCCCCGCAGTTGCTGTAACGCATTGAGCGGCAAATTTTTGCCAAATGGGGAACGGAAAATTATGTTATTTGGATCGAGGTAGTCGGGGATGCCATCACCATCGCTGTCATCATAAGATTCCGAGAAATCTTTATATGCGATGTCGTTAGAACGAAAGGTGTCACCATCGGTGTCGGTGATAGAACT
>UOFO01000041.1_pt1 | contig 11431 bp, 7 predicted proteins | sample 1988801 | NCBI WGS metagenome assembly UOFO01 (sample SAMEA4712195, study PRJEB27164) | hydrothermal vent metagenome | biome: marine basaltic hydrothermal vent biome; feature: marine hydrothermal vent; material: mineral | place: Pacific Ocean | collected 2011-06-14/2011-07-23 | depth 1719 m
GTCCATCTGATAACGCATAACCAAAGCTTCGATATCAGCCACAGTAGACAGCGTTGCCAACCTTTTACCATCTACAGTCTGTACTTCAACACGATCAACCTTATTCGTCACACTGTCATAAAATGGCAGTTTAAGTGTAAACATCTTGCCTCTATTATAATAATCAAATTTCACCACTTTCTTCTCTGGCACAAAACCATCGGCAACAATAATCTGGGTTAGGCGCTTATCTCTCGCTGCCGGCTTCCCAATTTCTTTAAGAGCTTGTTTTAAAATATCGGACTTCGAATTCAGTTCCAGTGCTTTTTTATATGAAATTCGAGCATTGTCTCTTAAGTTCTTATCCTCGAAACTGTCGAACTCCTGCACCATCCCCGCCATATAGAAACCAAAGGGGTTAACGAATGCACTGGGCACCTGCATAGCCTGTGATTTAGACTGTTCGTATTGTTTAGCGACTACTGAGAATATATTATCGAGTTCATTTTTGTTTTTTTCTCCATTTGAATTATTTTTCCTTGCTTCTTTTTCTTCAACCTCCTTCACTTTTTGATTAGTTTGTTTTTTAACTTTTGCCATTTTTATATCGAAGGCCTTTTTCTCCATATTTTGTCGAACAATGGCACGGCGAGTTACATTGTATGCCGCCCGCTCTCCTTTCAGCATATGGGCAATCGATTTGTAGTTGAGCATAAGTATTCGTTCATAAGGCTGCCCTTCATAGGGCCCCGATTCTGAAAACCCAATAAATTTTAGCGTCTCATCTTTGGATTTCCCTGTAAGATCTCCCGCGTGACTTGTTCTGTCTCGCGCTCCAATAATTTTCTCTGCAATAGCCAGCTGTTTCACAGCCTCATCTAATTTATTCATATCCAAAGCGATGAGCGCACTCTCCAGAGAGAAAAGCAAACCCGGTTCGTTCTTGGGTTTTCGAAAACTGGCCTGTATTTTCTCGTAAGTGATATCGGCCTCGCTATTCATCATCAGTTTTTTTGTTTGACGAAACTGCTTGGAATAGCCTTCATAACAAATCGTATTTTCAGCATTACAGCTGCTTTCAAAAGCTGAATTCATTTCGCCCTTAAGCTCATCAAAACTAGTGGGTACGGTACTACATGCCATGATAGACAATACTACAACAACGAATAAACAAACACGGCTGTAACGTAAAGGCTTGGCTAACCTCATTTTGAAAACCTCTTTTTATATTAAATGCTCGATATAACAACAAACTAAAACGCGGGTCGCGTCACGGCTCTAATCTTTTTATCTTGCTCTCTTGACGGACGTTTCTCACGAGCCACGTGATCACCCGGAAAGAGATTAGAGAGCAGCTCATCAACCATTACTGATGTAAACTCATCAACCAGTGTATTGAAAGCTTCTCGACGCCCGTCAGTGTCTCTCATTCTCTGATTAATTCGAACCTTGTTTGCCGCTACCACTTTGCCACTATGTACATCAACAATGCGTAAAGTAGCCTCGACAATCCCTTTTAGCGTCACCTGTGTACGATCAACGGCGGCAATATACTTCTTTTTTTCAAGAATATAAAAATCATCGACTGTCGCATGGACAATATAGTCAGCACCCAACAACGCACTCAAACGACCCTTCATACCATCACCTTGAGCTATCGCATTAAAGGTTTTTTCATCAAGAACTTGATCGATCTCCTGCCGTTCCATAACATCAAAATGTTTATCTTGAGAAAGTTTAACAATCAGATCATTGGTCACCCTGTTAAGGGTTCTATCAGTAAGCGCATCATTTCGGCCTCTTTGATTGACCTGTATTTTACCTACAGCCAATGTTGCTTTCCCTGATCCTTTTGTAGCACTTAAATCCGCTCCACTACGTGCTGGCCGTTGACTCTGCATCGACTTCTCCACACGTACCGCCAAGTCTTGTTCACCGATGTCACCCTGCACTACTTCAACCATAGAAAATGTTTGTTCAACCTGGGTGAGCTTAACTTGCCCTATTGCCGTTCTGACCCTTCCTAACACTACACCATTAGCGTCTTTAACCGCTTTACCTTCACGTTTAATATCATAAACATCACCGACACGAACCCCATCATTGCTGCCACGACTTAGCACCCAGGGTTCACTACCCACAATTCTGGCTGGATACACCATATCTATGATCTGCGATGCCGCTTGCTGGCCAACTTCGTCATAAATTGAAAACTCATCCTGATCAGAAGCACTACCTGTAAGCACATTATCCGGCATTTGTACTCTCAGGCTCTTGGCACCAATGATCAAGCCTTGGCTCACATCCACCACACGTAGATAGAGACGCACATCGACGTTGTGCGTGACCAGTTTTCGTTCACTATGAGGGATCGCTCTCGTTTTACTACTCCGTTTCAACTTTTCCAAATTAGCATACACGATATAATCCGCGCCTGTTGCTGTCCCCAAATTCTGGAAGTCTTTCAGTATGTCATTGTGGCTGGCCATATTCCCGCCGACAGCTAACGTATCTGCTTCAATCATTTCCAGGTCTGAAACGGCCTTATCCATCATACGATCCATGTCAGTAGGAGTACGCTTTTCTCCAAAACGCTGTTCTAAAACCACACTTCTTAACGCGGTGCGTTCTACAACAATAAAACGACGACTCTCTGTTAATCGTTCCATTATTCTGGCGGCGAGGCCATCCGGTAAACCCTGTTTTTTAATGCCCACCCGATCCGGTACAAAGTCACCTGAACCCAGCACGGCTATTTTGGACGGCCCTGTTGCAACACCGTTTTCAGTAGCGGATACAACGGCCACGGTGAAAGTTAGAAACATCCCGACAAAACCTAAACACAAACACCGCCAGTATTTCTTATTTATTTTATTTTTTAACTTCATTTCTTTTCACCCTGCGTAAATAAATTACTATTGTGGTCGTCGTAAAATATCACCAACACCGATGGGAGCCATATCAGGGTCTTCTTCTGAAACAATCTTGGCTACGGTCATTTTTGGATTAATTCGCCCCACTTTAACTTCCCCTACGTATTCTTCACTCGCACCTAATGACTCGCCCGTATCAGGATCAATTAATTCTTCGCCCGCATAAAACACTTCCAGAATTTCACCTTTTTTAAGTCCGCCATCAGAACCTCTATTAATATAGATACGCCCTCTACGATCACGCTTAACTACTTTCATGGGGAATACTTTTGCAACCGTTTGGTCGGCCAGCTCTGCCGATATTGCTTTGGCCATCTTGGTAAAATGGACTGAACTTGGAATTCCATTTTTGTCATTAACAATTATATCTTTAGCTTTAAAACTGCTTTTCAGGGAAAATGTGGTCATCACCTGACCTGTTGAAGTGTCTATCATCTTGGCCGATATTTCTAACAGACCCCAATCACTACGTTTAAATTTACTATCGAAATTAGGTAATGCTTTGTGTTCACGATAAAATTTGAAATCCTGAACAGTAGGAAGAATCAGGTAATTGGCATTATCGATCTCACCAGAGGCCGCAGCATCACCTTTCGCTAAATCACTACTAGCCAAATCCTGCTCTTCAAGTATGGCTTGCAAATCCGCTTTGTTACGGGATAACACTCGAAACTTTCTTGTCGCCTGAAATGCCGCCTCCATTTCTGATAGTAACGTGCCTAAATTAAGTCTTTTCTTAATCGCACTGGGCACCCCTTCTCCCATTTTCAGGCTTTTTATCGCAACTGCAGGCTGGCTGCTTTGTGCAACGGCCCCAAAAGAAACCAACAAAAATGCGACTAAAAAAAATATTTTAAACAAACAACGACGTGTGATACCTGACATTTCCCTACCCCTGTGTTATAAAAAAATAGTAACTACTCAGCGTATTCATCTTTTTCTCCAGATCGGCGTTGTTTTCGTACTCAATCGGTTACATATACCTATATGCGCCCTCTTTCCGTGCGAAAACGCCTTAATCTGAAGAAAAATATAAACACGCTGAGTAGTTACAAAAAATAAACATATCCCTATGCGGTTTCTAAACTTGACTCCCAAAACTTATTACTTTTATTCAACAACAGCAAACCCCTCCAGCGATATCGCGTCAATATTTTCATATTCATCAGTACGATCCATATCAGCATAAACCCGCAATCGTTTTGTTTGAAACTGAATCGTTTCAAGAGAGACCACCAATTCACCAGGACAATCTCTTAAATCATCGTGAACCTCTATTTCCTGCTCTCGACCATCTTCACTGTAGACAACCAGTTTTGAAACGAAGCCTACTCCATTATTTTCTTTGATAATAACTCGCTTGGGAACAACTGCATCTTTAAAACCAACCTCAACATATTGACTGCCTCCGCTTTCGGTCGTCCAGGCACCACGCAAATCTCCACAGCCAAAAACATTGGGTTCACCTAATACTTGTTTTGCAGACCAACCCGCTCGATCATATTGAGAACTGAACCCGTGTAAGGTTGTTGCCCATTGTTTAATAAACTTTCCGTCCTCTGAGGGCCGTGATGCATCACCAGGCCGTCGAGAAATTTTGCTATTCAGCTTTTCCAGAGTTGCTGTTTTTGCAATTCTTATATTCGCAGCAGAGTTCACTGCACCGCTTTCGGCATCAATAACCCGAGCATTGATTTCATAGCTGTTACCCAAGTCCGTTATTGTTCCGGTTGTAATTGCATTCACTCCTAATTGAGCTCCTAACTCAACGGCCGTCTCATCACTGATCATGCCGGTCATAGATAGCTCTTGTTCTTCAATAATTTTATTAACCAAACGACGCTCCATAACATCAAACCGACCTGTATTGAAAAGCTCTGTGGTTAAAGTTTCAGCGATATATACTCCTAGCCTGGTGTTTTTTCCAGCTAATGTTGAGAACTCAACAACCGCCATTCTTGATTTTTTTTGTTGATTAAAATTTTTAGAAATATCAGCCGCCAGGTAGGAAAACTGCCCTTGGTCAGTATGAGTCGATGTAGTAACTGGAAGCGCTTCTTTTTTTGATACATTTGTAGCGCACCCTAACAGTAGAAAAACGGGTAAAAATAGTAAAACTCCTATTTTTTTCTTTCTTTCTAACCATCGTTTTATTATTTTTTTATTCATACACTCCAACCGAATTTCGTGTCATTAGCATTCATAATTCCAGGCTCTCTGGCTTATCAAATATTGAACCTTCCAACTCATCAAACGCCTTATCTTTTCGATGATGGGTAATTGCATTTTTTATTTTTTGTAAACGATTTTTTTCATAGTCAATAAGTATTTTCTTGTCTACGCAAGCCTTTATAAAAACTTTATTAGGCTTTTCGTGATACTCGATACGTTCAAAATCTGTATTTTTTTTCACAAAAACAGGAAGCTGTGCATCGTTCATAAATTGAGTGATTAAGCTTTTTTCTTTGCCATCTCGTACTTTTTGGAAGTTATCATAAATAATTATTTCAATAATGCCGTCAATTTTCTTTACCATGATACGCTGTGTCTTGTCTTTCGCGAATTCTATTTTCTCAGTCCCACCGGGTTCAGCATGAAAGCTACAGATCTGATGTTTAGCTTCTTGGTAATACCAATTCGGCGCGCCATCAATCGAAACACCAGAAAAAGTACCTAAGTAGACGGTAAAGAGATAAGAAACCAGCGTTTTTCCTAGTGCTATTGTTAATGCCTCTATCATAATAATAGCCTCCTGTGTTATTACCACTCAGTAATATATACCAGTGATAAGTATGCTCACCTACTTAACGTACATATACTGAAAGATGTCAGGATTCTATGTGATTTTTTTTACTCTAATATTTTTTTAAGGTTATCGCCAACTCCTTTCAAGCTACCCTCAACAACACCCTTAATATTTTTTCCCAGTTGGCTGGACCCTTTCTTCACGTTGCCCGTTAAGGTAGAAAGTCCACCGCCAATGTCAGGATAATAAGACAGGTTGGAAAGAGGCCCCTTTACCTTAATAGGAATATATCGCCCCTCTACCAGCTTTAATAATCCTCGCCCTGTTACTACATTAGCTTTAATCAGATAATCTGCCTGGGATGTAACCAGATTTATTTTTCCAGACCCTGTTGCTTTTATACCTTCGGATTCTAAAAATAAATCTTCATTTTGGATGACCCCATTTTTAATTTTCATTGAAGCGGCCAAGCGTGAAAATTCGGTAGTATCTATGGCTTCTTGTTTCGAGCTCTTACTTCCTGTTACCGAGCCTTTTAAACTGTTCAATATCACCTTGCTCAAGCTGACTTTGTAGGTCGCCCCATCACGTATTTCAAACTGCGCCTGACCACTGAAACCTTGCGCTCCTTCACCCTGAAATACCAACTGCCAGCCTGCAGAAGCGGTGCCCGTTGTCGACTTCTTGCCCTTTTTTTTATCACCATCGCTTAACTCATCCAGGTCGTCAAATAACGAGCCTAGCTGAATATTTTTTAACTGATCATCCATCTTATATTTTGGTTTTTCGCTACGGAAGTCAGCAAACAGCTTACCTTCATAAACACCATTATAGAGATCTCCTCTTAAAGGATAGACTCTAAACAGTCCTTTTTTACCAAACAAGTCAATTTTCACCTTGCTTACTTTTAAGTTATATGCCTGTAACTCGTCAACACGCAGAGCCAAATCAAGCTTAAGTCGACGTAAATTGTCTAATGGCAAGCCTTCTTTATTTTGCGCTTCGGCCTCCTGAAAATCAGCGTGTTCTTTTTTGTTAGACCTGGAATCTTCTTCTGTAGAAGCAGGAGGAAAATAATCATCCAAGTTAAGTCGATCCACCATTAACTTGGCATCAATAACAGGCTGCTCACCCGCATGAATTTTCAAGACACCCTTTAATGTCGTGTCATCCAATTTTAACAATAACTTGGTAAACTCGAGATTCGTTGAGTCCACACTAAACTCGGTAGCAAGATCAAAACGCTCAAAGGTGTTTGAACCTTTTGTTTCAGGAAGCACGACACCAAGCTGATTCATTAATTTTCGAAGGTTGAGCCCACTAATATCTAATTTTGCGGATACTTTTGGTTTAGTGTCTTCTGTATTAACCCCAATTTTACAACTTAGCTGTGCGTCCGATTGCTCAATACCAAGACAGGTCAATTGAATATCGCCTTGTTTAGCTTGTAGGCTAAGCTCCGAGTTTTCAAACGAGACGCCAAAGACGGAGGATTTTTTTAACTTCAACTTCACATCCATATTAAGATTACGTAATTCTTCGATAGGCAGCTTGGGCAGAATCGTCGTTAATAGAGGCGTATTTTTCTCGGATTGTTTTAAATTTTTGCCGGGAACAGACATCGAAGTATTTTGCTTTTCCACCTCGCTCTCAGGTGGAAAATAATCTTCAACTACCAAATAGTCAGCAGTCAGATCAGCCACAATTTCGGGTATAGCTGCTCCTAGCTGTATAGTCAGGTCACCCGACAACCGTGTTTGATCTATATTCAAAGCCATATCAGACAACTCGATTTTGTTATTCGATATATTCAGGTCGAGACTAATATCTACACTTTCAAACGCGTCACTTTTTTCCATTTGAGGCAGTGGTTGATTGAGCTTGAGCATCAAGGCTCTAACGTTAACCCCTGTCATATTTACATTACCTGTCAACTGAGGAATTTTTTCCGCTTCACTTAGTTTAAGTGTTACGCTAACCTTACCCTGTTCACCTACGAGCGCTTGTTGGCTGATACTTATTTTTCCAGATTTTGCTTCAATGTTTATCACGTTCTCATTCAGCATAAACCCTGAAGTGATTAGATTATCAACAACAAGCTTTCCTTCTAATACCAGCTTAGTCATCATATCAACTGGCAAAGACGGCAAAATATGAGTTAATTCAATTTCTTTCTGAACAGACGGAGTTTTCTCTATGGATTGGACAGAACGCTCAGGTTGATTCGTAAATTTATCAATATCAAGCTTGTCTACGGCGAAGGTAAACGTAACGTGCGGCAGTGATAAATCAACAACCTCTAACTCACCCTTAATTGTATTTTCATCAACATTTAGCACCATTTCAGAGAAGCTAAATGCGTCCGTCGAACCTTTAAACTGCGTGGATAGCGCCACAGACTGGATCCCTTGTGCGGCATTTGGCGACGCTCCCAATTTACCCAATACAGTTTTTAGATCTGACTGAGACAGTTGTAACTCGCCATTAAAAGTGGGCTGATCTTGAAAGTTTGTTATTTCCAGATTACTTTGCAGTTTAATGCCATAAGAGTCTATGTTTATTTGTGTTAATTTTATTTGTTGCTGTACAACATCAATGTCAACATGAGCTGAAAGGTCAAAATCGGCGCTGTTATTCGGGAACATTGCGCCTTGCAGCTGTGCCTGCAATTTCGAAATATTAAAGTTATAGCGGGAGTCTTTTAAATCGTATTCTATACGTGTTTCCAGCTCAATTTGCGCAGTCATGGCAGGGTCATTAAGTGCCACTTCAGCAACGAGATGAAAATCTACAGGCTGCTGCCAGGCCAATACACCCGTTGAAATTGAAATATTTGAAATCTCATATTGTTGACCCAGTGCCTTGTCACGCCAAATCACTTGCGCATTTTCTATGTCCAGGCCATTTATTGCCAAATTATCAAGATTCGTACTACTTTCACTCGTAGAATTTTCTGCAGTGTCGTCTGACATCAAGTCTTCCCAGTTAGAACGTCCCTGCTCATCCTGAGTTAAAAAGAGCTGAAACCCAGAAAAAGCAATTTTATCTAATTCAAACTGCTGATCAAATAACAAGGGTAGCAGCTCCACTTTTAGATCCGCTCTAGCAACACGAGCAAAGGGCTCTGAATCAAATTCCGGCGTATTGCTCAGTACTATCGCGCCTACTTCTAAACCCAGCCACGGAAAAAATGAGATAGAAATATCTCCGTTGATTGTTAAATCTCGCCCTGTCAGGTCTTCAACAAGCTCACTGATCTCAGGTTTAAAATCATTGGGATTAAAAAAAATAGGGACACTTACAGCTACAATAATAGGTGAAAATATAATTGTAGCTAAAGTAATAATCAGAATTTTTATTTTAGACTTTTTCTTCTTTAGTAATGGTGATTCCGAATCGACTTGCGTTGCGTCGGCCATATTTTCCTCTACAGAATGGGTAAAACCTCAACCTCGAAACAAGTGCTTTGAAAGCCGAGGCTTTAGTCGATTTATTATTATCTGCCTTTGAACATACTAGAGTCTAATCAAAAGTTTTGATATATTTTTTCTCGCTTCACTATTTTCTTTAAATATTTTCTTGTTTCTTCGTAAGGCAGTTCGGCAATCAGTTTCTGATAAACCGCATTGGGTTCCATTGTATTTATCTGTTGCACACTTGCCTTCAAATTTCTCCGACCCTCCCACACTCTGCTGACGTTACCTGCGCCAGTATTATAAGATGCAACGATTAAATATTTTTTTGTCAAATCATTAGACACTTTTCTAAATTCGCGCGTACTCAACAACTTTAAATAGGCAACACCAAGCTCAATATTGTTTGTTGGATCATAAAGGTAGCTAGGTGAAGGTTTCTGGTCTTTACCTTTGACAAAACGATACGCATCTAATCCCCCGCTGGAGGGTACAAGCTGCATCAACCCATAAGCCGGGATATGAGAACGAGCTTTCGGATTAAAGTGAGACTCTGTATGAATCACTGCAAATATCAACGCAGAATCTATATTGTATTTCCTGGAATACGTTTCAACAGGATCTTTAAACTTATCAGCGCGGATACGTAAATGCTCAGGTACCATGGCCACTTTAACCTGAGCAACCACTCGGATTTTTCCATCTTTCGCAATGTAAGGTTTTTGCTCTATAATGAGTTTCTTGGCCAATTCCTGCTCAACAAACTTATCAACATTCTTCTCTGTTAGAACCTGACCGGACTTATTTTTTATCTGTTGTTGAACAGGACTTTCTTTATTAATGCTCTTATCAGCAATAATTTGTGCCAAACGACGCTTTATTTTGTCCAGTGCAATTTTTCTTAGTTTTTTCTTTCTAGCAAGTTCGGCTGCTTTTCTTTTTGCAACTTGTTCAGTTTTTTTCTGTGCCGCCTCAGCTGCTTGTTCTTGTTTGTTTTCTTGCTCTGCTTTAACCGTTTGCGCTACCGCATCGGGATCCTCAACTGGAATAACAACCTCTAGAACAATTTCACCAATCTCAAAATCGACCTTGCTACGAGTTGATTTGTCGGCAGAATACTCTACCCAATCTTTTTTGGTTGAGCCTGAAAACTCTTGCCATTGTTTTTCTATTTCTTTTTTATACGCCGCATACTCTTTTTGTTCTTGTGCCGCATAATCAATAAACTCTTGCTGCATTGAAGACTGCCATTTTAAAAACTCGCTTTCAAGTTCTTTGTTTGCGGCAGCGAGCAATGAACTTGCAGACAGGCTCATAGACAAAACTATGAATACCATACCTGCTCTTATCTTTACTCTTCGTGCATGAGTACCCATATTCGTCTTCTCCTGGTATCTTTCCAATATTCTTTAATTTTGGCACTAACCTGAATTTTCCGCCCTTGAATATTTGCTTCTACTGTGACAATTGCAGCCTCACGAAAGGTTTCCTTTCCGTCTTGACTGTTAACCGACGTAACTTTACTCACCGTCCCATCGACATTCACCGTACTCGATTTTTGAATAGCGATTGACGAAATAGCTTTCATCACTGCGTCTTTCCTTGCCCTCGCCTCACCAAAAATTTCATAACTGGATGAACCTACTGCACCATTGTTCGGTATTTGATCAATCCAGTCAGGCCGATGATCTGGAGATCCGGGGGTTGAGGCGCATGCCGTCATTACCAATAAAATTCCTACTGTACAAGCCCACTTAATCCTTCCTTGTTTCACAACACAATACCCTTCGTTGAGCTGTAGCGAAGCCTGTCTCCCACCTGCGAATATAAAGCAGGAGGAGAGCAGCCTTCTGTCCTGTTAATTGAAGTCTTGATTCGCTATCTTTTCGAACTCCGCTTCTAACTCATCGTGCGCCTTTTCTCCGACAAACTTCTGCCAGGCTGCTCGTTTATTGTTATAGCTGGTCTTTAATGCTGCTTGTGTATTGGCGGCGGCTGCGGTGGGATCCAAGCCAACCAATACATACATTGTTCCATTTGGACTTGTGCGTGATTTATATTTCCTTGAACCTACTAAAGTTGCCGCAGTCAGTTGCTTGGTTACTGAAGAACTAACCGTATCGACTGTTTCCTCATCACCTACACCCGTGGTCTCTGCGTAGTTTTTCAATAAGTTCTTCACGTGAACCTGCATTTGAGCGGCCAGTGCATTACGAGCTGCGGCCGTAGCCTGATCTTTTTGGAACTGAACACCTGCTTTGGTTTTCTGAAATGAACCCACCGCCGTGACTTCAATGCCATCTACAGGTGCATCGCAAATCCAGTCAGGTGCCTCTACAGTAGGAGTGTCAGGAAATACA
>UOFO01000064.1_pt1 | contig 11333 bp, 6 predicted proteins | sample 1988801 | NCBI WGS metagenome assembly UOFO01 (sample SAMEA4712195, study PRJEB27164) | hydrothermal vent metagenome | biome: marine basaltic hydrothermal vent biome; feature: marine hydrothermal vent; material: mineral | place: Pacific Ocean | collected 2011-06-14/2011-07-23 | depth 1719 m
CGATATCCTGGATCTTTCAAAACTTGAAGTACAACAATTAGAATTTGAAAATGTCAAAATCCGCTTATTACCGATACTCGAAGAAATAGGCGATACCTTTGAATTGCTTGCGCGAGAAAAAGGACTGGATTTTACAATTAATAATCAATTCCCGTTACCGAAAACTTTCTCCAACGACCCAACAAGATTGAAACAAATTTTGATTAATTTGTGTGGCAATGCAATCAAATTTACTAAGACCGGCAGCGTAGCCGTTAAAGTGTACAGCAATAAAGAAGATGAGAAACTTTATTTCTCTATCACCGACACTGGGATAGGATTAAAACCTGATCAAGTGGACAAACTATTTAAGTCGTTTTCTCAGGCAGATATTTCAACCACACGAAATTTTGGCGGTACCGGACTTGGGCTTTATCTTTCAAAACAGCTAGCAAAAAAACTGGGGGGTGACATCACAGTGACCAGCGAATTTGGCAAAGGGAGTACTTTCACTGTTTCCGTTGCTATCGATTCGCCAGGCCATACTGAATGGATTCAGGCGTTGCCAGAACAACAACTGATAGAAACCGATATTCTATTTTCGGGCAAGGTACTCTATGCTGAAGATCATGAGGATAACCGAAATCTGGTCAGAAATATTATTGAGAAAATGGGCGCAGATATTACTCTGGCATGTGACGGACGGGAAGCGTTAGATTTATGTAAAAACACGCATTTCGATTTAATTTTTACCGACATACGTATGCCACAAATTGATGGTGTCGAACTCGCAGAAATTTTGCTTAAGAAAAATCCTAATCTCGCAATAGTGGCAATCACCGCAACATTAATAGACAGCGAATTAAGAAAATTCAAGCAAGCAGGTTTTAAAAATATTTTAAAAAAACCTATAAATCGCCACGATATATATAATGTGATGGAAGAATATCTTGGTAAACGAACAACCACCAAAGATTCAACCAAACCCATTCGAGTTCTTCTGGCGGAAGACAACTTGAATAATCAAGAGATCATAAAACTTTATCTTAAGAAAATAGGCTGTGAAACCACTGTCGTTAACGATGGTCTCAAAGCTGTATCTTATGCGCTGCTCGAAAAATACGATCTTATACTCATGGATATGCGAATGCCTAATCTTTCGGGAATGGAGGCGGTACGAATACTTCGAACCAGGGGTTATAACAAGCTAATCTATTCGTTAAGCGCTGATGATTCCGAGCGTGCTATCCAAGAGTGCCTGGATGCTGGATGTGACGGCTGTATTTCAAAACCGATTGTGATGAATGATTTGCAGGCTGCCATTCAGTCCCTGACCAGGCGCTCTTGATCTGTGCAGGCATTTCACACGACACAATTTATTCCTCCATTAAAAAAATTTATTGTACGCCAGCAGTTCATCTCAAAAAATTAATCGGGTTTATGGAGAAGATATCTAAATGACATCCCCGTCCCCCATCGCAAAGACAAATCGTTTTTTTTATAATCAAAAACTACGTTACGTGACTGGGTCGCTGATTATTCTTATATTCAGCATGGCGCTGGCCGTGATGTTATTTTTCTACGAAATACCGTTACCTGAGGATAAATTAACGCTGTCTAGTATTGAATTTTCTCCCTTTGAAGACCAGAATATTGACAATATTCCAGCGCAAAGTTGGACGACAATTACGTTACCGGATGACTGGCGTAAGCAGGGTGAAAACAGGGCGAGCATTATCAGCGGCTGGTATCGACACCAAATCGAATTAGATGCGGTGCCGGTGCAACCGTTGGCTATTCTGATCGCCTCGCCTCGAATGAATGTTGCGGTGTATATCAATCACAATCTTTTGGGTCAAGGCGGACGCTTTACCGATCCGGTGGCGCGTAATTGGTGGACACCCCTGTTGTTTTCTATTCCAAGCGACATATTGAAAGCAGGTAAAAATACGCTTCATATTTATTTGAAAACTGATCGGGCCGGAATCGGATATTTACCTGAGTTACATTTAGCCCCTCATGATAGTTTAATTAAATCCTATGATACTCACTACTTGTTCCGGATCACCAGTGTGCAATTTATTACCCTGTTATTGTTTGTGCAGGGCAGCATTATCGGTATATTGTGGTATCTTCGCAAACATGAGGTCTATTATGGCTATTACGCTGTAGGAGCATTGCTCTGGAGTTGGCATAATCTAAATATTTTCACGGTTCATATTCCTGTTAGTAACATACTCTGGGATTGGTTTTCCTATACTACTCTCGGTCTTTGCGCCTTCATTTACGTCATTTTTGTTCACCGTTTTTTTGAAAAAAAAGCACCTAATATCGAAAGAGTCATGATCATTTTTGCGATACTGTGCTCGGGGATACTTTATTTTTTAGAAGGAAAAGAATTTCATTTTATAGCCCAAACCATATGGTATCCGGCGGCGTACCTGGCTGGTATTTACGGTACTCTTTTTTTAGCGGTGAACGCTTGGAAATACTGCAACACTGAGCTACAAATCATCACGATATCGGCATTCATCTCTATGCTTTATGCCGGACATGACATACTCATCTTGCATGGAATCATCGACTGGAAGCACGGCTACTTTTTTCAATATGCTGCATTGATATTACTGCCCGGATTTACGACTATTTTGTTGTATCGGTTTGTGTCTGCGCTTAATGAAACAGAAAACCTAAATCGAAATTTTGACCAACAACTGGAAAAAAAACATGCGGAACTTGAAAGTAATCATCAAAAAATTTGGCAATTGGAAAACGAACGTGCGCGCTTGATTCTTGATATGCACGACGGTATTGGAGGCAATCTGGTATCAACTCTCGCTCTTATCGAATTAAGACAGGCAAATATGCAACAAGTCGCCGAAGCCTTGCGCGATACTTTGGATGAGATACGATTAATGATCGACTCTATAGATATTCAAAAAAATGATCTGACATTTGTTTTGGGTATATTCCGAACACGTATTACGCGAAAACTCAGAAACAGCCAAATTGAGCTAGAATGGGATATTAACGACATTCCCTCAATTTCAAACTTTGATGCGTGCAAGGCTCTATTTTTGCTGCGTATTCTTCAAGAAGCCATTACCAGTGCGATAAAAAAAGAGCAGGTAACTAAAATACGTCTCTCGGCATACCTGATTCAGCAGCAAACAGAAGGCTCTGCTGTGATCATTGAGATTTGTGATAACGGCAAGAGCTTAGACAGTGACGATAACAAAGCACGTGAAAATATGCATGATCGAGCTCGAGGTACTGATTACAAATTGTTTTTCGAATCAGGCCTCTCAGGAACTACGGTCAAATTGATATTGGCTTTGGACGATGAACAAAATATGCTATTGACTGATAACAAAAAAGATGTTTTTTAATAACCATGAGATTAACCTCGCTACTACAAGGGTCTTTAGCGGCTTCATTTTGGGGACTTAGCATTTATTAAAGTACCAGACCCTAAATAAATAGTCGCCTCTAGGAGCCTGTCCGAGAACAGATTGACCTACTGCGAACAATCCATTTCGGTCATATTTCCCGTTCATTTTCGTTGAATAGCGCAACTATTCCTGCTCTTTTGCTCAAAGCTTCCGCATCCTCGGCTTTATCTCCCTGAGTCGCCCTACCTCCTGCATCCATGCAGTCGTGCTCACGCCCCTTGCCTACATCCCTGTAGGCAATACGAACAATTACGAACTAAATCTGACGACCCCATGGATGGGGGAGGTAGGGCGACTCAGGAGACAAAGCCGAGCGCTAAACACGGAAGTTATTTCGTGCCCATTCCTAACGGCCCGTTTGCTCTAAAACGGAATATCATCATCGAAATCATCTCTGCCTTGATTCGCGGGGGGAGAAGATTGAGCGGGTTGCTGTTGCTGTGCGGGAGCCGAGGCAGGGGCTCGTGCCGTTGCACCACCAAAATCACCACCGCCGCCGCCTCGTGAATCCAGCATCTGCATTTCATTCACTACAATTTCTGTGGAATAACGATCTGTTCCGGTATTTTTATCTTGCCATTTACGAGTCTGTAGACGCCCTTCAACATATATTTTTGAGCCTTTTTTCAAATATTCACCGGCAATTTCAGCCAGGCGCGCATAGAAAACCAGGTTGTGCCATTCGGTACGTTCCGTCTGTTCACCCGTTTGTTTATCTTTCCAGCTTTCACTCGTTGCCAACGTTAAGTTAGCCACAGCGGCCCCGCTAGACATATAACGAAGCTCTGGATCTTTACCTAGATTGCCAATTAATATTACTTTGTTTATACCTCTGGCCATTTTTATATTCCTTATGTCATCAATTAATTATGCGGGTTCAGCAACAGAAAATTTTTCCAACTCAGTTTTATCTACTATTTTATTATCCACTTTCAAATAAGCAACGCCATCTTCCGCAACCACCACCACTTCCGCAACGCCCGTGATTTGATTTAACTGTGTCGCGAGCAAAGAAGCCTTTTCTTCATTGATCTCACCTAATTTGATCATGTATGTACCCAAATATTTTGGCTCACTCATGGTGACGGCCAGTAAAAACCACAAGAATGCAACAACCGCTGAAAACATAAAGACGCTGGCAATGCCAAATTCACCGTAGAGCCAACCGCCGCTGACACCGCCAATGAAGGCACCGAAAAACTGACTGCTGGAATACACGCCCATAGCGGTTCCCTTTTTATCAGGCGGTGCCGTTTTAGAAATCAGCGAAGGCAGAGACGCTTCCAAAACATTAAAGGCAATAAAGAAGATGAGTAACGACACAACAATACCGGTTACCGAGGTATAGCCCCAGGCTAAACAAAGTTGAGCAACACCGATGAACACCACTGAGCCGACAAAAACTTGTTTCATGCGACGTTTCTTCTCAGCATAAATAATAAAAGGCACCATTACGGCCATCGAAATAACCATAACCGCCAAATAAATCAGCCAATGGCTGCCGACCTCAAGCCCCGCATGATCACGCAATGCTAAAGGCAAAATAACAAAGGTTGCGGTCAGAATCATATGCAGAGAAAAGATACCAAAATCAAGCCGGAGTAACTGTCGATCACCTAAAATAGCTTTAAACTGTGCCGGAACCGGCTCAGCATCACGATGAAAACTGCTCTTCACGGGATCCGGCACCACATATTTAACCACCGCAATGCCACCAATAGCAAGGATCGCCGTCAGCCAAAAAATACCGGCGACGCCAATCCAGCTGTTCAATATCGGACCGGCAATTAAAGCGACGCTAAAAGACACACCAATGCTTATGCCAATCACTGCCATAGCCTTGAGACGATGTTCTTCACGGGTTAAATCAGCAGCGAGTGCCATGATGGTTGCGGCAATAGCCCCCGCGCCCTGTATGGCTCGACCGATGACAACACCTATTGCCGTATCTGCTGTAGCTGCAACCGCACTGCCTATGGCAAAAATAATCAAGCCCGCAATAATGACGGGTTTTCTACCGATACGATCCGACAACATGCCAAAAGGAATTTGCAATATCGCTTGAGTCAAACCATACATCCCTACTGCTAAACCAATCAACAGCGGAGTGGAACCTTCCAGCTCTTCCGCATACAGCGAAAAAACGGGTAAAATCATAAACAAACCCAACATTCGTAACATAAATATTGATGCGAGTGAATACGCTGCTTTTTGCTCTAACGGAGTCATTCCATCATTGTTCATCATTAATTTTTATTCTTTTTCGTTTTGCTTATTGACCAGGGAAGCGCGTATATTAGCAGGTTGCCAGATCACTTACGAATGCGGAAATTACCACCTTAAATAGTATGGATACAATATCAATTCGCGGCGCACGCACGCACAATCTTAAAAATATCAACATCGATATACCCCGAGACAAACTCATTGTCGTAACCGGATTATCCGGTTCGGGGAAATCATCATTAGCCTTCGATACGATCTACGCAGAAGGTCAGCGTCGTTACGTTGAGTCTTTGTCCAGCTATGCGCGACAGTTTTTATCCGTCATGGAAAAACCCGATATCGATCATATCGAGGGCTTATCTCCAGCAATCTCTATTGAGCAAAAATCAACGTCGCACAACCCTCGTTCAACCGTCGGTACCGTGACCGAGATTCATGATTATTTACGCTTATTATATGCCCGTGTTGGTATACCTCGTTGCCCGGATCACGAAGTCAGCCTGGAGTCCAAGACCATCTCGCAAATGGTTGACCAGGTTCTGGCCCTCCCTGGAGGCACTAAAACCATGTTGCTTGCTCCCGTGGTGCACAATCGCAAAGGGGAACATGTGCAATTATTGGAAGGCTTACGCAGCCAGGGTTTTATTCGAGCAAGAATCAATGGCGAAGTGGTGGAACTTGATCAACCGCCTAAACTTGATTTAAGAAAAAAACACAGCATTGAAGTCGTTATTGATCGCTTCAAGATACGCCCGGATATCCAACAACGCTTGGCCGAATCCTTTGAAACTGCGCTCAATCTCAGCGAAGGCATCGCGTTAATCAGTTTTATGGATCCTGAGAACACGCAACCTGAGATACTGTTTTCAGCAAAGTTTGCCTGCCCGCACTGCGGTTACAGCATTAGCGAGTTAGAACCTCGACTGTTCTCTTTTAACAGCCCAACAGGTGCTTGTCCTGAGTGTGACGGGCTGGGTGTCGCTCAAATATTTGATGCTAAACGCGTAGTCTTACACCCTGAGTTATCATTAGCGGCTGGAGCCGTTCGCGGCTGGGATCGACGTAACAATTATTATTTTCAGATGATTTCATCGCTTGCTCAGCACTATAAGTTTGATATCGACGCCCCCTTTGACACGCTTCCTGACACCATCTGCAATATTATTTTGTATGGCAGCGGTGATGAAATCATTGAGTTTATTTATTACAACGACAAAGGCAAACAAAATAACCGAACACACCGCTTTGAAGGCGTTATTCCTAATATGCAACGCCGCTATCGCGACACCGAATCCAACGCGGTACGTGAAGAATTAGCTAAATACCTCAGCTCTGAATCCTGCCCATCGTGTAAAGGCGCACGGCTGCGTTTGGAAGCACGCAATGTATTTATAGAAGACCAAACCCTGCCGGAACTTGCGGCTCTTTCTATTGAAAAAGCCGTCGACTTTTTTAAACAACTTGATTTACCCGGGCAGCGAGGTGAAATTGCAAAAAAAATAACCAAAGAAATTGCTCAACGACTAAGTTTTTTAGTTAATGTAGGGTTAGATTATCTCAATCTTAATCGCAGTGCAGACACCTTGTCAGGAGGGGAGGCCCAACGTATCCGTTTAGCCAGCCAAATAGGCGCGGGGCTCGTTGGTGTTATGTATGTTTTAGACGAACCGTCTATCGGCTTGCATCAAAGAGATAACCAAAAACTACTCGACACTTTAATTTACCTGCGTGATCTTGGCAATACGGTGATTGTTGTAGAACATGATGAAGAAGCCATACACAGCGCCGATTACGTGATTGATGTTGGCCCCGGCGCGGGAGTGCATGGCGGAGAAATTGTCGCCGAAGGAACACCCGATGAAGTCATTAATAATCCCGCTTCACTCACCGGACAATACTTGTCTGGCAAACGTGAAATCAGCATTCCCGAAACACGAACGGTTTCCCAACGGGAGGAGACTATTTCGATTAGAAATGCTCGGGGAAATAATTTGAACCATGTAAATATAGACATTCCCATTGGTGTCTTTACATGTATTACGGGGGTCTCGGGTTCGGGAAAATCCACCTTAATTAACGACACACTTTATCGTCATGCCGCTCTCAGCATTAATGGTGCAGGCGACACCCCCGCACCCTGTGATGAAATCATCGGACTCGATTTATTTGATCGCATTGTCGATATTGATCAAAGCCCGATTGGCCGCACACCAAGATCAAACCCAGCCACTTACTCGGGCCTGTTTACACCCATACGTGAACTCTTTGCCGGAACGCATGAAGCACGTTCACGAGGTTATTCGCCCGGACGATTTAGCTTCAATGTAAAAGGCGGGCGTTGTGAAGCCTGTCAGGGAGATGGCGTCATCAAGGTTGAAATGCACTTCCTGGCCGACGTTTATGTAACCTGTGACGTTTGCAAAGGTAAACGCTATAACCGCGAAACACTGGAAATTCGTTACAAGGGCAAGACGATTAACAACGTACTCGAAATGACCATCGAAGATGCACACCATTTTTTCGATGCCATTCCTGTGGTGAAAAGGAAACTCACAACACTCATGGACGTGGGCCTCAGCTACATCAAACTGGGACAAAATGCGACAACACTCTCCGGTGGAGAAGCACAACGTGTCAAACTCTCGCGCGAACTATCAAAAAGAGACACCGGCAATACGCTATATATTCTGGACGAACCCACCACCGGTCTGCATTTCCATGATATCAACCAACTGTTGACGGTACTGCATCGTTTACGCGATAAAGGCAATACCATTATAGTGATTGAACATAACCTGGATGTCATTAAAACTGCAGACTGGATTATTGATCTCGGACCCGAGGGCGGTGACAAAGGTGGAGAAATTGTTGCGGTAGGCACACCCGAAGAAATCAGCAAAAATACCGTGTCACACACCGCGCACTTTTTGGCCAAGGTATTAAATCCCAAAAAAGGAACAAACACCTAAAATGAGTGAAGATAAAGACATCCAGGATCGCCACCGAATACGGATGCAAAGAAAAAAAACGATTGTTGATGCAGGCATTGCCCGAGCAACGGAGGAACGTGGTGTGCTGCTTGTTCATACCGGTAACGGTAAGGGCAAAAGCAGCTCAGCATTTGGTATGGTCGCACGGGCATTAGGCCATGAAATGCGAGTTGCAGTAGTACAATTTATTAAAGGCAGTGGCACAACGGGAGAAGAGCTTTTTTACCGCCGTTTTCCCGAGGTTGAGTACCATGTTATGGGCGAAGGCTTTACCTGGGAGACACAAGATAAAAGCAATGACATCGCAGCCGCAGAGGCGGCATGGGAAAAAGCGAGTTCTTTCCTTACCGATGAAGCGTTTGATTTAGTGGTATTGGATGAATTGAATATCGCATTAAAACTCCGATATCTATCGCTGGATGATGTGATTGCTCAACTGCAAAATAGACCTGCTATGCAGCATGTAGTCATTACCGGTCGCGGCGCGCCTTCAGCCCTTATTGAAATCGCAGATACAGTAACGGAAATGAAAGAAATCAAACATGCTTATAAGGCTGGAGTAAAAGCTCAAAGAGGAGTGGAACTATAAACTCTAACGCAGAGGTATGGAGAAAAAAACTACCCCGCTCTTCTCTGTGTCCTCTGTGCTCTCTGTGGTTTAACATTACTCATTAAAAAGAGCGATTCAACCACGTAGTTACACTTATTTTAGAGTAGGCTATAATACTAGGAGCTTGTCCAAAAAATAATTTTCGAAAAAAGGAATTTATGGAATCTGATTATCCTATGATTGTTGGCCGGTTACTTGCTGCAGTAATTGCTGGTGGTTTGATTGGGCTAGAACGAAGTTATAACGGCAGGCCCGCAGGATTCCGTACACACAGCCTGGTCTGTATGGCATCTTCATTATTAATGTTATTGACTGTCTTTCAATGGCAGTTATTAGCAGACGTCCCCATAGAAACGATCCGTGTTGACCCTACCCGCATGGCTCAAGGTATTATGACCGGGATTGGTTTCCTGGGTGCCGGTGTCATTATGAAAGATCGACACACTATTCGTGGGCTGACTACCGCAGCTTCAATATGGATCACAGCATCCATTGGCATTTTGATTGGTATGGGTTCCTATCTTGCCGCTAGCATTGCAACTCTGCTTGCATTAGGCATCCTGTCCTTATTCAGAACCCTGGAAAACTATCTCCCTTCTTTATCTTACGGCAGCCTTTCTATTTCAAGTTTACGCAAAGACATGGTCACCGAAACAGAAATTAATGAAGTGTTGAAAAAACATGAAATGATAGCAAGCAACCGAAGTTATTCCTTAACCGACGAAGGTCGCAATGTACGTCATACTATGGTGGTGCAAACTCGCAAACCTGAGAACTTCAGATACCTGGCAGAAGAACTGGGAGAAATTGAACGCATTGTCGATTTTACCGTTGCTCCGACGGCACGGTAGCGTTTCAATCTGTTTAGAGACACCGACAAAGAAGTGAAAATAAGTAGCTACTCAGCGAAAATACGTATTGGATAAAAAATGGGCATGGACACGCACAAAAAAAACGCAGGTTTATTGGCCTGGATTGAACGAACAGGAAACCGCCTGCCCTCCCCCGCCATGTTGTTCTTTGCTGCGGCCATTATTGTTATGATGTTATCGCAAATTGCCGCAATACTAGAATGGCAAGTTACTAAAACAGTTCTCGATGCCGACGGCTTGCAAAGAGACGTTGTCGTTCATGCTGTAGGCTTGCTCAATAGTGAAGGGATTTGGTGGGTGTTGAGCAACATGGTCAAGAACTTCATGGCTTTTCCGCCACTGGGCTTGGTTCTCGTTGCTATGCTCGGTATCGGCGTGGCAGAGCGCAGCGGATTGGTGGCGGCACTGTTGCAGGTCTCCATAGGCAAAACACCCGCCATGCTTTTAACCCCCTCTGTATTTTTTCTGGGCGTGATGTCTTCTCTGGCTCTGGATGCCGGATATGTCGTGTTGCCCCCATTGGCCGCGGCACTTTATTTGGCCATGGGCCGTTCGCCTTTAGTCGGTATAGCCACGGCCTTCGCCGGTGTTTCGGCCGGCTTCAGCGCCAATCTATTCGTTACCGGCCTTGATCCGCTTTTGGCCGGTTTTACACAATCAGGGGCGCAGCTTATTGACGAAACGTATGTCGTCAGCGCCGCAGCCAACTGGTGGTTTATGATCGCTTCAACTCTATTGATTACCTTGGTAGGTTGGTGGGTTACGGCACGCTGGGTAGAACCACGTATGAACGGCGTCACTTATGAAATTCCAGCGGGCATTCAAGTCAACCAAGGCACATCAGAAAATGCGAACGATATTACCCGTGGTCTTAGATGGGCTGCGATAAGTTTTATCGGAGCCTTGAGTTTATTTCTCTTGTTGATTCTGATACCCGATGCCCCACTCTATGGCCAGGGAAAACAATTTGATCGTTGGATCGAAGCCATTGTTCCTTTAATCCTGATTGGCTTCTTACTGCCCGGTATCGCCTTCGGCTTTGGTGCTAAAACATTGCGCAGTGAAAAAGATATTGCACGCCTGATGGGTGACACAATGGCAAGCCTGGGTCCTTATATCGTTCTGGCATTTTTTGCTGCACAATTTATCGCATTTTTTAAATTTAGCCACTTAGGTGAAATGCTTGCTGTAGTCGGAGGACAAG
>UOFO01000106.1_pt1 | contig 11289 bp, 11 predicted proteins | sample 1988801 | NCBI WGS metagenome assembly UOFO01 (sample SAMEA4712195, study PRJEB27164) | hydrothermal vent metagenome | biome: marine basaltic hydrothermal vent biome; feature: marine hydrothermal vent; material: mineral | place: Pacific Ocean | collected 2011-06-14/2011-07-23 | depth 1719 m
GAAGCAGCCAAATTGCTCGGATGGGGGAGAAACACCTTGACCCGAAAAATAAAAGAACTCGAGTAAGGATTGCTGAAAAAACAGGCTTCTGTTGTAGTGGCTTAGTTCAAACCGTGCTTGTCCAACAAACGGTTCAGATTTGTGGTTCGTTCGTGCCTCACTCTCACAATCTAACCTTATTCGTTTTATGCTGCTTCGTTTTATGCTGCGTGTATTTCAAACTCCGTTGCTCTTGCTGAGTTATAACTTAACCTGGTGTTTCAGAGATTGAAAAAAAGCGGTGCATCTGTTTAATTATAGTTACCAAACGAACAACTACAAAAACGCACACTAAAAACCTTAAACCTTACGGGCATTTCAGGAGGGTTCTGAAAACTGGCCATGGTAAAGGTCAGCGTATTTTCCAGAAGAGGCAAGCAGTTCTGTATGGGTGCCTGTTTCTATAATTTGTCCCGCTTGCATAACAATAATGCGATCTGCATTTTCAATAGTGGATAAGCGATGAGCAATAACAATGGAGGTGCGACCTTGGCGCAATGTTTCAACAGCGGCTTTAACATGTTGCTCAGTTTGTGCGTCCAGCGCGGAGGTGGCTTCATCCATAATAAGAATTTTGGCATTTTTTAATAATGCTCGTGCAATGGCGAGACGTTGGCGCTGTCCGCCTGATAAGCGAACGCCTTTTTCGCCAATCATTGTTTGTAAGCCTTGAGGCATCGCGTTAATAAACTCCATGGCATGGGCGGCTTCTGCGGCAGCCGTAATGTCCGCTTCAGAGGCATCGCTCATGCCGCCATAAGCGATGTTTTCAGCAACGGTGCCATTGAACAGCACCACTTCCTGACTGACTAATGCAATATGTTTACGCAATGTTGCCAGGGGCAGGTCTTGAATGTCAATGTCATCTAACAAGATACGGCCTGCTGTGGGTTGATAAAAGCGAGGTAACAGATTAACCAGGGTGGTTTTACCACTGCCGGATGCACCAACCAGAGCAATGGTCTCGCCGGGATTGACGGTGAGGGTAAGTTGTTTTAAGGCCAGTTTCTCAGTGACGCCATAATCCAGGCTGACATTATCAAAATGGATTTTTCCTTGCACGTTCCCAATGTTTTTTTTGCCGTCGTCTTTTTCGGCTGGTTGATCGATCAGTGCAAAAACACTTTCGGCTGCCGCCAATCCACGTTGAATATGTTTATTAAGACTGGCTAATCTTTTGATGGGCGAAAACAACATTGCCATGGCAGTGATGAAGGAAATGAATTCACCCACGGTCAGCTGCCCATCAAGAGATTGCATAGAGGCAACATAGATAATAAAAGCGAGGGCTGATGCCGTAATCAATTGCACTACGGGGGCATTAGCCGATGAGGTGCTGATAAATTTCATCTGATAACGGCGTAGCCAATTGGCTGTGGATGCAAAACGTTGACTTTCATATTGTTCACCATGGAAAATTTTAACCACTTTGTTGGCTGAAATGGTTTCTTCCAATGTATGTGTCATATCGCCCATTGCATTTTGCTGCGCGCGGCTTAAATTGCGTAAGCGTTTACTAATAACCCAGACAACAAAAGCAACCAACGGCAAGATAACCAAAGTTGTCATGGTGAGTTGCCAATTTAACCAGATCATCCAGGCTAACAGACCAATAACGGCCAAGGTATCACGTACCAGCACAACCAGAACATCCGTCGCCGCTGCCGTAACCTGATTGACATCATAAGTAATTTTGGAAACCAAATTCCCCGAAGCCTGATTGTCGTAATAATGACTGGGCAGAGATAATAATCGCAAAAACATTTCATTGCGGATGTCTAATACAACTTTGTTTGAAACCCAGGCGATGGCGACGGTACTGACATAAGTAGATGCACCTTGAACAGCAGCAAGAAGAATGAGCAAGATCGGTATTAATGTAATCATCTCTGGGTCTTTGTCGACAAAACTGCCATCAAGTAAGGGCCCCATCAGTGCGGGTATGGCAGGTTGCGTGGCCGCAAGTACCACCATAGCGATAATGGAGACGGTAAAGACTTTCCAGTAGGGTTTTACATAAGTGAGCAGCCTGAGATAAAGTACTTTGCTTTGTTTAAACGTTGACGCTTCAGTTTCGATTTCGGTTTTTTTAGACATTGTGCGTCTCAATAATATTCTTCTTAAGAAGTTAATAATTGTTGGTAGAGGTTGAGTAATTGTTGGCTCATGGCCTCTAAAGTAAATGCTTGCACACGTTCTTGTCCGGCTTGACCGATACGTTGACGTGTTGCCGGGTCAAGCAGAGATTGCATAGCTTGTACGATGCTCGGGGTGTCTAAAGCATCACAGATAAACCCGTTTTTACCCGATTCTATAATATCAACGGCACCGCATTTATTGCTGGTAATAACCGGCAAACCACACGCCATAGCTTCAAGAATAGCATTGGCAAAAGGGTCGTATAAGGTGGGCAGAACAAAAGCATCGGCACAACCATAATAAGGTTTCGCGTCATCAACAGCTCCAACATAGTGAATGCGTTGGGTCGCGATACTTTGATAACGTCTAAGTTGTTTATCTTTGCCTACCACCACAAGGTGTGAATTGTCTGGCAAAGAAGAGAAGGCTTCAAGTGTTATAGCCAACCCCTTGCGTTGATATCCTGAGCCAACGAATAAAAATACACAAGCATCCGTCGGAATGCCCAGCTGTTGGCGAACGTTTTCACTATGCTGTTCACGCAATGCAGAATTGTAGCGTTGTGTATCAATGCCACTATAAATGACTTGGAGCTTATCGGGATGAGTGCCAAAGTTTTTGATGATTTCTTGTTTAACCATTTCCGAGTTACAAATCACGGCCTTTAAACGAGCGCTTTGAAATAAACGACGTTCAGCAAGCAAGGTATAGCGGTGATAAAGGTTGAGCTGGGCGACTCGTTTTTCCCAATAACCCAATATACGATTACGTTGTTCCAACCACACTTTATGCACGCCATCACCCGCGCGATAAATATCACAACAAGCGGTGCGTTCATGAGATTGAACAAGATCAGCATGTAAATGTGTGAGTTCTTTACACACACCGCGATGGAAGCTCCAATCACGCCAGGTTCTTCCCATATAAAAAGGGTTGCAAGGAATGAAGGTATAGCCTTCTTTGGCTTGCCATTGTCTGGCAACTAAAGAAAGCTTTATTTCTTGTCCACTGAGTGACCTCAGCGCCCGCTCAACAAAACGTTCCGCACCTCCTGTTGTGGTGTAGCGTTGTTTAATAATAACGATGTGGCGTGATGTCACAGTCGGGGTTTCTCTAGTAAGCTTTGAACCGCATCAAAAACGATGTTGACGGAGATGTCCGTCAAACATTCGCTGATTTTTCCGCCGCCGCAGCCATCCTGGCCGCAAGGTCGACAGGCGTAAGCCAAGGTAATGACTTTGCTGGCCACTTGCCAAGGACCCCATTCCAGATCACCACTCGGACCAAACAGCACAACGACCGGCGTGTTCATCGCTGCTGCAATATGCATAGGTACGGAGTCCATACCTATGAAACACTGCGCGCGCTGGGTTAAAACCGCCATCTCTTTGAGCGTGAGCTGACCAGACACGTCGATAACGGGTTGTTTTAATTGTTGCTGAATCGCTTTCACGAATGCTTTTTCAGTGGCATCAGGGGCGGCGCTCATGACCACAGTGTATCCCGCCTTATGCAGTTGATTAATCAACGCAGAAAACTTTTCGGGTGACCAGCATTTAAACAACCATCGTGAAGTAGGATGAACATGAATATACGTCTGTTTCTCCAGTCCATGTTGTGCCAGCAGTGCATCAATACGTTGTTCAGCAGCATCACCTGCGACCAGGCTTAATGCGCGCTCAGAGCGATTTGGGTAAAGCCCCATACGTCGCAAAGTATCCAGATGTTTCTCGACAACATGCCGTTGAGGGCTGCCATGCGGTGTAATGTGCGTAAATGTTTTTTTCCAAAACTTTTTACGACGCGGCGAAAAGCCAGGAAAATGATAGCTTACGCTATAACGTGGCTTTAACAGCCGAGTGAGCCACAGGCCGCGGGTATGTTCTGTTAAATGGATAATCAGGTCATAACGACGCGCTTTGAGTTGTTTAAATAAATTATATTCCGTTTTTAGCTGTTGCAGGGTATTGGCATGAGAATGGCTGCGCTGTATACCAAAAATATGGGAGATCGCTGGGTGCAAAGTCAGCATAGTCCGAGTTTCTTCGTAGACCAACGCATCTATTTCAATATGCGGATGATGTGCTTTAAGCACAGAAAACACCGGTGATGTCAGCAAGGTATCCCCAAAATGCCGCAATTTGATTACGAGCACGGTTTTTACTTGTGAAAAGTCGACAGCATCATTTAACATATTGTTTTTTAGCGGCTTGTGAAGGTTGGATCAAAAAAACCTTGATTTTACCCTGCTCAAGAGTCCTAAACAAATCGGGTGCTGTGTGGATAGAGTTGCCATGTGAATGAATCCACAGGCCTTTGTTTTAGTGGGGTTCATTGGTTGGCGGAAATTGCTGTTAGATAAGGCTGGCAGTGTATTCCCTCAAAAAATACGTGTAATTTCTGGATTATAGATAATTGATGGTATTGAGAAGAGAATTGGAACATATATGTTACTACGGCCATACAGATTTATTGCACTACTATTACTAACACTTGCTGGTTGCGGCAGTGATGATAGAGATGATAACAGCTCACCTGTTACTGGTAATCCCATTGATATCAATATCCCTTCTACTGATGACGACAAACGAAAAGTTGTGGTTTATAACTGGAAAACAAGTGAATGGCTCGAGCTTTTTGCATTGCAAGATTGAGTAGATTCTAAATAGAATGAAGGCACAACTTCCAACGTGAAATCAAGCCCCCGCCGTACTGGTTGTCGGTGATGTGATGTTAGGTCGATATTGGTATGGTGACACGTCACGTATTTCTCCGGAGGTGCCGGTGTCAAAGAGGAAGAAGAACGAGTTGGTGGTGCCGGTAATGTCGCCCTGAACATTACCGCTTTGGGAGGGCAGGCCGAAGTGGTTGGGGTTGTTGGCTAAAATAAAGCGGCCACAGCGTTGATTGCCTGCTTACAGGTAAGTTCATGCATTGATCTCTATGAGGGCATCTCTACGGAGGGTGTTGCCAAATAAGGGTACGCAGGTGTCAGGACGATCCGCTTCACCACTGGCGCATTTCATCTGATTACCCGGTCCGGAGGATTCGAACCCTGTAAAAGTATTTTGTAGAGGATCAAAAAAACCCAGAAGGTATCTCTACGGAGGGTATCTCTACGGAGGGTATCTCTACGGAGGGTATCTCTACGGAGGGTATGGGGGGTATCTCGAATAAGGGTACGCAGGTGTCAGGACGATCCGCCCCACCACTGGCGCATTTCGCCTGATTACCCGACCCAGAGGATTCGAGCCCTGTAAAAGTATTTTGTAGAGGATCAAAAAACCCCTCCCAGTTATACGCCATGGGATCGGTCGTATTACCATCACTATACGTATATGATCCTTCTTCATACTCATTGCTCCCCCCGGCCACACTAAATGCTTGTAAGCAACTGCCTCCATATAAAAAATTAGGGTTAGAACAGTTATTGTAGACGTAACGCCCAGCGGTGACCTCGCTGCGACCTGCCTGAGCATCTTCTGTCATATCAAAGTTGCCATTGCCATAAGCCAAACCAAAACCGCTTTCGGCGAGATCTATTAAGGTAAGTGTATTGGTGATAATGCCTGCTTGGCTATTATCGTCGTAGGTCAAATTACTCATGTCAAGTTGAAACTGCGACTGCACTAACACGCCGGTTGTCGCATCATTAATAGTTTGGCTAATGATGGGCTTAAAGTTCAAGCGATCTTTTAAGAATTCTGAGCAAAACTCTGCTGAGTCGGCGCAACGCCACGTCTTAGTCTTATCATCTAATGTCCAATCGCCCATTACTTGCCGTATAACCGTTCTGGTCGGATCACCACTACCATTGCCAGTGAAGTCAACGCCACGGCTAGGATCCATGCCTAGAGGATCCCAGCCGTTACCGCTGTTTCCCTCAAGTCCAAGGGTGCCGAAATTTGCAGGAACACCGCCACTAAACGATCCAAAACCACTACCTAGCGCCTGTTCAGTATAGCTTTCCATAGCAAAGCCTGACTTGGGGTCACCGACAATGATGTGCCAATACAACTTGCCATCAATAAAAATCTGGCCTTGGTAGAAAGGCGTCGCATCTACATCTGCTCTTTCAATCCCAGTAAAGGTGCCGCCAATGCCGCACATTGGCCCCGTTGTCCCGCCAATACCGCAATTCCCCGGAAGCGTTTCTAAATCAATGGAGCCAACGCCAACGCCAACGTTGGGAAGTGTCTGGAAATCAGAGGGGCCAATTTCAAAGTTGAATCTAAAATTAGAGGCATGGTCAGAGGCATGGTTAGGGTTAGCAAAAAGTAGCGCGAAAATTGACCAGAGTAAAACGGTGATTATTAGGGGGAGCTTTGTTTTCATATGTTTTATTTCGGTCATTTTGCGAGCCCCACAGCATCGAAAGGACAACAGTTTGATGTGAAATGATAGTTGATGTACTTTAATCCCTACATGCAATCTGCATTGTCGAACACCACGCTCTGAAAAGGGAGTGTTTTGTGATGAATATCAACAAAACGGGATGATTGGGCTGTCATTGTGACTAACGGAGCTGGTTCTGGGGCAAAAGGGCCGCCAGAATTAGCATGAAGAGAACTAATAGTTGTTGTGCTTTAATCCCTACATGCAATCTTCATTATCGAATACCGCGCTCTGAAAAGGGAGTGTTTTGTGATTAATGTCAATAAAGCGGGATGATTGGGCTGTCATTGTGACCAACGGAGCTGATTCTGGGGCAAAAGGGCCGCCAGAATTAGCATGAAGAGAACTAAAGGAGTATTCAGGAATGATAATATCCTGGCTTAAGCAACCTGTTACATACAGGGTCACGCAGGTTAAGCGTATACATTTTTACGTTATAGCCATTACACTTATAGCAGTTAGCGTACCTTTTTTACACATGTATATGGATAACCAACTATCGTTTGCGGAGCTATTTTTTCACACATTAACGGTTGTTTTCTCAACGGTTATCGCCATTTCTTTTTTTGAATTGATGTTATGGGCTTACCTGAAAGGAAAAACGAGGAAATGGAGCCTATCTACAGGTTTGTTTTGGTTGTTTTTTTCTGGCGTTTTTATACTTTCATTTATTATTATGTTTGTTACGCGAAACTTATTACCTATTACCTTAGATATCTGGACTCAACATATAGAGCGTGATTTAGGAGTGATACCATGGAAAATACTGCCAGTCGCACTGCTAATCGGCTACCTCCTTATGCAAATAGTTCGTCGATACAGTCTCAAACAAGAGCTAACCGATTTAAAAGAACTTAATGAGCAATTGAAAGTAATACAAAATGGTGTTGCACCTCTAGATCATGAAACCAAAGAAAGCGGAGTTCATGATATGTCTAAGTTTGTTTTACCCTACAAAGGGGAAAATATTTATTTAAATTCGACATCGGTTATTCGAATTGAATCAAACGAAAATTATTGCCATGTTTTGATCGCTCCAAATGAAAAACAAAGTGAGCAGTGCTATATGGCACGTATTACTTTAACTGAAGTGAGTAACCAACTACCGGAGAATTTATTTTTGCAGGTGCATAGATCTCATATTATCAATTTTTCTTATGTATCAAACCTTATACGGCAAGGGCGCAATTTTCAATTGAAATTAAAAAATGGTGACTCTATTCCTGTCAGCCGGTCGCGAATCGAACAAGTACAGCAAAGAGTAGAGAATGGCAAATTTAGCGAAAACGTGACTTTTTAGTTCTTATTTAGCATTCGATCGAAAGCTTATTATTTTTAATGCATTTAGTATGTTTCGGATTTTCTCTTGGTTTATTTCATTCACGGGGAAGTTATCTCTACTTTCTGTTGTTTCTATAAAGTATGAGAATTATAAATGATGCACTTGCTTTCTGAATACGAGTTTTTAGGCCTAACGCCCGCATCACAGGCTGCCGTGAGTGGCGCGTATTTTTCGTTCTCCAAGAATAAGGCCACACAAACCGATGCACAGCAAACGCTTATTGATGAGCTCTACAAGCAAACTGGGCAGCTGAAAGTTGAGAATGACTTTCTAAAAAAAAGTCATTGAGCTTTCCCGTTGAAGCGCGAAGAAAATGGCTTGATTCTGAGAACTCGGGCTCGAGTATGCGCCAACAAACGCAACTCTTACAGGTTAATCGTTCTCGGCTGTATTACAAGCCAGCAGGAGAATCTGAATACAACATGATGCTGATGAATCTATTAGATGAACAGTATACCAAAACGCCATTTTATGGCGTTGCAAAGATGACAGTCTATTTAAATGAAATGGGTCATACCGTGAATGTTAAGCGAGTCAGGCGGCTCTTGAGAAATATGGGACTTGAAACGATCTATCAGAAACCCAACCTGAGCAAGGCTAATTCAGAACATAAGATATACCCCTATTTGCTGCGAAATGTGGCAATAACAAGGTGTGATCAGGTTTGGAGTACAGACATTACCTATAGTCAGGCTGCGTCAGGGTTTCGTTTATCTGGTTGCTATTATCCTAAAAAAAATCAGTTGAACCATGGTTTGTAGTACAAGCTCTTGTTTCCAGAGTGCTTCCAAAAAATGCCCGCTTCACCTATGGGTGAAGCTAAGATTTTTTGAAAGCACTCTGAAAACAATATCTTGCACTCTAAATTCACTCTCAACTGATTTTTCTAGGATTATAGATTGGTACAGTCGCTATGTATTAAATTGGCGTATTAGCACTTCGCTGGAGTGCCGAATCCACGACACATTCAAACGGCATTACTACCGGGTCCATGTCATGGGAGAACCCCGGTTGCCTACCGACATTGAGTCAAAAAAATTCCGGAGTGCGCAACTGGTAAAGTGGGTTTGTTGTGAAAATAAAAATCGGTAAATTTTATTTCGCACAATTATTAATTCTAACAATGAGTGGTGTGTATATGAATGCGTACAGTAATGAAAACAAGGTCGTTAGTGGTGTGGTCGCCAAGTCTATAGAAATTGCATGTCGTGAATTTGAAAAAAAATTAAATGTACAATGGGAAAGCTATGTTGTAACGATTAGTGAGACTGAAAACTATCACGTTATAGTTTTTAGCTCTAAGGATGTGCCGGTAGAGCTTAGGGGCTCACCAGATGGGATGCCTGGATTTGAGATTAAGATAAAAAAAAGTAATTACGAAATTTCTGAATCACAATTTATTCGATAATTCCAAATGCACAAGACTGGATTTTTGAGTCAACGTGAACAGGATTTGATTCCTGATCTGAGGAGGACGGGGACACCCACCAAAAATAATAATGAATCAAACATTGCTGAGACACTTGTCAGATAGTGCTTACAAATAGTCGCATACTTATCTTGGGTATCTCCATCCTCTGCTATCGGATTTAGTTCTAGAGATTATTTAGAATTGGTTGACTGGGCAGGGCGCTCTGTACGCGATAATAAACGAGGCTCGATACCTGAAGCTGCGCCACCGATCCTGGATCGCCTGGATTTAGATGCCTATGTCTATATCGAACATATTAACGCATCGACAGAAAAACAGATTCATCCCAGAGCCTTGGGGTCAATAGACAAGCTGAAAGATTTAGCTGAAAAGTGGAAGCAAAAATTCATTCGTTAGCAGAGTTATTCGTTACGACTTTACAAGGCTCAGTAATCACGCATCAAACACGGCTTTATCACTTTACTCTTTTCAGGTATAAATAAACCACTCATAGCCTTGTCCCCTCCATCATAAATCACTCGAAGACAGCTCGTCTAAGCGGTATCAATTAACTCATAAACTTGTTAACAAAAGCTGATTCATAATGTAATCTAGAATCGATGTACGAGATTGTTTTCTTGGGTGGTTTTCGTGAATTTTTCGTGGGTGTCCCCGATACTTTTCTTACTTTTCTCAATATAAATAACCATCAATCACCCTCGCTTATATTACTTCTAAATCTTTAGTCAGGAAAAGTCTAAATATGAGCATCCCACTCAGCCCCATAACCATTATTTTCAAGGTAGGCGCTGATTGTTTCTAATATAGACTCATTCCATCCTTTAAGGTCAAAGTGTCCAACCGCATCTTTTCCTTGCTCAATGTCTTCCACCGACTGATCTACCATGAGCCAAAAAAATTTTGCAAGGTGTGCGGCTTCATCTGAATTTGATACTTCACCTTTATTGATAATATTTTCTGTTGTTGAATCCTTCAACAGTTTCGCGTAATGAAGAATTATTTCTTTTTCTTCAGGGAATCTATAACTAATCATAATGCTTTCCTCGCGTCACTTATTACAGACATATCGTTTGCAATCCGAGTCAACTTTTCAGCTAACTGGCCTATAGGCATTTTATCCGGAAAGATGGGGACACCCAAGATAAGTATGCGATTATTTGTAAGCATTATCTGACAAGTGTCTCAGCAATGTTTGATTCATTATTATTTTTGGTGGGTGTCCCCGATACTCGTATTGAGCGGTAACTCCATGCTAGGCCGGGCTGTGACTGCGGTGTTTTTTGTGTAAACATGAGCGCAGCGGAACACAAAAAATCTCCGCTTGCACAGTGTCGGCTTGAGCTAATTATGAGCTGTTAATGCAACTAAGACCCTTCTGTTCAACCATGGAAATAATATCATTTGCTGCCGAAAATCCATAAATACTGAACCCTAGAATAGCTACCAACAAAAATAGTATCGGCAAGGACTTTATTTTTGCTGACCTTCCATATGTGTACCTTGTGGCCTTAAATACTTTTTCACCAGGAAGCGGATGCTGCCCCAAACTAAATACCCTGATATTTTTGATGCCCTCTGTAAAAAACAGGCCTAAGAATAGAAATAGGGGCATACCCACAAACAAACCATAGAACACGAGGTGAGTCCCTGTAAATTCACTATAATTATAACAGTGAGCTACTTCTACATATTCATTAAACCAAGGAAAAAACCACCACTTTGTAGCGGCAAATAGCGGTAAAAATATAAGCAGGTACTTACATATTATTTTTACTCGTTCTCGGGTTGAATACTCTGGGGCAAATTCATTATTTCCTTTCCTGTTTTTGTATAATAAATGCAAGTAATTTTATTCAGTATACTTATCGAAATAACAGATAAATTCTTTAGATTGAATGTTTAACTGCTTTTTTTAGATTCAATAATCCTCGGCACTATTTAT
>UOFO01000122.1_pt1 | contig 11286 bp, 10 predicted proteins | sample 1988801 | NCBI WGS metagenome assembly UOFO01 (sample SAMEA4712195, study PRJEB27164) | hydrothermal vent metagenome | biome: marine basaltic hydrothermal vent biome; feature: marine hydrothermal vent; material: mineral | place: Pacific Ocean | collected 2011-06-14/2011-07-23 | depth 1719 m
CCCAAACCTGTTGATCGGTCGCTTTATATAACTTGTTGTGTGAATGGATTACGCCTCAACAAGATGTTACTGAGCAGCAGACGGGGGCTGGCTCCCAGGCAAGTGATGAACCTGTTATGCCCCGTCTTGATTCGTTGTTATCGGGTATCAATTCGCGACTAGCATTGTTGCGTATTGGCGGGAATCAAAAGTTGTTTTTCAAATTATTGAGAGACTTTGTGAACGATCACGGCCATGATAATGAGAAGCTATTGCATGCGTTGGATGCTGATGATGTAACCAAAGCGCATCGCTTAGTACATACAATACGCGGTGTGGCAGGTTCAATCGGTGCCGAGAAGCTGGAACAAAAGGCTGAACAACTAGAGCAAGCTATTGCCCGCGAGTTTCCCTATAGTGACTTGTTACAGCCATTCACCAGTGAGTTTCAAACTGTTATGGCACAGATTGATGAAATGTTACAATCCGATGTTATCGATCAAATCAAAATACCCAAAAAAATATCCGACTCATCAATTAGCTGGCAAGAATGGTCATTAAAGGTAGACGCTATGTTAGTCGACGGTGATCCGTCAGTGATAAATTGCCTTGACCAGGCAGCCTCACACGCAGAAGTTGCTGGTCTGTCAAATTCATTGTACCTGTTGAGGACAAAAATCATTAACTATGATTATGATGAGGGAAGGAAACTCCTCCGTGAATTATTTTTGAAATAATTTACTGATAACTATCCGAGACTGTTTGGTGATCAGCATGCAAATCGCTCTAAAAGCCTTATTTCAGGCGCGTGTATCGTGGCTATGTTGATTGCAGATAAATACTTGCCAGATGTACAGAATCACGTCTATGATAACCATCACTTCTGATGACAGGCATTATTTAGGCCACTGATTACTTTTAAGGGAATAAAAGTATGCACGCACCCAAGAAAGTTTTAATCGTTGATGATGAACGCTTTCATCTGAATGTCATTGTTGATCTCTTAAGTCACGATTATAAAATCGTTGTAGCAAAGAACGGCGAGAAAGCCCTGGAAATTGCTTCTTCAGATTCACCGCCTCATTTGATCCTGCTCGATGTGATCATGCCGGAAATGGACGGTTATGAAGTATGTAAAAGACTTAAAGCGAATAAGCGTACTTGCGATATCCCCGTTATTTTTCTCACCGTCAAGAGCGATGTGGAAAATGAAACTTATGGTTTTGGGCTGGGGGCGGTAGATTACATTACTAAACCATTTAGCCCGCCTATTGTTAAGGCTCGTGTCAATACACATTTGACGCTGACCCGTGCGCTTAAGAAACTGGAAGACGACAACGCAGAACTTGAAAATCGAATCAAAGAGCGTACGCTGGAGATATCACGTACCCAGGATGTTGCTATCTTATGCATGGCCTCCCTGGCAGAAACTCGCGATAATGAAACCGGTAACCACATCCGACGCACCCAGTATTACCTCAAAGCCCTGGCGGAGCACCTCAGCGACCATCCTCGCTTTACTCAGGAACTCACGACTGAAACTATAAAATTATTGTATAAATCTGCACCACTCCATGATATTGGCAAAGTAGGTGTGCCTGATCGCATACTTATGAAGCCTAGACAACTTGATGATGATGAATGGGAAGAAATGAAGAAACACGCCTTTTACGGTTACGAAGCTATTCTTAAAGCAGAGCATCATCTGGGAAGTTCTTCCTTCCTTCATTTTGCCCGTGAAATTGCCTATACTCACCATGAAAAATGGGATGGGTCGGGCTATCCCCGCGGACTTAAGGGCAATGATATCCCGGTGTCAGGGCGTCTGATGGCGGTATCAGATGTCTATGACGCGTTGATTAGCAAGCGAGTTTATAAAGATGCTTTTACCCATGAAAAAGCGGCGGAATATATTCGCGAAGAAAAAGGATCACATTTCGACCCAGATATCGTCGATGCGTTTTTTATCCTGGAGAACGAATTCAAAGCTATAGCGGCTAGGTTTGCGGATGATGGTTAGTGCCCGAAACCATCATAAAAATTCGAATCTAACAAAAACAATGCTTTATATACCCATAGCGTTTGAGATTTAGGTGTTATCACGCCCATCTGAACGCACTAATTCCTAAATTCAAAACGCCATGGGTATATTAGCGCGATTAGGGTGCGGCAGACTTATGGGTTAAGAGGCAGTCCTAGATTAAATATTATCAAAAATAAACCAGACGATATTAATACCTATTGATAACAATGCGACTGTTTTCCAAAATTTCACGGGGTCACGCGTCATCATAGGTTGAAAGTCTGTTTTCACAAGATTTTTATTGGGTGTTTGTATGTCATGCACAAATTCGGACAGCAGTGCATAACGATTTTCCGGATTTTTTCGTACGGCTTTCTCTAAAGCGGCATCAAGCCACTGGGGTAACTCCGAGTTAAACGAGCAAGCAGAGATATAACGTACTCTGTTCAAAGTCCGTTTGGATAATGGCCCACCATAAGGAAGTTTTCCTCTCGTCAGCATTTCATAGGTAATTGCGCCTAAAGAATAAATATCTGAGCGATTGTTACCCGTTTGTTCCAGCAAATATTCAGGGGCACAGTAATCATAAGTACCCAGTAAGGTACCTCGTTCTAGTGGCGCATCTATTTCCTGAATACCGGCTATTTTGGTAGAGCCAAAATCAATAATTTTAACGGTGCCCTGTGCATCAAACATGATGTTTTCTGGTTTTAAATCTTGATGCAGCATTTCTTGACGATGAAAGGCACGTAACCCCGAGGCAAGCTGCGTTACGATTTGTCTGACTTCAACCAGGTTTGGATTTGGATTATCATTCATCCATGTTCGCAAATTTTGCCCTTCAATATATTCCATTACGTAAAATAAAAAATGTCGACGTTGTACCGGTTCAATAATATTTAAAACGTGCGTGCTTTTTATTCGTTGTCCTACCCACTCTTCATGTAAAAACCCGTCTATATATTGAGCATCATCATTATAGTTTTCAGAAGGCGTTTTTAGTACAACTTGCATCTCATTTTTCACATCCAGAGCAAGATACAGCTGTGACCGACTTGTCGCATGTATTTCTCTTATAATTTTATAGCCGTCGAGAATCATGCCACTTTCAAGAGCAGGGGGGAAAGGAAGTTCAGTGAGTTGACGATAGAATTCATCTTCGTTTTGTGAAGGTAAACTTTCTATTTCCACGACCTGGCAACTGACGTTATCTTCACTGCCATTTTCCAGAGCTATCTCGACCAGACGTTTCGCTGCACGTTCAGGATTACCGCGATTATTGCTTAATTCTGAAATAATGACTTTACGGGAAACAAACTCATGCACTCCATCGGTGGAGAAAAAATAAATATCTCCTTCTTCGACAGGAATTTTGCGGTAGTCAATTTCTACGGCCGGTCCAGCCCCCATCGCCCGACTCAAAAAAGTTTTTTCTCTACCCGCCCAGGTTTGGTGGTCTTGCGTAAGCTGCTCTAAATCACCTTCGCTGAGCCTATATATTCGAGTATCGCCAACATGAAAAATATGCGCGGTTGTTGATTTGATAACCAGTGCACTTAATGTTGACAGCATGCCCTGAGCACTGCTAAATACCGTATTTCCACCGCCATATAACCAGCGATTAAGTGCGCCAAGAACACGCTGGCCCGAAGTTTTGACTGTCCATGAATCTGGTGTGCTGAAATAGTCGTTAATAAAGCTACGTACACAGGCTTGGGCAGCTTCACGTCCTGCTTCAGAACTGCTGACGCCATCAGCGATCACGGCCACTAAGCCCTTAGTTGTTAATTGAGGTTCACTAGGTACATGACAACCGCAGGCATCTTCATTGACTGATTTATTTCCGGCCAGGCTATGTTGACCTGAATTAATTGAAAGTAGGGATGACATGGCTATTTAACATCTATTAGTTGTACGGATCCATCCGGCATGGTCTCGGCTATTTGTCCTGAAGGCTCTTCAAGAAAAAATACAATAAGAGCGAGTACACATACAGAGGTTAAAGCAATAATTAAAAAGAAATGGTTATAATCGACCACCGAGTTAACCGTTAGAAATATAACAGCACCCGCATTACCATAAGCGCCAACCATACCCGCAATTTGCCCTGTCATACGACGCTGTACCAAAGGAGCCATGGCATAAACTGCACCAGAGCCCGCTTGTGAGAAAACGCCGGCAACCATAGTAATCCCGACAATTACCCATACGGGCCAGGTTTTCTCGACCATACCCAGAACCAGGAAGCTACTGGTAATACCAACAAATACAATAATCAAAGTCAGGCGGCGACCGATTTTATCGCTGATCCATCCGCCTCCAGGGCGAGCAATTAAATTGAGAAACGGATAGATCCCTGCTAACAAGGCCGCAGATATTTTCGGTACATCGAACCATGAAACATAAAACATGGCTAATACTGAAACCAGAGCAAGCTCAGTACCAAATGTCACCAGATAAGCCCAATCCAGTATAGCGACTTGTTTGAACTTATAACGATGAAGCGTGGGTACCGGTTTTTTCAGGACATGACTATTCATGCTCCATATTTTCCACACTTGAATGGCATACAGTGCACATAGTAAGAAGTAGACCAAATAGGTTGTACTGAGATCAATCAGTCCCATTTGTTCTGGTGAAAGCTTCCATGCCAGCACACCCAGAGCGAGAAACAAGGGTATGTTCATCACCATGTAGAGCAGCATATCTCTACCACTGGTCACCTCCATAGCGCCCATTTTTTTTGGTTTAAAGTAGGTGGATCCCTTCGGTGTATCTGTAACGACAAAGAAATAATAAAGACCATAAACGATGGCTGTAACACTGGCGCAAGTCAGCGCAATACGCCAGCCGTTATCACCGTCAATATTCATCGCAATGAATGGTAGCGTCAAAGCGGCACCTGCGGAGCCAAAATTACCCCAGCCGCCATAAACACCTTGTGCAATACCCGTTTGCCTTGCGGGAAACCATTCGGAAATCATTCGTATACCAACCACAAAGCCCGCACCAATAAAGCCAGACAAGAAACGCAGTAAAGCGAGTTCTTCATAACTTTGCGCCCAGGCAAAAGCGATACTGGTTAAGCCGCCCAAAACCAAAATACAGGTATACATAATTCTTGGGCCAAACTTGTCTACCAGCATTCCTACGACAATTCGCGCCGGAATGGTCATTGCCACGTTAAGAATCAATAAAACTTTGGCTTGTTGGTCAGTAAGTCCCAGCGCCTCTTTAATAAAAGGCATCATGGGTCCCAAGCCCAGCCAAACGACAAAGGCCATGAAAAATGCGAACCAAGTGTAATGAAGTATTTTGTACTTTCCAGAAAAGGAAAGCAGGTTGAATTTGGAATCCAGCACCGTAATTGTTTATCCTTGTAAAATATTTCACAAGAATAAAGCACTTTTCATGCCATTTAATCAAGACGTTGTTATTTATATATTTATTTACTTTTTCTTTTCTTTAGAACACAATAAACGCACAGTTCAAGTGCAAGCGTGTACTGACTTGTACAGAGGAGCTTAAAAATGAGGGATTATGATTAATGAGTGCTTCACCCAAGACCATTTATTTAAAAGACTATCAACCGCCTGAATATTTAATTAAGTCAGTTGACCTCCATTTTGATTTACATGCTGAATTTTGTACGGTGACGGCGCGTTCACAATTTAAAAAGAACCCAGCGTCTCATCATAATACGAAGACTCTTAGTCTGGCAGGTCAAGATCTTGAACTGAAAAGTCTGGTGTTGAATGACAAGGTCTTGCTGGCAAACGAATATCAAATTAATGATGAAAAACTGACGATCCCTAACGTACCCGATTCGTTCACTTTGGTCGTTGTAACCCGTATTCAGCCGCAATTAAATACGGCTTTGGAAGGCTTATATCAATCCAGCGGTATGTATTGTACGCAATGTGAAGCGGAGGGTTTCCGACACATTACCTGGTTTCTCGATCAGCCCGATGTGATGGCGGTATACACCACCACGATTGAGGCCGACCAAGCCGACTATCCTGTTTTATTATCCAATGGCAATAAGGTGGATTCGGGCACCAAAACAGCAGGACGGCATTGGGTAAAATGGCATGACCCCTTTCCCAAACCGAGCTATCTATTTGCACTGGTTGCTGGGAATTTAGAATCAAAAGAAGATAAATTCATCACGCAATCGGGCCGAGAAGTGAGATTGCAAATATTTGTTGAGGCTGTTAACGCGGATAAATGTGATCATGCGCTGGCCTCCTTGAAAAAATCAATGCGCTGGGATGAAGAAGTCTACGGCAGGGAATACGATCTGGATATATTCATGATTGTCGCTGTCAATGATTTCAATATGGGGGCAATGGAAAATAAAGGGTTGAATATTTTTAATTCAGCCTGTGTCCTGGCCAAACCTGAGACGGCGACAGATGCCGATTTTGAAAATATCGAAGGAATTATTGGTCATGAATATTTTCATAACTGGAGTGGCAATCGAGTCACTTGCAGAGATTGGTTTCAACTGAGTTTAAAAGAAGGCTTTACCGTATTTCGTGATCAGGAATTTTCTGCCGATATGAGCTCGCGTGCAGTGAAAAGAATTAGTGATGTGAATATTTTACGCACAGCACAATTCCCTCAGGATGCTGGCCCGATGGCGCACCCCATTCGACCTGCATCATTTATTGATATCAATAATTTCTACACTGTGACGGTATACAACAAAGGTGCCGAAGTTGTCAGAATGATTCATCATTTATTAGGCACAGAGAAATTTAGACAAGGAACGGATTTATATTTTGAGCGCCACGATGGAGAAGCAGTAACAACGGATGATTTTGTTAAAGCGATGGAAGAGGCGAGCGGGGTAGATTTGTCTCAGTTTCGTCGTTGGTATAGCCAGGCGGGAACCCCCGAATTATATGTGACCGATGAGTTTGATTCGTCAAATAATACTTATACATTGACGGTAAAACAGAGTTGTCCTGCTACTCCTGAGCAAGTAAGCAAACAACCGTTTCATATTCCGTTTGCTGTAGGTCTTCTTAATGACAAAGGTGAAGCGTGCCGTTTGTCTTTGCAAAGTTCAAATATGCCAGCAAATGAAAATATGCTGCTTGATATCAAAAAAACAGAAAGTTCTTTTGTGTTTGAAGGCATATATAAAAAACCCACCCCGTCATTATTAAGAGGCTTTTCGGCTCCGGTAAAAATATTTTACGATTATTCCAAGGATGATTTGCGGTTTTTAATGTCGCACGATAAAGATGCTTTTAATCGTTGGGATGCGGGCCAACGATTGGCGACGATTATTCTTAAAGAACTGATAGAAGATATTAATATTCCACATCCATTAGATGTGGATGTGAGTTTTTTGGAAGCGATGGGGCATGTACTTCAAGATCAAACGGCTGAGAAATCATTAATCACCCAAGCATTGTCCGTACCTAATGAAATACTGATATCCGAGTTATACACTCCTTTTAACCCTGATGCTATTCATGAGGCCAGAGAATTTTTGTGTCATTCTATCGCCAAAGCTATGGAACCTGCATTGACAGAAATATATCATCAAAACAATCGTTGTAAAGATTACCAATTTAATGCGGAGCAGATAGGCCAGCGTGCTCTGAAAAATCAATGTCTTGCTTATTTAGTCCGATTGAATACGGAGGATGTCCGTCAATTAGCGTTAGACCAGTACCAGTCGGCTAATAACATGACTGATTTATTGGCCGCGTTATCCAGCTTGGTGAATATTGAGTGTGATGAACGTCAGACTGTATTACAAGATTTTTATAAAAAATGGGCACATGATCCCCTCGTTGTCGATAAGTGGTTTAGTATTCAGGCTCGTGCTGTGATTGGCGATGCATTACCGACGATTAAGTCACTACTGCAACATGATGCCTTTGATATTAAGAATCCAAATAAAGTACGAGCCGTGATTGGCAGTGTTTGTTTTGCGAACCCCGTTGTATTTCATCAAGCGGATGGTGAGACTTATAATTTTGTGGCCGAGCAAATTATCGTTCTTAATGACTTAAACCCGCAGATAGCGGCACGATTAGCCAATGCGTTCAATACCTGGAAAAGGGTTGATGACAGTCGTCAAATAGAAATTGAAAATGCACTGCAAAAAATTCTCGCGCACTCAACTATCTCGAAAGATGTTTTTGAAGTAGTGAATAAAACGTTAATAAATTAAATTATCAGTAACCGTTCAGAGACTCCCAAAAAATTTTCAGTTCAAGGTGAAAAATGTGAGTTTACAGGTGTAAATGATCATTTTTTAACGAAGAAATGGAAAGTTTATGGGGGTCTCTGAACGGTTACCTTTTACATCCTCATACCATGATGCTGGGCAAGCGCGGGTGACCCATTATCAAAACCATGTCCTACGGCGCGTAATTTCCAATGGGTATTATGGCGATAAAACTCGACCATGATCAATGCCACTTCACGTCGATTGCTCATATCAACACGAAAATTTCCTAATGCTGTGCCATCCGCGTTCGCTAGCTGAGCTGTTACATAACCCACTCCGGCTAAGCTCTGACCTTTAGCGGCACCATTTTCAATCGTCACGGCTATCGTGGCTTTGTGGATATCGGTGGGTAGTTTATCCAATTTGAGTTTGAAAATCTGTCCATCGTTTTCGCGTGCAATCCCTTCTCCTGCGAGTATTGGCTGCTCAGAAGAGACAAAATCGTTGTCAGTACGCACTTTTCCATTAGCGGCTAACGCAAATGCACAAGCAGCCAACACCAGGCCATTGGGTACTTGCCCTACATCAAGTGTCACAATAATCTCTTGTGTATTTAACGCTGTATTTTGACCGGCGATTAACTCCATATTAGTTTCCTTTTATATTGACGATGTTTCATCCGAACATAATAACATTGTACTGTGAACCTTATCGTCAAAACAATAATTCGAAAATAGTAAGATATTAATCTCATTGTTCAATAGATAAATAGCCTCCAGGCACTCTGAACAGCCTTTATTTCAACATCTTTTAATTTTCTAGTATTCGTATATCAGTGGATCTATACTGATTTTTTAAAATAAACCAAATAATTTGGAGGGATACCATGGGAATGATGTCAGAATTTAAGGATTTTGCGGTGAAGGGTAATGCTATTGATATGGCGGTCGGTATTGTCATTGGCGCTGCATTTGGGAAAATTGTTTCATCGTTTGTGGCGGATATTATAATGCCACCGATTGGTATTTTGTTAGGTGGTGTCGATTTTACGGATCTGGCAGTAACGTTAAAAGAGGCCGTAGGTGAACAAGCTGCCGTTACACTCAACTATGGCCAATTTGTACAAACAATGGTGGATTTTACTATTATCGCATTTGCGATTTTTATAGTTGTAAGGGCCATCAACTCGATGAAAAAAAAGGAAGCGGAAGCGCTTTCCAAGCCATCTAAACCATCGAATGAAGAAATATTATTAACCGAGATTCGCGACCTGTTGAAAAAACAACAGTAAGCAGGAGTAATTAAATATGACTGATAACATCACTCCAATCACTGAACAGCCTGTCAAGAAGCGATTCGACACACTCCATGTGGTGCTGTTCATAATTCTAGCCATTGTTGTCACTTCATTGATCACCGTATGGATGGTGCGCACTTATATTTTTCCTTCGGAATTTAAACCGGTCGCATTGTCACACAAAGAAGAAATTGTACTTGATCGAAAACTGGAACGTCTCGGTTTGTCAGACAATAGTGCTTCGGGAAAGTTGGAACCTGAACGCTACAGCGAAGAAGGTGCCAAACGTGAGGTGACGTTTTCAGAACGCGAACTCAATGCAATGTTAGCTAAAAATACCGACTTAGCGGACAAGCTCGCAATCGATTTATCGGATGACCTTGTCAGTGCAAAGTTGTTGATTCAGCTCGACGAAGATTTTCCGATCATGGCGGGAAAAACACTAAAATTAAAAACTGGTGTTGAGCTTGCATACCGAAACGGCAAACCCGTTGTTATTCTAAAAGGTGTCAGTGTGATGGGTGTACCTATACCCAATTCATGGCTTGGAAGTTTGAAAAATATCGACCTGGTCAAAGAATACGGGGGCGACAAAGGCTTTTGGAAATCTTTTTCTAATGGAGTGGATCAATTGAGCGTAGAAGAAGGCAGGCTGGTACTTAAATTAAAGAGGTAACTACTTCCCCCTATGGCTATATTATTCTGTACTATAAATCAGTCAAGGCTGTTTTGTAGTACAAAGCAAAATAGCTGTGAGTTGTTAACAAAGGTATACTTGTCTTATATCTTGTACATGAACCCAAAGAGTTCTATACTTACATTTACTATGACGTACATTTATAGAGTCGAGGTGTAAAATGCGAATTGTATCATTTACCGAGGCAAGAAATGGGTTGAAATCTGTTTTAGATCAGGTGGTTAATGACGCTGATTGTACTATCATTACTCGTAGAGACAGCGAAGATGCCGTGGTCATGTCACTGGATTATTTCAATAGTCTTATGGAAACAGTGTATTTGCTGAAGTCGCCAGCAAATGCGGAGCATCTATGGAAATCCATTGAGCAATATCGAAAAGGTCATGTTCAGGAGAAAGATCTCCTGGATGAATAGAAATTTGGCATGGACCGAGGCCGCTTGGTCGGATTATATGTATTGGCAAGGTCAGGATAAAAAAACGTTAAAGCGAATCAATAAGCTAATCGTAGATGTGCTAAGGAGTCCTCTTGAGGGCATAGGCAAACCTGAATCTTTAAAAGAAAACTTATCTGGCTTTTGGTCTAGAAGAGTTGATGATGCGCATAGATTGGTTTATGCAGTTTCGGATACACACATAACTGTTATCTCATGTAGATATCACTATTAAGGATTGGGGGTCAAGTTACTTGCTTCATAATACTTTCAATTAGGACTTGCCAAGAAATAAGTTACCGATTTCATTTGTTCGATAGGAGGACGGGGACACCCACCAAAATAATAATGAATCAAACATTGCTGACACGTTTGTCAGATAATGCTTACAAATCGTCGCATACTTATCTTGGGTGTCCCCGCCCTCGTTATTTGATCGCATAGTTGATCTGAGCTTGAAGCGCAACGGAAATGCTTTGTGGTAGAACGGTTGTTCTGTCTTTTCCACCTTTGCCGCCGCGAATAAAAATTTTACTGTGGCCAAAATCTATATCTTGAATGCGTAACCGGATACATTCCATAAGACGTAAGCCACTGCCATAAAGAATTTTTGCCATTAACGCATGAGTACCACTCATGAATTGCAGTAATTGTTGAGCTTCTT
>UOFO01000011.1_pt1 | contig 10949 bp, 8 predicted proteins | sample 1988801 | NCBI WGS metagenome assembly UOFO01 (sample SAMEA4712195, study PRJEB27164) | hydrothermal vent metagenome | biome: marine basaltic hydrothermal vent biome; feature: marine hydrothermal vent; material: mineral | place: Pacific Ocean | collected 2011-06-14/2011-07-23 | depth 1719 m
TTCAATATCGATTCAATCGGCGGTTTGATTTAAAGAGTTTTATTCCTCGGCTAATGTATGTTTCTGTTCGAACACCCCCTATGCCTGAGCGGTTATTAACTTTAGCTTAGCTTTAAGGGTAATTAGGAAGTAATTTATCCAGCCACGTAAATACTAGCTAATTTTGAAGAGCTGATATTTCATCGACACGCCCCAATTTCGGTTGGTTAATCGCCGCTTTGATTGACAATCTGTTTTGCGATTTTATGTTTTGATGAAGATGCCGCTCAGCTGTGGGGTAAGCTGCGATCTCCTCATCACGAACATGCTCTGGATAAACAAATTGCAGCAATTGCAATGATTTATGACTTAGTTGTGGTTACTCGTAACTTGAAATATTTCAAGAAAACAGGTGCTGAAGTAATCAATCCGTTTGAATAAGTTGATTGAACCAGACTGAAAATGGCTGGTTGCTGCACTTCACAAGTAGAAATAGGCATTGTTTCATATTGACCGCTAACCTATTTATTTTTCGAAGGGGTTGAGTTCCGATTTCGGCTAGTATTTCTATATCAATAGATTATAGTTATTTTTAATCCAAATGAAGACTGTAGCTGAAATGCCGATACTGAACCGCGAAATTTGTCAAAAAGCCAGATTGTCCCGAGATCCACGTTTTGATGGTAAATTCTTCACGGCAGTAAAAACCACAAAGATTTATTGTCGCTCTATTTGCCCCGCAACAACGCCTAAGGAAGAAAATGTTTTATATTTTTCCATGGCTATAGAAGCCGCTAACGCAGGCTATCGACCTTGTTTACGTTGTCGACCGGACAGCGCCCCCGGTTCACCTGCATGGAAAGGTGTAAATGCTACGCTGGAAAGAGCAATCAGATTAATTGGTGAAGGTGTTTTGCAAAATAACTCTTTACCGTTTTTGGCTGATCGGCTCGGTGTCAGTGATCGTTATCTGCGACAATTATTCAAGAAACATCTTGGTGTTTCTCCAAAAAAATATGCGCTTCATCAGCAATGTTTATTCGCTAAAAAATTACTGCATCAAACAAAACTGCCGATCACTAAAATTGCTTTGGCCAGTGGTTTTAATAGCATTCGTCGATTTAATGATTGTTTCCAGTCACAATTAAGCTTAACGCCTTCGAAGGTGCGAAAATCAGGAGAAATAAAACCGAATGCCTTGCTGCAACTCCAGTTGTACTACCGACCTCCTTATGATTGGCCTTCCATGTACAATTTTCTTATGCGTAGGGCTATTCCTCGTCTTGAATGGTGTGATGAACAACGTTACGGTCGAATATTTGAATGGTCAGGATCTGTCGGGAGTTTTATGGTACAACATGTCGAAGGTAAAAATAGATTCGATGTAACAATTGAATTGGACAATATGGAGAATTTAAAACCTGTTGTTAATAATATTCGTCGTGTTCTGGATCTGGACGTTGATATTCAGGCGGTTGAGCAAGATTTACAACAACATTTTGCTGCTGTTACTTTACTTAAAACAGGGCTGCGCCTCCCAGGCACATGGAATATATTCGAAGCCGGAATAAGAGCCATTGTGGGGCAACAAATTTCTGTTGTTGCAGCGCGTAATCTTGTTACATGCCTGGTTAGCGAATTAGGAGTCAAGGTCGAAGATAAACGGCTGTTTCCTTCTCCTCAAGCCATAGCTAGCAGTGATCTTGGTTTCTTGAAAATGCCAGAATCACGTAAGCAAACATTACGCAACCTCGCGCAGCATTACATGAATAGTGATGCGCCCACCGATCCTCAAAAGTGGTTGGAACTAAAAGGCATAGGGCCGTGGACTGTAGACTATGCACGACTACGCGGACTCAGTGACCCTGATATTTATTTGGGCGGTGATCTTGGTGTTAAAAAAGCGGTCGGTAAGTTGTCGAACAATATTAATCCTGAACTGGCTTCTCCCTGGCGCAGCTACTTGACCATGCAACTGTGGAGTCAACTTTGATGTATATGGACTTCATGAACACTCCGATAGGGCTTCTTGAAATTGGAGCGTCTCATTGTCCAACTGAGGGCATTAATCCCATTTCTTCTGCAAGCGGTAAAAACTCTCCAGGTAAGAGCAATCCTTTTGACGGGTGTTGCCAGCGTACTAAGGCTTCAACACAAATCACTCGACCACTCTTAACTTCAATTTGAGGCTGATAATATAATACAAGCTAATCGCGCTCAACAGCATGGTGAAGCTCTGTCTCACGATTTAGGCTGTTGGCATCACAACGCCCCATTTCTTCTTTATAAAGGACGTAGGTACTTTTTCCTTTTGCTTTGGCCCGATACATTGCAGTATCTGCTTTCTTCATTAAGAGATCCGGGTCCTGGCCATCTTGTGGATACATGCTAATACCCACTGAGGCACTGGTATGAAACTCAGTTCCATTAAGTTGGAAGGGTACTCGTAAAATTGCAACCACTTTTTCGGCCAGCTCTTCAATGTGATTTTGATGTGCTATATCACGCAGTATAATGACAAACTCGTCTCCGCCCAATCGACAAACTGTATCTCCGTCACGTAACTCATTTCTTAATCGTTCGGCCACTTGGCAGAGTAGTTGATCGCCCGCATTATGTCCCAGTGTGTCATTAACGACTTTAAAACGATCCAGATCTAAAAACATAAGGGCAACGCATTTTTTATTCCAGGGTGCTCTTAATAAAGTTTGTTTCAGTCGATCAAACAACAATGCGCGATTAGGCAAACCTGTTAAAGAATCGTGCATTGCCTGGTGTTTCATCAATTTTGCTATTCGACGAGCATCGCTGACATCATGAGCAATTAGAACAGCACCAATAATTTCATCCTTCTTATCTGTTAACGGCGATGCCGCACTCTCAAATGCAATGCTTTTTCCGGACTTATGCAATAGATTTACAGACCCTTTAAGCTGAATTACTTGACCTTTTTTCAAGCACTCTTGAACAGGGTTTTTTATATATATTTTTTTGTTTTGATGAGTAATATTAAAAACTTCCGCTATAGGTCGCTCAATTGCTTCTTTTTCCTCCCATCCCGTCATCGATTCCGCAACCGGATTCATATATTGAATATTGCCCGACGAGTCTGTTGTAATTACCGCGTCACTAATCGACTCCAAAGTTGTTTGGGCTCGCTCTTTTTCAAACTCCAGCTCACTGGTACGTAGCAATACAACAGCTTGAATTTCTTCATTACGTTTTTCCAGATCCTCTTCTCTTTTTATTATGGTTCGCATTTGCATCACTAAAAATGTTGTCAAGATGATTCCTGTTAGTAATGCAGTTACCGGTAACGTAAGCTTAATGTTAGTCCAATAAAGCGGTTCACTGATGCTGAGTACGTAGGTTTGTTCTTCGGATTGAATAGTAAAGCTATGAGAGAACTGTTTTATTACTTTGTAGGAGTTCTGCTGCATAGCTTGACCATAAGCAGCCACACCTATAGTGACATCGCTATTTGAATCCGGTAGCAGTGATAATTGTAGGTTTTTATTTGGGTCATCAGTACCCATAGTCAACAACGCGCTTGCATCAATATGTAACGCAATCAGGCCGTTTACCGTTTTTTGCCTTTGCTCAACCGTCGGTGGTGTGTCTTTTCCGGCATAAACTGCTTTGAAAATGATAAGCTCTCTATCGGCAGAGCCAAACTTTATCGGAGTAGAGGTGACCGCAGTTGAGGAGTCGATGGCTTTATTTATTACTTTTTCCAAGGTCGGGTGTGACAAATAATCAAGACCCAGCTGTCTTGCATTGAGCGGTGTAAAAGGTTCTCTGTAGACAACAGGAAAATAGCGTGTCCTTTCTTGTGCAGAAACAATCTTGCCACCTCTAAGTTGAGTCATTGCAAAGGTAATAAAACCTTGGTCTAACATTTTTTCTTCAAAGATATTTTTCCGTTCAGAGGTGACCAGCGGTAAATAATTTGTTGACAACACATAAGGATGACGTGCTAATAAATCTGTGGATATTAAGCGAAACTCGTCGGAATTCACATAAGAAGACACATCAAAAAGAGTACGCATGCTATGAATGACTTCGTTCAGTAAATTTATTTTTCTTTCAAGTAAATCTTTAATATAAATTGATGAGGTCAGGTTTGTGTCTCTATCACGATCAATAGAGTAGTTCACTGCCGAATAAACCAAGGCTATCGTTACAATAACACCAAATAAGAGGGCAAATGGACTTAGTGTGTTTTGCCTATGGGGCACAATTAATTGTCTACTCTAATTGCTTTATGTTGAATGTATCCTGGGATAATATAAGGACTCCCTTTAAGTAATAATGGGTTCATATATATTTTCCAGCGACGATTAGCGACTACCGGAATAGCGTGAGGACTCTCTCCCCCAAGAATGGCTAACGCAACCTGAGCGGCCCATTCTCCTTGCTCTTCTGGAAGTTTGGTCATGGCTAACATGGTGTAGGGTGTCATCCAGTCGTAGTTTGTAACAGTCAATGAGCGGGTATATTTCATTACCGTATTCAAAGCCGTGGTTTTGCTCCAGTCATTAATCCCGCTATTATTATTTAATATGACAAAATCCGCTGTTTGTGCCTGTTTATATAACTCAACCCACTCCTTCATGGTCTTGGCGAAATAGCCTTCAAGTTTAATCCCTTGAGCAGAATATTTTTTTCGATATCGCTCGTAGTCTTTATGTTCCGTCAGCACATCCGCAGAGAGGTAGACCCCCTTCCTGGGATTTTCGATTACCTCTCTAATAGTTTTGAGTAATGGTGAGATAGGGGCGACCTCGATCATCCCTGTTGCATTTTTGTAAGGGTAGTCATATTCTTTTGCCGTCCAGTTAATTCCGCAAAAAACAAACGGCATTTTTTTATCTCGGTAATAAGGCATGATGAGGTATTTCGATGCATTATCGTCACAGGCCATAATTACATCGGGCGAGCTTTTTTCTATATATGCTTTCGCTCTTAATGCGGCACGTTTCGCAAACTTCACGCTCTTGTTTCGTTTGGTGTCCATATAAAACTTATCGAGTTTACATTTACCTGCTAACTTTGCTTCTATACCTTGCTCAATACCATCATTCCATTCATAGCCGGCATGATAAGAAGAAATATATAAACAGTTCGCCGCCCAGCTTTGCGATGCAATACAACTTAAAAACAGCATCGTAATAAGCTGATACCGCATTCTGTAGAGAAAGGTAAGGTTAAATAAAGACGATGTAATTATTTTTGGTATGTTCAGCATGCTCTCTATATGCTCATGTGGCTTCGTTGCTTTCTGGACGTAAACGTATTCAAACTTGTTTCCTTGGAATAATTGCCATATTCAATTCAGTAGCTATCGGCCAGAATTTGAGAGAGTTGAGATGTTATGTTTTTGCTCAAGTATAATTAAATACCTTGTTTCCAAGGTGCTTTCGTTGAACTTTTACCTTTCCTGATGAAGAGGCCAGTTTTTGATCAGAAAGTTGCATAAATATATTGGACTGCGTTATTTTTTTCTAAATCAGAAATATATATTCTTTTGTGGCAATATATAAATATGTAGAAAGAGGTGTAACGTGTTTTATGGATAAAAATAAGCTGGATCAAGTGGTGGCTAATGCTCAGAGAAACAAACTGAAGCGTGAAACTGGGTATCGAGAAAAATCACTTAAAATGTATCCGTGGGTCTGTGGGCGTTGTTCGCGAGAGTTTACGCGAGCTAATTTACAGGAGTTGACGGTGCATCATCGCAATCATGACCATGACTATAACCCTGAGGATGGCAGTAACTGGGAATTGTTATGCGTCTATTGCCATGATAATGAGCATCAACGTTTGTTAGAGGGTGCGGGGACAAGCAATACCGATGGTGCAGAGCAGACCGCGACACATAATCCTTTTGCTGGGCTTTCGACTATGCTGCAGTCGAAAGAGAAGTAACCCGCGCTAATTTCAATAAAGCTTGTTATTGTTAATGGGTTTTATTTGTCTTGGTTTGTAACTGCTCTGCTGCTCTCACTAAAATTCATTATTTCGACGTTTGTAGTTTCACATTGATTCGATGAATTTTAGAGGTGTTTCAAAGTGGTTTCGTTTTTTATTGAGGTTTTGTAATGCCAGAGTATCGCTCACGGACTACTACACATGGTCGCAATATGGCCGGTGCACGCGCGTTGTGGCGCGCAACAGGAATGAAAGATGGGGATTTTGATAAGCCGATTATTGCGGTGGCAAATTCGTTTACTCAGTTTGTGCCGGGGCATGTGCACCTGAAAGATATGGGGCAGTTGGTGGCGCGCGAGATTGAGGCGGCTGGCGGTGTAGCAAAAGAATTTAATACTATTGCAGTCGATGATGGTATAGCGATGGGGCATAGCGGTATGTTGTATTCCTTGCCATCACGAGAACTGATTTCTGACTCGGTGGAGTATATGGTGAACGCACATTGTGCGGATGCGCTGGTTTGTATTTCGAACTGCGACAAAATTACCCCAGGAATGCTCAATGCCGCCCTGCGTTTGAATATTCCGGTGGTCTTTGTTTCGGGTGGTCCTATGGAATCAGGGAAAGCCATTATCCAGGGAGAGGAGATTCATTTGGACTTGGTCGATGCGATGGTGTTTGCAGCAGATTCGACTAAAAGCGATGAAGATGTTGCGATAATAGAACGCTCCGCTTGCCCGACCTGCGGTTCGTGTTCAGGGATGTTTACTGCAAACTCAATGAATTGCTTAACGGAAGTGTTGGGGTTGTCCTTGCCGGGCAATGGAACAATGCTAGCCACGCATGCGGACCGGAAAGCTTTATTTCTCAGTGCGGGGCGTTTGATCGTGAGTTTAGCTCAGCGTTATTACGAACAAGACGACGAATCTGTATTGCCGCGTAACATTGCGACTTTACAAGCTTTTGAAAATGCCATGTGTCTGGATATTGCGATGGGAGGATCAACAAACACGATTTTGCATTTATTAGCCGCCGCAGAGGAAGCCGGGGTGGATTTTACCGTAGCGGATATTGATCGCTTGTCTCGTAAAGTTCCTCAATTGTGCAAGGTTGCACCTTCGACTCCGCTTTACCACATGGAAGATGTACATCGTGCCGGTGGTGTAATGGGTATTTTGGGTGAATTAGATCGCGGTGGTTTGTTGCATCGTGATGTAAATATGGTGCACGCGCCGACTTTGACTGATGCTTTGACAAAGTGGGATGCGCGTTATTCAGATACGGCGCAGGTTGAGCAGTTTTTTAAAGCGGCGCCAGGTAATGTACCCACGCAAGAAGCGTTTAGTCAGAATAAACGTTGGGATAGTCTTGATTTAGATCGTGCGAATGGCTGTATTCGAGACATGGAGCATGCCTATAGTAAAGAAGGCGGCCTGGCCGTGTTGTTTGGCAATATTGCGGAAGAAGGCTGTGTCGTTAAAACGGCCGGGGTGGATGATTCCAATCTTAAGTTTTCTGGACGAGCACGGATTTTTGAAAGCCAGGATGATGCAGTAGAGGCGATTTTGAATGATGTAGTAAAGGCTGGCGATGTATTAATTATTCGTTATGAAGGGCCGCGTGGTGGGCCGGGTATGCAGGAAATGCTCTATCCTACGAGTTATCTGAAATCCAAAGGCTTAGGAAAGGTCTGCGCCTTGATTACCGATGGGCGTTTTTCAGGAGGAACCTCTGGTTTATCTATTGGTCATGTTTCGCCAGAGTCCGCAGAAGGTGGAGCGATTGCCTTGATTGAAGAAGGGGATACCATCAATATTGATATCCCCAATCGAAGCGTCCAGGTTGCGCTATCCGATGAAGCATTAGCGACCCGTCGTCAAACTATGGAGGCAAAAGGAATGGCTGCTTGGCAACCAGAGAATCGCCAGCGAGTGGTCAGCGCTGCGTTAAAGGCTTATGCCGCTATGGCTACGAGTGCTTCTCGTGGCGCGATACGTGATGTGAGTCAGCTTGGGAAGTAAGGAGTAGAGTTGTCTTGCCACGATCAATTTTATAATCGTGGCAAGACAGCAGTTTTTCTATTAAAAGCTGGAACCTGATGAGCTCCAGCTCGACTTTCTGCGGAATCTTAACTTAGGCAAGATTAAACCGAAAACCACCCCTGCGATTAATACACCAGCTCCTGCAACAAACCAGTCACGATTACTGCGGTCTTTTAATGATGTAACTTGTTGCTTAAGTATTTGGTAGTCGCGGTCTAATGCAAAAACACGCTTTTTTAGTTCCTGATTTTCTCGGTCAAGGTTAAGAGCATTTGCTGCAGTTTCTTTTATTTTGTTAAGTTCTTGTGATAATTTTTTGTTTTCTTTGCCGAGCTTTCGATTGCTACGTTCTAAGGCTTGCTGTGAAGTGGTGAGGCTGGCAAGCTGCTGTTGCGATGAAGAGCCTTGGTTCTGTAGTTTGTCCAATAACGTTTCGGTTTGAGTCAGGCGATTGCGAGCAGGCGTTTGATTGGTGATGTGTTTTGTCTGCACCCATCCCATTTTTCCGCTGGGTAAGCGTATTTTGGTCGTTTTATTTGCTTCGTCTGTTTCGATAATCGTTATGTTGGTACCACTACGCGCATAGTTAATGATGCGATATTCTCGAGTGGAACCGCTACGTATTTCAGTGCGCAGATTATCCGTGATGTAGATGCCATCTTGTGCTAGCGTGATGTTTGGTAATGAAATGGCGAAAAAAACGATGAGAACCAGTGGTATGAAGTTCCGTTTCACAATAGCATCCCTGTTTTGACCGTAGAAAAAGTTCTATTGTAGATGCGAATGCGGCGGCTGTCACCCTTTGGAGTCAGCGTTTTTACTAAGAATCGCTTCAAAATTTATTCCGCATTTTTGGTTCCCAACTTTCTCATTGTAATTGTGTTGTTCGTCAATTGAACAGTCTGTTTTATGTTGACCTTGAGTGTGGTTATTTCATGGGGTTGGTCATTAATTTTTTCTCCCATGCCAAGGCATGTCGAACAATGGTTTCCAGATTGTTGTGTTCGGGTTGCCAGTCCAAGGTTTGGTGTATAAGTTCGGTGTTGGCTACCAGCAAAGCAGGATCGCCTGCTCGTCGTTCTTTTTCTATAACCTTCAGTGGTTTGCCATGAACTTTTTCAACGGCATTGATTACTTCTCTGACGCTATAGCCATGGCCGTAGCCACAGTTAAGAGTGGTGGAGGTGCCGCTGTTCTGTAAATAGTTAAGTGCAGCAATATGGGCGCTGGCTAAATCTTCTACATGAATATAATCACGGACACCAGTGCCGTCAGGGGTAGGATAGTCTGTTCCGAAAATTGAAAGATGGTCACGTATGCCGAGAGCGATTTCGCAGGCTACTTTTATTAATAGCGTGGCTTTTTTTGTCGACTGCCCAATTCGTGCCTGCGGATCACTGCCGGCAACATTGAAGTAGCGTAGTACAACATAATTCAGCTCTGATGCTGCTGCTAAGTCGCGTAACATCCATTCGGTCATGAGTTTTGATGTGCCGTAGGCGTTGATGGGTGCTGTGGCTGCGGATTCGCTTACTGTTGTTTCATCGGGTGTGCCATAAACGGCGGCGGTGGAAGAGAAAATAAAATTTTTTACTCCATTTTCAGCGCAGCATTGTAGTAGGTTTCTGCTTTGGCAGGTGTTGTTGCCGTAGTATTTGAGCGGGTTTGAGACGGATTCAGGAACGATCGTATGTGCAGCAAAGTGTAATACGGACGTGATCTTGTGTTCCTTTATTATGCGGGTAACTAATTTTTGATCTCCGGTGTCGCCAAGAATGAGTTCGCCGTGAGTTACCGCATTTTTGAAGCCGGTACATAAGTTGTCTAAGGTCACAACTTTTATATTGGCTTCGCCGAGTTGTCGTACGACGTGACTACCAATATAACCGGCCCCGCCGGTGATCAATACGCTCTCTTTAGTTTTCAATAAGGTTTGCCTTGTGTTTTTAGAAAGGTGCAGAGTCGGTTAAGTATTATAGTGACTCTAGATTTCGCAGGCCAGTCTTCAAGGATAGTTTTATAAATATTAAGAGAATTCAGGTTAGTGATTTTTTTAAATTAAAAAAATTAGTAGAGTGCCTGAGGCGAAATTTCGCCGATCTGGAAAGACGAACGAAGCTTGTTCGCCCGTTGTTTGAAAGTAAAGCAAGAGCTACTTTTCTTCTGAAAGTTAAGGATGCGAATGCCTATACCTACGCTCTTGTCCCAAGGCATTGTGCCGGAGTGTGTGGCTTTAGGTGGATTTTGTGTGCTTATCATAATTAGATTTGCTGTTTTATGGTGATTGTTGTTGACAGCACCGGTTTGCTAGGCCAAAATAGCCGACTTATTTTTGGAGGGGTTCCCGAGTGGTCAAAGGGATCAGACTGTAAATCTGACGGCTCAGCCTTCGGAGGTTCAAATCCTCCCCCCTCCACCAGAATATTATAGTTTGGTGTTGGTCGTAATTAGGCTATTCGCGGGTGTAGTTCAACGGTAGAACCTCAGCCTTCCAAGCTGATGGTGTGGGTTCGATTCCCATCACCCGCTCCATTAAAGCTGCAGCTCAAATTATTAATTTGAGTAAATGTTGGATTTATTAGCAAGATACGCTGTCTAGAGTGTGTCTTGCTAGTGTGCGTTTGGTGGATTTGTGGGTTTGTTACAGGTTAAGCCCATATAGCTCAGGGGTAGAGCACTTCCTTGGTAAGGAAGAGGCCCCCGGTTCAAATCCGGGTATGGGCTCCATGATAGTGGTTATGTTATTCATAAAGTGTGTAGTAATTAAGTAATATTAATAGTGTATTTGTTACTTTAACATTTGTCGTGCTTAATGGTTCGCGAACCATTCGTCATACAGTAGTAAAGTTAAGGAGATAGTCCTAATGTCCAAGGAAAAATTTGAACGAACGAAACCACATATCAATGTAGGCACAATAGGTCACGTTGATCATGGAAAGACGACGTTGACAGCGGCCTTGACGAAAGTACTAGCGGAAGCGCACGGTGGTGAGTATA
>UOFO01000099.1_pt1 | contig 10616 bp, 8 predicted proteins | sample 1988801 | NCBI WGS metagenome assembly UOFO01 (sample SAMEA4712195, study PRJEB27164) | hydrothermal vent metagenome | biome: marine basaltic hydrothermal vent biome; feature: marine hydrothermal vent; material: mineral | place: Pacific Ocean | collected 2011-06-14/2011-07-23 | depth 1719 m
TAAAGCAGCCGCATGTCTCTACAGCCAAGTTACTTCGCGGAGAAGAGCCTAGCGGTTGATTTTCCACCTTGAAAGGGCTGGCCTATACCCCCAAAGGCGCTTGGAGTAAGGGGGTCAGATTGATTGTTTCATAATACTTTTAATGACCTCATTAATCCTATTGTGAAATGTTTTATTTTTTCGTTTCTTCTTTTTAATTTGATGCGTTATAATTAATTAGTATTATGAAAAAAGTTACTTGACCCCTATTTCATTCTGATGAATAGGCATCTTAGACTAGCCCTTGGCGTACCGGCTGCGTATTCGCATCCATCGTGAACGCTTAGTGTGAAATCCAATGGAGGTCGAAGGTCAGGTGTTCACGTTCGCAATAATACGCATTTTAGCCTCATCCCAATATTCTTTGCGCTGCCTCTTATTGCATGTCGTGTGTTTTAACCCATAACACGGCACCAATTTCGATGGGGTAATCTTTTCCTTCATGCTGCATGGTGCGCTCATCTTCATTGAGTGCGGCAAACGTCCACCATCCTGCTTTGGGCATGGCGTAGGTAAACACGCCGTTGGCATCGGCCTTGATTACTTGGGTAATCATCGGGCCGGCTTCAACATGGTGATGGCCGTCTTCGCTGTAGTATTCTACTTCTACGGTGCTAAAAGGAATCGGTTTACCATCAATTTTGACGATACCCTGAAAGATGTTTCCAGTATATAAACCATAGGGGCGGGTCAACGGCATAATTTCAGTTTTCAGGCCAACTTCGGCATCCCAGCCTTCTTCCATACCAAAAGCGTTGATGATGACTTTAGTGTAATGAATGATGAAGGTCTCTTCAGCCGCTTCCCAGTAGGGTTGGGGTTCGGTGAAAAAAATGTGATCGCCGGGTTTTCTTAAGTTATAGCTTGTGGTGTAACCGTCAAAGTTATCGCCGTTGATGTCTTTGAATTTACTTGCTTTGAGCGTTTCCAGAAGATCGATGTTTTTATTGTTTCTCAATACGCCGAATTGCACCGGTTTTGCCATGTTCATGCCTTGTCCTTCAAAAGGGTGCCAGAACATAAGATCCAGGTTCAGTTTTCGAGGTTCACTTTGCATCACCATATCGTCGGAGGGGATGATCATCTGGAAGTGAGCTTGGGCTAAACCTGTATTCAATAGTGTAACGCCGCTAAGCAGGCTTATTATCATTTTTAGAGAAATCATTGTTTAGCTTCCTTTCAATTTAAAAATTCCATTTCAGGTGGCACAAATAAATATATCGTGTTACTGATCGTATCATGATTGTTGTTTTATCACCATACTCTACTTTTGTATCAAATCTTAAGTTCAGTACCGAGAATGTCGATATATAGAACTAATATGTAACGTCTGAATGGAAGCGGTTCAAAAATACGATGGAACAAAAGTCGATCTTGCCCATATCGCCAGTGTGTGAAGATGATCCCGAGTCTGTAGTGAATTTGGGAGAGCTGGTTATTGTGTCGCTGCGGAGCGGCGCTAATCTTAATGGTAAATTATCGGCGTTTGATCAGCCCAATAATTTTGTTACCGTGGCTCTAAAGGGTAAACCCGCTCCGGTAAAAATTCCAATTTCGGCCATCCAGATGCTTCACTTGCCCGCGCCTAAACCGATGTCTCAGGGTGCAAATACCGAGAAATTTAATTTAGTATTTTATGATGATTCCATCATTGATGGGGATACGGTGGGTTACAGGGTAGATGACAAGGGGGTTTATCTCTACCCTAAATACATGCAAAACAAGTATCAGCACTCTTTCGTTCCGCTTGAGTCGATTAAAGAATGTCGAATTGGTGATGAACTTCTAGAATTACAAGCTGCAGAGGCCGCTGCGTCTATAGCAAAAACCCCGCTTACTGCGGAGCAAAAAAAACAGGCCGAGATTGATGAAATACTGGGGTTGACGGCAATCACCAATACGGTGGACTTGCTTGCGGCGATAAATCGCCAAAAATCATTGCCTCATATGAGGCTGGGTGAGATTCTGGTCGGTGAAAAGCTGGTTACACCAGAACAAATTGAGGAGGCTTTAGAAGAGCAAAAGAGGAAAAAAGGAGTGCCTCTTGGTGAGATTTTAATTAAAAATAAAATTGTCAGTACTGCTGAAATTCAACAAAGTCTGGCAAAAAAACTCGGCATTCCTTTTATTCATTTGGCAGAATTTGAAATAGGTGAGAAAGAAATCAGCATGGTTCCTTATAACATTGTGGAGCAACACACCGTTATTCCTATTCATGTATATAAAGATAAACTCATCGTTGCTTTGGAAAACCCCATGAATTGGGAAGCGCTGGATGAACTTCGCTTTACAACCAATAAATATGTAGAGCCGGTAATGGCAACGGAAGAAGATATCCGTAAAGCCATTGCTATGTACTATGGTAGCCAAACAAAAGAAAGTGAGTCTCTTGATGACATCATGGATGATGGCGACATGGAGCTTGAAACCTTGTCTTCTGACGATGAAGATAAGGACGCCGATGACCATTTGGCAGAGAATGCCGTTGTTAAGCTGCTGAATAAAATTATTATAGATGCCCAGGCTTTTGATGCTTCGGATATCCACATAGAACCCTCCCCAGGGAAAGGAAAGGTTCTTGTTCGATTTCGTCGTGACGGTACCTTGGTAAAATACCATGAAGTGCCTACACAATATAAAAATGCTTTGATTTCTCGTATCAAAATACTGGCACGTCTTGATATTTCAGAAAAACGACGTCCACAAGATGGAAAAATAGAATTCAAGAAACCGAATGGAGGCCGACTGGAATTGCGTATCGCGATTCTACCTACGGTCAATGGACAAGAAGACGTAGTTATGCGTATCCTCGCTGGCGGAAAACCTATTCCGTTGGATGATCTGGGTGTCAGCGACCATAACCTTGTTATGTTGAAAAAAGCTATTACAAAACCCTATGGTTTGTTTTTGGTCTGCGGCCCCACCGGCTCAGGTAAAACAACGTCTTTGCATTCTGTATTGGGTTACATCAACACCCCGGAGAGAAAAATTTGGACGGCTGAAGATCCGGTTGAAATTACTCAAAAAGGTTTACGCCAAATGCAAGTCAATGCAAAAATAGATCTCACCTTTGCTAATGCAATGCGGGCTTTTCTACGTGCCGATCCGGATGTCATTATGGTGGGTGAAATGCGAGATAAAGAAACGGTTTCTACCGGGGTAGAAGCATCGCTTACGGGACATTTGGTTTTTTCAACACTGCATACTAATAGTGCGCCAGAAAGTATTGTGCGTTTATTGGATATGGGTATGGACCCTTTTAATTTTGCAGATGCGTTGTTGGGTATCTTGGCGCAACGGCTCGCAAAACGACTGTGTAAAGACTGCAAGGAAGCTTATACCCCCAGCGAGGAAGAGATGACCAGGCTGGTGCAAGAATATTGCATTGAACAGGTTAAATGTCGCCAAGATGAAGAAAATGTAGATGCAATTTATAAAAAAACACTCGCAGCATGGGTGGAAAAATATACTAACGATGACCAGAAATTCACGTTATACAAAACGACAGGTTGCAAAACATGTGATGATAGCGGTTATCGAGGCCGTATTGGTATTCATGAGTTACTCATAGGCACTGACGCGGTAAAACACAATATATTTACCAGAGCAACAGTTAGTGATCTCGTTGCTACGGGTTTAAAAGAAGGTATGCGCACACTACGTCAAGATGGCATAGAAAAAGTCGTGCAAGGTCATACTGACATTCTGGCAATCAGAGCAGTATGCGCAAAATAGGATCAAAACAAATAATGCTAGATACTCTACGTTTTCCTCAACACTACTCAATGCCTCTTTTTCTGTTGATGTTCTTTTTCTTCAGCAACTCAAGCATGGCACAAAGCAAGTTTCTGTCTCAATTAGTCCCCGATCTTGTTAATCCTGGGGAAACTTTTAAAGTTGTTATTCAATTTAAAAATACCAGTACACAAACCTGGAACAGCAGCAGTTCTTACACATTAAAGGCCATCTCTCCGTTATCAAAGAAAGTATGGGGGAAGCAACAAATTAGTTTTCCGCAAAGTGCCCATGTTCCTCCTGGTGAAACGGCCAGTTTTGTTTTTACACTAACCGCACCTCAACAATCAGGGGCTTATGATTTTAATTGGCGAATGCATCACCGTAGTCAAGGTGGATTCGGGGAATCTAACCCGAGTACGCAAATTCAGGTTGGCCGTCGAGCGGCGGTGTTTAGTGATGATTATGACTCAGAATTTATCGCACAAAGCATCGATCAAGTTATGATGGTTAACGAAAATTATGAAGTCAGTGTTATTTATAAAAACACGGGGAACACAATTTGGACGGCTCGTAACGTTTTTCTAATGTCGCGTAATCCGCCCAATAACTTAACGTGGCTTGTGGATAGAATTGATTTTTCAGAAAAAGAGCAAACTCAACCGGGTTCCTTCAAAACATTTAAATTTATTATCCGTGCTCCGTCAGAAGCCGATGCCTATGACTTTCAATGGAAAATGAGCCGCAAGAATCGCGACTCATTTGGTGAAAAAACAGACAACAAGTCGATTATTGTTCATACACAAGATACGTTGTAAGGTGCGCTCGGACAGGCTTCTAGATTACGCGTCCTTGTAGACCTTGGCTCCTTGTTGTTTAAATTGTTTGGCTTTTTCAGCCATGCCGCTTTCAACAGCGATGCCAATGTCGTTAATTTTAAGTTTTGCTGCATATTCTCGAACATCTTGCGTGATTTTCATTGAGCAGAAATTCGGGCCACACATTGAGCAAAAGTGAGCGACTTTGTGTGCTTGTTTCGGTAAGGTTTCATCATGATATTCACGAGCTTTTTCAGGATCAAGACCAAGATTGAACTGATCATCCCAACGGAATTCGAAGCGAGCTTTCGAGAGTGCGTTGTCTCTGATTTGCGAAGCCGGATGCCCCTTGGCCAGATCGGCGGCATGAGCCGCTATTTTATATGCAATAACCCCTTCGCGAACATCTTCTTTATTGGGTAAGCCCAAGTGTTCTTTCGGTGTGACATAACATAACATCGCTGTACCATACCAGGCGATCTGCGCCGCTCCAATTGCGGATGTAATGTGATCATAGCCTGGGGCAATATCGGTTGTTAACGGGCCTAAGGTATAAAAGGGAGCTTCATGGCAATCGCTTAGTTGTTTGGTCATGTTCTCTTTGATCATATGCATAGGCACATGACCGGGGCCTTCTATAATAGTTTGTATATCATGCTCCCATGCTATTTTAGTCAACTCACCCAGGGTTTCCAATTCGCTAAACTGGGCTTCGTCATTGGCGTCGGCTATGCAGCCGGGTCGCAACCCGTCACCCAATGAAAAAGAGACATCGTAGGCTTTCATGATTTCACAAATGTCTTCAAAGTGGGTATACAAGAAATTTTCTTTATGGTGTGATAAACACCACTTCGCCATAATCGAGCCTCCGCGAGAAACAATACCGGTGACTCGGTTCGCTGTCATAGGTACGTAGCGCAACAGGACACCCGCATGGATGGTGAAATAATCGACACCCTGTTCCGCTTGTTCAATTAAAGTGTCTTTAAAAATCTCCCAGGTCAGATCTTCCGCCTTGCCGTTTACTTTCTCTAAAGCCTGGTAAATAGGTACGGTGCCTATGGGCACGGGTGAATTGCGAATAATCCACTCGCGTGTTTCATGGATATGTTTCCCTGTAGATAAGTCCATGACGGTATCGGCTCCCCAGCGTATGGACCATGTCATTTTTTCTACTTCTTCATCTATTGAAGACGTGACTGCTGAATTACCCAGATTGCCATTAATTTTGACCAGGAAGTTACGGCCTATAATCATGGGTTCCAATTCGGGGTGGTTAATGTTGGCAGGAATAACGGCTCGTCCTCGTGCGACTTCATCACGAACGAATTCCGGGGTAATGATTTCAGGAATAGCTGCAGCAAAGTTTTGTCCTGCATGCCGTTTTGTTAGCCCGCCTTGCTCTTTGGCTTTTTGCAAAAGGCCGTTTTCCCGAATAGCTATAAACTCCATTTCAGGTGTAATGATGCCTTTCCTGGCATAGTGCATTTGTGTCACGTTAGCCCCCGGTTTTGCTCGACGCGAAGGGGCTATGTGATCAAAGCGTAACTTCTGTGTATCAGTATCCGCGGCGCGTTGTTGTGCATAGCTGGAGCTTAATTGCGATAACACTTCCGTATCCTCCCGTGTCTTGACCCAGGATTCTCGTGTTCTCGATAAGCCTTGACATAAATCGATTTCTACATTGGGGTCGGTGTAGGGTCCTGAAGTATCATAAACGGTAACCGGGGCATTGGCTTCGAGCCCTTCGTTTGTTGGCGTGGGTGTCAATGTGATTTGCCGCATTGGCACCTGTATATCGTGCAGCTGTCCCTTGACATAAATTTTCTTTGAGCCCGGAAACGGTGTTACTAGGGCTTTGGCTGTGGTTGGCGGGACGTGGGTTTGCTCACCAGGAACTGCGCTCATACTTGATTACTCCTAAACAATATTCACTCTTTAAAATCCTGATCCCAACAGATCAGAGATTATGCGTGCTGATAATGGGGCGCGTAAAATCGCACTGAAAATTATAACTTAAATGATGTCATATTATGTCAACAATTGTTTTAATGATGCAGTATAAAAAAATTACAAAGTATAGGGTAGAGGAACAGTATACAAGTAATTATACATCGCCTATAACCATATAAATTCAAATACTTACAAAGTTGATGACGTTTGTCGGTTGGTTAATCTGGCCGTTTTCTTGCTTTAAACTACTAAAACCCTTAACCTCTTCTGCTTACGCAGACAAAGCAGAAATTTCTTGTAACCCGAAATTAGAGAGCGCAGCATGGACGTCGAACAAGCCCGTTTCAATATGATTGAACAGCAGATCAGACCTTGGGAAGTTCTTGATGATAAAGTATTGTCATTGATCACTGAAACTTCACGTGAAGACTTTGTTCCTGAAAGCGAACGCAAGCTGGCCTTTGCTGATATAAGTATTCCTCTTATGCATGGGCAAGAGATGATGCAGCCTAAAATTGAAGCCCGTTTACTGCAAGCACTGGCCATCAAGGAAACAGAAATGGTATTGGAAATAGGTACGGGTAGTGGCTATTTGACAGCACTCTTGGCCGGTCTGGCAAAGCATGTATATAGTGTTGATATTTTTCCCGAGTTCACTGCTGAAGCTGCAGAAAAATTAAAACAGTCCGGCATCAAGAACGTAACATTGAAAACAGAAGATGCTGCCCAGCTTCAAAGTAAACATCAGCCTTACGATGCCATTGCTTTTACGGGTTCTTGTCCAACGCCACCATCAGAATATTTAAACGCCCTTCGTGTGGGTGGTCGACTCTTTGTTATTGTTGGTGAAGCACCGGTTATGGAGGCTCTGTTATATACACGTACCAGTAACGATTCATGGACGAAAGAGTCACTTTTCGAGACCGTTTTACCCGCACTGCTGAATAATAATGTAAAAGCACCACAGAAATTTATTTTATAAGGCAAGGAGTGCGGCTTTAAATGAGGTATCAATCAGCTTACCTGTATATTGTCGTATTACCTCTGGCGTTATTCAGCTATACGGTTGCGGCGGATAACCTGCTTGATGTATTTCAAGCCGCCAAAACCGGTGACCCAATACTGCAAGCGTCTCTTGCCGCCCAAAATGCAGCGGAACAACGTCACAAGCAAAGTCGCGCACAGTTATTTTTTCAAGCCGATATTCGTGGCAATTTTACAGAAACAAGAAGAAAAATCGGAGACAATGTCACAAATAGTGACAGTAGCGGTTATACACTCAGCCTTAGTCAGCCTGTCTACCACCATAATATTTATAAATTGCTGGAGCAAACCAATGCTCAATGGGCGCAGGCAACAGCAGATTATCAAGCCGCTCAACAGAATCTCGTTACTCGTATCGCAGAGCGATATTTTAATGTTCTGGCCGCTCAGGACAACCTGGATTTTTCTATTGCTGAAAAAGAGTCTAATGCTCGACAACTTGAACAAACTCAGCAACGCTTTGAAGTCGGTCTCATTGCGATTACGGATGTCCATGAAGCAAAGGCGGCTTACGATCTGTCAATAGCCAATGAAATTTCAGCAGAAAACGCTCTAGCTAACTCAAAGGAAGCGCTGAGAGAGCTTACCGGGCAGTACCATCCCGACTTGGCCAAGCTACAAGATGAATTTGAGCTACTGCAACCTGAACCCCAAGACAGACAAGCGTGGGTAGATACGGCGCTTAATAAAAACTTTCGAGTATTATCTGCGCAATCAGCGGCTAATGCAGCCAGGCATAGTGTCAAGCGAGAAAAAGCGGGGCACTACCCGGTGCTGGACTTAGTGGCCTCACACAGTTTCACTGAAGGTGGGGGAGGCAATACTTTCTTCTTTGGCAATCAGGATACGACGACGAACAGCATCAGCCTGGAATTGAGCTTGCCTCTTTTTCGCGGTGGAGGAACTCGCGCTAAAATAAAAGAAAGCGAACATGTATATACACAAACACGTGCCGTATTAGAACAAACGCGTCGTACGATACAACGTGAAGCCAGCGAAGCCTACTTCAATGTGCGCTCAAAGATCAGCGAGGTAAATGCTTTTCGACAAGGTATTTTTTCCACACAAAGCGCTTTGGAAGCCTCTGAGGTTGGCCTGGAAGTCGGCACGCGTACAACAGTTGATGTATTAAACACACGAAGAGAATTATTTCGCGCCCAGCGAGATCATGCCAGAGCACGTTATGATTATTTATTAAGCACATTACAACTCAAAGAAGCCGCCGGAACATTGTCTGTCGATGATGTTGAAAAAGTGAGTCAATATCTGATGAGTGTACCTTAGGGACGTGCACGAAATAACTTCCGTGTTTAGCGTTCAGATTTAGTTCCTACTCACCCCCCTGGTGAGTCTAATTCCCCTGGCTGGCCTCAGAAATAACAGAGCCTATCATGGACCTAATTGTAACCGTGTTTTTATTGATTATAAGCACGCGTGCTGCATCTCTAATTCCATTAGCATTAATCGCTGACTTTTCTTTCAAAAAACCAACCGTATTCGACACACTAAATTTTGGCGGTATCAAAGGAGACCATTTTCCGCTCTTACACGTCGGAACGGCAAAGCCTATTTGAGTCACACCGCCAGAGGCGGCTTACCTAAATTAAGTTAATCCAAGTTTCTAACCGGACATTGCTGATTTAAATTATGAGAAAAAGCTCATGATTAGCATTTGGTAATCTATTGGTAATGTTTAGATAATCTAAACATTATAGAGTAGATCTCTCTATCAATTAGGGTAAAGAGGACAAATATTATGAAGCACCAGAAGTGTGAAAAAATGTGTTTTTACTCAATTCTTTTTCCCCCTCGGCTTGCCGAAAGTCGCCTCTGCTGACGCTCTCCATCACGCTAAAAGCAGCATCGAAATCGAATGTTTTAGTATGGGTGATTCGAAATCTAGCATCGAAAATACACAGATCGGTACCTCACATTGTGGGAAAATAAAAAATGAAACAGCGATATTCGATACAGCGAGAATCAAGCATAATTTCAACGTTGTATACTACATGGAATTGGAGCTTATCTGTAGTTGATACACAGACATGGTTAAAGAAGATATCTGGTCGTCTGCTTAATACACGATATCCAATTAAATTGTTGCGTTACTGGTTTATGTATAATTTTATTCGAGAACAACAAGTCAAACTTGGGAAGCCTTTGCGCATATGTGAAATTGGGATTGACCGTGGACAAATGCGTCGCTTTGTTAATACCGCTGAGTTTTACGATATTGATTGTTGGGTGGGCGTGGATTGTAGAACGACACCCGAATTACAAGAAGCAGGTTATACTAAGTTGGTTGTGGCTAATGTTGGCCAATCAGATTTTAAATTGGATGAAAAATATGATGTGATCATTGTGCTTCATATTCTTGAACACTTATTGGAACCCGAAAAATTAATGTATCAATTATCAAACTCGCTGACGCCTAATGGAATCGTGATCGGGGGTTTTCCAGTGACACCAAAATGGCTGGCACATAATTGGCAAAAAAGAATTCGCCTTACTGCATCGAAATTTGGCCATGTTAGTGTGTTTTCGCCATTCAGAGTAAAAAATATGGCAAATGATTGTAGACTAAACTTGAATTTTATGTCCGGAGCCTTTTTTCTTCGGAAAAGTGGATCATTTCTTGAGAGCTACAGTGGTTGGATTAGACTTAATTTGGTTTGGGGGGCACTTTTCCCTTCATTGGGTGGTGAAGTTTATTGGAGAATGGTTGGTGGTAATACCAAATCAAAAAACCGGCCTGCTTAACAGAGCCAGGCTGGGCATCCATTAACTTATCTACACGAGTTAACGCTGCTTCATAATCAGATTCAGTATTAATAGGTTTAATCTTCATTACACTTTCTCTACATCAATATTATCGTATTGTTGGTGTGTTCCAATAAAGCGCTTTTTTGGGTGAGGTTATTGAACCACAGAGAACACCGCAAGAAGTTGGAAGTTTTTTTAAAGTTTCTTTTTACAGTGGCCGTTATCCCTCGTGGAGGCGGTAAATACGCTGAGTGCGCGTATATC